>Ga0163144_10020611_pt1 | contig 13167 bp, 10 predicted proteins | sample OliLak19BULKMAT1_FD_123175 | JGI IMG/M metagenome (GOLD analysis project Ga0163144, IMG submission 123175) | Freshwater microbial mat bacterial communities from Lake Vanda, McMurdo Dry Valleys, Antarctica - Oligotrophic Lake LV.19.BULKMAT1 | ecosystem: Environmental > Aquatic > Freshwater >... | reverse complement strand
GTACAAAGAAATCAGTTGTAAACCGTACAGATCATTATGCAACTTGGGGAAAAAGAATCTTTGATATTGCATTTGCATCAATTGTTTTAACTGTATTTTCGCCACTTTATCTAGCGATCGCGCTAATCGTTTTCATCAGTTCTCGCGGTTCGGTTCTATATATTCACTCAAGAGTTGGCTTAAATGGTTCTAAATTTAATTGCATTAAATTTAGAACTATGATTCATGGGGCAGACCAAGTTCTTGAGGATTATTTGAATTCCTGTCCAATTAGTCGTGCTGAATATGAAGCATCTTTTAAACTCAAACATGACCCGAGGATTACTAGAATTGGGAAATTTTTGAGGACAACAAGTCTAGATGAATTACCTCAATTTTGGAATGTTCTTGTCGGTGATATGAGTGTAGTTGGACCTCGTCCGTTAGTTCAGAGCGAATTAAGTAAATATGGATCGGCGATTGATAAAGTATTGAGCGTACGTCCAGGCATTGCGGGACTATGGCAAGTATCAGGAAGAAATGACATTCCTTATGCAAAGCGGGTGCAAATTGATGCTAGTTACGTTCGACTTATGAGCTTTTGGCTTGATATTAGTCTAATTTTTAAAACTATTTTGGTTGTAGCTTTTCCTAGAGGGAATGGTGCATATTAAAAAAGAGGCGGCGAAAATGCCGACTCTTTTTGACGTCTCTTTATTTTATGACTAACTTTTGCGGCTACGACTAGTTGGGCGGGAAGACAAATCAAATTCTAAGGCAGCTGCCATACCCCATAGGGTAAAGGCAAGAATCCAGAAAAACTCTGCAGGTTCGCCACTTTGATAGGGTTTTGCTCTGCAAATGTCACCAACATTTATACTGTAGTTAAACCATAAATCACTAAAAAACATAGCAATTCCAGCACTACCAAGCAGTCTCCAAGATTGTGCAGCTTTGCCTCCCCAAAAAGCAAGTAAAAGAATCGTGGCAACAATTAGTAACCAAGTATCTCCGAGTGCATAAACAATATTTAAGATTTTGCTCGTACCACTGCTGACACCTACAACAAAAGTGACATAAGCCGCTAGCCCGATCCCCACAAATGCAACTGCACCAACGATCGCCCATTGTTTAGGAAAAAGATTTAGTCGTCTTCCGATTACTGACATTGCCATGCCCCAAGACAGAAACACATAAGTGGCTGTGAAGAAAATGTCGGCTATTGAAGGGAATGGTTCGACCAAGTTTTTTATAGCATTTGTAGCCGTCTCTAAAACTTTTCTGCGACTTGCTTCTGGAATTTGAGTAATTTGCTTTAGAGGTTCACCTGCTTCGATCAGTTTGCTTTGGTATTGAAAATCTAGGAACCCAAAGATAAGGTTGCCAATTCCCCAAGCAATAATACCTAGCCCTAGTCCTAGCCAAACATTTCGGCCGCTAATGATTTTAGAACTACGCCAGTTACGTAAACAAAGAATGCCTGAAAAAGCGATCGCTACAGTTTGGAAAATGTAAGTGCCGATTCGATACCAATTTGGTCTAACAAATAGACCTTGCACGACTCCAAAAGTTTTTCCTAAATCTGGGCATTCATCACCCTTAGTCAATATTGTATGAGGACCTTCAGTTGGGGTGTTAAAAAACAGATAGAACATTAAGGCTAAAGCAGCCCATCCGATCGCTGCCCAAACAATCGCTTGCGTGGAAATTCCTGATGGGGAAGGAGATTTGGCTCTACTCATAAAAAATATTGTGGTAATTACAGAAATGGGGCAATATTACTGCCAAAGTTTACCTTTAGGAGTTTTTTTCAGCCAAGCAGTTACAGATACTGATTCAGGCAGGTCATTCAAGGCTTCGAGCGCACTATCGACAAAACTACTATTTCCAAAGTAGGAAGAGGCTAGTCGATGTATTTCACCTAAAAGAAGTTGCAATTTACTTTCATCCCAGTTGGGGATTTGCACACTATTAAGTGGGTTGATTGACAAAACTCCTTCTAGTACATTGATCGATTCGCTTTGGGCAAACTTACCTTGTTGCATAAACTTAAGTAAATCTTGCTTAAAAGAACCTGCTTGTCTCGTGCCAAGGAGATCTTCAACTTCAAGATATACAGCTTGCAATATTAGTAAACAACCTTGAACAAGATGTGTACCCGCAGAAGAACTTGCAGCAGGTGTAGTGTGGAATTGGTCGAGTTTGACTCTGCCCCATACACTAAAACGCTTAGGCTCTTCTAATAATACGCAAGCCTTGCCTTTGTTATCAGTTAAGTCGCGCCATAGTGCTAAAGCCTCATCTCGATTATCGCCAAACATGTTGAGTAACCGAAATGTTTGCCCCTGATACTGCAAAATCGGTATTTGTTGATCTTTGTTTTGTGGATTCTGGACATTGACAATTTCAACGTCTTGGCGCTTCAGGATGAACATGTCTCTACTGTTGACTTAACTGATATTACCAGTAGCAACAAATCGCGGCTACCGAATGCCAAGGTTAATAATAATGCCAAAATTACATTTAAACCAATATAAACACTAAAAGAAGAGGCAACATAAAGTACGACCTATTCTTTTGGTGTTTAGAGAGCGCTATAGTAAAGATTTTGGGGCGGGAAGAATGATTAATATGGCGATCGCTATTAAAGTCATGCCAACTAGATCGCGAATTCTGCCAATTTCGATACCTTCATTTAAAACAAGTGGTCGCGGGGTAGGTAATAAAAATAAGAGTAGGCTGTAAATTCTCAGCCAAGGCTGAGCAAGTAAAGCGATCGCTAGTAATACTAATCTGGCAATGCGGGCAATTTGAGTAGCTTGACGATGCCCAAACATGGCGATCGCCAGATTGCCGCCGTCGAGTAAATCAAAGGGCATAAGTTGGAGGGCGCTAAGAGCTAAGCCTGCCCAACCTGCTAGGGTAAGGGGAGAAAAAGCTGGGCTTAAAGTTGTCGTTATCTCTGAATTTTTAGCTACAGCAAAAATTGGTTGCAATATACTTTGGAATAAATTTGTAAAAATCGAGTTTTTGAAATCGAAGTTAGCGAGATTGGGCAACAGTGAGATCGTAGGATCGTTGCTTGCTGAAGTTACAGGAACTAGTATCCAATTTCCTAAAATCAATAAAATTAATGAGATGACTATGCTGGCAATTGTGGGTATTGCGGCTAAATCAAATAAGACACGGCGATGATTTGTATAGTTTTTTAGGGTCAAACTGCCTAGCAATCCAAATCCACCGATGCAAGGTAATAAAAGTGGGGGATTAATTTGTAGTTTGTTTTGTTTGGAAATAATGTACTTCGCGATCGCTCTGGCGAGAAATATGCTGGCAATCCCTAGTAAGTAAGGAAGCCCTAATTGTAAATTGGTGAAGCTAATATCTTCAAGTTTATGGATATTTGCGCCTACGGCTAAGACCGTGAATATTGTCGATATGACACTGACGCTCCAGATTAGGCGATCGCTCACAATTGACGGAGATCTCGTCTGATTACTAACAGGAATTAAATAAAAGCAATAGTGAGTTTTGTTAGTCTGATCATTTTCAATTGCCCCAAAATTTGCGCCTGAGTTCTCTGGATTGCTTTCTTGCAAGTAACAAACAAAGCGATCGCCAAATATTTTTTGGAGATTTAGATTAATCGTGTCGTAGGCTTTTTGAGGATTTGATGATCGTAGGTTACCTCGACAATAAATTTCTTGTGGGCGATATTCCACACCTTTTAGCTGATAAATAACGGGCGGGAAGCATGCTTTAAGTTGTTTTTCTTCGGCTGGATCGAGATTTAAGGCTGCGGCGCTTGAGTTGGAAGCTATCGACCAGTTGCCATACATCCATATGCATAGAAAAAATCCAGTCACGCCAAAAATTGTTGACAAAGCTGCGTGATTAAGTGTTGTCCAGACGATCGCTAAAGTTGGCAAGGCAATTGCCAAAATCCATAAAAAGATTATTTGCGTTCGATCTTTAATCTGATCTCCCGATAGTCGTAGCGAACGCTGACGATAGCTCGCCACACAACCCGCTATCACAAAAACAAATATTTCCTCAAATCCCATATCAATATATTAATCGCCACTATCACCACTACAGTTATAGAGTAGAGGCGGTGCAAAGCGCTGCCTCTACTGTACGAGTTTTATTATGAGCAAAGAATTTGAATCAATGAGCGATCGCTTGCCACCTCAAAATATTGAGGCAGAAGAGGCGGTCTTAGGGGGGATTTTGATCGATCCAGAGGCAGTATCGCGAGTGCTAGATACGTTAAATCCAGAAATGTTTTATGTGGCGGCGCATCAGGAGATTTTTCGAGCTTGTCTAATGTTGCATAACCAGTCAAACCCGACTGACATGATGAGCTTGACTACATGGTTAAGCGATCGCGATATGCTCGAAAAAATTGGTGGTCAAACCAAAATTGCTCAACTTTGCGATCGCACTGTAAGCGCTGTCAATATCGATTTTTATGCTCAATTAGTTGCTGACAAACATTCGCGTCGTAAGCTAGCGGAAGCGGCGCGAACGGTGGTTGAGATTAGCTACAGCAATGAACTGGAGTTAACTCAACTGCTGGATCAATCTGAGCAGAAAATTTTTGCAGTAACTCAATCGAGAGCGCAACAGGGCTTAGTTCCCGCAGGCGATATTCTCACCAAAACTTTTTATGAACTCGAAGGTCGTTATAACTCGCTCGGTACAGGCAATTCCACGGCAACGGGGTTAGTAACAGGGTTTTATGATTTTGATGCGATGACTAACGGCTTGCAGCGATCTGATCTGATCATTATTGCAGGTCGCCCCTCAATGGGGAAAACAGCTTTTGGCTTGGAGCTAGCCAGAAAAATGGCAGATATCCATCGATTGCCTGTAGCAATTTTTAGCCTGGAAATGTCAAAGGAGCAACTGGTTTATCGACTTTTAGCCAGTCAATCAAAAGTCCGTTCTAGTGATATGGGGATTGATAGTAATCGTTTACGCGCTGGGAATATTAATGAAAATGAATGGGGAACCGTCGCAATGGCAATTAGTGGGCTATCTGAGTTACCACTTTTTATTGATGACACACCGAATCCACCGATTACCGAATTGCGCTCAAAATGCCGCCGATTACAATCAGAAAAAGGTGGCACACTTGGTCTAATTTTGATTGATTACTTACAATTAATGGAAGGTTCTGGTTCTGATAACCGAGTCCAAGAAATATCAAGAATTACGCGATCGCTTAAAGCTTTAGCTCGTGAATTAAATGTGCCTGTAATTGCTTTGTCTCAACTAAGTCGAGGCGTAGAGGCACGAACCAATAAGCGCCCGATGCTTTCTGACTTGAGAGAATCTGGAAGCATTGAGCAAGATGCGGATTTAGTAATCAATTTATATCGTGATGAATATTACAATCCAGAAACACCCGATCGCGGTGTCGCCGAAATTATTATCGCCAAGCATCGTAACGGTCCAGTTGGTACGATCAAATTACTCTTTGAACCACGATTAACTAAATTTGAAAATATGGCTTCTAGTCGAAGTTAAGGTGAAGTTTTACTATCCTATTCTAGAGAATATGAGCCTCCTTTAATGTGGTAATTCAATGCAAATACTTAGGCAGCAATCAGATCCGATTACTTTAGTCATCTCAGAAGTTGTTGAACCAAGTCTTATCGAAGAATATGAAGCTTGGACAAAAGGAATCAATCAATCAGCCCAGCAATTTGAGGGATTTATCGGAGTCGATGTGATTCGCCCACGCGATCATCAACATCCTGAATATGTGGTAATCGTTAAATTTGATAACTATTACCACTGCAAAAATTGGTTGACTTCACCTGTATATCAACAATGGATGCAAAAGTCTGGAGAGTTCATCGCTCAGCGATCGCAACAACAACTTCCAGATGGATTAGAACTATGGTTTACCTTACCTAAAAGTAAGTTTTCAAATCCGCCTCAACCTGCCTATTACAAACAAGTAATTATCGGTGTGATTACTGTGTATCCTCTAATACTGCTTGCCAACTTATTTCTCAATCCATTTTTACAAGGATTTCCAGCTTTACTTGGTTTATTAATTTCAGTAATCTTTGTTTCAGCATTATTAACTTATCCAGTTATGCCATATATCACCAAAATACTAAGTTTTTGGCTTTATCCGTCAACATCTAAAAGAACTACAAAAAGAGCCAATAGATGAAATGCAAAGCCGTCCCATCTGCTGCATTATCGTTTTTTATAGCGATCGCGATGTTTCAGCTTTATAATTGCGATGTAATTATTGTTAAATAACTAACTTGAGGAGAGATGAATGGTAAACATTGGTTATCATGCCGCAAAAATCCAAGGCAATTTTCTTCGATCTGTTTATAAGTCCAGCCTTTCAAGTTTAGTTAGTTTTCCTGTAAAACAAGATCGCCAAGTCCCAGTCAAAGTCTACGCTCTCTCCTGTGAACGCGATTTACCTGAGCAGATCGCTAGTCTTCGCTCTTTTCTTCGTCATGTAGGAATTCCCAAAGTATTTACAATCATGTCCGATGGAAGTTATACCAATGAAAGTATAAAACTACTGCGTACTGTTCATCCCTGTGTAGAGGTTGAACTTTTAACAAAATTTCAAAAAGATGATTTGCCGCAATCAGTCTATGAATATGCTTCTCAGCAAGCAATGGGCAAAAAACTAGCGGCGCTAATGTCTATTCCTATTAATGGGGCAACACTTTATACAGATTCCGATATTTTGTTTTTTCAAGGCGCTTCTGATTTAGCTGATTTAGCAACTGCTGAAGACACTAATACTCATTACTTACCTGATTGCAAAAATTCTTTAGATAAGCGACTTATTTATGAAGATATTGAAATGCAAGAACCAATTAATGCTGGATTTATCTTGTTTAAAAAAGCCTTAGATTGGAATGACTCTGTACAAAGATTGACAAGTTTACAAGCACCTCCAAACTACTTTTCTGAGCAAACCATTGTAAATTTGACAATCAAACGTAATCATGGCATTGCTTTACCGCAAGACAAATATATTATGAATGTCGATGATCAATTTATCTATCCAGATAAATTTGCTACTAAGCAAGTTGCCATGAGACATTATGTCAGCGATATCAGACATAAATTTTGGCTGTCAACTTTCTTCTCACCATAAATTGAGCAATTCTCTATATGACACAAATATCTAGCTTTGATATCTTTGATACTCTTCTCACGAGACTAGTCATTGAACCCACGGAAATTTTTAAGATCTGTGGCGATCGCGCTTTGCAATTTGGATGGATAAATTTCTCTGCCGAAACTTTTCGGAAGATGAGAATTAACGCTGAGAATAGATCGCGCTTGTTTTATAAAGCGGGTGAAGTTAGCCTAGATGAAATCTATCGCGAAATTGCTAATACCTTAGAAATTGATACAGATACTATCGATAAAATCAAAGAGCTGGAACTGACAGTTGAAATAGAATATCTAACTGCTGTTCCAAAGGCGCATCAGCTGATCGAAACAGCAAGGCGATCGCATCCCAATGTTTTATTTCTATCAGACATGTACTTGCCTGAGGATTTTCTGAAAGAGCGTCTCAAACAGCATGGCTTTTGGCAAGAAGGCGATCGCCTGTATGTATCTTCGCAATTGAGAAAGTCTAAAGGACAAGGGGATTTGTTTTTAAAGGTTCTAGAAGATTTAAGCTTGCGTCCTCAAAATCTTACTCACATAGGTAATAGCTTGCCATCTGATGTTGCTAAGCCTAGTTCATTAGGTATTAATTCTATTTACTTTGATGATGCTAATCCCAATCGTTACGAATTAATACTCCAAAAATATGCTCATGTTACTAATGGAATTACTTCTCTCTGGGCAGGTATTTCTCGCTATACACGGCTAACCAGAGAGGTAGCCACCCAAAAAGAATCAATAATTCGTGATATTGCTGCTTGCGTTGCTGCACCTATTTTAACTGCTTATACGATGTGGATTTTGCAACAAGCAAAAGCTAAACAACTTGCACGGATCTATTTTTTAGCAAGAGATGGCGAAATATTGTTGCAAATTGCTAAAGAACTTGCGCCCAAGATTTATCCAGAAGTTGAACTTCGTTATCTATATGTTAGTCGCCAAGCATTAAGAATGCCAGGGCTAACCCAGATCAACAAAGCTTTTTGGGAATGGATGTTTGATGATACTGATATCTTTACAATAGATAGTCTGCTAGCGCGAATGTGTCTTGAGCCCCAAGCTGCCCAGCCAATTTTTGAGCCGATCGGTTACCCACCTACTCTCTGGCAAAAAAATCTGTCCGCAAAAGAGAGAATATCGCTGCGAAATAAGCTGGAAAAGAATGAACTTCTACAGGAATTGGTACTCAAAATTGCGGAACAGAAACGTGAAGTTTTAAAAGCTTATCTGGAGCAGGAAAGAATGCTAGATGGACAACCATTTGGGCTAGTCGATGTGGGTTGGCGCGGCAGCTTACAAATTTCCCTAGAAAATGCCTTTGAGATATTCGGGACGCGGATGCCCGTCGGTTTCTATTTTGCCCTAGACAAGCCCTCAGGTGGTTTAAAACTCAAAGGAGAAGCGATCGCATTTTTCTTTAACTTAAATAACTCGACTGGACTTCGCAACGATATTGATTATCGGTATGTTTCTGCAATGGAAGTTTTTTGTGCAGGTTGTGAGGGTACAACTCTTGACTATACTTTGCAAGCAGATGGTTCCGTCGTTCCAAAGCTCAAGCATATAAGTAATCAACCTGCTCTAGACTGGGGATTAAAATCTTTTCAGCAATCTGTAATTGCTTTTGTGCGCCATCTTATAGAGCGATCGCCTGCTGATTACTCTCTACCTATTTCTCCAAAATTATTGCGTGAAGCCTTAGATGAGCTTTTTCTAGCTTTGAATAAATCACCAACTAAACAAGAAGCAGAAGCGTTTATGGATTGCCCATTTTTTGATGACCCTAATGAGCTTTATCACTTCTACTGGGCGATGCCTTTAAGATTAATTGATGTTTTAAAATATGCGATCGCCCAAAGTGAAGGTTTTAATGTACATCGAAATGCTTGGAGTGAGGCAAGTTTGCAAGTTAGTTCGCCACTTGTCAAAGCAATAGTTCCCCTCGCGATCGCCCTGCGCAAATTTCTTAAGCGCTGTAAACGCTTGATTACGCGCTTAAAGTAATAGATTAGAGGGTGTGGTATCGCGGGTGACGAGTTGGAATTGAATTATAAAGCGCATGTATAAGCTTATGAGTGATATAGATATTGATTTTCGTGTAGCTCAATTTATTGATATTGATCCGCTTATGGAACTTGTAGAGGAGTTCTATCAATTTGATAAAATTACCTTTGATGAGAGAGTGATTAAGGCTTTTACTGCATTACTTAGTGATGAACAATTGGGATTAATTTGGCTGATCTGCGATCGCGATCGTCCAATTGGTTATGTTGCTGTGACATATTTTTTTAGTATGGAATATCACGGACGCTGTGGTCTTGTTGACGAGCTATACATTCGTGAGGCTTATCGTAGTCAGGGCATAGGCAAACGAGTGTTTATCATGCTCGAAGACTATCTGAAAAGTCAAAGTATGCGATCGCTATCTTTGGTAGTGGATTTTTGGAACGACAAGGCTGAAGCACTTTATACAAAAATAGGATTTCGTAGAGAAAAACGTCACCTGATGGTGAAACATATTAATTAAATCTCCATGATTTTTTAAAATTTTGCCAAAGTTACAGCCTATTGAGGGTTTGAGTGATCCAGATAATTTTTGAAAGTGCCGCGAAGCGGCACTTTCAAAAATTATCTGGGTTTTACGGCAGCGCAAGGCGCTGTAAAGTTCTAAAAAATTATGAGGGTTTAGTGTGAGCAGAAAGCGCTATACGTTAATATTTTGATGTGAAATATCAGAGAGTTCGAGTATGCAGTTAAAAAGTGTCGTTCAGCCCTTTGGTGAAGTCAATGTTTATCCACAAAACAATGGAGACATAGACATCGTTGCAACTATCCTGATGGTTCCAGATATCGAAGGCGCAAGAGTTGGCTTAGCATTGGATGGCTCGGCATCCATGAAAAAAATGTATGGGATCAGTGGTGTCGTCAGCAGTTTTTTTGCTAGTGCCGCAGTTACTCATAACGTAGTTGAGCCAGTAACGCGAGTGATGGTGAAGTATCTAGCCAATTTTGCGGCAACAGGCAAAGTTGACTTGATTAATTGGGCTTGCGGCGCAGCAGGTGAACTTATCGAAGATATGGGTAGTTTTGGTGGCGAAGAGATCGAGCAAATTGAGATCAAAGGTCCAAAAATTCCTTGGGGAACTGGCACTAAACTATTACCGCCTTTGCAATATTTTATTAACAAATATAAAGATGCACCTGCGATCGGGGTCAAGCAACCTGCGGCGATTTGTTTGATTATTACCGATGGCATTATTGAAGATCTCCAAGATGTGAAAGAGTTCTGCTTTAAATATGCTCTAGAGATTGCCGATAATATCAAACCGTTTATCAAACTTCTGCTAATCGGTGTTGGCAAAGAGATTGATGAGAAACAACTCGAAGAACTTGATAATATGTTTGAAGGCAGCTTTGTCAAAGATTCAGCAGGTCGCGAAATTGACCTTTGGGATTATCAAGTTGCTGATGACATTCAGATTTTGGAACAGATTTTTAAAGAATTTGTGTCTGCGGAAACAATTGTCACCCATTATGGTCGGATTCTTAATCAAACAGGAACAGTTTGTGAAGAATATAACTTAGGTGTTCCTGCTCTGATGCGTTTCAAGTTGCCTCCGAGTTCGACAGCCTTTACGCTAGAGTTTTCTGGTGGTAACGTGACGCAAGATATTAGTGAAGCTCTATCTAAAGATTCAGAGATTCCACTTCTCGCCCAATCAGAGCAGTGGAAAGATATTGTAGAGTTTGAGTAAAATCGTCTTCACTTTCCAAATAAAAAGCAAGAGAAACAGAATGTCATGCCGCATGAGAATGATTCCGAGATTAATGAATATGAGGATGAGGTAAATGAAACAGATAGTTTTCAAATACCAGCTAATCTGGTTGTGACCGAATTTGGTGAGGTAAATGTACGGCGGAATACGTCTGAATTAAAAGAGGCTAAATGTCATGTGGAGTTCACGATCGCGATGGAGCCACAGGGTCGATTTGCTGAAGGTTGGCGAACTGGACTAGCTTTGGATGCTAGTGCCTCAATGAAACGAGCTTATGGGCGCAAAATTGAGGCTCGAGTTGATCCTGAACTGTTGACTACCTATATCAAACAAGGTCGGTTACGGGCTTATGTAGAGGATGGAGAACCAACTCGGAAGATTCAACGCGAGGCGTTTGCAGAAATTAAAGATAGAGGTTATGAGGTTAATTATACTGAAAACATTTTGCAACCTTTAGTACAAGATTTCACAGCCTATTTGTCAGAGAGTTTGGATGGAACTGGTAAAACTTCGCTGATTTATTGGGGCTGTGGTAAGGGGGATGAAATTCAGGTTTTGGGTGAGTTTGATGCTGCTAGTTGTCGAGAGTTAGAGATTTCCGGACCTGCTACTTTTCAACTTGGCAAAACTACAAAGCTCTTACCTGCGATCGCCTATTTTACCAATCAAGGTTCTTTTGCAGATCAAGGTGCTGCGAAGGAATATAGTCAAGCACAGCATGGCATTTACATCTTTTTGACTGATGGCAGAATTGATGATTTAGAGCAGGTCAAAAACTTTACAAAAGAACTAGCATTAGAAATTGCGGTCGGCAAAAGAAATTATTTGAAATTGATTTTGATCGGAATTGGAAATGATGTTGATCGCTATCAGTTACAGGAGTTAGATGATTTTGATACGGGCTTAGATATTGATATTTGGGATTATAAAATTGCCAGTGAAATGACTAATCTCACGCAAATTTTTGCGGAAGTGGTAAATGAAAATCAAATTATCGCGGAGACTGGCTCAATTTATGACGATGCAGGAAATTGCGTCAAATCATATCCTAAAGGTTTACCAGCTAAAGTCAATTTTGTAATGCGTGATGATTCCAAATGGTTTGAGCTAGAGGTTAATAATCAACGCATTTGTCAATCTATTGGGTTAGGATGTGCCGCAATCGCTCCTTTAGCCAAGAAGACACTATTCGATTTTGAAATTAAAGCGCAGGAAAGTACAAATGCTCCAGCATTAACGGATCGAGAAATCGAGAGCGAGCAGACACCAACATTAAGCTTTTGGTGGAAAAGATTAGCAGCTTTAATTATTGGCGCAGCATTTATTGGTACGGCGATCGCCTTTGCGATTTTAATCAAGCGATCAGACGAGAACAAATTTCAAAATCAGTCCTTGCCAAACGTGATCAAAGAATCGATGATTGACCCACAATCAACTTCTATCAATAAATCTCAGACTAATTCGTCAACTAATTTATCAACTAGATCAACTAATAGATCAACTAAAGTTGTTCCCAATAATAATTCTGGCGATTTAAATAATGCGACCCAACCTAAAAATAGCGATCGCTTAAAAACAGATCCTAGCGATCGCAATATTAGTAATTTAATTTTGAGTAATTCAATTTTGTCGATTACTAATCCTGAAGTGGAAGCGATCGTCTTTTTTCCCTCTGATGAATCTCAACTTATACCTAGTGAAGAAATCAAAATAGATAATTTCTGGACAAAAGTTCAAAAACGACGCGGAATTATTCAAGTTAGTGGTCATGCAGACAAGACAGGCACCTATGCCTATAATCTTGACCTTTCGCAAGCAAGAGCAAATGAGGTGGTTCGGTTATTACGCGATCGTGGGTTAGATAACAATTACAAAGTAACTTTTGAAGCTTTGTCTTGGATAAAACCTTTGCGTAACAACATTACAGCAAACGATTACGCTTTCAATCGCCGTGTTGTTATCCAATTCAAAGAGCAAAAATAAAAACGATTCGTATAGAGTTAATTTAAATTTGTGTAAGCAAATAATCCTTTTAATCTAGGGTTTCTGGCTTTTTATTGCCATCAGTTTTGTAAACAGAATTAGTGCTTTGTCAAATAGATCTTATTAAATGTTTGTATAGTCGTTTACAATGGTAGTGGTTAGATTTTTACCTTTTAAGGTATGCTCTAACCTTAAAAATTATGTAACCCTGAGGACATAAGCGAATGCTACATCGCAAAATATATCAACTTTGTGAAGC
>Ga0163144_10020608_pt1 | contig 13168 bp, 22 predicted proteins | sample OliLak19BULKMAT1_FD_123175 | JGI IMG/M metagenome (GOLD analysis project Ga0163144, IMG submission 123175) | Freshwater microbial mat bacterial communities from Lake Vanda, McMurdo Dry Valleys, Antarctica - Oligotrophic Lake LV.19.BULKMAT1 | ecosystem: Environmental > Aquatic > Freshwater >... | reverse complement strand
TTGAATGTGAATATACGAGGGAATTGATTTTTATTACCTTTAGTTTTGTCTCTGTCTGCCTTAACTCGATAGAAAGGCATTAAAGTGTCGCCACGCTTTAATTTTCCAGCATTAATCCATTCGCTGTTTTTTAATAAAACCCTGTGATCGAGTGTTGATATAAAATCAGTTCCATCATCCAATATAACACGAACAGTTTTGGCTTTTTTGACCAATCTAGGATCATAAGCCCAACCGAGTGTGTAATCGTTTTTTTCGAAGTCCCAACAATAAACCAAGAATGGTTTATCTTTCTTATTTTCAGCAAGCCATTTAATGGTAACAAGACCATCCATTAATGTAGAAATTTTAGTTTGACCGTACAGACATGCTTCGTCTGCTAAAACGGTCATTACCATTTCTATTTCTGCTACGTTGCGTAAACGTTCGTATTCCTTATAGCGACTTTGACGATTTGATACTGTTGACAAATCAATGAAGTCATTGGTATCACGAAGGCGAATAAGCCCGTTGCCACCACCCCAATAAGAACCATCCTGTCTTATATCGGGGATAGCATCGGGTTGCGACACGCCCGCACCTGATAGATCGGAAGCCTTCCTCTTTTTAGACAGAGGATCATCTTCGAACGCATACGTAAAGAGTTTATAAAAATCCCACCAAGGCATCTATTCCTACTTTCATTTTCAATTGACTGTTTTTAGTTATTATTTTGAAACGTTAATTTACTCTATAATAGTTATGAAAAGAGTTGTTTTTATAATAACACATCACGAATCTGGACATCAGGTCTTAGAATCGATTTTAAATAACAATCAAAGAGTGCAATGTTTCAACACTAAAATTGATTACGATCATCCTGATTCTCTTGAAACATTGTTCGATATGAAGCACAAATTGAACAATAGTGCAGCAATTTATTCAGATACGATCTTAACAAATCCACAACTATCTAGTGAATCATTTTTTGGGTTTGCCAAATTTATTTATTTAGTTAGAGATGCAAAGTCTACTCTAAATTTAATGTCAGCTAATTCCAAGTATTCAGAATTAGGGGCATTTCGTTATTACACATTTCGATTGAGACGTATTGCTGAGATGGCACCAAAGACGCCCGGAGCAATTTTTCTTACTTGGAGAAACATTGAAGAAGGGAAAGGCTTGCATTTAATTGAAGATTATCTACAATTGAAAGAACCTTTGATTTATGAGGGTGAGAATGCTTTATACGAAGACGTTTTGCCGATTGATACATGCAACAAGGCTCAAGATGTCTTTGAGCGATATTTGTATTATTTAAGGCATCAAGATTTGAGGAAAGTTCAATGAATAAAATGACGCATTACAGAAAGTGTAGAATTGTCAAGGATGGATTTCAAGATCAAGTAGTTGTATGGATGCCTGAGCAACATGCAGTTTTCAATAAACTTTTGAAAATTAAAAACGATGAATGGACTGTAACATTTGTCGGGGAAATTTCCAGAACAAAGTCTCAAATATCAGAGCAATCGCAACTTAGATTAAACTTCCCCGTACAAACAGATGTTTAATCGATAAGTTTTATTTCTGTTTTTTTTCCATTATGAGAACTAAAAATCACTTTGTTTGCTTTTAAAGTCATTCCTTTAAATTTTTCTTTTTTATCATACAACACGCCCTTGCCTTTTTTCAAATAGGCAATTGTTACATGCGGCTTATAAATAGGGAAACGATTTGTATGAGGAAGTTTTTTAAGCAGAGAGTTTAGTTTTTTCAGCCCATCTCCGCTTACATCTAATTTCAAAACATCAAAATCTGGATTGGTTGTAAAGAGCGATGTTGTTCCTAAAGTATATTCAAATGACGTTTGTTTTTTAAGAATTTTAACGACTTCATCAGGGATAGAGGAATGAAGTCCGTATAGCAAAGTAACGTGAATTTCTGTTTCTCTTCTTAAAGAATCATCTTTTCCAATCATTATATCTTTGTCATCGATATCTTTGCCTAACTGAATTATTTTACTAGAAATATTATCTGGCAAATTTATTTGCGTAGACGAATAATCATACTTTGTTTCTGTTTCTGCTAAAAATTGAGTCCAACTTTTCATTGTTTATACTTTGGTTCTTGTGTTATATCAATTGTAATATATACTTTTCCATTACTGAAACTAGTTTTAGCAGTTATTCTACACGAAATGCCAACTTTATAAAACACTGATTCAAACTCACGACATAGTTGGGACCAATTAACAGACTCTCTTATTTGATTTAAGTCTAACTCAATCTCGTATTGGGTTGGTTCCTTCTCCTGAGTCATTGTCATTATTTCCTTTTAACTTGACACGCTCTTGTTCTATCATTTTATCTATTGCATTTACCGTGCCCTTTCCTGTAAAAGGATTCACTAATCCAAATTCTAAGTCATTAACCCATTGAGAAGCTGATGTTTTTTGAGTTTGTTTTTTCTCGCTTTTTGACTCAATGTGCTCAAGTTTTTTTATTGCTCGTGTAATGCTGCCTCTGATTTCTGATAATTCATAATCATGCGGCATCTCTTTCAACGCTTGTTCTAACAACTGCTTTGATTTATTTATTTTTTTATTCATGTGTTTTTTTTAGCAATCCAGTGAACTAATCATAGTTTACCATCCAAATTCTTTGAGGAGTTTTTCATTTCGTCTATTAATTTTGAATAGTACGCCCGGAAGAACTTCGTTTTCTGAGTGTATCAATGGTTCTATTTTTTCTTCTTCCATGAACCAATCTTCTGGAGAACCATCCATGACTTCTTTCTTTATTTCTTCCATGACTTCCGATTTAAATATCTTCATCATTTCTTCTGGTATCTCTGCGCCAACTGGTATGTCTCTCATTTGCATGTCTCGCACAAAAATAGCAAAACTTAAAGCCATTATGGCATCATCATGTTTGCCTCTTTGAGCTTCGGCCCTCTTTCTTTGTGGACTATAAATGAATGTTTTTAACTCATGAACTAATCTACGACTATTTATTTTTAGCGCTCCATTAATCAGTCTATTTTGTAGAGATTCCAAAAACACTGGCCTATTTATAGATGTTGTTTTCAACCCAAAGGTTGTAGTACGTCCCTTGTTTTCATGATATAGCTTTTCATATGCCAAATCATGTTGCAAGTTGCTCAATACCGCTATGCCTTGTCCTACGTTTTCAACCACTACCGTACAGGTGTTGTAATAATGAGCCACTTCATATATGACTTGAGCAAATATATGAGGAGGAACGGTGCAGCTATAAAATTCAACAACTTGTTCTAACGTTGAAACGTCAATAATTTGAAAACAACTGTTGTCGCCGTTATCGCCCATACCTTCTGCACAATCAGCGGACAATATATATTCGTGTCCATCTATCGGTTCCTTCCAAATCCATAAAGCGCCCGGCTCCCAATCTCCTTTTTTATCACTTCCGTCGTTGTGCCATTTGCTAAATTTAATTCTTAGAGGTTCGTTTTCTCTTGTGAATTTATCTAATTCTCCAATGATTTTTGAAGAGATAAACGTGTCTCCCGATCCTAGGAAAGATCGCAAAATTTCTTGTTGCCAACCCTTGTCTCCAAGGTTCTTTCTCTGATCGTCAACCCATTTGGGATTGTTGTATTCTGGATGTTCCCAATAATCTAATTCGATGACATTGAAAGCATTTTGTCCAGCCTCCGCTTCGTGGTACATTTCCTCGTACCAGTTGCCAAGACCGTTAACCGTAGAAACAACACAGCACTGACCACCAGTAGAGATAACGGGATACATGGCTTTCCAGTGAACTGCCATATTTTGAATAAATGCTGCTTCGTCAATGATTAAAACAGTGATTGACTTACCACGGGCAGCTTCAGGTGTATAAAAATATAAAATGGAGTTAGTTTCTCTGAATTGTCGTTCATGCTCATTACTTTTTCCCATTTGTGGTTTTAACCAAATGGGCAATTCTTGCATGGCAAATTTTGCAACCTCGCCAGCAGTAATAGCTTCACGGTCGGTTTTTGACATTACTAATATTTTTTGATCTAGTTTGAACAGGCATCTCCATACAGCCCAAGCAACGGATACAGTTGTTAATCCTCCTTGGCGAAATTTGCTCAGTATGTTGAATCTATGATCTTGATATTGTTCGATAACCCTGCGTTGATATTTGTACAAAACAAACGGCAATGCGCCTTTTATTGGGTGCTGAATCTTGAAATACTTGTGGGCGAAATACGAAAAGTTATTTGCACACTTTATTATTTCTACCATTTGTCTTTTTATGTCATATGCATTAACGTCATCAACTGTCTCTTTAATGTCAATTTCTAGTTCTGCTGGAGAAAATTCATAAAAATATTTCCATGTTTCTTCCCATTCTTTGCTTGATAATATTTCCTTAACCAAGTTGTGTTCGTTGTAAAATTCCTCAAATGTGACTCGTTGCAAAACTGCAAGAGAAAACGGCTCTGGAATAAAGAGTTCGTCTTTTTTGTCATGTTTGTCCATTGTTTTTTCCTTTCACTTTCTAGTTTATCTATTCGTTGACTTAAAATTATTATTTTGATATAATGAAAGTGTGATTTGTGTTTTAATTACTTCATGGAGATTTAAACGTGGAAAAAACTAAAATGATTGAGTTGTTGAATTTAGATTTGGGACGTGAATATTCCCATTGGAATTTTTACATGCAGGCTGCAACAAATGTAATTGGGCTACATAGAGCAGAGCTTTCTGAGTTTTTCTTGGAATCAGCAGCAGGAGAAATGAAGCACATAGAAGCATTTAAGAGATTAATTATCGGACTTGGTGGCAAGCCTACTACGGTTTCTGCTTATTTTGAGAATGACTTAACAAATGCAGAAGAATTGTTAAAGGCTGCTCTTCAAATGGAAGATGATGTTGTTGCTGTTTATGTTGGACGTATCGAAGATGCATCGGAATTGCAAAATAATGGAGGAAGTAACAAGGTAGACGGTAAATACATTGAACTGTTCCTCGAAGATCAAATTTTAGATTCTCGTGGTGATGCAGATAATATAAGAGAGATGGTGAAATGTGATAAGCCACATTGCAGACGATGAACAAAAGGATTATGAATGCCAAGCGAAAATGAACGCAAATTTGTCTTAAGATTAGATAAAGAGGATTGTATAAAAGAAGTTTGTGGGTCTAGTTTTCATAGCATTCAACAAAGTTATCTATCAGGCGGTGCCAGATTAAGAGAATCTTGTCTAAACACCAATGTGGGCGGCATCGCCCACATTGGTGTTCCCGTTTATCATTTTTGTTATAAAAAATTTGCAAACAAGAGACTTATAGAAATTGAAACAGAAATCTCTCCAAGAGACTTTCATGACTTAAACCAAGACGTAATTTGCAAACTTAGCAAACACCGATATGAAATAATTGGTTGGGAAGTAGACTTTTTTCTTGATAGTTTAGGAAAAACATATTTTTTAATGGCAGAATATGAAATGGATGAAGATCAGTTTGAACCGGGGTTCTTTCCTGATATAATACTTACCAACTTGATCTATGAAGTTCCGCTAGGTGATGACGATTTTTCAAGTAAAAAATTATGTGACATTGCACATGCAAGTCAAATTTATAAAAATCTACTTTTTTCAGAGGGTAATTAATCCTCTGTGGGTCGAAACAAGGAATTATGAAAATGTTTAAAAAAGATTATCCAGTAATTAAGAAGCAACCAGTTGCCAAGTTTTTTTACAAAGGGCAAAGTCACACTCATCCTGTTAGAAGAACTGTTGTCATCACTGAAGCTACATTTGAAAAAATTACAGGTTATGAAATAAGAGAAGGCAGCAAGGTCAGAAATCTAAAAAAAGCCCCAATCAAGTCTTATTCTCGCAACAAAATTGCAAAAGTAGGGGAAATTGATCGTCGTCGTGTGTTAAGGTCAAAAACAACAAATATGAGCATGTCCACTCTTGAAAGAAAGACTTTAGTCGATCTTTTAAGAGAAGGGGCTTAAATTGAAGAGTCATGTGATTTTCCAATCGAAAGAAGCATTATGATCGAATTAATTTTATTATATATTGCGGTTGGTGTGTTGTGGACTATGGCTACTAGACATTTCTGGTCTGGAGCAACGCATGAATGGCCGCTTGCAATTGCAATTGCAACAATCTCAATTAACATCCTGTTCTGGTGGTTGTCCATGTTGTGGTTAGCTATTATGGGACCGCCAGATCGATAATTACATGACAAAAATTTTGCCTTCTAATTCGCTTAAAGTTGTGTCTAAATAATGAGCGTGATTATCGGCATCACCTTGAAGAATGTTACCCCATTCTTCAAGGTCTTCATTACTGACTCTGGAATACAATCTGTTTCTACTATTGCCTATGATTCTTGGCAATTTATTGTATTTAATTTTTCCAGTCATAAGATATTGGGCAAGCAACTCATAAAGAAATTCGCTGAAACTAACAAGATTAGAATCTCTAGCAGATTTCATAATGCCTATCGCTTGTGCTAAACCTCTCAATGCTTTTTCTCCGTTTGAATCTGGGTAGCCATATTGTCTGTTTACTTTATAACCATATACATCTTCAAGTATTCTCATCATATCTTGATTTATCAAATTGCTGAATAGTTTCCAACTTTGAGAATGTCTTCTTATTGCGTGACCCATGCGATGTGCGATTGCCCATGCGGTCATTGGTATGCGTTCTGTGCCTCTGTTGTTTGTAAATATTACAGTTACGTTATCTTCATTTGGTTGTATATCTATTGCTAACTCTTTTTTTACCCATTCTGGCGAAACCTCTCCAACTTCTATGTGTTTGTTACCTTCTTTTGATCTTAGAAAATAAAAATCAAAAGTTTGTTGAGTATTGGACCATTTTTTGTGTATTTTCTCAACACCTGCTGGATTTGTTAAGATGCCTATATCATCTTTTTTATAACCATGATAAGGTTTTTGAGTTCCTTGGTTCCACTTGCCAATCAACTGAAATTGATTGATGGGCATTTCGCATATTATCCAGCTTTTGAAATCCATGATAATATCTACTCTATTCTCTATATAAATTGATAAGCATTCACAAATATTAACGAGGTAACGTATGTCTTGGTTTCAAAATCCATTCCATGAAGAATATCGAGGTGCTTGGGTTCTAGGCGACCGTCATCACATTGTAGATTTCATTTGTCCTATCAATGCTGGCAGAGATGGGAATTTAATTTACTCATGGGGAGCCTCTGCAAGTGGCACTTATGATTTGTCTGGAAACGATACAGATGGAACTTCAAAGGCAAACCTCACCATTTTCTTTGCTGCTGACCCAGAATTTAGGCAATGGTCTAAAATTATAGTAGACGTTAGAACGAGTGCTGCTTCAGCAACGGCTGTTACTCAACATGAAATATCAACAGCACTCAATAACAACAATGAGTTTTCTGGATTTTTTGAAGCAGCCACCAACAGGTCCAACAATAGCCTGACCATTAGAGGTAGGCAAAAATCAGGAAGAATGAAATTTTATGTAGTTAATGGCGCTGCCGAAGAAAGTCTTAAATTTAATGCACGAGCAGGGGTTGCCGAGTTGCCGACATACTTTGACAGACACAAAGTTTCCAATCTTTTGACAACTGCACAATGGCCACTTTGGAAAGACAATCTCAATGTATTGATTCCACTTAATCCTGTTACCTACAATGTTGATGCCGCAGCAATAGATAATGCTGTCAATGCAAAAGGCATATCGTTAGGATATAGTTCTGGTACAATTCAAGAAGATTGGCAATTGTTGGCTGGAAGATCGGGATTGTTTGAATTTACCATTTCACATTCGGCAAGTGAGACTTTGGTTTACCCGGCAGGTGCTAAAGCTGGCGATTTAAGTAAAATCATATTGGTTAGCAGCGGCAGTACGTTTGCGTTGCCACATACATTGGCATCTGGTGATTTGGTTACGCCATAATTGGTCTTACTTTAATTTCTTCCCAATTCTTTTTACCAAGGATTTTATCTGCCATTTGTATTGCAGAAGATTTTGCTATTTCTAAACTTGTGGCTTCTATTATTGGAAGTTCTTGCATTTGAATTCCAAATCCATGATTGAAAGCGACGATACCTTTAAATTTGCCTACAAGAGGCGTGTCTATTATGTTTTTAATTTCTGCGATTAATTCCTCTAACAGATTGTAATTTTTTGTATTTGATTCCATTCCGTAAATATTTTTTTCGTTGTCTTTTGGAGTTGGAATCTTACATAAAGTCCAACAGTATAGTTGTTTGCTATTTGGGGACTTATATGCTATGTAACCCCGACTCATCATTTCAAACAATAGGTTTTCTGTATCCATTATAAACCCCATTTTTCTTTCATGCGTTGAAGCCAACTTTCTTTCATGTACTTAGATTCTTCCCGCTTATCTTCTTTTTCTAGTTTTTTAGATTTTTTCTCTAATTGTTGTGCTGCTATGTAAAGTTGATTAACTTTATCTTCCCATTCGCTTTTGGGATTGTAAGCACACAACTCCCCTGCAATTTCTTTGTACACTATATACCCTTCGTAATTTGCAGTCAAGGACTTTTCTTCGTTATCATATTTGATTTCTATGTGCATACCACGACTCAATCCATCAAAGTGCCATCCATATTCGCTTGTTCCAGAATTTTCGTAAACAGCATCTCTTTCATCTCGCCAACCATCTCCTGTTGGTTCGTCATCAGTGCCCGATGTGTATTTAATTTGCTTTTGCACATCTGCTGGCAATCCGGGTTTTATTTCATAAAGATCATCTGTGTCTGATGGCAAAGCCCAAACATCTTCCATTGGCGTAGTGTCGTACAATCCACCACCACCAGTATTTTGCGAAATCATTTGTTGTCCCAAAAATCTAACAATAGTCCCCAACTTACCGCTCGCCCCCATTAAATCTTTTTTTGTGGCTTCGATTGTTCTCTGTTCTTTTATTCTTTCTTCTTTTTCATTCATAAAATATTCCTTATCTTAAGTTAGCGTGATATTGTTAAACATATATACAATGGAGGTATGGATGCTTCAAAGGACATTAAGTACATTAGGCATTTCCGAAAGCGAATCAGAAGGATACATGTACTACATGAACGATCCTTCTACTCCTAATTTACAAAAAAAAGCACAATTGCCAATGCAAGTTTATTTGCCTTTTAGCGTGCAAGGTTTTCATCCAGAAATTACTGGCAAAGATTTGCAAAATTCTCAAAGGCGTGCCATAGGATGTTACATCACAATTGGCAATAGTATAAATTACTTTCAAGAGCAGCATTCTATGTTCAACCCTCCTATTCACAAATGGGCAATGGGAGGCAATTTAAAAATAGTACCAGAAGCTGGCAAAAAGCATTTAAACGCCTATTATGACAGAGGTTCTTTGAAGTTTTTTTACGACATTGATCCTATAACAAAGCAAACAATTTATACGTCTGATTCTGCTGATATAGTTTCACATGAATTGGGTCATGCAATTTTGGATTCTATACGTCCTGATTTATGGTCGATGCAATCTATTGAAGTGTGGGGATTTCATGAAGCATTTTCCGACATAAACGCCATTTTGTCTATAATGCAACATGAAGAAATTCTCAACAAATTGGTTGATGTAGACTTAAACAAAAGCAACATTGCTTCTAGGCTTGCAGAACAAATGGGATTGACCATTTACAATGTGACTAAAAAACAAAAAGGACGCAGCCCTTTATACTTACGTGATGCAGCGAATAGATTTGACTATGAAAATCCTATCAATCTTCCAACAGAAGGCAATCCAGATGAACTTTTAGCTGAGTGCCATAGTTTTGGTTTGGTGTTTTTAGGAGCGTGGTATGAAATTATGATACGAATCTTTAAGTCTCTTGAGGGCAATGGAGTCGAGTCATTGAAAGCAGCAAGAGATGCAGCGGCACGTTGTCTATACAAAAGTTTAAAGGTAGTTCCTAAAGCTGTGAAGTTTACGGAGGCAATTGCAGAAACAATGATGGCAGTTGACAGGTCGGAGGGCGGAAATTATGTAGAAATAATGAAGTCTGTATTCACCGAAAGAAACATCATTACTCCAAAAATCAAAATGCTTTCTGGCAAAAAATGGTCTGATGTAAAGAAGTTTATAAGAAAGAACGATGCAATCATAAGTCACAAAAATGGTTTGATAGTGAGATGCGAACGAGAAAATAATTTAATCAAGTTATCAGACAGAACGATCAGATCATTGGGTGCAAGTAACGAGATATTCGATCTTGGTGTAGAGATTCCAAATGAATCCTATTATGAGTTTGACCAACACGGAAACTTGGTTAATGAAATAAACAATGATGAAGATGAAGCAATAGAATCTGCGATGGTTTGCGCTCAAATGATTTATGATGAAGGACACTTGGGAAGCGGGGATGATACTATGTGGGAAATTTTCGAAAACAAACTAATACGTACTTTTATCGAGTAAAACATGACAAACATATGGATGTTAAATTTATGGACAAATGGATTTGATTTTATCGTAGCTAAAGATAAAACAAGCGCTATTCATTTCGCAGCGATATACTACGGATATTCATTGCCGTTATTGGAAGAAGAAAAGAATGAATTAGAAGGTTTAGGATGGACTGAATGTAAGCATGATGAAATTTTAAAATTCAACATAGGAACGAACGTTAATTTAGTGCTCAGCGCATTAGAATGGTCGATTAAATTTGGAAAAGGTTATTTGTTCTCGACAAATGATGTTTTTTAAAATTTTTTTTACAATTTTATTTTTTTTTGTATATTTGTTTAATACTATCATTGTAACAAGGAGGGTCTATGACCTATTTTGATAAAAACGAAGAAGAGGATGTTCTTTTGTTGTCAACAAAAGAAACTGATTATGACGATGACGATGACGATGACGATGATGACGATGATGACGATGATGATTGGGATGATGACGACGATGATGACGATGACGATGATGATGAAAACAAGGACGATAATGATGACGATTGGCTAAAAAAAGACGATGACGATGAAAACGACAATTGGTTAAATGACGATGACGATGACGATGACGATGATTTTCTAAACGATGATGATGATGATGGCTGGTGTTATAAATAAATAATTATTTGTTTTTCATTTTCTTCTTCATCTTCTTTTTCATTTTACCATTGATAGGAGGAAGTTCGTCTGATCCGCTAGAGTGATATGTTTGAAGGGCGTTTGTTTGACCCGGAGCAGGTGTTGGATCAATGGGGCTTTGTTTAGGCGGTTCGATTCCGCCTAAACTTGCTATCTCCATCCACTTCTTAAAAGATAAATCTTGCATACTCATATATACAACATAGGTGGACATAAAAGGACATATGAACAAGAATTGGCATGGTTTAATTAAAATTATTGAAATTCAACATCTTTCTAAAGATGGAGAAATCATCTGGGAAGATCATGATTTGTATAACGTGTTACATGCAACAGGAGAACAGTTTATTTTAAGTGCTGTTTTTGCTGGAGGACAAACTAACAGTGTGATTCCTTCCAGTTATTACTTTGGATTAGACAATAGAACTTCACTGCTTGCAGCAGATACAATGTCCACAATAGCATCAAACAACAGCGAGCCTACTACTAATGGTTATGTAAGACAAGCCGTCTCTTCAGATTCTGAATTTGTTGTAACTCAAGTTAGCAACGTAAACAGGGCAACATCCCCAATTGTTACATTTACAGCAACAGGTGGTTCGTGGGGTCCAATTTCTAATTTGTTTTTAACTGACGCATTGGCATTTGGCGGATTTTTAATTGCATCTGTGCCACTGTCAACTGCGTTAACTGTTAGCTCTGGAGAGTCTATCAACATGAGAATGGCGTTAGCTCTTAGAGACTGTCCTAGCTCTTAGCTAATAAGACTGTCTAATAAAATTGACATCTTTTTAATTTCTACTATATGTACAATGTTAAATCTTTTGCCTTTTTCGGTGATTTTATTGTATCTTTTAAATACCCAACTACTAGAGTCTTCATCAATATCCTTGGGCAGGTTGATCTTGTATCCTTCATCAATAATAGTTACTGGATAGTCTTCCTCGATATCGCTTATTAGATATTCGCAAAAAATCTCTTTTGCAGGTTCTGAGGTGTTGCCTTTAAAAAACCATACAGGCACACTAACCCCAATCGTCTTTATTGCTTCTCCGCTCATTAATTTGCTTATTTCTTCATCTGTCAAATATACATTATGTGAAATTGAAAGTGTAATCATAAAGATATTATAGTAAAAAAAAATTCAGGATCAAGCACAATACATAATGATATGACATTTAAAGAATTTTTAATGAATGAAGAAGACATGCAAAAACTCTTAAAGAGACAACGTGCGTCTAGTCGTGAAGATGCTTTGGAGCGTCGAAAACTTGTTGGGAAGCCAAGATCAAATAGTTGGGGTGGAAAAGCATCATCAAAGGAAAATAGAAGAAATTCAAAGAAATCCTTGAAAGATATGCAGTGATTCAGGTTCATCGAATTAATATGAATTCGCCAATTGGCGAAAGGGTTTCAATTCATGGCGAATCAGACATATGGGGCGATGCAAATACACATCTTGAAGAATGGCAAAAACAAAGTAAATTTGATTTGTTAGTACCTTATACAGTTGTATTTAAAGATGGTCGCAAAATAACTGGCATATGGGGATTATTTAAAAAACCTGAAGAAAAAATTAGCTTATCATGGCATATTCGCTATGTGCTGGAATTTAAAGCAGGATTAAAAAAACCTAAATGGATGCCAATGTGGTTTTATTTTTGGACCATTGATTCTTCAAAAGACAAAGCCTCTTGGTGTATGAAAATGTTGAAAGAATACAAAATTCCTTAAACTATTCTATAAAACGGACATATCTTTCTATAGTCGCATCGTTTGCAGTGATCCCCTACATTACCCCAAGCCTTATTTTCAGACGTGTTTTCTATTTGTTTGAATGTATGCAGCAATTCTTCTTCGACAGTTCCTAAAGACTTTTCAGAAAAAGAAGCTCCAATTAAGTTGCCACCTTCTAAATAATACAATGCAGCTTTGATGTTTTTAGCTGGAATGTTGTGTTGCTTTTGAACAACTCTAGCATATGTTCTTAACTGCAAATCAAGCGTTATGTTGCTTCTGTTTTTGCGATACATATTCTTTTTTGAAGTTTTATAATCTAATA
>Ga0163144_10020607_pt1 | contig 13169 bp, 9 predicted proteins | sample OliLak19BULKMAT1_FD_123175 | JGI IMG/M metagenome (GOLD analysis project Ga0163144, IMG submission 123175) | Freshwater microbial mat bacterial communities from Lake Vanda, McMurdo Dry Valleys, Antarctica - Oligotrophic Lake LV.19.BULKMAT1 | ecosystem: Environmental > Aquatic > Freshwater > Lake... | reverse complement strand
GGGGCGTTGGCATCAGGTTGCACGGCATCAGGTTCCACTTGCAGCCGGCGGACTGCGCGCGGATACTGAGGCGTTCGCCAACCCACTGAAGGTATTCATGACAACCCAGAAACTCGCAAACGAATTCACAGCTTTGCTGAAGGCCGGAAAATTCGGGGAGGCCGGCGCTGCCTACTGGTCGGACGACATTGTGTCGATGGAGGCCATGCCGGGAGATATGGCCGTCATCAAGGGCCGCAAGGCGGTTGATGCCAAGGGCGCCTGGTGGTACGCGAACCACGAAGTCCATGGCGTCAAGGTAGAGGGTCCTTATGTTCACGGCCAGCAGTTCGTGGTGCGGTTTACCATGGACCTTACGCCCAAGGGTGGTGCACGCACGACGGTGGACGAGATGGGCCTCTACAGCGTGCAGGGCGACAAGATCGTGGAAGAGCGCTTTTTCTACGGCCAGGAGGCTGTCGGGCTCTAGATTCTGTTGCGGGTACTGCGCAACATGAAAATACCGGCACCCACCAGCAGCAGGATGCCGGCCCATGCCAGAGTGTTCGGGATGTCGCCCCAGAACGCCCATCCCAGAACCAGCGCAAACAGCAGCCCGGTGTAACGGAACGGCGCGACCACCGCCACGTCTCCGCCACGCATGCCGACAATGACCAGGTAATACCCGCCGCTGAGGAACACACTGGCGGCAGCCAGCAGACCGAACTGCTGCAGGCTGATCGCTTGCCAGCCGTTCCAACTGGCCCAGACTCCAGACAGCAGGGTCACTGCCAGCGCAGTCGCCAGGGTCACCAGAACCGAGGGGAGTTGCGCCGGGATGCTGCGCGTGACCAGGTCGCGCGCCGTGTGCAACAGTGTGGCAAGCAGGCATACCAGCGCCCAGATGCTGAACCCGCTCGCCGTTGGCTGCACCACCAGCAGCACGCCGGTGAAGCCCGCGCCGATGGCCAGCCAGCGCGATGCACCGACGCGTTCGCGCCAGCGCAGCATCGCGTACAGGGTCAGGAACAGGGGGGACGCCATATTGATGGCCGTGGCATTGGCAATGGGAAGGTGAAACAGCGAGTTCAGGTACGCCATGGTGGCCAGTGCGTCAAGTCCCGAGCGCCACAGTACGAGGGGATGCAGAAACACCAGGCCGGTTTTCTCCGGAGCACTTGTGGCGCGTCGCAGCAAGCCCATCGCCTGCGCGATGGCCAGCAGCAACAGGGTCGCCAGCATGCCCCGGATGCAGATGAGTTGGGCCGCTGGCATACCCTGGCTCACGTGTTTGACCAAGGCGTCGTTGACCAGGAAACATGCCATTGAGGCGGACATGGCGAGGATTCCCCGTCGGTTCGCAGTGGCTTGGGCGGACAACATCAGGCCCGATGGTACGGTGCGTCCGCTTGGTGACCCGTCCGGCACGCAACTTGCGGTAAATTTGCTCCTTAACAACTGGAACACCATGCAGACTCCCTCGCGCTCCGTGCCGCTGGCCGGCACCTCCAACTTTCGCGACCTCGGTGGCTACGCCGGGCACGGCGGACGCAGCGTGCGCTGGCGCAAGTTGTTTCGCTCCGACCACCTGGGAGCCTTGACGCCGGACGACATACAAACGCTGTCGGGCCTGGGCCTCACGCGGGTGTGCGACTTTCGCGCTCCGCTGGAGCGGACCGAACACGTGTGTGCCATGCCAGGCGTCAACGTCCATTCCTTGCCGATTGACCCGGCGATCGTGCAAGGCATGAAGCAGCTGATGCTGGCCGGTTGCCGCATCACGGCGCACGATACGGTGCAGTTGATGGAGCAAACCTACCGGGCCTTCGTGCTGGACAACTCGGAACGTTTCGCCGAGCTTTTTGCCCACCTGCTGGAGAGTGACGCACCGCTGGTTTTCCACTGCACGGCTGGCAAGGACCGCACCGGTTTTGCGGCCGCACTGGTACTCAGTGCGCTGGGTGTGTCAAGACCACAGATCATGCACGACTACCTGCTCACGAACGAACTGTTCCGCATGCCGGCGTCATCCGCTGGGGCCGCGCCGCAGGAAGTGCTGGAGGTGTTGTGGCGGGTGCAGGAACCCTTTCTGAACGCCGCTTTCAAGGTGGTGGAGGCCGATCACGGCGGGATCGACGCGTACTTGGCGAAGGCATTGCGCGTGGGGCCGCAGGAGCGTGCGCAGTTGGCCCGGCTGTACCTGCAGCCCTGAATCAGCGTGCCGTGCTGGGGCGCTGAGTTCCAGGCCATGGCCTGACCTGTGCCGTCGGGTATCCCCGCCCTTGATGATTTGTTAGCATCGCGGCACCGCATGCGTGAACCGGCCCATTGCATCAGCGCGGCTGAAGATTGCCGTTTCCCCGTACCGACCGTTTCGCCCATCATTGGCATTGCCCAGGAGTTCACTTGATCACAGACTCACCCGTCAGCTGCAACATTGACCTTGACGCGCCCGGCAAGCAGATCGGCCGGCTTACGCTGCCGCGCATATCGAACACGGGCGGCTGGGCCTATTCGCTGGTGCCCATCGCGACCGTAGCGCGCGGCAAAGGCCCCACCGTGCTGGTGCTCGCCGGCAACCACGGCGACGAGTACGAGGGGCAGATTGCGGCCTTGCGGCTGCTGCAGGAACTGCAGCCCGAGCAGGTGACGGGCCGCGTGATCATCTGCCCGCGGTTGTCGGTCGAGGCTTCGCGCGCCAACACGCGTCTGTGGCCGGGCTCGAATGCGAACTTCAACCGTTCGTTCCCCGGCCGCCCGAACGGACCACCGAACGAGCAGCTCGCCGACTTCCTCACCCGCGGCCTGTTCCCGCGCGCCGACGTAGTCATCGACATGCACTCCGGAGGCCGCAGTGCCTGGTTCCTGCCTTGCTCGCACATGCACGTCGTGGACGATCCGGCGCAACGCCAGGTCATGCTCGACGCGATGTTGGCGTGGAACTCCGACTTCCACTTTCTCTATATCGACGTCAACGGCAATGGGTTGCTGCCAGTCGAAGCCGAGAACCAGGGCAAGCTCGTCATCACCACGGAACTAGGCGGCGGCGGGCGAACCCCCGGTCCGGTGCATGCATTGGCTTGGACAGGCTTGAACAATGTGCTGCGGCACGTCGGAGTGATGACGGGCCCGGTGCAGACGCGCGCGTCGCTTGGCCTGCCAGAGCCAATCATCCTGGACGGCCGCAACCCGGCGACGATCATCGGCTCGGAGGAGGCCGGTACCTGGGAGGGCATCGTCGAGCCCGGGCAGCCGGTGCAGAAAGGCCAGCTGGTCGGCCGACTCTGGTTCCAGGAGGACCCGAAACGGCCGCCGACCCGCTTCGAAGCGCCGATGGACGGTTACATGGTCGTGCAGAAGGCGATCCACCTGACCGAGGCCGGTGACATGGTCTACGTGCTCGGTGTGCCGATCACGCCCGGGGAAATCCTCAGGTCCTGAGCCCCCGGACGCCGCCCGTCCCCATTTCCTGACCTATCGGGGGGTATCGGTCGCCGCAACTGTCAAGGCGGCTGTGGCGCACGTGCCCGTCTCCTGACCTGCAGGGAGAACGGGGACGCGGTGTCTTGCGCTACAGACTGTCGGTAAAGCTGCGCAGCTTGTCCGAGCGGCTCGGGTGCTTGAGTTTGCGCAGAGCTTTGGCCTCGATCTGGCGGATGCGCTCGCGCGTCACGTCAAACTGTTTGCCCACCTCTTCGAGCGTGTGGTCGCTTGTCATCTCGATGCCGAAGCGCATACGCAGCACCTTGGCTTCGCGCGGCGTCAGGCTGTCCAGGATGTCCTTCACCACGTCGCGCAGGCCGGCCTGCATGGCGGCTTCCATCGGTGCGGTGTTGGCGCTGTCTTCGATGAAGTCACCCAGATGCGAGTCGTCGTCGTCGCCGATCGGTGTTTCCATCGAGATCGGCTCCTTGGCGATCTTCATGATCTTGCGGATCTTGTCCTCGGGGATCTCCATGCGCTCGGCGAGCACGCTGGCATCGGGCTCGAAGCCGAACTCCTGCAGGTGCTGGCGGCTGATGCGGTTCATCTTGTTGATGGTCTCGATCATGTGCACCGGGATGCGGATGGTGCGCGCCTGGTCGGCGATCGAGCGCGTGATCGCCTGGCGGATCCACCAGGTGGCATAAGTGGAGAACTTGTAGCCGCGCCGGTATTCGAACTTGTCCACCGCCTTCATCAAGCCGATGTTGCCCTCCTGGATCAGGTCCAGGAACTGCAGGCCGCGATTCGTGTACTTCTTGGCGATCGAGATAACCAGGCGCAGGTTGGCCTCGATCATTTCCTTCTTGGCGCCGCGCGACGAGGACTCACCCTCGTTCATGCGCTTGTTGATGTCCTTGAGCTGGTCCAGCGGCACCACGACGCGCGACCGCAGGTCGGTCAGCTTTTGCTGCAGGTCCTGGATCGGCGGAATGTTGCGCGCAATGATGGTGCTCCACGGCTTGCTGGCCGCCGCCTGCTTCTCGACCCACTTCAGGTTCAGCAGGTGGCTCGGTATCTTGTTGCCGTTCTTGTCCCGGCCGCTGAAGTCGGCAATGAAGTGGTCTTGCGGATAGCCACACTTGTCCACGATGATGCGGCGCAGTTCGCGCTCCTTCTTGCGGATATCGTCGACCTGTCCGCGCACCATGTCGCACAACTTTTCGATCGCCTTGGCAGTGAAGCGGATCGACATCAGCTCCTCGCTCAGGGCCTTTTGCGCCTTCCCATAGTGTGGTGTGCCATAGCCTTCCTTGTCGTAGGTCTTGTGGACCTTCTCAAACAGCTCGCGCAACCGGTCAAACCGTGTCAGCGCCTCCTTTTTGAGCTCTTCGAGTTTCTTGGTCAGCGCTTTCGAGCCACCTTTGCCATCATCGTCGTCTTCGGCGTCAAACTCGTCAAAGTCTTCCTCGGCTACATAGTCGTCGGCTTCGTTGGGATTGGAGAAGCCGTCCACCACCGTGGTGATGACGATCTTGCCTTCGCGGATTTCTTCGCCCAAACGCAGGATTTCGGCAATCGTCGCCGGTGAGGCAGAGATCGCCTCCATCATCGCCATCAGTCCGCCTTCGATGCGTTTGGCGATCTCGATCTCGCCTTCACGGGTCAGCAACTCGACGGTGCCCATTTCGCGCATGTACATGCGCACCGGGTCGGTGGTACGGCCAAACTCGCTGTCCACGGTGCTGAGTGCGGCTTCGGCTTCTTCTTCTGCCTCTTCCTCGGTCGCTGCCGTGGCGGTGGTGTTGTTAAGCAGCAGCGTCTCGGCGTCCGGCGTTTGTTCGTACACCGCCACGCCCATGTCGTTGAGCATGGAAATGACGACTTCAAGCGTCTCTGCATCGACCAGTTTGTCCGGCAGGTGGTCGGAAATTTCACCGTGTGTCAGGTAACCACGCGTCTTGCCGAGCTTGATCAGCGCCTTCAGGCGCTGGCGCCGTTTGGCCAGGTCTTCTTCGGAAAGCACGGTCTCATCGAGGCCGAACTCCTTCATCAAGGCTCGTTCCTTGGCCTTGCTGATTTTCATGCGCAGCGGCTTCACCTTCTCGCCGTCCACCATTGCCGGCTCCTCGGCGAACTCGGCAACGATGTCCTGCATGTCGTCCACATTCGGTTCGGCGATGGACCCCTTGGGTTTGGGGCCACGTTTGGCGCCAATGCGCACTGGCGCTGCGGCGCTCGCCACGGCAGCATTGGCTGGGCGGCCGGGCTTTTTCTTTGCGGAGTCTGCTGCAGCGGCAATTGGCGCAGCGGCCTTTTTCGGTTCGATGACCTTTGCGGCAGCCTTCCTGTCGACGTTGCCGGTGGAAGGAGCGGGAGCTTTGGACTGAGGCACTGGGGGGGCTTTCGATGCGGGCTTGGTAGTCAATTTGGTGGTCACTGGTCTGGATTTCAATGCGGCCGCGGGTTTTGCGGGTCCGATCGTCCTGGTTGGAGTCTTCACAGCCGCTCTGGCAGCCGGTTTTGCCGCCGTCCTGGCTTTTGGGGCGACGGCTTTTTTGGCAACGAACACAGCAGGCTTCTTGGACTTTTGAGCAGGCATGGAAAAACCTCAGGACATCAAAGGGACAATGCAGCGCGGCGCCGTGAAGGTGGCGCAAAGGGCTGAAAAGCGGCTAACCAATTGGCTGGCAAGATGGGCGGGCGAACATTTGGGGTGCAGTCCTTGCGGTAAGGTAGCCGGTCGTGAGCGAGGTCAACGGTTGGCGGGGCCCGGAGGTGCTGCTGTCGCTCTTGCGCAGTCAGCCTCGGATTGTACCCATTAAAGCGGCCTCAGGTCTGGCGCGGTATCGAGGCCTCGAGCTCGCTTCTGCGCGCCTGCAGTTCACGGTACCTCTGCAAGGCTGCCGGGTCGTTGCGCGATGCCTCGATGGCGGCAGTTTCCTGCGCCTTCAGGTGCTCGATCACCATGCGCTTGAGCAGGGCGTGCAGTTCTTCAACGGAGTCCTGCTGTTCTGCGGTCCCGGTCAGTTCCGACGCCGACATCAGGCGCAGCGCAAGCACTTCGCAAACTTGCCCACGCAGTCCCTCGCGCAGCGCTCCCCACGGTTGCGGGCCATGCGCATGCACCTGCTGTTCCAGCCACACGAACAGTGGTCCGTGGGGCGCTGGCAAGCCACACAACATGGCGTGGTCCTCGGCCGAGAAATGCTCCCAGCTCGCCATGTGCCCCAGAAAAATCCGCGCTGCGTGGTCGGCCCGACTGGCCGGGCGCTGGCGTGGCGGCGCCGCGCTGCCCGGGTAGGCCCCGGCGTCGCGCCGAACTCCCGTCTGGCCGGGACCCGCACGGCCGTCGCGTGCGACCCAGAGATCCGTCAACTCGCGTGGCGCGAGCTGCACCAGGCTGGCAATCTCGCCAAGCAACTGGCGCTTGAGGGCGCCGTCGGGCATCTGGCTCCACAACGGACGGGCGTTGCTGGCCAGTCGTGCCCGGCCTTCCGCTGTGTTCAGGTCACAGCCTTCGCGGGCGGCGTCCACCAGAAAACGGCTCAGCGGCACCGCTTCGCTGATGCACCGCGCAAAGCCGTCCTTGCCGAAAGCGCGGATGTAGCTGTCTGGGTCGTGTTCGGCGGGCAGGAACAGGAACTTGACGCTGCGTACGTCGGTTGCGTAGGGCAGCGCGCCGTCGAGTGCCTTGCGCGCGGCACGCCGACCGGCCGCATCGCCATCAAAACTGAAGACGACGGAGTCGGTGAAACGGAATAACTTTTGCACATGGTCCGGCGTGCAGGCGGTGCCCAGGGTCGCCACGGCGTTCGGGAATCCGAGCTGGGCCAGCGCCACCACGTCCATGTAGCCCTCAGTCACCAGCACATACCCCCGCTCGCGCAAGGCGCTGCGCGCCTCAAACAGCCCGTACAGCTCACGGCCCTTGCTGAACACCGGGGTCTCCGGGGAATTCAGGTACTTTGGCTTGTCGTCGCCCAGCACCCGGCCTCCAAAGCCGATGCATTCACCCTTCACGTTGCGGATCGGGAACATGATGCGGTCGCGAAAGCGGTCGTAGCGTTTTTCCTCGCCACCGTCCTCTTCCTGGCTCTGGATCACCAGGCCACTTTCCACCAGCAGCGCGTCGTCATACTGCGCGAACACGCTGGCCAGGTTGCGCCAGCCCTGGGGCGCGTAGCCCATGCCAAACTGGCGCGCGACATCCCCGCTCAGCCCACGGCCTTTGAGGTACTCCACCGCGCGCGGCGTGTCCTTCAAGGCGTGGCGGTAGGCCGTGGCCGCCTTCTCCAGGACGTCTGTCAACGTGTCCTGCTTCTGGCGCTGTTCGGCCGCACGGGCACGGTCCTGCGGCGAAACGTCTTCTTCGGGCACCTGCATGCCGTATTGCCCGGCCAGGTCCTTGACCGCTTCGATGAACCCCATGCCGACGTGGTCCATCAGAAAACCGATCGCGTTGCCGTTCTTGCCGCAGCCAAAGCAGTGGTAGAACTGCTTGCTCGGGCTGACCGTGAAGGATGGCGACTTTTCTGCGTGAAACGGGCACAGGCCGGAAAAGTTGGCGCCGGCCTTTCTGAGTTGCACATAGCGCCCGACGATGTCCACCACGTCGGCGCGGGCTACGAGTTCCTGGATGAATGACTGGGGAATGGCCACGGGTACTATTGTGTCTTTACCGGAGCGGACCATGCCCACGATCTACGACCAGGACCTGCCACGCAACGCAGCCAACTTTGTGGCCCTGTCACCATTGTCTTTCATCGAACGCACGGCTGAGGTGTATCCGCAGCGCCTGGCGGTGGTGCACGGAACGCTGCGCTACAACTGGCTGGAGGTCTACCAGCGCTGCCGGCGCCTCGCCAGTGCTCTGGTTCAACACGGCATTGGCCGCGGCGACACGGTGGCGGCAATATTGTCGAACACGCCGCCGATGCTGGAGGCGCACTTCGGGGTGCCGATGGCGGGCGCCGTTCTCAATGCGCTCAACACCCGGCTGGACGCCGAAACCATCGCCTTCATGCTCGACCACGGCGAGGCGCGCGTGGTGCTGGTGGACCCGGAGTTCGCGTCGGTGATGGCGCGTGCCGTCAGCCTGCGCAAGTCGGCGACGCCGCTGCTGGTGGTCGATGTGGAGGATGCGGTGTTCGGGCCCGCACCGACCATCGGCAGCCTGGGTTACGAGGCGTTGCTGGCGCAGGGTGACCCGAATTTTGAATGGAGCCTGCCCGCCGACGAGTGGGACGCGATCAGCCTGAACTACACCAGCGGCACCACCGGCAACCCCAAGGGCGTGGTGTACCACCACCGTGGCGCAGCGCTGAATTCAATCTCCAACATTCTGGAATGGGATATGCCCAAACACCCGGTGTATCTGTGGACACTGCCGATGTTCCATGCGAATGGCTGGTGTTTTTTGTGGACACTGGCGCTGCGCGCGGGTGTCAACGTATGCCTGCGCAAGGTCGAGCCGCAGTCGGTGTTCGACGCCATGCGCACCCATGCGGTGACCCACTACTGCGGCGCACCGATCGTGCACGGCATGCTGGTGAACGCGCCCGACGCGATGAAGCAGGGCGTGCCTGCCGGTGTCAAGGCCATGGTGGCCGGTGCCGCTCCGCCGGCGTCCATGATCGAGGGCATGGAGCAGATGGGTTTTGACCTGACCCATGTGTACGGTCTGACCGAGGTGTGTGGCCCGGCCACGGCCTGCGCCAAACACGACAGCTGGAACGATCTGGACATTGGTGAACGCTCACGCCTGAACGCCCGCCAGGGTGTGCGTTACCACCTGGAGTGCGACGCGCGCGTGCTTGACCCGCAGACCATGTTGCCAGTACCCCAGGACGGCGAGACGATGGGGGAGATCATGTTCAAGGGCAACATCTCGATGAAGGGCTACTTGAAGAATCCGGCGGCCACACAGGAGGCCTTTGCCGGTGGCTGGTTCCACAGCGGCGACCTGGCCGTCCAGTACCCGGACGGCTACATGAAGGTGAAGGACCGCAGCAAGGACATCATCATCTCGGGCGGCGAGAATATTTCCTCATTGGAGGTGGAGGACGTGTTGTACCGCCACCCGGCGGTGCTGGCCGCTGCCGTGGTGGCCAAGGCCGATACGCGCTGGGGCGAGACGCCGTGCGCCTTCTTGGAACTCAAGGCGGGCGCCACGGTGAGTGCCGAAGAAATCATCGCCCATTGCCGCAAGTCCCTGGCCGGGTTCAAGATACCGCGCGCCGTGGTCTTTGGCGAATTGCCCAAGACCTCGACCGGCAAAATCCAGAAGTTCGAATTGCGGCTGAAAGCCGGATCGGCAGCGGCGATCGACGTGTAAGGGCTAGTCGCCCATCACCACGCCCTCGCGGCGCGGGTCGGCGCCCCCCATCCAGAACGGGGTGCCATGTGCCTGGCCACGGGTGATCGCCTGCAGGCCGCTGGTCATGGTGGTCTCACGTACCTCGGCGCCACGGGTCTTCAGGGCCTCGACGGTGGCTGCGGGAAAGCGCTTCTCTTCCAGTATCGACGGCCCGTTCTGCGAGGCGAAGTTGGGCAGGTTGATTGCCTGCTGCGGCAGCATGCCCCAATTGAGAACGCCATACAAGATTTTGGCCGTGTAGTGGATGATCAGGGCGCCGCCGGGGCTGCCGCCGCTCATGACAAGCGCTCCCGTGGACTTGTCAAACACCAGAGTCGGTGCCATCGACGAGCGCGGCCGCTTGCCAGGCTGCACCCGATTCGCAATCGGCTTGCCGGCCGCATCGCTTGGCGCGAAACTGAAGTCGGTGAGTTCGTTGTTGAGCAGGAAACCGCGCACCATCTGGCGTGCGCCGAAGGCATCCTCGATGGTGGTCGTCATGGCTACGGCATTGCCATAGCTGTCGACAATGGATATGTGCGAAGTGCCGTACTCCGGCTGTTCCGGCATTGGCGCATAGGATGTCTTCACTGTGCCCGGAGTGCCCGGCTGCGCGACCTTCATGCTCGGCGCATTCGGCGCCTGACCAATCAGTCTGGCACGCTCGGCCAGATAGGCCGGCTGGAGCAGGCTCATCCAGTTGCCAGCCGGTGGTTCGACAAAGGCCGGGTCGCCGAGGTACTGTGCGCGGTCTGCAAACGCCAGCCGTGCTGCTTCGGTGTAAAGATGGAGCCAGTCGGCCGAGGGCAAGCCGTCTTGCAGCGGCAACTGTGCCGCGTTGGTGTTGTTGAGCAGACCCAGGATCTGGCCAACCGCGATCGCGCCGGAGCTCGGCGGCGGGAAGCCGCAGATGCGGAAGTCGCGCGCGTTGGCACGGTAATCGCTGCAGATCGGAACGCGCTTGATCGCCTGGTAGGCGGCAAGGTCGGCCATGCTCAGTTTTCCCGGATTCGTCGGGTGCTTCTGCACCTTGTCCACCATGGCCTGCGCAATGTCGCCCTCAAGCAGGGCCTTCGAGCCGCCACTGGCGATTTTTCGCAGTACATCGGCCAAAGCCGGGTTGCGCAGGGTGTGGCCAACCGGGTGCGCTGTCCCGTCGGCCCGGTAAAAGTAGGCAGCGGCGACGGGGTCTTTTTTCAGATGCTGCTCGGTCGCGAGCAGGCTGTTGAGCCGGGCACTGACTTTGAAACCGCCCTCGGCCAGGGTTATGGCCGGTTCGAACAACTTGCTCCACGGCAACTTGCCGTGTTGGCGGTGCGCCATCTCCAGCATCCGCACAGTGCCGGGTACGCCAACCGACCGTCCGCCGACAACTGCGTCATAAAACGGCATCGGTTTGCCATCGTTTCCGATGAACAACTTTTCGTCGGCGCCAGCCGGTGCCGTTTCGCGTCCATCGAATGCATCGACATCGCGGCCGTTGAAATGCATCAGGAACGCTCCGCCGCCAATGCCGCTGGATTGTGGTTCGGCCAGTGTCAATACCATCTGCACCGCAATTGCTGCGTCGACCGCACTGCCGCCCGCTTTCAATATCTGGTAACCCGCATCGGTCGCCAGCGGGTTGGCAGCAGCCACCGCGAACCTGCTCGTCGCCCAACCCGGCTTTTCGGTGTAACCAGAAGAGCCTTCGGGTTGGTCAGGGACTTTGTAGCTGAAATTCTGTGGCGGCGTTGTGCAACCCGTCAGCAGTGCGGCCAGGGCAAGTGCACTGAGGAAAAAAAGACGGTGTCGTTGCATGTTCAATCCATTCAGTAGTCGATCGGGCCGGGCTCAGAGGCCGCGAAATCCAGTTCCACCCTGGCACCGTTGGGATCGTGGAAAAACAGCTGCCACGACTGCGTACCCGCAAGCCTGCGCAAATCGTAGCCAATGCCGTGTGTTTTCAGGCGCTCGATGGTGCCATTGAGGTCGTCGGCGCCAAACGCCATGTGGTCGAGCACACCGGCCGGGTCCTGCGGCAGCGGACGGCCGGCGACGATATGCAGCACAGCCTGATCACCACAGTACAACCAGGCGCCCGGAAACTGGAATGGGGGACGCGGGCCCTGGCGCAAACCCAGCATGTCGCAATAGAACGAGAGCGTCGCCTCCAGATCGGCGGTAAGCACTGTGAAGTGGTTCATGCCCACGATGGCCATCTGTCTTGTCCTTCGGTTGTGGCGAAAGCCGGCCAATCAGCGTGGCGCGAGACGGATCGCTCCGTCGAGCCGGATCACCTCGCCGTTGAGCATGTCGTTCTCGAAGATGTGCCGGGCGAGTTTGGCGTAATCCTCGGGCGTGCCGAGGCGGGACGGGAAGGGTACGCTGGCGGCCAGCGAGGCCTGCACTTCCTTGGGCATGCCGAACATCATCGGTGTGCCGAAAATTCCAGGCGCGATCGTCATGTTGCGGATGCCGTTGCGCGACAGATCGCGTGCGATCGGCAGCGTCATGCCCACAATGCCGCCCTTGGAAGCACTGTAGGCGGCCTGGCCGATCTGGCCGTCGTAGGCTGCCACCGATGCAGTGGAAATCATGACGCCGCGCTCGCCGGTGGCTTCGGGCTCGTTCTTGCACATCGCATCGGCTGCGAGGCGGATCATATTGAAACTTCCGACCAGGTTGACCATGATGGTCTTGCTGAAAACACCCAGGTTGTGCGCCCCGTTTTTGCCCACGGTCTTCTCGGCCGGGGCTATTCCCGCACAGTTCACCAGACCCATCAGCTTGCCCATGGACACGGCTTTTGCCACCACGGCCTGGCCATCGGTCTCATTGGACACGTCGCACTTGACGAACGCGCCGCCGATGTCGTGCGCGATCGCCTCGCCTTTGTCGACCTGCATGTCGGCAATGACGACCTTGCCGCCAAGCGCTGCGAGCATGCGTGCCGTACCTTCGCCCAAACCGGATGCGCCACCGGTGACGATGAATACCTTGCCTTGAATGTCCATGTTCATTTCCTGAAATGCGGTTGCAACTGCGCCTGGCTGGCGTCTGCAACGATTATGGCCCAGCAGTCCGTCGCCCGGGATCATCAGGAAGCGGCTGTTATACTTTGTGCTCTCGAGCATCCTTAGGCGCGTAGCTCAGCTGGTTAGAGCACCACCTTGACATGGTGGGGGTCGTTGGTTCGAGTCCAATCGCGCCTACCAAACAGATGGCCTCGCAAATTGTTGAGATTCAACGTTTTGCGAGGCTTTTTTGTTTTTGGGTTGGCCTGGGCTTGGGTGGCAATCACCTTGAAGCGGGCAGTCCCCGAGCGGGCAGTCCCCGCGCCTATGTTCAATGTTGACGATTTCGCGCTGGCGTCAGCAACTGACAATGTCCTTGTACGTCTTCCGCGTTCCGTACATTTGCAAATGGC
>Ga0163144_10020605_pt1 | contig 13170 bp, 9 predicted proteins | sample OliLak19BULKMAT1_FD_123175 | JGI IMG/M metagenome (GOLD analysis project Ga0163144, IMG submission 123175) | Freshwater microbial mat bacterial communities from Lake Vanda, McMurdo Dry Valleys, Antarctica - Oligotrophic Lake LV.19.BULKMAT1 | ecosystem: Environmental > Aquatic > Freshwater > Lake... | reverse complement strand
ATCGCCTCGGGCCTCGCGCGAAGATAGGAGACGCCGCAGCCGTTGGCTCGAGCGCGCTGTTGCTGCGTATGGGCATCACCGTCGCGCTCGCGATGAACTCGATGATCTTCGCGCTCTCGCTCTCTCTCGGGCTCGAGCGCGGGCCGACGTGGGATCTGATGCACGGCGCGGGCTACGTGCTCGCGACCGCGGCCGTCGCCGTCGGAGGCAGCGTCTTCATCGGCTCCGCTTGGCGCGCTCTGTCGCGCAACGTTCTGCACATGGACGTGCCGATCGCGCTCGGCATCGTGCTGGCTTTCGCCGGCTCCACGTGGTCGTTCTTCTACGGCGATCGGCGCGCGTCGTACTTCGACACGGTCACGATCTTCATCGCGCTGATGCTCGTCGGTCGCTGGCTGCAGGAGCGCGTCCTTGACCGCAACCGCCGCGCGCTGCTCGCCGACGACGGCGCCTATTCGCTGCTCGCGCGCCGCGTCGACGCAGCCGGCAAGGTGGCGCTGGTCGCGTGCGGTGAGCTGCGCGCGGGTGACACGCTGCTGATCGCGCCCGGCGACCTCGTGCCGATCGACGCCGTCCTCGAAGGTGAGGATGCGAGCTTCTCGCTCGACTGGATCACCGGCGAGACAGCGCCGCGCACGTATTCTCGAGGAGATACGGTGCCGGCCGGCGCGTTCGACGCGAGCGTGCGCGCTGTCGCGGTGCGCGCGCTCACCGACTTTGCGTCGTCGCCGCTGGTCGCGTTGCTGCGCACACCGCGGCCCCGTGATGTCGACGGCGCGCGCGCCACGCCGTGGTGGCAGCGCCTCGCGACCGCCTACGTCAGCGGCGTGCTGCTAGTCGCGTCGGCCGGCGCGCTCGTCTATTGGCTCGTCACCCGGGACCTCAGCAGCACTCTCGACGTGACCATCGCGGTCCTCGTCGTCACCTGCCCGTGTGCGCTCGGGATCGCGACGCCGCTCGCCTACGAGCTCGTACACGCTGGGCTCCGCCGCGCTGGTCTGTACGTTCGCGCCGCCGGCTTTCTCGACCGTGCGCGCACGGTGAAGCGCGTCGTCTTCGACAAGACCGGTACGCTGACGACGGGCGTGCTCGGCTTGGTCACGCTCAACGGCAGCGGTCTACCCGACGGCGCGCCGCCGCTCGCGAACCTCGACGCCGCAGAGCGCGCCGTGCTCGCCGCGATGACCGCGCGCAGCACCCATCCGAAGAGCGCGGCCGTGCTCGCGGCGCTCGAGCTGCGCGCGAGCGAACAGCACGATGTTGCCTCTGCGGCGCCCATCGACGCGCGCTCTGCCGCCGACCTCGACATCGAAGAGCGCGCGGGCGCCGGTGTGCTCGCGCGCGTCGACGGCCACGAGTACCGACTCGGCTCGGCGCGCTGGTGCGTCGCCGACGCCGAAGCTCTGCCCGCAAATGCCGATCTCGTCTTCAGCGTCGACGGCGCCGTCCGCGCTCTGCTGCACAGCGATGAGCGACTCCGCCCCGACGCAGCGCACGAGGTCGCGCGACTCGGCCGTGACGGCTACGAGACGTGGGTACTCTCGGGTGACGGTCGGCAGCGCGTCGAGACGCTCGCCGCTGCGATCGGCATTCCAGTCGATCGTGCGGTCGGCGCCTGCACTCCGCAGGGAAAGTCCGATTGGCTCGCGGCGCACGATCACCACGACACTCTCATGATCGGCGATGGTCTCAATGACGCGCTCGTCGTCGGCGAGGCACACTGCTCGGGCACTCCCGCCGTCGATCGGCCGTTCGTTCCCGCGCGCTCCGACTTCTACTTCGTCACTCCGGGCCTCGCGCCCATCGGCCTCGCGCTCCGCGCAAGCCGTGCGCTCCACCGGACGACGACGCGCAATCTCTGCGCCGCGCTCGTCTACAACGCAGGCGCCGTCGCGCTCTGCTTCGCTGGACTCATGTCGCCGTGGCTCGCCGCCGCGATGATGCCGGCCAGCTCATTGGCAGTCATTTTCGCGACGCTCGCGTCGCTCGGTCCGAGGAGCGCACTTTGGAAGTCATCGCACTGACGATGTTCGTGAGTCTCTGTTTGGTGGCATGCAGTCTGCTTCTGCTCGCATTCACGCTCCGGCAGCGCTCGCACGAGCAGTCCGACCGACTCGCGCTCCTGCCGATGGAAGACGACCACGCGCCCACTGACCACGCGCCCATTGACCGCGCGCCCGCTGATGACGCGCGAAAGACCGAGACATGAACACGATACGTATCAAATACGACGATCAAGTCGTCCGCTGGTTCATCTGGGCTTCGATCGCTTGGGGCATCGTCGGTATGCTCGTCGGCGTCCTCGTCGCGACGCAGCTCTCCTTCTGGCAAGCGAACCTCGCGCCGCTGCTCACGTTCGGCCGCTTGCGGCCGCTGCACACCAACGCAGTCATCTTCGCGTTCGTCGGCAACATGGCCTTTGCCGGCATCTACCACTCGACGCAGCGCTTGGTGAAGGCGCGGCTGGCGAACGACGTACTCACGCGCATCCACTTCTGGGGCTGGCAGGCGATCATCGTCGCCGCCGCCATCACGCTGCCGCTCGGACTCACGCAGGGCAAAGAATACGCAGAGCTCGAGTGGCCGATCGACATCGCCATCGCGCTGATTTGGGTCGTCTTCGCGGTCAACTTCTTCTGGACGCTGGCCAAGCGGAACGAGAAGCACCTCTACGTCGCGATCTGGTTCTACATCGCGACGATCCTCACCGTCGCCGTCCTGCATATCGTGAATGCGCTGGCGATGCCGGTCGGCCCGTTCAAGAGCTATGCGATCTTCTCGGGCGTTCAAGATGCGCTGGTGCAGTGGTGGTATGGGCACAACGCCGTCGCGTTCTTCCTGACCACTCCGATCCTCGGCATCATGTACTACTACCTGCCGAAGGCTGCGAATCGGCCAGTATTCTCTTATCGTCTCTCGATCATCCACTTCTGGGCACTGGTCTTCATCTACATCTGGGCCGGGCCCCATCACCTGCTCTACACCGCTCTCCCGGACTGGGCGCAGACCCTCGGCATGATCTTCAGCCTGATGCTGTGGGCGCCCTCGTGGGGCGGCATGCTCAACGGTCTGCTCACGCTCCGCGGCGCGTGGGACAAGCTGCGCACGGATCCAGTCCTGAAGTTCTTCGCGGCAGGCGTGACCTTCTACGGAATGGCGACGTTCGAGGGCCCGTTGCTCTCAATCAAGAGCGTTTCGGCGCTCGCGCACTACACCGACTGGATCGTCGGCCACGTACACGCAGGCGCGCTCGGCTGGAACGGCTTCATGGCCGCCGGCATGTTCTACTACCTGATTCCGCGCCTCTACGGCCGTGAGCTGCACTCACGCGCAGCGGCGAACTTCCACTTCTACATCGGCACGATCGGCATCCTGCTCTATGTCGTCTCGATGTGGGTGGCGGGCGTCACCCAAGGCCTGATGTGGCAAGCGCTCGGCGAGGGCGGCGGGCTGCTCTATCCGAACTTCATCGAGACGCTGATCGCGCTGCGCCCGATGTACTACACGCGCCTCATCGGCGGCACGCTCTACCTCGTCGGCATGTGCGTGATGGCGTGGAATCTCCTGCTGACCGCGCGCGCGGGCAAGGCCGTCGAGACCGAGGTGGAGGTCGTGGCCGACGACATCGAGGCGAACCCCGCGCCGTGGCAGAAAGTAGTCTTCGGCGCGCCGGTGCTGCTGACGCTCGCGGTCTCGACTCTCGTCGGCACGCTCGTGGTCGTCAATCAGCTCGCCGGAACGCTCATCGTCGTCATCGCGGGTGGCATTGCCGTACTAGGCGTCATCGCGATCAACGCCGGCGATCCGAGCAAGCCCACCTGGCATCGCATGCTCGAGGGCCGCGCGCTGGTGTTCACGATCTTCACCGTGATCGCCGTCCTCGTCGGCGGCGTCGCCGAGATCGTGCCGTCCATCGTCTCCGGCAACGCGGCGCAGCGCTCGACACCGCAGCAGCCGTACAGCGCGCTCGAGCTCGAGGGCCGCGACGTCTATCTGCAGGAAGGCTGTTACAACTGCCACTCGCAGATGATCCGCCCGTTCATCGCGGAGGCCGCGCGCTACGGCGAGCCGTCGACTCCCGATGACTCCATCTGGGACCATCCGTTTCAATGGGGCAGCAAGCGCACGGGCCCCGACCTCGCGCGTGAGGGCAGTCGCTATCCGCACCTCTGGCACTACCAGCACCTCGTCGATCCACGCGCGATTACGCCTGGGTCGAACATGCCCTCGTACGCCCATCTGCTCGGGAGTCCCGTCAACCTCGATCGCACCGCGGGAAAGCTCACTGCGATGCGCACTCTCGGTGTGCCGTACACCGACGCGCAGATCGCCGCGGCGCCAGCCGACGCGCGCCGCGCTGGCCTCTTGATCGCCGCGGAGCTTCGGCGCGAGGGTCACGTCACCGCGGAGCCGGAGAGCAAGATGATCGCGCTGATCGCTTATCTACAGCGTCTCGGCAAGCGGGAGTCACCGGAGCTCGCGCCCGGCGGCGCCAACGCCGTACCCGTCGCCCATGCCGTCGGAGGTGCGCCGTGAACACGATCGCTCGCCAGTTCTTCGCAGACAGCCCAGTGATCGCCCTGCCGATCGTCGCGCTGCTGCTCTTCTTCGCGGTCTTCGTGCTGGTCACTGTGCGCGCGCTCCGCGCACCCCGCGCGGACGTCGATGCGCTCGCACGCATTCCGCTCGGCGACGCCGAGGAGGTACCTGGTCATGACTGAAGTGAAGCGCAAGGACGAGATTCAGGGCGAAATCCTCCACGTCTACGACGGTATCGAGGAGGCCGACAACCACCTGCCCGTGTGGTGGTTGCTCACCTTCTACGGCGCCGTCGTCTTCGGAATTGCCTACTGGTTCGTCTACGAAGGTTACGAGATGGTCAAGAGTCCGATGGCACAGTATCAAGACGAGGCAGCCGCCATCGCCGCGGCCTCGGGGGCGCAGCTCACCGACGATCAGCTGGGCGCATTCAGCGCTGACGCGGAGCGCGTCACTGCCGGCCGCGCGGTCTTCGTACAGAACTGCGTTGTCTGTCACGGCGAGCGCGGTGAGGGCAAGATTGGGCCGAACCTGACCGACGACGCGTGGATTCACGGGGGCACGCCGACCGCGGTCTTCCGGCTCATCCGCAGCGGCTTCGCGGCGAAGGGCATGCCGCAGTGGGGCACGGTGCTCGGCCCGCGGGGCACGCAGAACGCCGCCGCCTACGTGATCTCCCTGCGAAATACCAACGCTGCTGGCGGCAAAGCGCCTGAAGGCGAGCCGTACGTCGCGAGCGGGTCCCTGCCGGGCATATGAGATGAGCGAGCACGTGCGACTTCCGGTCCTCGACGAGCGCGGCAAGGGGTCGCTGCGGAGCGACGGATCGCGCGTGAGCATCGTGCCTGCCGACGTGAAGGGTCGCTTCGCGACGGCGCGCAAGTGGGTATTCGCGCTGTTGATCGGCGTCTACGTCGCGCTGCCCTTCGTACAGATCGGCGGGCACCCCGCGGTGCTGCTCGACATCGCGAATCGCCGCTTCTTTCTATTCGGCGAGACCTTCAACGCGCAAGACACCTGGCTCGTCTTCTTCCTGCTCTCAGGCGTCGGCTTCTCGCTGATCGTCGCGGCGGCGGTCGTAGGTCGCGTCTGGTGCGGTTGGGCGTGCCCACAGACGGTATTCCTCGAGGGTGTATTTCGACGCATCGAGCGGCTGATCGAAGGTCCGCGCAATACGCATCTGCGGCGCGACGCCGGGCCGGTCACCTTCGCCCGCGCCTGGCGCAAGGTGTTGAAACACGCGATCTTCCTCGCGCTCGCGGTCGTGTTGGCGCACGTGTTGCTCGCATACTTCGTCTCGCTCCCTGGCGTGTTCGCCTTCGTCAAGGGCGCGCCGAGCAGGCACTTCGAGGCTTTCGCTTGGACGAGCGCGATCACGCTCGTGCTGTATCTCGACTTCGCGTGGTTCCGCGAGCAGCTCTGTCTGATCATCTGCCCCTATGGGCGACTGCAAGCCGTGCTCTCCGACACCGACACCATCACCATCGGCTACGACGCCAAGCGCGGTGAGCCGCGCGGCAAAGCCAGCGACCCGAGCGCGGGTGCCTGTGTCGACTGCAATCGCTGCGTCGTCGTCTGCCCGACGGGGATCGACATCCGCAAGGGTCAGCAGCTCGACTGCATCGGATGTACCGCGTGCATCGACGCGTGCGACGAGGTGATGGATCAGCTGAAGCGCCCGCGCGGACTGGTGCGCTTCGACTCGCTCAATGGTTTGCTCGGCAAAGCGAAGCGCCTGCTGCGGCCTCGGCTCTATCTCTACGCGGTGCTGCTCGTGGCGGGGATTGCGGCGGCGAGCATCGCTGTCGCGAATCACGAGCCATTCGAAGCCAATATGCTCCGGCTACGCGGCACGCCGTATGTGCTCGACACGAACGATGCTGGTGCGACGGTGCGCAATCTCTACGAGATTCATCTGGTCAACAAGCAGGGTGAGCCGCACACCTTCACGCTGCGGCCGATTGCGCCTGCTGGTGTCGACATGGACTTCGTCGTGCCGAGTCGCACGGTGACGCTCGCCGCGCTCGACGAGCGCCGTGTGCCGCTGTTCGTGACGATCCCAGAGCGTGCCTATCGTGCGGGGCTCGAGGTGCGCGTCGACGTCGTCATGGGCGGCGCGTTCCCGGAGACGCAACACCTGAAGGCGCCGTTCCTCGGACCGCCGCGATGAGCGGGAGTCTGGCGCTCGTGGCGCTCGCGGCGGGAGCCACCGCAGGTCTCGCGAGCATTCCGCACTGCGCGGGGATGTGCGGGCCACTGGCAGCGTTTGCGTGTCGCGCCCCGGGGACCGAGCGCGGGCAGCTGCGCCGTGTGCTCGCGTATCAGGGCGGCAGACTCGCGAGCTACACCGCGCTCGGCGTCGCTGCGGGCGCGCTCGGTCACGGGCTCGCCTTTGCGCTGCCCGGGCGCTACGTCCAGGCGCTGCTCTCGTGGTCACTCGCGCTTGCGCTAGGCGTCGCCGCCGTGCGCGCCTATCGCGCTTCGAGGCCGCGAAGTGTGCATCGGGCTGCTGCGCCGATCGCGCTCGGTCGCGCTCCGCGGAATCCGTCGCTCGCGGAGCGCGCGCTCGGACATGTGCTGCATGCGCCGCTATTGCTCGGGCTGCTTACTGCGTTGCTGCCGTGTGGCGCGCTTGCGTCCGGCCTGCTCGTTGCGGCAGGCACGGCCGAGCCGCTCGGCGGCGCGCTCGCGATGAGCGGCTTTGCGCTGGCGAGCGGTCCGGCGCTCGCGCTCGCCGCGTGGGCGGTCGCGAAGGTGCGTGGCGTCGCCGGGCCGACGGGGCTGCGACTCGCAGCGCTGGTATTCGCGCTCGGCGCTGTTGCGCTGGTGGTGCGTGCGATCCCTGCGCTGCGCTCGGAGGGCGCCGCGTGCCACGTGGCGGCCCAATGAGGGCGTATGCTGCGCGGATGGAACCTCGTCTCCTATTCTACACGCTGACGGCTGCACTCCTCGGAGGCTGTGGGAGCAAACCCGCGAGCGAGTCAAACACCGCTACGCCGATTCCTGCGCAGCCGAACACGATTGCGCCGGCGGGCCAGCCGAACAACGGGGCGCAGCCGACGTCGACGGCTGCGTTCGACGTACACGAATGGGGCGTGATCGACGTAGCGCCCTCGGGTGCAGTGGAGCTCGCCGCTGGGCCGGGAACACAGCAGAACACCGGGGCGCGGCCGGCTCCGCCGAATGAGGAGCCGCGTCCGATGCGCAAGCCGGTCGTCTACTTTCATCTCGACCCGGGTGCTGCGGCGCTCGACGTCGACGTCCGCGCGCACATTCCGCGCGGCTCGATGCTCGAGGTGTGGCCGGAGGGCGAGCTCGCCGCCGACGCGATCCGTTGGCCGCACGTGCGCGTCAGCCCATGTGGAGTGCCGATGCCGAGCATTGCCGCCCAGCTGCCGCGGCTGCGCGCAGATCGCTCGGCCACGCGCGACGGCTACAGCGAAGTGTTCGAGCTGCCGGAGTACGAAACCAGCGACGCCGCGTGTCTCACCAGCGGCACGACGACCGGCCGGCTGCTGTTCTACCGGGGCGCGGTGCCGAGCACGCCGCTGCCGATCGAGGTCTCACGCAGCGCACAGGGAGCGCGGGTGATGCGCGCGTCTGCCCGCGGCGAGGGTACCGTCATCTTCACCGCAGCGGGCGGGCGCGGCATCACGCTGCCGTGGCCTGCGGTCGGCGCCGATGTCGGACTGCCTGAAGCGTTCAGCGAGTCGTTCGAAGGTGAGCAGCTCGCGCGCACGCTCGAGCGCGAGATCACCGAGCGCGGCCTCACCGGGCCAGAGGCGGCGGCGTTCATGCGGGCGTGGTCGCGCGCGTTCTTCGGGGTCGATTCTCCGGCGAGCGGCGCCACGCGCGATCAGCAGGAGGCCGGACGCGAATCGACGCGTCGCGGCCCGCGCGTCGGCCCGCCTGCTGCGCTGATCTACGTGATGCCCGAGGCGACCGTCGCGGGCGTCGCCGAGCTCACCATTACACCCCCGCCGCGCAGCGTTCGGCGCGTGATGGTGGTGCGCATCGAGCTCAGCGCCCGCTGACGACTGCGCTCGATCGCACCAGCGTCCGCACGCCTGACGCCGCGGCGACGATCACGCGATCGGCGCGACCAGTGAAGAGGCCCACAGTCACCACGCCGGGGACGTGCTCGAGCGCGCGCTCGAGCTGTGGCGCATCGGCGATTGGTCCTGTGGCTACGTCGTAGATGAAGCCGCCTTGATCCGTCGTGAACGGATGGCCGTCGCGCATTCGCAGATGTGGCTCACCGAATACGCGCAGGCGCGCGGCGGTCGCGACGTGGCCAAAGCCGACGACCTCGACCGGCACGCGCCAGCTGGTGCCGAGCGCCGGGACGAGCTTGCTCTCGTCGACGAGCAGCACCGTGCTCTTCGCCGCCGCGATCACGATCTTCTCGCGCGTGAGCATCCCGCCGCCGCCCTTGATGACGTCGAGCTGCGGGTCGACTTCGTCAGCGCCGTCGACGCAGATGTCGATGTCCCACGGGCCTTCGTCCGCGAGCAGTGGAATGCCGAGCGACCGCGCCAGGACTTCGCTCTCGCGGGAGGACGGCACGCCGACGAGCGCGCGTCCGCCACGCACCAGCTCGGCCAGCGCCTCGATGAACAGCTTGGCGGTCGAGCCGCTGCCGAGCCCGATCGTGCCGCGCTCGGGCAGCAGCGCGAGCGCCGCATGCGCCGCGTCTCGCTTCAGTCGTGTGCTCTCTTGGTCTGACATCGTCGGCCTCCGGCGCGCGAGGGTAGCAGCCCGGTGCGCTCGCGCGCGTTACGCCCGCTCCGCCCAGCCCGCGATGCGTGAGGCGGCGATCCAGCAGCCGTGAAAGCCCACCGGGATGTGCCGCGGGATCCCGAGCTGCGCGACGGGTCCCTTGTTCAGATCACGTGCGTCGAAGACGTCGAGTGTCTGGCGCGCGAGCGCGGCATTCCACTGGAACGCAATGACGTAGCCGTGATCCTCGGATTGCGGCTCATCGGCCGCAGCGAACCACGGCTCGGAATACCAGCTGTGCTCGCGGTCGTCGCTCCACGAACTGAGCATCTCGCCGCTGTCGAGATCGTATTTGCGAATCCCCGGCCATTGCAAAATCACGTCCTCGCGCTGATCGGAGAGATAGCCATAGCGCGTGCGTCGGCCGGTGTACGCGGCGTTGAAGCCGGGGAACTCGACGTTGCGCTCCGCGTCGAGCGCTTGCTCCTGCGTCTCTCCCGTCTTCAGGTTCATCCGCCAGCGCCACAGGCGCGCGCGCTGCACCAGCTCCGCGACGTCGCGCGCCGTCTGCGCCGCGTCGATGCTGCCGTCGGCGGCGAGCGCCGGCATGTAGCGACAGCCCACCATCACGAGCCAGTCGCCGTCTTCCCACGAGTTGACGACGTGATAGAGAAAACACGGACTGAACTCGAACCAGCGCAGCTGCTCGTTGGTGCCGAATCGCGGGATCACGCCGAGTCGCGTCGGTAGTTCCGGGTAAAACGCGAGACGATGACGCCCGAGCTTCATTGCCTCGGGATCGTGGAAAAGCGGCAGATCGTGCAGGATCGAGTAGTGCTCGGTGACGCCGAGATCGTGCGGCAGGCGCGGCCCGGGGAGCGTGATCGGCACGTGATGCTTCAGCTTCCCATCGGCGCCGACGACGCCGTAGTGCATGAACGGCGCGTCGTTGCCGTAGTCGAAGAACATCAGCTCGCCAGTGTGCTGGTCGACCTTCGCGTGGGCGGAGATGGCGCCGCCCGATTGGCGAATGGCCTGCGAGACACCGAGCGTCTGCAGCGTGATCGGATCGAACTCCCACGCTTCCCCGGACATGTACCAGAGCGCGAGTGCCTTCCCGCCGTGGCCGATGAGATCGGTGTTGCCGGAGTCTTTGAGGCGCTTGTCGGTGCGGCCCTTGAGCGTCTCGCGGATACCGTGAAAGCGCGCTTGCCCGGCGCGCTCTTCTTCGACGAACGCGTCGGTGCGCAGCCAGCGGTTGCGGTAGGTCACGCAGCCACGATGAAACTGCGCCGCGTGGACCATCCCGTCGCCGTCGAACGGGTGATAGCGGCCTTGCGGTGCGAAGCGCGGATTGGGCCCAGCGCGCATGTAGACGCCGCTGAGATCGATGGGAATCGCTCCACGCAGCAGAGGCAGCTCGCGCAGCTCGAGCTCGTCGCGCACTGGCGCGAACGGACCGCTGAGCATCGGGCCGTAGCCTTCGCCGAATGGCTGAAAATCTTGGGCAGTCTCACCAGCGTGCATCACCGAACTCCTCGAGAGGCCGCGTCCGGGCCGAGCGCGATTGTACGCCGTGCCGGGCGCGCGCCAACCATCGAGCGCTTCGACGATCCCATTTGTGCCGCCCCCAACTGTGCCGACGGCGCGTCGACCGCGCAGCTTCGCAGGCCGACCACAGCGTTCGCATCCGGCGCCCCGGTCCGAAGCACGCCGCGACGATTTCACGCGCGACCTGCACCGTTCACGGTATCGTCTGCGCCATGCCCCGCCGCTTCACGACTCGCCCGTCTCTCGCTGTTGCGCTCCTCGTCACCGTCCTGCCGTTCGCAGGCTGCGACTGTGGCGGCACAGACGTCGCTCCGGCGGGTCGCTGCGCGAGCAACGCCGATTGCGCGACAGGCGCGGCGTGCCTGGATGGCCGCTGTGTCACGCGCACGGACGGCGGCGATGCCGACCTCGGCGTGGATGGCCCGATGTGCGCGGCGCCGTGTGGCGCTGTGTGTTGTGTGGCTGACGAGACGTGTTTGAGCGGGAGCTGTGTGCGGGAGGGCAGCACCTGCGCGAGCAACTCCGATTGTCTCGATGACTCGTATTGCGACGCCGCGCTCGGCGCATGCGTCGGGTGGCCCGATGGCGGCAGTGACGCGATGTGTGCGCGCGTGGCGTTCGCCGGCGTGTTCAGCCCGAGCGTGCAGTGCGAGTTCCGTACGGCGCCGGCGGGTGACGCGTTCCCAGCGAGCGTGCACGTCCTCGCAACTCCGATGGTCGCCGACTTTCGCGTCGGGCGTGGACCGGACGACCCGCCGCGCCCGTCGATCGTCGCGGTGTTCGATGACGGCGTCGACGGCAGCAGCGAAGAGCCGACAGGCGTCATCCGCGTGCTCGATGGTCGCACATGCGCGCAACAGGCGGAGCTCGGCTCTCTGCAGCTCGTATCCCACTCTTCACCGCCGGCGATTGGCGATCTTGACGGTGATGGCCGGCCGGAGATCGTTGCTTACAAAGCCGGCGGTGGCCTCGTGGCGTTCGCATACGACACGGTGGCGTCGGCGTGGACGGTGCGCTGGCGCTCGACCGCGGCGGACGGTGTGACTCCCTATGATCCGATCGGCGCCGGCTGGTCTGGACCCACCCTGGTCGATCTCGATGACGACGGATCACCGGAGATTCTCCGCCAAGGCCTGGTGTTCGACGCCGATGGCCGACTCCGCGACGAGTCGCTGTCAGCGCTCGCGTACAGCGCCGGATTTTTCGGAGTGGCGGTCAACGTCGACAGCGACCCTGCGATTGAGCTGGTCGTTGGCTCGGGAGTGTATGAGTGGAGTGGTACTATGTGGACTCCTGAGGTGTGGTCTGCAGGTGGCACGGCGATTGGCCACGTCGCACTCGCGGACTTCGGTGACTATCCGGGGGGCAATGCGTGGCCGACCGGAGCGCCCGAAGTCGTGGTCGTCTCCGATGGCACCGTGCGGGTGCAGACGCTCGATGGAACGCTGCTGTTTGGTCCGGTGACGCTACCCGGCGGCGGTTCCGGCGGGCCACCGACCGTCGGCGACTTCGATGGAGACGGGCGCCCGGAGATCGCGACGGCGGGCGCGACGGCCTTCAGCGTGTTCGATCTCGACTGCGGTGCCGCGCCCGTCGGGACCTGCGGCAGCGCGCGCAGTGATGGCGTGTTGTGGTCACAGCCCGCGCAAGACGGCTCGAGCAACGTGACAGGCTCTTCGGTCTTCGACTTCGAGGGCGACGGCATCGCCGAGGCCGTGTACGGCGATGAGTGTTTCGTGCGTGTCTATGACGGACGGGATGGAACGGTGGTGTTCTCGCAGCTGCGTTCGAGCTGCACCTGGTACGAGAATCCCGTCGTCGCGGATGTCGATGGAGACTTCAACGCGGAGATCGTGATTGGCTCGAACTTCAATTGCGGAGACCCGGTCACCGGGATCGCGTGCGGCGGTCTCGGCGAGCGCTCCACCGATCCGATCTTCGCGGGACTGCGCTGCCGCAACGCCGCCGACTGCCTCAGTGGCGCCTGCGACGCGGGACTGTGCCGATGCACGGAAGACGCCGAGTGTTGCAGTGGGGCCGGCTGCGACCTCGCCGGCTTCGTCTGTGTCGCGCCGCCCGCGGGCACGCCGGGCAGTGGTAACACCTGCCGTGCGTCACGACCGCGCGGCGAGCAGGGGATTCGCGTGTATCGGGACACCGCAGATCGGTGGGTGAACTCGCGCACGATCTGGAATCAGCACGCCTACTACGTCACCAACGTCGGAGAAGACGGCACTATCCCGCGCTCGAGCGCTGCGCGACAAAACTGGGCAGATCCTGCGCTCAACAACTTCCGCCAGAACGTACAAGGGGATGCCGCCACTGGCATCGCACCGGATCTGACCGGCACCGGCGCTCCGT
>Ga0163144_10020604_pt1 | contig 13171 bp, 12 predicted proteins | sample OliLak19BULKMAT1_FD_123175 | JGI IMG/M metagenome (GOLD analysis project Ga0163144, IMG submission 123175) | Freshwater microbial mat bacterial communities from Lake Vanda, McMurdo Dry Valleys, Antarctica - Oligotrophic Lake LV.19.BULKMAT1 | ecosystem: Environmental > Aquatic > Freshwater >... | reverse complement strand
TCGTGATCGTGATCGTGTGCGTTCATGCTCATGGGCTTTACCGGTGACACGTGATGCAGGAGGTGGGCGCCTTCATCTCAGGCTTGCGGTGGCAATCAAGGCACCACTGCATGTTGAGCGGGGTCTGCACCGACACGATGGTCATCTGATCGACCTTGCCGTGGCAGGTCTGGCAGGCCACCATCGGCTGCCCGGCGGCATCGGTCACCGGCAACTTCGGCCGGCCGTTGGCATCCTTGGCATTCAGGTGGGCGGAGTGATCGAAATAGACGAAGTCCGGCAAGTCGTGGACCTTCACCCACGGGATGGGTTCGCCGCGGTCCCAGAACTCGCGCATCTTGAGCACCCACTCACGATTCAACCCGACGGTGGAATGGCAGTTCATGCACACTGCGGTCGACGGCAGGGTCGCGTGGCGACCCTTGTAGGTCATGGTGTGGCAATACAGGCACGGGATCTCGAAGCCACCGACGTTGACGCGCTCGCCTTTGTCGTTGACCTGCCACACGGCCGCACCGGACATGCGCGCATGGTTGAACGCAATCGGCTGCCGCGGCTCGTAGCCCTTCCGCGAGTTGCTCAGCGCGTAGGCCAGGGCGCCGATCGTGGCGATCACCACGATCAGTCCGATGATTCCGACGGGCTTGGGGACGGCCTTCATTCCTGGTTTCTCCTTGTCGAGTCAGCGGGCGCCATCGGCCTCGCGACGCGGGGGGCTTCATCGTCGAACAGCATGCGGACAGCGGGCGTTTCAAGGTCGTCGAACTGGCCGCTCTTCGCCGCCCAGATAAAGAACCCAACGGCAATCAGCGCGATCAACAGCGCGAGCGGCAGCAACACGAAGATCGTCTCCATGTCAGGCCCTCCCCCGCGCCAGCCGGCGCTGCGGCGCGCGCGACACGACAAACGTGCGCGTCAGCGCCGACGACAACACCACGGTGAGCGACGACACCGGCATCAGCACGGCGGCGAGCAACGGCCCAACCAGGCCGGCCAGGGCCAGCGACGAGGCGCCGATGTTGTAGAGCAGTGAAAAGGCGAGGTTGCGGCGAATCACGCCGCGCAGCCGGTGGGCGCCATCGAGCACGTCGAGCAATGGCGCGACACCTTCGCGCGTGAGGACGATGTCAGCGGCGACGATGGTGGCGCCGAGGCCGCCATCCACGGCGATGCCGACGTCGGCGAGCGCCAACGCCGCGGCATCGTTCACGCCGTCACCCACCATCATCACGGCGCCGGCGCGGCCGGGACCGGTCACCAAGCCCGCGACCATGTCGCGCTTGCCCTCCGGCGTCAGGCCACCGATCGCATCACCCGGGGCGATGCCCAGTTGCGCGGCCACGCGGGCGACGATCTCGGCATGGTCGCCGGAGAGGATGCGCACGCGCAGCCCGCGCTGCTGCAGTGCGGCGACGGTGGCCATCGAATCGGCGCGGAGCGTGTCGCCAATGCCCGCCACTCCGGCGATCTTTCCATCAACCGACACGAACACGGGACTGAGGCCCTGCCCCACCATTGACCAGGCGGCGCCTTCGATGTGAATCGAGATGGCGGTGCCGGCCGACTCTATGAAGCCGCGATTGCCAACTCGTACGAGGTGACCATCGACGACACCGGCAATGCCCTGCCCCGGTGCTTCGACAACCTCGGTGACCGATCGAACCGCGTAGAGCGGTCGGATGGGCGACGTGGTGAAGGCTCTCGCCACCACGTGCGCCGACTGCGCCTCGAGGGCACCGGCCAGCTCGCGCACGAGGGCGTCGCCGTGCCAGGACGCGATGCGCGCGTGGCCTTCGGTGAGCGTGCCGGTCTTGTCGAGCAGCACCGTATCGACGTGGCGCAGCCGTTCCAGTGCGTCGGGATTCTTGATGAAGATGCCGGCGCGCGCGGCGCGCATGAGGGCCACTGACATCGCCAGCGGCACGGCGAGCCCGAGCGCGCAGGGACACGACACCACCAGCAGCGCGACCACGCGCGCGAAGGCCGCGTCTGGACCAAGCAGGCTCCAGGTGACAACCAGCGTGGCAGCGGCCACCGCGAGCAGCACGAACACGAAGCGCCGGGCCAGAACATCCGTGGTCTGCAGCACCGCCGGCCGGCGCGCGGTGGCGTCCTGCACCAGCGCCAGCAGCGCGCCGACGCGGGTGCGGGCGCCGGTGGCATCCACACGCACAATCAATCGCGCGCCAAGATTGGTGGCGCCGGCATTGACGGCATCGCCCTCGACCACCGGCAGTGGCACGGCTTCGCCGGTGAGGACCGCGTTGTCGAGCGACGACACGCCCGCCACCACGACGCCGTCAACGGGAATCAACTCGCCGGAGCGAACCTCCACCAGGTCGCCGGGCAGTAACGCCGCCAGCGGCACTTCCAGCACCGCGGCATCGGCGGCGCGGCCATCGATGCGACGAGCGAACTCGAGGAACGCGACGCCGCGCAGGCTGTCGGCGCGCTCAAGGGCGAGGCGTTGCGCACCGCGCTGCAACTGGCGGGCACCGAGGAGTGCGGCGACCAGCATGGCCAGCGAGTCGAACCAGATTGGCCCGCTGCCCGACACGGCATTCCAGGTACTGGCAGCGGCGGCAATGGCAATCGCCACGGCAATGGGCAGATCGATGTGGACCATCCCGGCGCGCAGGCCGGCGAGGGCGGTTTGAAAGAACGGCCGCGCTGAGTAGCCGAGGACGGGCACGGCGATGATCACCGACAGCGCCCGGAAGAAGCCTTCGTAGGCCGAGGCCATGCCGCTGTGCTCGCCGGCATAGAGCGCGCCCGACACGAACATCAGATTCATGGCGCCGGCGGCGGCCACGCCAACCCGCGCGAGCATGGCGCGGTCTTCGACGCGGCGGGCCTCCTGGACGCGCGAGGCGCGATGCACATGCGGGGTGTAGCCCAGGCGGTCGAGCGCGCGCGCGATTACCGACAACCGCGTGCGGCCGGGCCGCCAGGTGATGTCGGCCACCGCGCTGCCATAGTTCAGGCGAACTTCGTCCACGCCGGGGAGAACGGCCGGCAGCTTCTCGACCAGCCAGACACAGGCGGCACAGTGCACGCCCTCGAGATACAGGCGCGTCCGGCGACGATCGGCGTCCAGGATGTCGGTGGCGTCGGCGTGCTGCCGTTCGTCATCGAAGTCCTCGAAGCTCCGACCGCTCACGCGGGCCGGCGCGGCAGGCGTCTGCTGCCGATCGATCAGCTGGTAGTACTGCTCGAAGCCCCACTCCTTGACGAGCGCACGCACCTGCCGGCAGCCCTGGCAGCAGAACTGCTCGTCCTCGTGGTCGCGGACCAGCGACAGCGGCACGGCCAGCCCGCAATGCGCGCAGGCGGGTGCCGTCGCCAGCGACGGATTGGGTTGGAGCGCGGGAGTCATCGCGGCGACGCCTCCCCTTGGGCGGCCTCGGCCTCGACGCTGACGCGTGCCGCGTGGACGAACCGCATGGCCTGTTGCGTCGTGTCGAGGCGCAATTCCCAGGCGCCGGGCGCATCGAGGCGCACCAGCGTCCGGTAGCTGCCGGCGTGCGACGGCTGTTCGACCAGCTCGCCGCGTTGATTGAGCCGCGCGTCTGCGGGACGCAGCGCCAACAGGTGGCCGGCGAGTCCCGTCACCGGATGCCCGTCGCGATCGGCGACCGTCACATCAACGGGACGCGGCATGCCGCGATAGTGCGGCACGTCTCCAGGCAACTCGTAGCGAACCGTCCAGCCCAGGCGGCGGCTGGCATCGGCGACGGCCTCGTCCTGATCCCACGATTGCGACGCCTCGTAGTACGCCGGAATGGGCCGTGGCGCATCGTCACGGGTCGCCACCCACACCAGCACGCCGCTCGCGATTACCGACATCGACAGGTGGGCGCCGATGTAGATGGGCCAGCGGTAGTCGGAGAGCAGCCGGAAGATCTTCATGGCTTCTTCTGCTCGTGACCAAACGGTCCCAGCAGCAGGAAGTCCTGTTCCTGGCGGAAGCCGCGGTCAGAGGTAATGAGATACCGCACGGTCGCCTGGCCGTCGTCAAAGAGCGCGCGCGGCACGGTGGTGACGGCGTTGACGGTCACGACGGCCTGCGGCGCGACGACGATCGGTGACTGGCTCAGCACCAGCGAGGCGTGGGTGCCGGCCTCGACCGTCACGTCGAATCGTTGCGGCTGATCGAGCTGGTTGGTGAACCGGATGCGTTGCTGGTTGGCCACCTCGCCGGTGGTCAGAATCCGGTACGGTTCACGTCCGCCGCGCCGCACCTCGACGAGCGCATCCGGGCGCGTGAACACCAGCGTGCCGAAGGTGCCCCAGGCCACCGTCATCAGGACGAGATAGGCCAGGTTGCGCGGCCGCCACAAGCGGCGCGGGCCGCCCTGCTGTTGCCGCTCCGAGGTGAACTTGATCAGGCCGGTCGGCCGGCCCAGCTTGCGCATCACGTCATCGCAGGCGTCGACGCACTGCGCGGTGCCGATGCATTCCACCTGCAGGCCGCGGCGGATGTCGACGCCGGTCGGGCACACCGCGACGCACGCGCCGCAATCGATGCAGTCGCCGGCCGTGACACCGGCCAGGTGGAGTTTTGGCGGCAGGCGTGGTTCACCGCGGACGGTGTCATAGGCGACCAGCAACGTGTCGGGATCGGCGATGGTGTTCTGCAACCGTCCGTAGGGACAGGCGATGGTGCACATCTGATCGCGGAACCAGCCGAAGTCGAACAGGATCAGTCCGGTCAATGCCGTCATCGTGATCAGCGGGGTCGTCCAGGCGCGCGGTTCGGTGGCCAGGCCGTGGAGGAGCGGTGACCAGGCGGTGAAGTAGGCGACGAAGGTCGCCGCCATGCTGACGGCGAGCACGAACCACAACAACCACTTGCCGCTCTTGATGGCCGCCTTGTGGCGACTCAGTGGCTGCTTGTTCAGGTGCCGCTGATTGGTCGGCCCGCCTTCAATCCATGCTTCGATCGGGCGGAACAGGAACTCGAGATAGATCGTCTGCGGACAGCCGAAGCCGCACCACACGCGGCCGAAGGTGGAGCCGACGAAGAAGACCGTGACGATGACGCCAAAGCCAAAGGCTGCCAGCAGCAGGTTGTCGGTGGGATGAAAGGTCGCGCCGAACAAGTGCACGCGCGGAACGCTGAGGTCGATCCACACCGCCGGTGATCCGCCGATCGGAATCCACGGCAGCCCATAGAACAACACCACCAGCGCCCAGGCGATCTGCCGGCGGATGTGCCAGTAGCGCCCCTTCCGCACCACCGGGTGCATGAACCGGCGCTTGCCGTCTTGCGACATGCTGTAGAGCAGCTCGTCGGGCGGGGCCACCTCGAAGACGGAACTCATGATCAGCGCTCCGGCAACGGTTCCGGCGATACCGGGTCGCCTTCGGCCGGCCGCGGGTTGGCCGGCAGCGATCCCTGGAGGCTGCGCAGGTACGAGACCAGCGCGGCCAATTCATCGGGATTGAGCGTGCGGCCCCAGGGCGGCATGCCCTTCGAGGGCCAGCCCTTGGCCACGGTCTGGAAGATCTGCTCGACCGTCCCGCCGTGAATCCAGCGGTCGTCGGTCAGGTTGGGGCCAATCAGGCCCTGGGCGTGGTCGCCATGACAGGCCGCGCACGAACGCGCGAAGCGCGCCTCGCCCATCCCGACCACTGCGGTATTCTTCGCTCCGGCCAGCAACTGGGCCGGTGATGGCGGCACCAGCGGGTTGGCGTCGAAGTACGCCTGCACCGAGGTCACCGCGTTCTCGGTTTGCGCCCGGTACTCCGCCTCGAGCGTCCCCTCGCCAAAGCGCAGCGCATAGAACATCAGGTAGCCCGCGGCAAACAGCAGCGAGCCCCACCAGATGGCCATCAGCCAGCCAGGCATCGGGTTGTCGTACTCCTTGATGCCATCGAGCTCGTGGAGCACCTTATCTTCGTAGTCGGCCATGGTCTGTTACGCTTTCTCGTCTTCGTCGAGCGCCATGCGTGCCCGTGCGGCCAGGTCTTCGGGGCGCGCCCTCATGATGCGGACCGACACGAAGGCGTAGACCGCAATGAAGAACAGCAGCGAGCCGATGGCCCACGCCGCGGCGCCCGATTCGGCGGTCATTTCCTGCAGCATGGCTACCTCATTCCCCCGCCGCCCGGCCGCGCCGTTGGCGCGGGAGTGGGAACGGGTGTGGCGGCGACCGGCGACTGCGGCTGCGGCCGCTTCCACCGGATGTCGGTGCCGAGGCGCTGCAGGTACGCCGTGATCGCGATCACTTCCTTGTCGTCCAGGCCCGTGGGGCCCTGCTGCAGCGCCACTTCCGCGGCGATGGCGGCGGCTTGCGTCCGCATGGCCGTTTCAGCGGTATCGATCTCGCCCTGGCTGTAGGGCACGCCAAGCGATCGCAGCGCACGCATCTTGGCGCCGATCAAACTGGTGTCGAACGGATCGGTCAGCAGGTGCGGATAGCGCGGCATGATCGAGCCCGGTGTCGTCGAGTCGGGCCGGGCCATGTGGCGCACGTGCCAGAGCGACGGGTACTTACCGCCGACGCGCTGCAGGTCAGGACCGGTGCGTTTCGATCCCCACTGGAAGGGACGGTCGTAGATGAACTCCCCCGCCTTCGAGTACTCGCCGTAGCGCTCGGTCTCGTAGCGGAACGGACGAATCATCTGCGAGTGGCAGTTGTAGCAACCCTCGCGGACGTAGATGTCGCGGCCCACCACCTCGAGCGGCGTGTACGGCATCACGCCGGCGATTTCCTTGACGTTGCCCTTCGCGAAGAACATCGGCAGCGTCTCGACCAGCGAGCCGACCCCAAGCGCCAGCACCGTCAGCACCGTAAAGGTCACCACCCGGCTCTCGAGCATGCGATGGAAGCCGTGGCCCAGCAGGTGCTGCAGCCGGAACAGCGCGTGGTCGTAGGTGTTGACGGCCGTGACCGCGCCATCGGCCGGGGCCGGTTCCCACACCAGCGGCGGCGCGTACACTTCCGGCTCGTCGGCATAGTTGGCCGGCGCGGACTGGATCGTCTTGAACAGGTTCCAGCACATCAACAGCAGGCCACCGAGAAAGATCACGCCCGCGATCAGCCGCACCCAATAGAGCGGCACGATCCGGACCACGGTTTCAATGAACTCGGGATAGACCAGCCGGCCATCGGGCTCGAAGGCGCGCCACATCGCCCATTGCGTGATGCCGGCGACCCACATCGACACCTGGTAGGCAATCAGGCCCACGGTGGCGATCCAGAAGTGCGTGGTCGCCAGCTTCGGTGAGTAGAGTTCGGTCTTCCACAGCCGCGGCACCGCCCAGTAGAGGATGGCGAATGACAGGAACGCGTTCCACCCCAGCGCGCCGGCGTGGACGTGGCCGATGGTCCAGTCGGTGAAATGCGAGACCGCATTCACCGACTTGATCGACATCATCGGCCCTTCGAACGTCACCATCCCGTAGTAGGTGATGGCCACGACCATGAACTTCAGAATCGGGTCGTCGCGCAGCTTGTCCCACGCGCCGCGCAGCGTGAAGAAGCCGTTGACCATGCCGCCCCACGACGGCATCCAGAGGATCAGCGAGAACAGCATGCCGAGCGTGGACGCCCACTCGGGCAGCGCCGAGTAGTGGAGGTGATGCGGGCCGGCCCAGATGTAGACGAACACCAGCGACCAGAAGTGCATGATCGACAGCCGGTAACTGAACACCGGCCGCTGCGCCGCCTTGGGCAGGTAGTAATACATCAGCCCCAGGAACGGCGTGGTCAGGAAGAAGGCGACCGCGTTGTGGCCGTACCACCACTGCATCAAGGCATCCTTGACGCCGGCATACGCCGAGTAGCTGCCCAGCCACGAATACGGCATCACCATGCTGTTGCCGATGTGCAGGATGGCCACGGCCACGATGGTGGCGATGTAGAACCAGATGGCCACGTAGAGGTGTTTCTCCCGGCGGATGGCGATGGTGCCGAAGAAGTTGATGGCGAACGTCACCCACAGGACGGCAATGACGATGTCGAGCAGCCAGGGCAGCTCGGCGTATTCTTTGCCCTGCGTGTTACCGGTGACGAGCGCCACCGCGGCGGCGACGATCAGGAACTGCCAGCCCCAGAAGTGAAACGCCGACAGCTTGTCGCTGAACAGCCGCGTCTTCAGCAGCCGCTGCATGGAGTGATAGGTGCCGGCAAAGATGATGTTGCCGCAGAACGCGAAGATCACGGCGTTGGTATGAAGCGGCCGCAGCCGGCCGAAGGTCAGGTACGGCGCCAGGTTCAACGCCGGCAGGAACAGCATGGCGGCGATCAGCACCCCAACCAGCATGCCGACCACGGCCCACACGACCGCGGCGAGAAAGAACAGCCGCGGCGATCGATCATCGTAACGAACTGTCTCCGCCATCAAGGTCCTGCGCTTCCGGATGCGTAGATCTGCATTCACACAGCGGTTTAGCAAACCTTGTTCCGCTTTTTCAGCGAGATTTCTCCGGGAAACCCTTCGCATCGAGCGATTGCGGCGCGGGATAGTCCGCAACCGTCCCGAAAATCTCCGCGCACGCGAACGGCGACCGGCTGTGTCGGATTTCGGGGATCGTGGCCGTGGGTCCCTCGGTATACTGCGGGGCGAACGCGAACCGACCGGCTGTAGGAGGCCTTCATGTGCGATCAGGACCACTTCGACGACGACCTCAAGGATTACGTCTCACGCGGTGCCGTCACGCGACGCCAGTTCGGCGCGGTGACCCTGGGCGCCGGCTTCGCCTTCGTGCTGCCGCGCGCGGCCAACGCACAAGCGGTGAAGGAATCTGAAGTCAAGGTGACGACGCCCGACGGCGTCGCGGACTGTTACTTCGTGCATCCGGCGAGCGGCGCGCATGCCGGCGTGATCATCTGGCCCGACATCCTGGGATTGCGGCCGGCGTTCCGGCAGATGGGCAAGCGCCTCGCCGAGTCGGGCTACTCCGTGCTGGTCGTCAACCCCTTCTACCGCCAGAAGCCCGCGCCCGTCGTTCCCAACGGCGCCAGCTTCTCGGATCCGGAAACGCGCAAGATCGTGATGGCGCTGGCCGGCAACTTGAACGCCACCACCCACGTCACTGACGCCAAGGCGTTTGTCACGTTTCTGGATGCCCAGGCGGCGGTCGACAAGCGGAAGAAGATCGGCACCACCGGCTACTGCATGGGCGGGCCGATCGTGATGCGCACCGCGGCGGCGGTTCCCGATCGCATCGGCGCCGGAGGCTCGTTTCATGGCGGCGGCCTGGTGACGAAGGAACCGAACAGCCCGCACCTGCTGATTCCCACCATGAAGGCGCAGTTCCTGATCGCCATCGCGGAGAACGACGACCAGCGCGAGCCTGATTCGAAGACGGTGCTGAAGGACACCTACGCCAAGGCCGGACTGCCTGCGGAGATCGAGGTCTACGCCGGCGCGGCGCACGGTTGGTGCCCGCCGGATTCGGCGGTCTACAACGAGGCGCAGGCCGAGAAGGCGTGGAGCCGCCTGCTGGTGCTGTTCGGCAAGGCGTTGGCGTAGCCGGGCCGGATCCGGGGATTACACAGCACATGCGAATTTACCTTGCTTGCACCGTACGCGGCGACCGCGCCGGAACGGCCGCGGGCCGAACCATCAACGACCGCTTGCGGCAGCATGGCCACGAGGTGCTGACGACGCACTTGCTCGCCGACAACGTCGAGACCGCGGAGGCTGCGCTGACCGAGGCCGACGTCTTCCGCCGGGATCTGGAATGGCTGTCGGCATGTGACGTGCTGGTGGCCGAGGCCTCGGGCTCGAGCTATGGCGTCGGCTTCGAGGTCGGCTACATCACCGGCCGCGCGCCCGCCACGGGCCAACGCGTGGTGGTGCTCTACAACGAGCAACGGCGGCCGGCCATCTCGCGCCTGATCGTTGGTAACTGTGATCCCGCGTGCACAACGGCCGCCTATGCATCGCTCGAGGACCTGGCCGCGATCATCGACCGGGAGTTCGCGCCGGAGCCGCCCTAGCGCATCCGCTCGCCTGCCGGCTTCCGCTCCACGGCGCGATAGCCGCGCAGCATGTTGCTGAGCGAGTAGTTGGCCTCGTGGCAGGCGTACTCGTAGATCATCTCCGCCGATCGCGTCATCGTCAGCTCGCCCTGCCACGGCTGCGTGAACGCGCTCGGGTTGTCGATCTCGAACTGATACAGCAGCGTGTCGGCGTCGAACAGGCGGAAGCGTTCGACGATGTGCAGGTTGCGATCCCAGCCGAAGTTGCCGCCGGCATCACCATAGAAGCCGCCGCCATCGTTGAAGTTGGTGGTGTCGACGACCAGCGTGTCGCCCTCCCAGCGGCCGATTGAATCGCCCATCCACGACCGCATCCGTGGCGGCAGGTGCGCACGGCCATCCACGTGAATGATGCGCGCGTCGTGGATCATCTCCGCGTGCACCAGGACGGCGTCGCCGGTCTGCACGATCTGGTAGTTGCTGTTGTAGGAATACGGCAGCATGGGCGGTCCGGCGGTCAGGAACGCCAGGCATTGATCCTGAAGGCCGAGGTCCTCTGGATTCTCGAACTTCTTCAATCCCTCGAGGCGCTTGCGCTTGACCTCCGCCGCCGCCGGCGTGAGGGCCGGGATGCGACCGTCGGCGGGCTCGGTGACGATCGACGTCCGCAACGTCTTGACCACGCGCGTCCCGAACTCACGGTAGGCCGTATTGTAGGTTCCGGTGCCGGTGCCGGCTCGCGCCGCACTGGGCGCCGGTTCCTCGTTGCGCCGCGCGAACTCGCGCTCCCACGCGGCCGCTTCATCGGGCGTGAAGAACGCCTTGTCTTTTAACTCACGTGGACGTTCCAGCGGCGTGGCCGTGGCCGAGTTCCAGATGCCTTCGAAGTCTGGCCTCCGGTCGAGGTTCCCCTTTTGGCCCAGGACCAGGGTCGGCGCGAGCGCGAGGAGGGCCACCAGGCGAAGCAGGAACAGTCGCATCGCCAGATTCTAGGCGTTCCGGCGTCGTATCGGAAAGACACATCGCCGTGTAGAAAGTTCTTGATCGTTCGGCAGTAATCGACCGTGTGATCGCGCAGTGCGCCACAACGAGTCGCCTGAGTGTTGGCAGCAGTATTGCTCTGCACGAGGCGTCACCCCCGTGGACACGCGATCGGATGCCGTTGAATAGCCACACACTGCCGACCAACTCGTGCCAGGAGTTTTGTCTCGCGCTGAAAGCCGCGCGCGAACGCAGAGGGATCACGCTCGACGAGATCGCCGAGACGACGAAGATCCCTGCGTCGCTCTTTGCGGAGCTCGAGCGAAACGACCTTCGCCGCTGGCCGCAGGGCTTGTTCCGGCGATCCTTCTTCCGCGACTACGCGCGGATGATCGGCGTGCCGGTGACCGAGGCGTGTGCGGAGTTCGTGCGGTTGTTCCTCGACGAGGAGCCCGCCGAACCCGCCACGCCAGTGGCAGCGATGGCGGCGGCGCGTCGCCACCAGTTTCTCGAAGCGCTGGCGCAAGGGCGGGCGGCCATTGCCGCCGCATGGCAGCGCGGCGCCGAGGCCATTTCGCAGTTACAGGCGCGGGCCGGCCACGGCCCGACCGAGCAGGCAGACGAGCCGGAGGTGCGCCCGTGGGTCACCGAGGCCCGTCGCGTCAGTTCCGCCCCACCGCCCCGCATCCGTGTGCGCATCAAGCTGCCGCGATAAAGAGCGGATAGCTGCTCGCCAGGGGCGACCTTGCCCTAACCACCCTTTTTGTCTTACCATTGGGGTTCTTCTCGACGAGAGAAGTCCTGCCTATATTCCTCGGTAGCTCAATGGCAGAGCATCCGGCTGTTAACCGGAGGGTTGCTGGTTCGAGTCCAGCCCGAGGAGCCAACTGCCATCAAATCAATTACTTCCATGGCCCAGCTTTTACATCTGAGTGCTGGGCAACACTTCGAGCCGAGGAATGCTCCACGTCCCTGATCAAATCCAACGCGACGAGGCTTGCCCATGGAGACCGAGCCACGGTGACGTGGAAGGTCAAGGGCTGATCGCTGACTGCGAAGTTCGGCCAAACCCGGTTTGGCGATACGGCCGCGTATTTCTGATCTGTCCCAAGTGCGGGCTCAGGTGCGCTCGACTGTATGCACCCACAGAGGAAGCGCGCCTCGCTTGCCGACTCTGCTGGGGGCTAACCTACGCCTCGCGGTCCCTGCTGAATTACAAGGATACCCTTTGGGGCCGAGGGCCACTTGCCCGGATGTTCAACACGTCGCAGCGCGACATGGCTTATCTCACGACCAGCGAAAACCGGGCAGAGCGTCAGAAGAGATCTGTTGAACGTTGGGCTGAACGGCGGAGCCTCGGGAGAGCGATCAAACAGCGCACCTAGGCCGAAGCGGAAAGCCAAGAAGAGCACCAGAGCTTAGAGTTCACTCCATCATTAGCTTGTTGGCGAATGCCGCGACGTCCTTGCACGACGGCGCAGAGGTTTCGCGCTTGCTGTCTTCCGTTGTTTGCTGGCACCAAACACCTGGTGTTTTCTCCCCAGCAGCGTCTCGCGTAAAGCGCGCCACGGAGCGACGCTCGAAAGCGTCCCAGAGCGACAGGATGTGATAGGTGCCCGCCGCTTGTCTTGGAGCACGCCCCAGCCCCCACCAGCAGCGCGCCCAGCACCGCGAGGGTTATCCGACGGCACCGTGAGATCGTCATGCGGTGAGTCTACGCCAGTGCGGAGGTGCATGTCGTTGTCGAACGACATCGAGATTGCAGCTGGGTAGGCGTCAAGGTGGGCGTCAAAACTCGCAATGGGGACCTTCCCAAAGTTTCGGTTGTCGAAGCTCCCGGGAATTGACCGCTTCGGATCACTTCGGATCGAGACTACCCATCGGCTGCGAGTAGGCTACCCGAGCGGCGAACACCTCGCGGTCGGATGGGTTCATGTCACACGCGGACCCGCCTTGGAACATGAGATCGGTTGGGCGGTCGGTGTGGTAGAAGCCGAGCGCGTGCCCGAGTTCGTGCTTGACGGTGTTGAGTCGCACGGCCGGCCCACCGGGGCAGCGGCATCCTGGCGTGTTCGTGTACAACTCGATCCAGTCACTGGCGAAGCCCGCGTAGCCGCAATAGCGGCGTTCCGGGTCGTCCTTCCATGAGACGGTAATCCAACCCGGTTGCCCGGCGCGGGTGCTCGTGCCCTTCTCAAGTCCCGCCAATCCAAAGACGCCCGTGAGTGAGCCTGTCGTGTTGATCAGGGCGGCGG
>Ga0163144_10020602_pt1 | contig 13172 bp, 8 predicted proteins | sample OliLak19BULKMAT1_FD_123175 | JGI IMG/M metagenome (GOLD analysis project Ga0163144, IMG submission 123175) | Freshwater microbial mat bacterial communities from Lake Vanda, McMurdo Dry Valleys, Antarctica - Oligotrophic Lake LV.19.BULKMAT1 | ecosystem: Environmental > Aquatic > Freshwater > Lake... | reverse complement strand
CCTCTGAAAACATTCTTTTCGGAGGCGTAAGGCGGGGGATAGGGGCGGCTGGGACCCAGCTCCAAGCAATTTCCGCAGGCCGTGGGATGGCGGCGTCTCTTACGGGGCGTTGCGGGGTGTCCCCGCTGAGATGGGAGTGGGCGACAACGTGCCCACGCGGGAAGAAGCCTCTTCCCGGCCAAGAAGCAAAGAAATCTATCCATCAGAGTTCGAAAACCTCACAACACATCGCCATACGAGCCGCATAGCGCCGCTGCCATTCCTCCTTCGCTCCGGGATAGGCAATCCATTCGCCACCAACGTCGATGTAAGAAGTGTAGAAACCTTCGGCACTCCGGGTGTCAAAATCGCCGCCTACAGAACGAAGCAGTGGGACATGTAGCTCCACTACCGACCCAGCCAGGAAGCTCCCCCCGACCGAACCCAGCTTTGGCGCGTGAATTTTCTGCGCAGGAAGTGTCGTAAACAAGTCGCCGCCCACCGTCTCCAGTTCCGGGACGATGATGTCCGTGGCTTTGTGTGGCACCAAGCCACCTCCAACATGCACAAGTTTGGGAGCATGAAAGGCGAACGCCCATCGTATGGCGTAGCGCCCTCCCACGGTTTCCAATTTCGGGAGCACGTTACCCATAACCAATACGTTGCCGCCAACTCTTCGCAAGCGAGGCGCTTGGATCCGGTAACAAAGTGATACATTAAAATGACCATCAACCGATGTGAGGTTGGGCAGGTAAGCGGTTTCTTCAGAACGCGTATAGAAGTGCCCACCGACATGACGCAGGCAAGCGGCATGGATGATCGTGTTTTGGGGGACGATAAAACTGCCTTCTACCCCGCCATAAGTCATCGATACCGGTAGCTTATTGCGTGAGTAAAACGAGGTGCGCAGGATGGTTCCTGACCTGCACCTTCGGGTGCGTCGGGATGACGACAGGATCGCACCCCTCATTCTCCTCCGTGAAGTCACCCACACCGAGTGCCGCCAAGTGGCCTTGTCCCCCAACCACCTGCCTTTCTGGTCGAAGAAGGGGATCAGGGCATCATCGATGATACCGGTGGATTCGTAGTGTTTGGTGTGTATGAGTATTTCGTATTCGTTCATTTCAGATTCTGTTGGTGGCGGTTGATCTGTCTTCCTTTCACCTGAGTTCGTGCAGGGGGACTTCGATCCCGTCGATGATGTCCGGGATCTCGCGCCGAACCCGGGACAGGTGCTGATAGATATTGCTGCGACTGACTTTGAGACGTTTTGCCAGCTGCTGCACGGCCGTCTGACTTACGTATACCTCCAACGCGATGCTAGCGTTTGCATGGCTGATGCGACTGTTCCTGAGCGCGATCCCGATCGCGTTGCGGATCATCGATCTCATGGTCGGGGTCGGCCAATCACAAACGCGTAAGAGGGCGGGATGGTCTTGTATGTTGGCTTTGTCCCTGGCAATCGCCTGCATGACTTTGAGTTCCTTTTTGCGAAGCTCCGAATAGGACTTTTTTTGAATCCGGAGAGCTGCAGCGATTGCGCGCGGAGCAAGCCACGGGTGTTTTGGGGGGAATGGAGATTCTCCGCGCTGCCGTATATACCAGCTCAGAGCCAGTAGAATGCCATCCTGCCGGATGTCAGCCTCAAGCCCCGTCAGAACCCCTCCCAGAACCCTATCCGGAAGACGCTTTCGCGCCAACTCGACGAGTTCCCCGGCGACCAGATTTAGTTCCTCTTCGCAGTCCGCATCCTTGGCTGATGCGCGATGCTGATATGATGTATGTGGTTTTGATGTTTTTGTGTGTTGTGCTTTCATGCACTGCCCGATTCGTTCCGGCGAATGATCAAGGCGAAAGCCGCGTTATTCGGATCCCCAGACCCGGTTCGGGTGTATTCGTAGTTCACGAAAATTCGATGATTTCCATCGCATCCGGTCTGCCGGTTCTAGCTCTTCCCACACGGACGGTAATATTCGGTAGGATCTCCGTCGTGCTTGAGCTGTGCGAGTGCCCGGACAGGATGGTCACACGCCGTTTCGGAAATGCGTGGGCGATGCCGCGTATGGCCAATCCAGCTGACAAGTTGACGAAATGAGGCAGGTGGGTCCGGGCGCATGGCTTGCTGTTGTAAATGACGGCATCTGGGAATGGCGGTACGTGCGTGACAATCACCACATGGTGGAATCGTGAGAGAGCTAGGGGTAGCGTCTTACGGATCAACCTCGCGGAATCCCTGCCGAGTTCCCTCATTTTTAGGAGCGCTTCGTTGCGAGTCATGCCACTGAAATCACTGATTCTTGGACGGTCGGGACTGTCGATGATTGTATGCGAACCATACCCAGCCCGTGCATCGGCCCAGCCGCGATGCCCCATGAGACAGACGCCATGACCCAGTGGGATGATGTGCCGTCCGTCAAGGTGGTAGAGGTTGTCTACAGTTCTGCACAGATCTACCACTTCGGCTTCGACCTCGCTGAATCTGCCTCCGTGGAAGTCATGATTTCCCAGCACGAAATAGACAGGTCTGGGAGCACACGCAGATGCGAGCTGAAGCAAGTGCTTTCGCAGGTTCTCAGCGTTGGAAATGTCTCCGCTAATGACGACGCTCTTGCAATCGATCCCAGCGAGGGAATCGAGGAACATACTCTGCTGCTTCGGGGTTGCCCGATCAAGATGGAGGTCTGTGAGCCATTGGACTTTCGTGGTTTTCTTTGGTGATTTCGTTTTCATGTTTCGCTTGGTGCGATGAGTGGCGAGATGCCCTCCATCTACCTTCATTAGGCGTTTTTCCGCCCATGTGTACAGGTGCCCTACGAAATTATTTTTTCATAAATCATCTGCTCCGAGCTGTACAGGCAGCCCCGATTCGCCCTAATGCAGATGATGAGAGAAAATTTACACCAGTTTATGGGCAGGGGATTGGGAACCGGCAGCGATGACGACAACTGCCGCATCATCCAATGCACAGCAGGCACCGTCATGGTGATTGTTGTGAGCTGCGGCGGAGTGGACTTTGTCCATGCCCACTGCCGGAAGGCGATGATCGATCCATGGGGTGTGTATTGCGGTGATCCGTTTCGCCGCGCCAGCAATGCGGCGCTCACCAGCACCTGGGCCGAGCCAATACCGAGAGGGTTGTTTATATTTCGGCCCATCCGCTTGGAAATCGTGCCGGAGCAGGATTGGATGCAACGGACAGGGTGAGGCGCGAACATTACAGAGTGAGTCCATGAGTGAGAGCCGCGCCATTGCTGGCGCGGCTCTGTTGTTTACCCAATGCAAGGGTCGCTACAATCGTAGCCAGTTTGTCGGATCAATCGACCGACGAGCGGATTTCACGAATCGTTTCCGGGTCGATCACTTTTTCGAGAAGCTGCCACTCCTCCTCTTCTGGCGGCAGGTAAACCACCTCTTCGAGCGGAGCAATGGCTGCAACCTCATCCGGATCCATTTTCGCGAGCATATCGGCCATGGGTGCGGGAACCCGACCAAGTCGCAGCGAGTAGCTGGGGTAGCGAGCTCCGGGGCTTTGCTTCTTCTCGACAGAGATCTGGGCACCTGTATCCGGATCGGCCGGATTGATTGCGGGATTGCCATCCTCATCGGTCTCCTCCGACAGTTGCCAGATTTGGTGGCCGAGCCCTGGAACACCGCCCCTGCTGCCATCGTATCCGCTGGCAGTGAGCAGGCGGGCTACGGTCTTGCCACCTTCTTCTACGAGCATCCAGAACAGGCAAACAGGATCTGCCAGAAGCTTGTATCCTTCCTTGTTGGCTTTGGAGTACAGGGCTTCCTTTTTGTGCTCTTTGCACCAGATGTAGGCGTGGTCAAACACGCCTTTAGCTCCGGGATTTATGGTTCGCGGGTGGGCATGGCGCCCGCCTGAATAGTTGAGCGCATGCACGCCCAGCATCCAGGGTTTTTCGCTTTCCTTTAGTGCCGGAATAATTCGGAACCACGTGGTTCCTATCGGGAATTTGTAGCGGAGAGCTGCAAATTCCGGCTTGAGCAACAAGTCCTCATACGTGCTTTTCACCGGCAAAGCCCAAGGGGATTCACTGGTGGTTGGGTCGGCATTCGGCTTATTGAATTCTATGGTTTTCGTATTCATGTTTGTGTGTTGTGTATTGTATTGTGTTGTTAATGTTCTCTCTGAAATCTTGGAATCTTGGGATCTTCCTTCGGAACCTTCTTCTCTAAAGAACAATAGCGATCTTTCCCGTAGCTGAGTGCGTCCCGAAAGGGGCCGCTCAATCGTCCGTGAGTCCGTGCCTCCATTAGGTGGCACGTCAAAATATTCCTAATGTGTCATCGTCATCACCAGCAAATGGCTTCCTTGACTTGGAGTAGGTAGCAAGCCGCCGGAGTTCTAACATCAATGAAGATTCGGGTTGTTTGCCTTTGTGCTCAGTTGGCGGCGTAAGACCATGCACCGTGTCAAGATCAATGACCAATGACGTTACTCCCTCTTGAGACATGTCAGGAATTCGGTGCTCAACGGTCCGGAGGATTTGATCCACAACCAGCCTCAGTGCGCGCGCACCCGTGCCATGTGTTATGGCTTTGGATACCACTGCATCAATGGCGTCATCGGTGATTTCGAGGCGGATACCATGCACTGCAAAAAACTCTTTGCGGCGCGCAAGCACGTTCCCATCGGCTTCTGTTAAGATCCGTCGCATTACACGCCGATCCAGCGGATCCAGCGCAGTCAGGCGGGAAAATCGTCCAACAAATTCGGGAAGAAGGCCGTAGCTGATGAGATGGTCCGGCAGTATGGGTTGTAGGGATTCCGGATTAACAACTGTCCCGGTTTTAAACCCGATCACCGGCTTGGATTGAGGATTGCGAATTACATCGAGGCCGACAAACGCGCCACAAGCGATGCTGAGGATGCGAGATGAATCGATCTCATTGTCATTTCCGCATTTCGTTCCGTCTAAAAATGTTAGAAAATCCATTTGGGTCATTCGTCGATAAACAGCTGCCGCAGAATCGTTGCTGTCATACAGTGCTAATTTATCCACTTCGTCCCAGACAACGATGGCCGGATGGGTGAATTTCTCATCTACGATCACATTCCCGATTGTATTCAAGTGTTCAGAAAGATCCTTACCTTTATAGCCATTCGGAGTAATGTTAGTGCAGGGAATATGAAACAGTGGGATGCGGAGAATATCCCCAAGCGTCCGCAGTAGAAGTGATTTACCTGACCCGCTGGGACCAACAAGTAGAACATGGTTTTCTGTCTCAACCCGTCCCCCATAGGTATCGCACTTAGCACAATTTAACAAATGCTGGTATACGGCAACGGCAATGCTTCGTTTTGCCTGTTCGTGTCCGATGACTCGCTTGGAAAGCAGGGCCACCAGTTCGTTTGGTGTCGGAAGTAATTCGGGCTTACTGGTTAACTTCTCAGCTTCCTGCGACGCGCCTGCGTCGTGACTTGGTTGTTCTGGATTTGGTTGGTTTGATTTATTATGTGCTTTCATGCACTGGGCTATTTTCTCCTACCGCGCCTCCCCGGAAACGGGGAGGCTACGGGGAACGGAAAAGCAGCGTAACTTAGCCCCGAACATCGTGGCCGAATCGGGTGCGACGACACCCCACAATGCTGACTGCACCACCCCCAATAAAACTCCGAAACTGAGCCAATCGGCGATGAAGCCCGCCACAGAAGTTCGCTTCCGTTGCGGGAAGAGGTTCTTTTTTAGTTCTTGATACGGTCACGCTCAACCATTCCGAATGGGTGAAAATCTGGATTAGCCTCGTGAGGTCTTTTTTCTGGCTGAAATCTGTTCACTAAAACAAATTGTCCGTGGAAGCGAATGGAACAAGACCTTGTCAGATATTCTCGTGCAGGTGATGCATTCCACTACCGGTGGGCCGCACGACGGTGCCTCAAGCTGTTGGATCCCGGCAGCGGAGTCGATGGAGTTTACATCGAGGGTTCGGAAGAATCCAAGCTGGGGGGAGAATGCTCCATCGATTTGGCGGAGTATTTGAAAGACGGTGGAATTCGATATTTTCAGCTCAAACATACGACCACACAGAAGGAGTCTCCATTCAGTTTTACCCACCTCAAGGACACTCTGAGACGGTTCATGGAGAGGTTTGCTGAAGATCAGAACGCTCAGGTTCAGTTCCACTTTGTCACAAACCGACCTGTCTCGATGCAGCTCAAGAAAGCCATTTTGAAGATCGCGAAGGGCAAAGGCAGAGAATCCGCCTATTCTGCAAAGCTCCAGAAATTGACGCCTCTCGACTCGGATGGGGTCGAAAGATTCTGCAAGCGGTTGAACATTTGCGATACTGAGGGTGATTTTCGACAGCAGAAAACCCATCTTCGGGAGGAGTCTGCTCCATATTTCACCTCGTCCGCAGAAAGCGACGAACTGGATTCACTCATAGCCCTTATCAATGAGCGAGCATTGCCAGTCCCAGACGGACAAGAGCCTGCCGCAATTACGAAGGAAGATGTCCTATCCCAGTTCCAGATTTCGTCAGAGAAAGTTCTATTCCCGGCCGTTCCGGAATTTGACCCACTCGCGCAGCCGCAAAAGCGTGAATTCCACAGAGAGTTGGTAGATTTGATACTTCAGGATGATCGCCCTTTAGTCATTCGGGCATCAGGTGGAGTGGGTAAAACCGTCGTGGCTCAGCAATTGACTCAGGAACTATCGCTTCCTCATCGGGCACTTGTTTACGACTGTTTTGGTAACGGCAGCTATCGCAATCCCAGCGAACCACGTCATCCAACCAAGGTCGCATTGGTCCAGATCGCGAACGAGCTTGCGAGGGACGGTTTGTGTAGTCCCTTGATTCCGCGTCATCACGACGGTGACCATGCGCTCTTTGCTGCCTTCAAGGATAGATTGACCCAGGCCATCACGATTCTCCGGCAACTGGATCCCGCAGCTCGACTCATTCTCATTATCGACGCGGCGGATAATTCCGAAATGGCGGCAGCGGAAATGAATGAAAAAGGCTTCGCCAGACTTCTCTTCAGGGAAAACCTTCCAGAAGGTTGCAAACTTGTAGCGTTCAGTCGCCCTGGCAAAGAGCGTGCGGAGCTCCTGCAACCACCGGCGTCCTGCCAATACTATGATCTTCCGCACTTCACTCCGGCAGAATCACTCGTGCATCTGAGAAGTATTTTTCCATCTGCCACTCTCTCCGAAGGCGATGAGTTCGACAAGCTGTCGCAGGGAAATCCTCGTGTTCAGGCTTTCGCTCTAAACGAGGAGACTGCAGATTTGAATCGGCTGCTTGAGTGGCTGGGGCCTGGCAATATCACCGTCGAGGATATTATCAAGTTACAGTTGGAAACGGCCGTTACCAAATTGAGAGGAAGCTGCCCAATGGTCACGGAATCCCAGATCACGAGTGCGTGCCGATGTCTCGCGACGTTGCCTCCCTGCATTCCTAAAGAGGTTCTTGCTTCCGCAGCAAAGCTGGAAACGTCCGACATCGATAGTTTTGTCGCGGATTTAGGACGACCGCTCTGGATTTCCGAGAACCTCGTCTATTTCCGTGATGAACCGACGGAAAGCTGGTTCAGGGACACGTTCGCGGCGGAAACCGGGCAAGTGTCTGAAATGGTCGAGGATCTAATGCCCCTTTCCGAGACATCGACCTATGTTGCAAGAGCGCTTCCTTCTCTTCTTCACCGGGCGAAAAAATCGGACGAGCTTCTTGCTCTCGCTTTATCGGATCGCGGACTTCCCCGCAATGCCGGTGCTGCGGAGATTAAGGAAATCACCATCCAACGGACTCAGTTCGCCTTCAAAGCGGCTCTCAGAGGAAATCGACTTCTCGATGCCTGCAAGCTCGCCTTCAAAGCCGCTGAGGAAATGGCCGGCACCGAACGGGTCGATGAGCTACTCAAACGAAATTCCGACTTTATCGGGTTGTGCCTATCACCAGCAGCGACTCAGGAGCTGGCTCTCTCCCGGAAAATTTCAGCCGGATGGACAGGCTCCTCGAATATCTACACGGCACTTCTTTTCTCCTCCCATGCCGATTTCCGCGGCCAAGCCCTAAGCTTTCTCCACTCATCCCGCAACTGGCTCCACACCTTCATGGAAGAGGTGAAAAAACGACCGAAAGATGCCGACCACCCTTTCGATCACGGTCCCTCCCTAGGATTGGACGAGCTTGTAGCCATGGCCGGAGCCATCCTCAACCTCGAAGGAACCGCGAATACGGTAGATTTCCTGGTGGCATGGAAACGCAAGGAATCTACTTACGAGATCACCACAAAGCTTGCGAAGTCGCTTGTCGATACGGGACGCATCGATGATGTCCGGGCACTGATGCAGGAGGCCAGTGAAATGCCTCACATCGTGGTCGGCTGCTGCGAGCAGCTCATTGGGGCATGTATCGTCCCTGATGCCGATGTTTTAGACTCCACACTTCGTCTCCTGTCGGACTCTACGGATCTGATTGAAATGCCCGGACTCCATGATCTGCAACAACAGCGCCGGCATTTGCCCCTTGTAGCGTTTTGCGAAGCGGCAGCCGCAAACAACCTTGATCGCACTCGGGTGCTGGAAATACTACGTAAAATATGCGACCAGGCTGAACTACGGAATGTCTCGTACTTTCGACCGGATCCACGAATAACGTTTTTCCGCGCTCATTCGCTCCGCATGACTCTCGGCGGGCAAGGTGATTTCAAAGCAACTGAAATCTGGAAATCCATTTGCAAAGAAGCCGACGATCACGCGAATTCCCGGCGGGACGAAATGCCAAAACTTTTCGGAGAATATTTGTTCCCGTGGTTCCTGCGCCGAGCCCAGACCTTGGTAGGGCTGCCAGAATCGAAAACGATCCACCAAACTCCCACTGGCCAGGAATTGGCTTACAGAGACCATGCTGCCTATTTGATCGGATACGAGGCAGCCTGCGTGTGGGGTGAAGTTCTCGGGTTCAGCAAAGAGGTCAGCGAGAGTGAGTACACGCAATTTCGGAGCAGGCTCCTGCAAAAACCCGGAGAAAGACTCCGCATGGTTGATACGATACACTTGGCACGGATCATCTACCGCAATGAACATCTGGCTGCCTTTGGTGAAGAGATCGAAGATTTCTTCCACCGTTTCGTGCGCGTTATTGACGGGGAACCGGGCGAAGAAAGTTTCGATGACCAGGTATCCTTCGCCAAAGCAATCTTCCCGGTCAGCAAGCCGGATGCCGAAGCTCATGTTGGTAGAGCCATCGAGGCCACTTCAAAATTCGGATACGAGTTGAACGAGCGGTGGATGGCAATCCTAGCGGTCGCAACGAGAGCCGCGTCGCTTGGCGAGGCATCTGAAGATCTCTGTCAACGCTTCTTCCGAAGCGCCGAAGTAGTTTCCGAAGGAGTTGCAAGGGAGAAGCATTGGGATCGGTGTGAGACCTTTGCCATTGGCATGGAAATGAACCCGACTGTTACCTTAGCCGCATGGAGTCGCTGGAGGGACAGGAGATTGATTTCCTACAGACCGACACTACTGAGCATGGCGAAAAGAGCCCTCCAAACAAAGAAACTACCGCCTGCGACGCTCTGGCCGCTCACAGCCTTCCTTGAGTGCAATGCCTCTGCTGAACTTCACGCGGAGTGCATCGCGGCGGAGACAGACCCATCCGTCCGGGAAGAGATGAAAGCCTTGGCATTACGAGATCTGCGTCTCGCAGGTGCAAGCCGTTCCAGTTTCGAAACCTTGTCGCAGGTCGTAGGCGATCTTCCCGAGTTGTCGGAAATTCCCCAGCTCTCCGGAAAGAATATATCCCAGGTGCTTTCCGAAAATTCTCAGAAACCGGACTCCAATGAACATGTGTTCGACGGCCATGTTTCCTCGCTCCTTGAAGGTTGTGACGTGGAAACTAGGGAAGGGTTGAGACGTGCTATCAAAGGAATGGCAGAAATTTCTCCCATTCGTTATCCGGAACGATTCTGGTCACTTGTGGTCAAGAAAGTTCCCCGTGGTGAGAGGAAAAAGTTCCTCGATCATCTCGTGGCGATCAGTGAGTTCGACTTCTACGATCTGACCAACCTCCTTTCCGAGATCAGGAAATGGAAGACGAGTGCCGCGATTCAAGAATTTTGGCCGGCCTTTCTCGAAGAAATGGGAGCCAGGTTTTCCGAGAGTGTTTTTTCGCTTGGGAGCATGGAATATCATCTCAATAGCGGAAACATTCTCGCTGACGAATTCGAATGCCTTCAGAAGGGCGTATTCACGACCTTTGCGGAGACAGCAAGCTTACACAAGGGAACGGTATTTCTAGGGTTTGTTACCCAGTGCGTCCCAAAACTGACGGGCGAACAAGCGAGGGAGCTTCTCGATTTCGCATTGGAGCGAATGGAGCTGCATATCGCTGATGACTTTGGGGAAGGCCGCTTAGACATTCCAAAGCAAACGCTATCTCCAGTCTCGGGTCTGCTTTGGTCTAGCCTGGGATCGCCATACGCAAACGAGCGCTGGCAGGCGATGCACGCGGTGCGAAGACTTTTCCTGACAAAAAATCATTTCGAGATCGATCAACTGTTCGAGAGGATGAGAACCGGTGAGGTAGGGATCTACGGCTGCGCTCAATACGATTTCTATATTCTCCATGCACGACTCTACCTGCTGACAGCTTTGAACCGAGTAGCTATGGACGACTACGAATTTTTGAGGAAGCATTTGGATACGCTTAAAAGTCTAGCTAGTTCCGAGCCTGCGCATCTCCTGATTCAAAGGACAGCTTCTGAAATCTGTCTGAAGGTCGCTCAACGTGATCCCTCCTTACTGACTTCCGAGGAGCTTCGGAAACTCTCACTCATTGGGCATAGTCCTTACCCGCTGGAGAAGACAACGAGCCGCTCGGAATTGAAAGATGCTCCGTGGGAGTCACCAAAAAAAACCGAAGAAAACTCTCGGCACTATTTCCACAATGACTTCGGATGGTACTGGTATCCGCAGTTGCGGACTCTTTTCGGAATCGTCCAGCATCACATCGAGTATCTTGCGAAGCAATTCATCGAAACCTCGCTCAAAAAACCAAATGAGTCGGATTCCGGCTGGCGGAGGGATACGCGTTCTGCCTCGCGAAGCAACCACCGATCCCGTAGCGAAAATTTCCAGCACAGCCACGGCAGCTACCCTTCTGCGGACACTCTCGACTTCTACTGCGAATACCATTCCTTTCTTCATGTAGCAGCGCGTTTATTAGAAACCACCCCGGTGCTTAGAGAAGAGCTATACTCGGACTACGAAAGGGATCCTCTTAACTCATGGCTCCGGAGACATAGGTTGACTCTGGAGGATGGCACATGGCTCAGCGACCGAAGGGATCCAGCTCCTCGGCAGCGGAGAATATGGACTTTATCGAGTTCGGACAAAGACTGGAAAAAGAATATCGTAGAGGTAGAATTTCACGAAATTCTCCATGAATCCATGGGGATCGAGAACTGGGTCGTTCTTCACGGAAACTGGACGGATTGCAACAACGGGGCGATCGAAACTCTTCGTGTGAAGTCCGCCCTAGTCGAACCGGAATCTTCGGATGCCTTGGGGCGGTTTCTTTCATGCCAGGAATCCCCCTATGACATTTCACTTCCCCAATTCTCCGACGACGAACCTACTTTCGACGAACTTCCATTCGTGCTTCAGGGCATTATTCAAATAGGTTCCGACGACAGTCTAGGACTTTCCAACTTTGACCCACACGCCGGTGACCTTCCCTATCCGCCACTGGAAATAGGCGGCAAGCATGCGGAAATCCTGAACATCAAACCTGATTCACAAGCAAGGGAATGGCGGAAATCCGATTCCGGAAAACTGGTGATGAAGAGCGAGATCTGGAATCAGCAAGGCGACGAGACCGGGAAGACTTATCCTTCCGGACAGAGGATAGGTGCGGAGCATTCGTTGCTCGCCGAGCTTTGCGAAAGAACTGGGATGGATCTCATTTTCTGTGTTGAGGTTCACCGTCACTACGAGCGTGAAAGCTCAGGATATTTTAACGAGGAAAAGGACGAACACGGACGAGGTTTACATTTTAAAATCTTCATACTTTCAGCAGATGGAAAATTTAGAGAAGCACAGAGCAACGATTGAACTGGGACGGAAGATCGCCGAAGATCTTGGCACCACCTCACGTTCAGACTTTCTGGGTGGATGGATGGCGCACTACGTCGCGGAATTGATCGAGCGATATGACAACACGTCGGGTAGGGAGAAAGAGGACGCCGGTAACCGTGCCTTCGAAGCAATTCTGAAGCTCTGGAATCATCGATACCAGAGTTCCACTGGCTTCGATGCGATTAAAAGAAATGAGGCGATTCTAGAAACACTTAGCCGCCTTGATCCTGAAGAGAAGAGGCCGTTCTATTTCTTCAATCTCCCGGAAGAAAACGGACAAACCGGAGAGGATTTTAAAGCGCTTTCTGAAATGGCTTTGGGAGTTGACCGGACAGCTAGGAAATTGCTCCGAGCACTTCTTCTCGCGATGACCATCAAAGGAACGGAAGAAGAATCGGCTGAGTATATCAAACTCGTCATGTCGGAGAATCTCACTGGTGATCTAAAAGCGGTCAGTGAACTGATGACCGATGTAGGCACTGAAGATTTCCCCCAACGCTTTCAGGACCTGCTTCAGCAGGTGCATGACTTCGGTTCACTCTGCATGAACTTCGGATCGGATACGAACACCCGGCCAGACCCAGGGTAGCGGCACAAGCGGTAGCCGCACCGAATTCCGGGACGCCTCTGGCCGATCCGCAGGCAGACGACAAACGGTTCCTCGGGTTCAGTCAGCGGCACACGCTGTGATACCTCGGGCAGGACGACAGGTAGCAGCACGGGAAACGGAAAATGCCCTATCACCACATGGATGCCGATGCCGCCGACTGGCGTTAAGAAGTAGAAAGGATCAGGCAATCACGTATGACTTGCTGCCCCGTAGCCTCACCTACCTATTGGCGTCCTATTGGCAATCTATTGGTAAAAGTGGCTAAACGTGGAAAAAAATGGCCTTTTTGGCTACTAATGCCACTGAGGATTTTATCACGAATTCAGCTTTAATCCCTTTAATTGCAAGGTTTTAAGATGGAGGCGGAGGTGGGAATCGAACCCACGAATGACGGTTTTGCAAACCATTGCCTTACCACTTGGCTACTCCGCCGCTGTTCCGTTGCGTGAGGCGATTGATTACGTGTTCAGACCCCACCT
>Ga0163144_10020601_pt1 | contig 13172 bp, 8 predicted proteins | sample OliLak19BULKMAT1_FD_123175 | JGI IMG/M metagenome (GOLD analysis project Ga0163144, IMG submission 123175) | Freshwater microbial mat bacterial communities from Lake Vanda, McMurdo Dry Valleys, Antarctica - Oligotrophic Lake LV.19.BULKMAT1 | ecosystem: Environmental > Aquatic > Freshwater > Lake... | reverse complement strand
TATACGTGGTGGCAGCGTTCGTTCGTACACCCAAGCATGCTGGCATTTGACGCGCCCACGCGAGAGGAATGCACAGCAGACCGGACGCAGTCCAATATCCCACAACAGGCACTCGTCCTGCTCAACGACCCCTCCTACGTCGAAGCCGCCCGTGCGTTTGCTTCACGCATCGTCGCCGAAGGCGGTGGTGATGCTTCCAGTCGCATCGCTTGGGCCTTTGAGAACGCAACTTCACGGGCTCCGTCGTCTGGGGAGTCAACGCTGTTAGCAAAACTCTACGAGAGCTCATTGGTTCAGTATCAGGCCGATCCGGCGGCGGCATCTAGCTTGCTGAAAGTCGACCAATCTTCCGTCGCTATCGATGCGGGGAAGACTGTTGAATTAGCCGCTTGGGTGCAAGTCGCCCGTGCCATCCTTAACTTGCATGAAGTCATTACCAGAAACTAAGTCGTTTACAGGATCAATCGCAATGTCAGAACCTATGAATGCACCGGGCGCAGCGAGAAGTGCTCTTTTGCGACGAACTTTCCTGCGGAAAAGCGGGTTTGGCATTGGCTCGATCGCGCTCGCTTCGTTGATGGAAGACAAATCGCTTGCGGCCAATTTTTCGCAAGTTCAACATCACGCGCCGCGAGTCAAACGCGTTATTTGGTTGACCATGGCCGGTGGTCCATCGCATTTAGAAACGTTTGATTACAAACCGGAGCTTGCCCAACGCGATGGGCAGATGATGCCAGAAAGCATGACCAAAGGGCAGCAAATTGCACAGCTCCAAGGTCAACCACTAAAGTGCTTTGCTCCGCAAACAAAGTTCGCTCGGTTCGGTAAAAGCGGAACAGAAATCTGTGAGCTCTTTCCACGAATCGGGTCGGTCGTTGATGATATTTGCTTTATCCGGTCGATGACAACCGATGCCATCAATCACGATCCCGCTCACATGTTCATGAATACCGGTTCGCAGATCGCCGGGCGACCATCAATGGGCTCCTGGGCTCTTTACGGGCTTGGCAGCGAGGCCACCGACTTGCCTGGTTTTGTGGTACTAACGTCGCTTGGCCAAGGCGGACAGAATCAGCCGATCGCGGCACGCCAGTGGTCAGCAGGACTTTTGCCATCACGATATCAGGGCGTTCATCTTCGCGGCAAAGGCGAACCGGTGATGTACCTTCAGAATCCACCAGGGGTGAACCGCTCGCAACAGCAATCGCTGATCGAAACCGTCAACGCGCTCAACTCGCAACGCGATACTGCCGTCGGCGACCCGGAGATTGCGACCCGAATCGCTCAGTACGAAATGGCGTTTCAGTTGCAAGACAGTATCCCTCGCCTCATGGATGCGAACAGTGAAAGCCAGAGCACGCTTGATCTCTACGGTGGCAAAACCGGCGACGGTTCCTTCGCCGCCAACTGCCTGTTAGCGCGCCGGCTGGCGGAGCGAGGTGTGCGATTCATTCAGCTCTATCACAAAGATTGGGATCATCACGGCGGCGTCAAGAACGGCGTTGAACTCAAGGCGGCAGAGATCGATCGTCCATGCGCAGCCCTGATCACGGATTTGAAGGCGCGTGGCATGTGGGACGGCACGCTGATCGTTTGGGCCGGAGAGTTCGGGCGGACGCCGATGTCTCAAGGTGGCAACGGCCGCGATCACCACAACAAAGGCTTCACGATCTGGCTCAGCGGCGGTGCCGTGCGCGGCGGACTGAGCTACGGAAAAACCGACGAACTCGGCTATGCGGAGGTTGAAAACGTAGTGACCGTTCACGACTTGCACGCCACGATGCTGCATCTACTTGGCATCGACCACGCCCGCTTTAGCGTAAAGTTCCAAGGCCTCGACGCCCGGCTCACCGGTGTCGAACCCTGCCGTATCCTGCACGATGTCCTCAGCTAACGCGTTGTAAACCGCCCGCTTGCGGGAAGGTCGGCCTTTCAGGGCCGGGGAGGGTTACCAGCACTCCTCGCTCTGCTGCCCTGAAGGGCAGACTCGCCCGCAGGGAGAACGAAATACATGTAAACCATACGGATCAAACGACTTAAAAACGGCACGACCTGCAAAATAGTGTGTGCCGTCTCGAACTTCGAGGCGGGTTTCGGACCGAGGAGGGTAATTTGCCCAGAACTAGCCGTATTAATGCTCACGTTTTGGCTTATTTCTAGTGTTTTGACAGGTCAATCGTTGGATTCGTTAAAATCAACTTATTCGTAAAACAATTCCAATCTGGCGACAAAACGAGTTTAGCGATCTACTCTTAGTTATTGCCATTCCTGTCGGCAATCAAACCTGACCAATTTTGACCAATTTTCCGTTGCCTGCCATGTTGCTCCAAAGCGAAAAACACAACGCCAAACAGACCGACCTTGCTTTTCAGAAGTGCATCAACCCGGCGTGCGGGGCAACTTATGAAATGCAAAGTGTGCGGACCTCCTGCGACCGTTGCGGCGATTTGCTGGATATCGGCTACGACTGGGATCGCGCCGCCGTCCCCAAACGGATGAACGACTTTGAGGCGATGTGGTCGCAACGAACTAATCCGATCCGGTTCAGCGGCGTTTGGCGATTCCACGAGCTGCTACCGTTCGCGCCTCAGGAGCGGATTGTTACCGTCGGCGAAGGGCAAACACTGCTTCAGCAATCCGACCCCGTCGGCAGTTACGTCGGCATGAACCCAGGGACCCTGCACCTTCAGTACGAAGGGATGAACCCATCGGGTAGTTTTAAAGATAACGGCATGTGCGCTGCTTTCACGCACGCTCACATCATGGGTGCCAAGCGCGCGGCTTGCGCGAGTACAGGCAACACCAGCGCTTCGCTCGCTCTTTATTGCAGCGCGACGCGGTTGATGAAGGCGGTGATCTTTATCGGCAGCGGCAAAATCTCCTACGGAAAATTATCGCAAGCACTCGACTACGGGGCACTGACGGTGCAGATCGCGGGCGACTTCGACGATGCGATGTTCCGCGTTCAGCAAGTTTCTAAAGAGCTAGGGATTTACTTAGTCAACAGCGTCAATCCGTTTCGCCTTGAGGGCCAGAAGACGGTGATGTATCGCGTACTGGAAGCCTTGCGCTGGGAAGTTCCTGACTGGATCGTTGTTCCTGGTGGTAATCTCGGTAACAGCAGCGCGTTCGGCAAGGCCTTTATGGAAATGAAGCAACATGGCTTGATTGACCGTGTTCCAAGGTTGGCCGTAATCAATGCCTCCGGAGCCGATACCTTGTACGAGTTGTACGAACGACGAGGCGTTCGTTGGAATGGCGGTAACGTCAACATGGATCCGATTCGTAGTTACAACGACAAGATGGACCGTGAAAAATTGAAAGCTGACACGATCGCCAGCGCCATCGAAATCAATCGTCCGGTTAACTTGAAGAAGTGCCTGCGTGCGCTTGATTTCATGGATGGAGTCGTCCGTCAGGTCAGCGACCAGGAAATTCTGGACGCGAAAGCGAAAGTCGGTGCGGGCGGATTCGGTTGCGAGCCAGCGTCCGGTGCCAGCGTCGCGGGTGCCAAGCTGCTGCGGCGAGAAGGCGTGATTGCCCCCAGCGACCGCGTGGTCTGCATTTTGACCGGCCACGAGCTAAAGGATCCAACGGTCACGGTCGCTTACCACACCAAAGATCAAAGCCAATTCGACAAGGTATTGGGCAGCCGTGGGGTTCAGAAAGCAAGCTTTGCTAACTGTGCCATCGCGGTGCCGAATGATCTTGACGACATCGTCCGGGCAATCCAGCTTTATTCTTAAACATCGCGCCTAACTTACCCTACAGCACGACGAACAAAGATGTCCGTCGTACAGCATGTAAATTTTTATCTGCCTCTCGCGTATGCGAGGAAAAAACGATATTGACTAGTTCCTCGCTTACGCTTCGGGCTTCCAAAAACCGAGGCACAACTTCAGCATCGCTACACCGTTCCGTTTTGCAGCAAAGGTCATTAGGATAGGGAGCCATAAATCTCCCACGCTCCGCATTTTGCCTGATTATTAATATGTCTGCTGCTCCTGTTTCTCTGGTTGTCCATGGTGCCGCTGGCCGGATGGGCCGCCGAGTCGTTGCGATCGCATCGGAAGATCGCAACGTGAAGCTTATCGGTGGAATCGAATCCAATTCGCATCCGTTGCTCGGCAGCGACATCGGCTCGATTGCAGGAATTTCTCCCATCGGCGTTTTGCTCGGCTCAACTTGGCCAGCAGGCATTGGCTCGGTGATTGATTTTTCATTGCCGATTGCGGTGCCAAGCTGCGTTGCCGCGTGTCTGAAAAGCAAGACACCGCTGGTTGTCGCGACAACGGGACTCGAAGACGAGCAAAAGCATTTGCTGGCCGAAGCAGCGAAGACGATCCCAGTTTGTTGGGCTCCGAGCATGTCGCTGGCCGTGAACTTGACAATGCGATTAGCACAGCAAGTTACTGCGGCGCTGAAAAATTTAGCCAGCGGCATCGACGTTGAAATCATCGAGCGTCACCATCGCTTCAAGGAAGACGCACCCAGCGGTACCGCCTTGAAATTTGGTCAGATCATCGCGGAAGAAATGGCTCGGAATGCTGACATCGATGTCACGCATGTTCACGGGCGAGAAGGCAAAACTGGAGCGAGAACGCGAAATGAAATCGGCTATCACGCGGTCAGAATCGGTGACAATCCGGGCGAGCATACGATTGTTTTTGGCATGCTTGGCGAACGCATCGAACTGAACGTTGCTGCGAGCAATCGTGATTGTTATGCGACCGGTGCGATTGCTGCGGCGAAATGGCTGCAATCAAAGCCACCAGGCATGTATGATATGTTTGATGTATTGGGGCTAAAGTAGACGGAGAGCGTAGCGACCACAAATCCCGCAGGCTGGCCATGAATGTAATACCGTTGCAGCCCTGGGGACCGACCCTTTGGAGTCAAGTCGTTTTTGTATCTGTCTTTTGCCTTGCCGAAATGGGTCAGCCTCCTTTTCAAGCAAAGCCTAATCGCTCATTCGCGGAAGACGCGGATAGCTTCTTTGAAACGCGAATTCGTCCGCTCTTTGAGGAACGATGCGTTCGCTGTCATGGCGCGGAAAAACAGGAAGGCGGGCTGCGTTTGGATTCGCGGTCGAGTTGGCAAATCGGCGGTGATCGTGGCCCCGCCATCAATGCGGGAGCTCCCGAGACAAGCTTGCTGGTAACAGCAGTGCGTTACGAAAACGCGGAGCTGCAGATGCCGCCAAACAAGAAACTGACTGATCGTGAAGTTGCTGATCTGGAGAGCTGGATTCGATCGGGAGCGACCGATCCGCGTCAGAGCGATTTGCCGGTCGCTACGCGGGACCATCGTCCGCTCTGGTCATTACAACCGATCGCGACTGTCCAACCGCCATTGCCTAGCGATGACGATTCTACTCTGCAAGCGATCGATTTGTTTGTGCGCAAACGCTTACTTGAAGCTGGTCTCGCGCCGAGTGATGCTGCGGATCGTCGCACGTTGATTCGCCGCGCGACGTTCGATCTCACTGGCTTGCCACCCCGTGCCGAGGAGGTGGATGCATTCACGCAAGATCTCGACCAAGATGCTTATCCACGATTGATTCAACGGTTGTTGGCGTCACCGCAATATGGTGAGCACTGGGCGCGGCATTGGCTCGATGTTGCGCGCTACTCGGATACCAAAGGTTACGTTTACGCGCGCGAGGAAAAACGGTGGGTCCACGCTGCGGCATATCGCGACTGGGTTGTGAGTTCATTTAATAACGACTTGCCCTACGACCAATTTGTCAGACTACAGATTGCAGCCGACCAAATTGTCCCGGCCGGCTCTCCAGACCTCGCTGCGATGGGGTTCCTCACTCTTGGCAGGCGGTTCCTCGGCGTGACGCACGACATCATCGACGACCGAATCGACGTCATCACGCGAGGCATGTTAGGACTGACGGTCGCATGCGCTCGCTGCCACGATCACAAATATGACCCGATCTCCACTCGTGATTACTACTCGTTGTATGGACTGTTTCAAAGCAGCGCCGAACAGCTTGTGGCTTGCGGTCAATCGACGGAAAAAGCATTCAGAGACGGGTTCGAGCAGCGAGAAAAGAAGCGTCGCGAATCGATGGCGACGCGCCGCGAAGAGCAGTCTGCTCGAGTACGTGCGAAAGTTGAGCAATACCTTTGGGCTCAAACGGAATTTGAAAAATACCCTGAAGAAGTATTCAACCAAGTGGTTGACGCAGAAGATATCAATCCAGTCTTCGTACGAAGATGGCAAGCATTTTTGGCGAAAGATAAATACCAAGAGATGCCGATTTTCGCCGAGTGGCATCCGCTTTACGAGCAAAAAAAGACGATTGAACTACGTGCGTCAGCCGCACGGTTCGGCGCTGTGTTCGCGGAGATTGAGAGACGCTGGCGTGACCTTATCTCGATGAATCCGGAAGCAACGGCATTTACTGAAGCCCATGACGAACGTCTCCGCCGAGTCCTTTATGGTGCTGAGTCACCTTGCAATGTACCGGATGAGCATATCGCGAACATCGAAATCTACTTTCCCACCAACGTCATTGACGAGCAATGGAAGCTGCAAGGCGAAGTCGATCGCTGGATAATCGAGAGTTCCAATGCGCCTGCGTTTTCCACCATCCTTGTCGATCGGGCGGCTCTGGCGAATCCGCGTGTTTTTATTCGTGGGAATCCTCTCAATAAAGGTGCGGAGGTTCCCCGTCGCTATTTGACGGCGCTCGGCGGCAAAGATGAGCAGGCGTTCGGACAAGGCAGCGGTCGTTTAGAGCTTGCTAATGCGATCGCGAGTCCGACGAATCCATTGACCCCGAGGGTAATCGTCAATCGGATTTGGATGCATCACTTTGGTCGCGGCTTGGTGACGACATCCAGCGATTTTGGCAATCGAGCGGAGCCCCCGAGCCATCCCGAGCTGCTCGATTGGCTTTCACAGAGATTTATCGATACAGGTTGGAGCATTAAAGAGCTTCATCGCACAATCATGTTGTCCAAGACCTATCAACAAGCATCTAAAAACAGATCGAAGTTTGCACAACAACTTGATCCGACGAATCGTCTGCTTTCACGCATGACCGCTCATCGCTTGAGCTTTGAGGAGGCTCGCGATGCATGGCTTTTCACAACCGGTGAACTCAATTTAGGAATCGGAGGAAAGCCCGAGCCGTTGTTCGACATTCAAAACTCGCGAAGAACGCTTTATGCATTCATTGATCGAGAGAGCGTATCTCCAGTGTTGCGAATGTTCGATTTTGCGAACCCTGATCTCTCCATTCCGCAACGAAGCGAAACGACCGTCCCACAGCAAGCTTTGTTCACGATGAATCATCGATTCATTGCCGATCGAGCGAAGCAGATAACTTCCTTCTTACAAGACGAAGCACCGGAGAACCGAGTTAGTCAGCTTTACGTAGCGGTCTTCCAACGCGAGCCCACGATTGATGAACTCGAGTTGGCGATCGCCTTTGTGAATTCCGAACGCACTTTGACAGTGCCGCAAACCGTACCTAACACATGGAGTTATGGATATGGAGAGTTCGTAAGCAGCACCGGTCGGCTTGAATCGTTTCAGTCGCTTCCTCATTTTAATGGCGACGCGTGGCAAGGCAGCAGCGATTTTCCCGATAAGCGACTCGGTTGGTTACAACTTACTGCGGCTGGTGGCCACCCTGGGAATGATCTCAAGCATGCCGTTGTTCGCCGCTGGACGGCACCGCTGGACGGGGAATATTCAATGGATTCGCTGCTTCAGCATGAACCCAATGAGGGTGACGGCATTCGCGGTTTTGTTAGTCACAGCGCTCAAGGCTTGTTGCGATCAGCGACGTTACATCATGCATCCGAGCGGATTGCTTTGGATTTGATCGGGATGAAGAAAGGGGACACGCTTGATTTTATCGTGGACATTCGCGATGGTCTGAACAGTGACCAGTTTCTCTGGGCTCCGGTCATAACGCTTGTGCAAACAGCAGGCACGGGCGTCGTCGATCAACCGCTTGTGTCGAGCGCTGAAGCAGATTTTTCGGACAAAGCGAAAACGCAACTCAATCGTTGGCAGCAACTCGCTCAAGTGCTGATGCTTTCAAACGAATTCATGTTTGTGGATTGAACCAACTTATGTCACCTTACTTTGGGCTTTCTCGTCGAGACTTGTTACGTCGTTCGGGTGTGGGCATCGGCATGCTCGGACTGGCAGGTTTGCTCGAAAAGGAACAAGCCGTTCAGGCAGGCACTGCGCTAATACCGCACTTCAGGTCGAGAGCCAAGCGAGTCATCCATTTCTTTCTCAATGGTGGACCATCGCATGTTGATACGTTCGACCCGAAACCGGCCTTGCAAAAGTATGCTGGCCAAGCGATTCCTAATACGCGAATCACAGAGCGGAAGACTGGCGCAGCGTTCCCGTCGCCTTTCAAGTTTAGCCGTTATGGTCAAAGTGGCATTGAAGTGAGCGAATTGTTTGCCAAGACTGGCGAACATATCGACGACGTCGCGGTCATTCGCTCGATGTATGCCCAAGTGCCAAATCATGAGCCGTCGTTGATGCTGATGAACTGTGGCGATTCAATTCAATCTAGGCCCAGCCTGGGCTCTTGGCTCACGTATGGCTTGGGAAATGAAAACGAGAACCTGCCGGGGTTCGTTGCGATGTGTCCGGGCGGCCTGCCGATCAAAGGGGCCGAGAATTGGCAGTCCGCGTTTCTGCCTGGTTCACTTCAAGGAACCTATGTCGATTCGCAACAGTCATCGGTTGAACGGCTAATCGAGAATATTCGCTCGCCTCATGCAAGTTTTGAGACTCAGCGACAGCAGCTCGCGCTGCTACAAAAGCTCAATGACACGCATCGCCGAGAGCGTCTTGATGCGCGGCTTGATGCGAGAATCGAGTCTTTCGAATTAGCGTTCCGAATGCAAACTGCCGCGACTGAAGCGTTCGATATTAACCAAGAGTCGCAATCCACACGCGATCTTTACGGCAGCGGTGTGCATGGTCGTCAAACACTGATTGCGCGGCGGTTGGTTGAACGCGGCGTGCGGATGGTTCAGCTCTGGCACGGTGCGAGCCAACCATGGGACAACCATGAAAACATCGAAGCGAATCACCGCAAACTAGCAGCCGAAATCGACCAACCCATTGCCGCGTTGCTAAGCGATCTGAAGCAGCGCGGCATGCTGGACGATACGTTGGTCATTTGGGGCGGTGAATTTGGGCGGACGCCGACGGTCGAACTCAGCGGCAATCAGCCAAAACTCGGACGCGACCACAATCATTACGGCTTCACCGTTTGTTTAGCCGGAGGAGGCATCAAAGGCGGCACCGTCTATGGAAGCACCGACGAATTCGGGTTTGCAGCCCAGGACAACCCGGTTAGCGTCCATGATTTACACGCGACCATCTTGCACTTGATGGGCTTGGACCACCAGCAATTGACCTATCGATACGCCGGTCGCGATTTTCGCTTAACCGACGTCCATGGTGAGGTGCTGCAATCGATCATCGGATAGACGTTCGTGGAAGTGATGCAATGATGCAAACTAGGGAAGACATTGGCCGTTCAAGGAGATTGGTTTGGCAATGGCTTGTCGGGTTCCTTGGCTCGTGGGCTTGCGTTTGGTTGGCGGGACCTTGGCTTGTCAATTCAATCCTTGTTCGCGTCAGTGACCCGGAGCTTACAGCCATCACGCTTCGTGAAGGCGACTTGATTCGCTGGCGCAGCGAAGGTTGGGCGAGCACACTTGTCGGTCCGCACGGTCGGCCCGGTTGGAAGCCCAATCAGGCTTCTAAACGCATCGTGATCTGGGGAGACTCACAAGTCGAAGGGTTTTGCGTCAATGACTCGGAAAAGATCAGCAATCAGATCATTCGCATCGCACAAGAACATCACAATCAATTGATTGATTGCGTGCCGATGGGAAGGTCGGGGACCAATGCGTCGGACTGGAATCGAATGCTCGTCAATGCAGACAATCTTTGGCGGCCGATTGTGCATGTTTGGATCGTGACTGAATTAGCGGACCTCACGGCTCTGATCTCTGCTGAAGAAGTTGCGATGGGTCGCTGGAAAGCGGAATCATCTGCCGCCGTTTTATTTGCAAAGAAGGTTCACGCCGAAGCCGCGTTTCAGGCAACTCGAAACATCGTGCTTGATCCAAACTCGGGAGCCAACCGCACGCTTCGTTGGTCGGTCGGTCCCGTTCACGCGGCATCCAGTGCAAATCCACCATTAACGGCGCAAGACGCTGCCGCAGCCGGTCCGATGGTGGTGAAACGACTACGGGTTGTAAGCGAGCAGCTTAATCAGCGATTGATGATCGTCTACGCACCATCGGTTCCTCGAATCATGGGTGGCATTTTAAACAGTCACCCTGATGATGCGGCCTGGGAGGCTCTGGCGACTTTGCTCATAGACAGTTCTATCGTTGCGATCGACATGCGTGAAGTCTTTATCGAATGCTATTCAATCGATGGAAAACTGCCTCGCGGGTTTCAAAACGGCACGCCTAGCTTTGGTCACCTCAACGCCGTTGGAAATCGCTTGATCGCCACGGCAATCGTCGAGCGTCTCAGCAACCGGACGCAACCATGAACTTCGCGCAGCTTGAGTATCCGATCTTTCTAGCGATTGTCGTGTTACTGATCGCTGGCATTAGGCATCGCAATGCCCGCAAGGTCATCGTGCTGTTCGCGAGCCTCTATTTTTATGCGTACTGGGACTATCGATTCCTGGGGTTGTTGGTTGCGTCGACGTTATTGGATTGGTCGATTGGACTCGGACTCGCGAGTACAAACAGTAGCACCTTACGGCGAGCATTATTGGGGCTGAGTATTGCGGGCAATTTGGGAGTGCTCGGGTTCTTCAAGTACTGCAACTTCTTCATCGAATCCGCTCAGGAGATTTTGGATACCTGGGGATTGCATCCCGGGACGCTATCGATTGTTTTGCCGATCGGAATCTCTTTTTACACGTTTCAAACGCTGAGCTATTCTATCGACGTTTACCGGAGACATTTGGCACCGTGTCGCAGCCTGATCGACTTCTCGCTGTATGTCACTTTCTTTCCTCAATTGGTGGCGGGGCCGATTGTTCGCGCGAGCGAGTTCTTGCCACAACTTGCTGTCGCGCCGCGAGTTGAGCTGGCGGGTCTGTATCCGGGCCTGACACAAATTTTGCGTGGCTTTGTCAAAAAGCTACTGATCGCGGATCATTTGGCGGCGATCGTTGACCCGGTTTTCGCGACACCTGATCTTTATGCTGCAACCACGGTCGCAATCGCAATTGTGGCTTATGCGGGTCAAATCTATGGCGATTTCTCTGGTTACAGTGACATCGCCGTGGGCTCCGCTCGGCTACTCGGCTTCTCGCTGCCGGAGAATTTTGCACATCCGTATCTAGCCTCCTCGGTTGCTGATTTCTGGAGGCGCTGGCATATCAGCTTGTCGACTTGGCTGCGTGATTATCTCTACATCCCGCTGGGAGGAAATCGACTGGGTGCGTTGAGAACCTACGCTAACTTAATGATCACAATGACACTGGGAGGCCTCTGGCACGGGGCGGCTTGGACCTTTGTCGCTTGGGGAGTTTGGCATGGGTTGGCGCTGTCGCTGGAACGCGCTCTGGCCACGAGGTCCGCTGCGACACGTCTGAAATATCCGCAACTATTTCTCAGGACGCTGACTACGTTTGGAATTGTTTTGATTGGTTGGATGCTCTTTCGCAGTCAGTCGCTGACCCAGTTCGCAACGCTTGTGCGGAGCCTATTGCCTGGGAACGAAGGCATGATTTGGTTACCGCCATTTCCGATTGCTGCAATCTTGTTGCTGGTCGCGGAGCATGCGATTTGGGCGTCACGATTTCGTCGCCTTGTGTCGCTGGACCCAAGGCACTGGCTGACGCCCTGGTTGGTTGGATTCATGCTCGCAGCCTTGGCGATTTTTGCCCCTGGGCGATCGCAGCCGTTCGTCTATTTTCAATTTTGAGCGGCAGATGAATGTCTACACACCGATTGTAAAATAGTTGTCTCAACTATTCCTGAACAATTGGGACAATTGTTCTACAATCACAGAGGCTGATTGCGGTTGCGTACCGAGTCCTTCATGCTGACAAAGTCGGAGATTAGAAAAATAACCGTGGTGAAGGCGGTGATCACCTCGAGCAGCATCACAATCTTTGACGGAATATGAGCGGGAATAATGTCGCCGTAGCCAAAGAACGAAAAGTTCAGCACGCTGAAGTAAAAACACTGAAAAAACAGCTCGGGTCCAACGAGATCCGGTAGAATTCCGGAAAAACTTCCGGGATCAAGCCGATGCAAACAGTAAAAATCGATTGCGAACGAGATCGTAACCTCCGCCATGTTGTAGCCCATCACCGTCAGAAACCGATGATAACGAAGGTCGCATGCGGCGGCTTGTAAAAGGTGCCACAACGATTCGGCGAAGTAGTAAATCGTCTTCGCAAACGCAACCACCACAACCAGCCAAGTCAACCATGGCTTTGCACTGTCGTCCAGGTAATCGGCCACGAACAAAATCGAAGCGGCAACCGCCAGGATCACGAAGATTTCGATCGATTCGCGAATGTGCATGTTGCGATTGAAACGCGACTCGTTCATAACCTTCTGTTTCCTGCTTTGTGGCTGTTGTTAAGCAATGAGCGATAAGTAAGTGGCCGGTGAGCCGCCGTTTCGGCCAGAGCAGCCGAATGATAACGCATAAATTTGATTGAAGTGATGAATACAATATTGGGAAAACGGATTGGAATCACAATCGGGGATCCTGCTGGGATCGGTCCAGAACTGGCGCTGCGAGTTGCCTCGGACTGGCCCGCATCATCGCCAGATGCACTCGTATTGATCGGCGACGGCGATTTACTCGGTCGCGTTGGTCAATCGCTTGGCATCGCTTGCCCACCGATCATCGCGGCAGACATGCTCAGTGGACATCGACTCGGTGTCGCGACGTTGTCCGTCGGTTCGCTCATGGCTAAACAAGTGATTCCTGGGCAATGGACCGCAGCAACCGGCGAGGCTTCTTACCAGTGGGTTCGATTTGCGATCGAAGCGGCCATGCGAGGCGATATCGATGCCATCGTCACCGCACCGATCCAGAAAGAGGCTTGGCATGCTGCTGGCGTTGAGTTTCCGGGACACACCGAGTTGCTTGCTGTGATGACCGATTCGAAGGAGTAT
>Ga0163144_10020599_pt1 | contig 13172 bp, 7 predicted proteins | sample OliLak19BULKMAT1_FD_123175 | JGI IMG/M metagenome (GOLD analysis project Ga0163144, IMG submission 123175) | Freshwater microbial mat bacterial communities from Lake Vanda, McMurdo Dry Valleys, Antarctica - Oligotrophic Lake LV.19.BULKMAT1 | ecosystem: Environmental > Aquatic > Freshwater > Lake... | reverse complement strand
TTCTAACCCACAAAGATGTGTTCGGCCATGTTTGGCTCATACCCTCCGCTCTTGACTATTGCTCGCAGCTTTCTCAGTTGGGCCTTCATCCTGCTTGTCCTATTCGCGATTGGGCCAGCCACCGCTGCGCTCTCCGGAAATGTGGCGGACTCGCTCGGCACGCATGATGCCTCGCTGCTGCTCAGCGCATCCGCCCTCCGCGGCTTGGTCATCGGCGTGGCCATCTTCGCCATCACCGCATTCGTAACTTGGTTCGGGGCCTACGCGTTTACGCTGGGAATCGGATTGACCTGCGGCGGATTCGTGCTCGGCTGGGCCTCTTATGGCCTCGGAAGCGTGGAACGGATCATCCGGTTGAACGGCGCCAACACCAACTTAGTTCTCCTCGCTATCGAATCCTTAGTAGTAATTATGGTGGCGGCGTTCATCACTGTTATCGCCTGCCGGATTGCCGAGGGGCGGCAGCCCGGCGCAAGTAACGAGAGCCGACGGCGTACGCCGATCTCGGTCTTCTTAGCCGCGTCCGCGCTGTCGGAAGATCGCGGAGCTTGGCTGAAAATCATCGCGCCGTTCGCCGCGTCGGCAGCCGCGGCAGCTTTGGCAGCGACGCTAATCGCAGCAAACGGGCTGAAGGGCCAGACGCTCTTCGCGGGTGTCGTTTCGGGGATCGCGGCTGGGTTCGCCGGGGCTTATGTGGCTAGCGCTATGAAGTCGATGGTGTGGCCCTTAGTGCCAATGCTCGCGATGGCTCTCACCGCCGCGGTCGGCATGATTGTAACGAAATTTACTCATGGCAGCGGCCTTGTTGAAGCGGTGTATGCGGACAAACTGCTGGCCTTAGGTAGAATATTGCCTCTTGACTGGGCAGCGGGCGGCCTGATTGGTGTACCCATGGGAATGTCTTGGCGAGGCGTGCTGCTCGATGCTCGTGCGTTGGAAGCGCATTCCACCCCAACCGACGAGGCAAGCCCGAACATTGCGACCGCGCGCGATGTATGAACTATATTTAAACAGTGGTTCCACGAGTTACATCGCCGGGAGGATCCACCGCGTGAAAATGAATCGCCTCGCTCCTCGTGGTCGAATCCATGGTAATGTCAAACTGTTCGTCCCCCCGCTCCGCACAACTCAACGGCTCCGAAATACACAACACGGACGGCCGATTTAACAATGACCGTGGCGTCGAAAGTCCCTCCCTAACGCACACATCCGATTTAGAACCACCACCCGCGTCAAAGCTGCCGACGAGTCTCAAGAATGTAGTTATGAGTATACCTAACATCAAAAACACTGCGGGCGGCACTCCGATGCCGGATGTGCAGGCGAGCAGGGACGTGCGACGCATCGCCATCGACCGCGTGGGTGTGAAGGATGTAACTTATCCCATCCGGCTGCGAACCAAAGACGGGGGCGAGCAGACCACTGTTGCCAGCATTAACATGTACGTTGCACTTCCAGATCACCAGAAGGGAACGCATATGAGCCGGTTCCTCGAAGTGCTTAATGAGCAGACCTGCGAGCCGCTCACACCCCAGAAGATTCCCGAGATAGTCCGCGCCATCTGCGAGAAACTCAACGCCGAAGTAGCACACTTTGAGTGCTCTTTTACTTACTTTATTCGTAAGGAAGCACCCGTAACAAAGATGCCGGGCCTGATGGATTACCAGGTTACCTTTGAGTGCATGGCCAACGGGGTTGATGAGTTTTTTATGTCAGTGGCGGCCCCCGCGGCGAGCCTGTGCCCCTGCAGCAAGGAGATCAGCGCGTATGGGGCGCACAACCAGCGGTGCCGCATCGAAGCGAAAGTTAAGTTTAAGGATTTGCTCTGGATCGAGGATCTGGTCACAATCTTGGAGGATGCGGCTTCGTGCCCGGTGTTCGCGGTCCTCAAGCGCCCCGATGAAAAGTGGGTTACCGAGCGGGCGTATGATAATCCTAAGTTTGTTGAGGACATCGTCCGCGATCTGGCGCTGGGGCTTGAGGCCGAAGACCGGGTGACGTGGTATTCGATCTCCTCGGAAAACTTTGAGTCGATACATAATCATAATGCGTACGCGCAGTTGACCCGCGCAAAGTGAATCGCCTTTGATTGCTCGCGGGCAAGGCACTGTCTTCACCCGTCAGAGTCGCTTCCGCCCGGCGGGCTGCCCGAGGCGCTCTTTGAACATGCTTTCGCAGCAGACCGCCCCGGATAGAAGGGAGGTCCGGATCCGCTTGTCCGAGGGGCCTGCTAACGTAAGTCCTCGTTAACCTCGCGTTCTTGGGTAGTTGCGGTGTCTGCGCCTGCAACCCACGTGACCCTCGCGCGAGTTTGATGTGGCCAGACCAAATCGTGCTCGCGCGGCGGGACTCCGCGCCGCGCGCCAATCTCGATGCCGCGCCGGGCACCGCTCGCGTACGCTTGTGCTCTCTCTGAAAGCTTAGCGTTGCCCACGACCGCGGTTATAGTTCCGGTTTTTAACGAAACCCGCTGGCTCCTGCCGTGCGTTGAACGATTGCTGCGCTACCACGCCCCCGAGCAGCTCTACATAGTCGACGACGGATCGACCGATGGCACCGACGCCATCGTCCAGCAGCTCGCATCCGCCCGTGGCGTTCGGACTTTCGTTCATGCCGCTAACCGCGGTAAGGGAGCCGCGGTAAGGACCGGAATCGCCGCCGCTCTCGAAGGTAAAGCCGATATTGTACTGATTCACGATGCGGATATGGAGTACGACCCCGCTGATCATAACCTGTTGCTCGCCCCGATCCTTGACGGCCGGGCGGACGCGGTCATCGGGTCGCGGTTCATAGGGCACACGCATAGGGTGTTATATTACTGGCACTCGCTCGCCAATAAGTTCATCAGCCAGGCGTGCAGCGTCGCGACCAATCTTAATTTAACTGATGTTGAATGCTGCTCGAAGGCCTTCCGGTCTGACTTGCTCCGAGGCTTGGTCCTGCGTGAGGATCGATTCGGCATCGAGATAGAACTCATTGCTAAAGCCGCAAAGTCGCGGCTGGCCGACGACCGCGACCCCGCCAGGTCGCGACGGCCGCGCATCTATGAGGTCGCAGTCTCTTACGCGGGGAGAACCTTTGATGAGGGGAAGAAAATTCGCTGGACCGACGGTGTTGATGCGTTGCGTTGTATCTTAAAGTACGGGCTCTGACTCTAACCTTGACTCTTCTCACCCCACTCCCGCTCCCCTGTCCCACCGTAAGTTGTGTTCTGCTACCGCCAACCCGGGCAATCTGATTGTAATATTATGTTGGCAGTTGCGCTCCGCATGCTCTTTGGGGACCGAACCAAGTACCTCACCCTGGTGATGGGTCTGGCATTCGCTGCTTTGTTGATGAATCAACAGGGCGCGATCTTCATGGGCCTGCTCAACCAAGCGACCGGGCCGCTCCAGAATGTAACGCAAGCCGACCTTTGGGTCACCGATCCGGGGATCCAGTGGGTCGCGGAGTACCGCTTTCTTTCCGATGAGCAGGTCTCGCGTGTTCGCAGCGTCGAGGGGGTGGCCTGGGCCGAGCCATTTTATAATGGTTTTGCCGTCGCGGAGTTAAGCAACGGTGATTTTAAACGTTGCCAGATCTTGGGCATTCCCCGCACCACCCTCGCGGGCCAGCCCGCCGTTATGGTGGAGGGGCGCATAGACGACCTATGGGCACCCGACGCGCTCATCATCGAGGAGCAGTCGGCCAAACTCATGAATAACGCGCAGGTGGGCGATGTTATCAAACTTAATGATCGCCGCGGGGTAGTGGTGGGTATCTGCAAAGCCCGGCGCGGCTTTGAGTCCAACGCGATCATTTATACTACTTTTGATAACGCTGTGCGGTACAGCCCGGTAGGCCGCAAACGAGTATCATATATACTTGTGAAACTCCAGGAGGGCGCCATCGCATCGCAAGTGCAGGAGCGGATCGCCGCTTTGGGAGATGTGTCGGCCATGACCACCGGCGAGTTCCGCCGAAAGAGCATCGCGTTCATTGTCGCGGCGACCGGCATCGGAATCAACTTTGGAATTACAATCGCGCTGGGCTTCGTGGTGGGGCTGTTACTTTCAGCGTCCATCTTCTATCAGTTTACGGTGGAGAACATAAGGCACTTTGCGGTGCTCAAAGCCCTGGGGGCTCGCACCCGGACGCTGGTATCGATGGTTATGCTGCAGGCATTGACGGTCGGAACCATCGGCTACGGTATCGGAGCTGGCGCGGCGGGCGCGTTTACAATCACCACCCGCAAGCTCGAGAGCGAGCTCTCTGCCTACTTACCATGGGAACTGCTCGTCGGGTCGTTTTTGGCGACCCTGCTTACCATCGGCTTAGGTTCTCTGCTCTCGATCCGGCGTGTGATAAAAGTGCCGCCCGCCCTCGTGTTTTCCGGAATGTAGCCTCCGATCATGCTCCAGGTTCTGAAGTATTGCCAGCCCTCGCTCGCTTAACATCCGCCCTCAGACCATGCCACGAAGAAGACGTCAACATCGCTACCATCAACGCCGCCGCTGAAATCAACATCCGCCGCGGGGTCTCCGTCGCTCCAGGCGCGGAAGAACTCGGTAACATCGGAGCCGTCAACCCCGCCATCTTGATTGAAATCAGCGTAGCAAAGCACGTAAAGTTCGCCGCCCGTTGATGTGCTTCCGCATGCATTGCTGATCATAATATCAAGCTGGCCCGCATCAGCAGATCGGAGCGGATCAATGATCAGTTGGCTCGTCGTCGCACCGCTGATCCGGCCATCATTCTCGAGGGGAGTGCCGTTAAGGATCCAGGAATACGTAAGCGGCGCCGAGCCGACAACGACCGCGTTATATTCAGCTCGCTGGAATGCGTTGCGGGCACCAAAGTCAGGATTGAGCATAAGCCGGGGCGTCGCACAGCCGCCCGCGTACGCATCGTTGTACGTCCAGCTAAGAATCTCCTGGGTGGCCGTTGCGCCGCCGGTTGCGCCGGTAAAGCCCACCCACGCGCAGCGCGTGGTCGTTCCATCGGCGAGAATGTCATCTCCGTTGAGCGACCGAAGATCAATCGGCGCGGTCAATGCAGGGCCATTATCAATTACTACCGACATCAACCCAGGAACATACTCGATTCGGACGGAATGCACCGCGCCATCGCAGAGCGAGAGGCCCTCTAGCACCAGACTCGCGAGCGAGTTATCATCCGAGGTACGGTTTTGCAAGTTACCGTTGGTCTGCAGGCTGATGTGATCGGTGGCAAACTCATCACTGAACCCAAAGGTATCAAACTCTACTGCAAGCGAGCGAGTGATCCCTGCGAACTGACCTTCACCGTAACCCATACCGCTGCCAGTGGTCCCGATAGCGAAGGGGGACTCATTCTGAACGACGAAAGCGAATCCATCGGCGCATCCGTTACTGATCCTGAATGTAAAATCAGTCGAAAACCCATTCCCTACCGAAGCGCGAGACTGGGTGTACCAAGCCGCCCCGCGCTGACCGCTGAGCGACGAGGTTAACGTAAGTGTGTCGCCGTTCAACTGCGCATCATTGACCAGCGTGAGGGCGTCCAGATCCGTGTCAAACCGCGTGTAAGAGAAACCAGCCCGGCACTCCGGGGGCCGCGCGGTGTCGTCAAAGGACCAGGAGATAATGTCTTGATTTGCTACCGCCGCGCCGGTGGAGCCGGTAAACCCGATCCAGGCGCACTCGCTTAGGTCGCCATCGAAAAGAATATCCGAGCCCATCACATCGTGTAGATCGAGCGGAGCGATGAGCACCACCGCCCCGTTATCCAGCGAGACGCTGATCTCGCCGGGAGAGTATGTAATCGTAATTTGATGGAGCTGGCCATCGTCCAGCGAGTAGCCCACATCGGCGTGTGCGAGGGAGAAGTTATCAGTAAACTGGTTCTCGTTGTTACCATCGGACTGAATACTTATGTGCGGTATAGGAAACTCGTCGCTGAATCCGAAAGTATCGATCTCGATCGCCACGGACCGGGTGATCCCCGACGCGTCGTTGGAGGCGTAGCCCATGCCGCTCCCACCGCCGCCCAGGGCCGCATCGGATTGATTTTGAATTACAAACGCGAAGCCGTCCGCGCTCCCGTTGGAGACTCTGAACTGGAAGGTGGTGGAGAATCCATCGCCCACCGATGACCTGGAGAGTTGATACCACGCCGCGCCACGCTGGCCGCCGACGGCGGGTGTAAGGCGCAGCGCTGAACTCTGCAGTGTCGCGTCACCCACAATGTTGAGATCAGCCAGCGGTCCACCGCCCGCCGAGAAATCAGCAAACGTAAATGAGGCATCGCACTGTGCATTGGCGGTCGCGACAAGTGCGGCGGCGGCCAGAGCGCCGATAGTAACATTCAATCGTGTGATGTTCATTGCATTCTCTCCTTAAGTAATAACGAGTCGTCTGCAAACTATAAGCCAGCCGTGAAGAGGCGGCACCTGGAAATAGAGCATCAAACGGTGGGCAGCTCATCTCCTTCATGAAAGCAAGACTGGCTGCAATCTGGTGTTCGGCGTGACGGCATTGACGGCTCAGCACATTGCAAACACGCTCGCTGATGTTATCGGGCCCTCTCATTGCCGCTGTCGTAGCGTCGCCGGGACGCAAGCCATGCCCCACAGCGTTGCTCACGCGTCTATCTGCGACGCGAGAGCCGCCGCCGCGTGATGCCCGCGAGGCAAAGAAAACGGCCCGGCGGAGTCCTCCGCCGGGCCGTTATATTATGTTATAACTGTCTACCGCTTTACTTACTATTAGATGTCGCCGGTTTCGTTGATGCTGGTGAAGAGCGAGTTAGCCGAGCTGCGTGCGCTGCTGTTACCGTTCCAGCCCGTGCCATTGTTGCTCGCGTTGATGTTGGCAATCTGCAGGTACTGCATGACTGTTAAGTTGGTGTTGTTGGCGACCCCGAAGATGCTCCCGTTGCTGCCAACGCTCATTATCCTGGTACCTGTCCCGCCGCTAGACATGTTGAAGCCATAGCTAGCTGCGAAGTTCCCGCCAGCCAGTGTGGAGCTAGTCGCATAAGTGGCGAGAGCCACAGCCATCATCTGGGCTTCTAGCTTGGGTCCGCCGTTAGCTGCAAAGCGAGTCTTGAAGGTCGCGGCGACCTGCGTGTTGGTCTTGTTGGCGAGGTTGTTGGTGCCCGCACCGCTGCCATAGAGGTTGGGGAAGTTGGAGGCGAGCCAGTTGCCAAGGTTCGTAGCATTCTGGCTGCCGTTGAGAGACTTGATCAGGGCCTGACCGTTGTTGTTCTGCCAGTAGCCGATCGTTGCGGTATCACCCGAACGCAGCGCGGTGCCGGTGGTGATTCGCTCACCAAAGTTATAGTTAATGCCGCGGGCGTTGTTCCCGACGTTGATCGCGGAGAAGCGATCGTTCGTACCCGCGTTGCCGCCTAGGCTGCCCACGGTATCGCGGCCATCGGTGTAGACGAGCGGCTGGGCTTCGGTCAGGGTGTAAGCAATTCCGGGCTTGAGGTTGCTAAAGAAGTAATAACCGCGGCTATCGGTGCGCTTGGTGATTGAGACCGTCTGGCTATTCTCGGTAAACGTAAGCGTTACCGCGACGTTACGCAGACCCGATTCATTGCTATCAAAGACGCCGTCGTTATCGTTATCAATATAGACATTGCCGCTGACCAAGCCGGCGTTAGCGACCACCGCGTTGGTGCCATCGTTATCGGCGGAAATCAACCGCCCTTGGGGCGTATAAAAGATGTTGGAACCGGATGGCCCGAAGGTGTCGATCGCTGCGCCGCAGACGAAGTCGTTCTGGAAGTTACTGTCGGGGTTGTGGACACGCAAGGTGTGCGTTCCAGGCCCGAAGATGCCGGTGTCGACCTCGAAGATTCGCTGCTGGCTAGCAGTACTGGAGCTGAATGACGCGGCGGGCGCGGTGTAAGAGACCAGAGTGAACCGCTGGGGTGCCGCGTTGGAGGCGAGAGTGAACGTAACAACGATCTCCTCGCCCTGATTGGTGTTACCCCGCAGATTGCCGAAGGTGGATGTGGAGCCGTCGGCGCGGGTTGCAGTGAAGGAGTACGAGACCAGGTCGTCCTGGCAGTCCTTCTCGAAGTTAGCGAAGTTAATATTAGTTCTGCTCGATCCGGCGACCACCGAGACTGAATACTTATCTTCCAGAGTGGGGAAAGTCCGCACCCAGCCGCTGGCGACGACTTCACGCACGATGTAGTTGCCCGAGGAAAGGCCCGTGAACGAGAAGGAACCGTTGCTGCCAGTGAGGGTCGAACGCTCGCCGCTATCCAACGAGCCATTATTGTTCAGATCCAGGTAGATGCGGACACCGGCGAGACCGGTGTCGTCGGATGTAAGCCCGTTGCCCGTGATATCACGGTACTTGGTACCGCTGATGCTGCCCGCGCAGTCTTCACCGAAGATGTACTCAAGGCCGTTATTGCCGGACCCTACAACGATGCCCGTGATGACATCGTTACCAGCCGTTCCGCCCAGTGAACCCGCGGTGTCGCCGCCATCAATGGAACCAGCGGGCTGAGTTTGGGTGAGGGTGTAGGTGCCGGGGCGCAGGCCGCCAAAGGAGTAGAAGCCTAGTGAGTTGGTGGTGATCGTCATCGAGACCGCGCCGCCACGATCATTGATGCCGCTAAGTGTAATGGTGACGTTGGGGATTCCAACTTCGCCCGCGTTGCGGATGCAGTTGCCATTATCATCGCAGTAGACATAACCGCTGAGGCTACCGGGGAGTACCTCACCGAAGTTATTATTAACACCGTTTAAGTTGACGGGCAGGTTGATGCCGCTGAACTGGTCGTTGGCGGTTGATCCACCCGGGGTACCGATGGTGTCCTTGCCATCAAGGTACGCCGCGGGCTGCGTTTCGTTGAGCTGGTAGACGCCCGGGCGGAGGCCGCCGAACGAGTAGAAGCCGCTGGCATTCGTGTTGGCAGTTACGTTTACCACAACGCCCAGATCGTTCGTGCCGGTGAGCGTCACGAGCACGCCGCTGATGGGGCTTTCGCTACCTTGGAATGTTCCATCGTTGTTGGCATCGTGATAGACGAAACCACTGATGCTACTCGCCAGGATCTCACCAAAGTTATTCTGAACGCCAGCGAACCCGGCCGGGAGGTTAATGCTGCTGAACTGATCATTTGCGGTGATGCCGCCGGGGGTGCCGATGGTATCTTTACCGTCCAAGTAGCCCGCGGGCTGGGTTTCGGTCAACCGGTAGGTGCCGGGACGCAGACCTCCGAAGATGTAGAAGCCGCTCGCGTTCGTGTTCGTGGTGAGGCTGACACTGTTGCCCAAATCGTCGGTGCCGGTCAGTGTAATCAGGATACCGCTAATAGCGGCTTCGCCACCCTGGAAGGTGCCATCGTTGTTGGCATCATAATACGTGAAGCCACTGATGCTGCTAGCCAGGATTTCGCCAAAGTTGTTCTGAACGCCAGCGAAGTTCGTAGGAAGGCTTATATTACTGAACTGGTCGTTGGAAGTGGTACCGCCGGGGGTACCGATCGTGTCCTTGCCGTCAAGGTAAACCGCGGGCTGGGTTTCAGTAAGCTGGTAGGTTCCAGGGCGCAGGCCGCCGAAGACATAGAACCCGTTGGCGTCGGTGACGGCCGAAGCCGAAACGCTATTGCCCAGATCATCGGTGCCGGTGAGCGCGACCGCGGTGCCGGGGATGGGGCTCTCGCTGCCCTGGAACGTACCGTCGTTGTTGGCATCGTAATAGGTGTAACCGCTGATGCTGCTGGCCAGAATCTCGCCGAAGTTGTTCTGCACTCCGGTGAACCCAGCCGGGAGAACGATCGTCGCGAACTGATCGTTGCTGGTGGAGCCGCCGGGTGTACCGATGGTGTCCTTGCCGTCAAGGTAACCTGCGGGCTGGGTTTCATTCAGCTGATAGGTGCCGGGGCGCAGACCGCCGAAGTAGTAGTAACCGTTGGCATCTGTAATGGCCGAAAGGCTGAGGCTGTTGCCCAGGTCGTCGACGCCGGTGAGCAGGATGCTTGTGCCGGGAATCGCTAACTCGCTGCCCTGGAAGACGCCGTCGTTGTTAGCATCGGCGTAAACGTAACCGCTGATGCTGCTGGCCAGAATCTCACCGAAGTTATTCCGCACGCCGTTAAAGCCGACGGGGAGGACGATGGCGGTGAAGACATCGTTCGCGACGCTGCCGCCGGGTGTGCCGATGGTATCTTTACCATCGAGATAGCCCGCGGGTTGTGTTTCGTTCAGCTGATAGGTGCCGGGGCGCAGACCGCCAAAGTAATAGAATCCGTTGGAATCTGTGACGGCGGTGCCGACCACGCTGTTACCCAGATCGTCGGTGCCACTGAACATAACCGTAGTCCCGGGGATGGCGAGCTCGCCGCCCTGGAACGTGCCATCGTTGTTGGAATCGTAATAGACGAAACCGCTGATGCTCCCCGCGAGGATCTCGCCGAAGTTGTTCTGCACGCCGTTAAAGTTGCTGGGCAACTGGATCGCGCTGAACTGGTCATCAGCGGTAGAACCGCCGGGTGTACCGATGGTGTCCTTGCCGTCAAGATAACCCGCGGGCTGAGTTTCATTCAGCTGGTAGGTGCCCGGGCGAAGTCCGCCAAAGTAATATAAACCGTTCACGTCGGTCAGGGCAGTGACGTCGATGCTGTTACTCAGATCATCGATGCCGGTGAGGCGGACGCTGGTCCCGCCGATCGGGCTTTCGCTAGCGTCGAAGACACCGTCGTTGTCTGCGTCAGCATAAACATAACCGCTGATGCTGCTGGCAAGAATCTCACCGAAGTTATTGTGGACGCCGTTAAAGCCAAAAGGCAGCACGATGTTACTGAACTGATCGTTGGTCGCCGAGCCACCGGGAGTGCCGATGGTGTCCTTACCGTCGAGGTAGCCCGCGGGCTGTGTTTCCGTCAGCTGATAGGTTCCGCCCCGCAGCGTACCGAAGTAATAGTAACCATTGGCGTCGGTCGTCTGCGTCAGTGAGATGTTCTGCCCGACGTCGTTCACGCCGGTCAACGTAACTGTCGTGCCGGGGATCGCGCTCTCGCTACCCTGGAAGATACCATCGTTGTTCTCATCCGCGTAGACGTAACCGCTGACGCTCGATAGCGCGGGACGGGCGATGGGCCCGGCGCTTCCCTTGGCCTGGCCGCGGAAGTCGACGCCGAAGTTGTTCGCGAAGGTCGATGCTTCGCTGGTCATTGTAATTCCACCATCGCGGCCCGCATAGAAGGGAGCCAGCAGACCGCCAGTAACGACAAACTTAAAGTCGTACTGGTCGGTGGGTCCGTTGCTGTTATTGAAACCGAAAGCGTACAACTCGCCAGTCAGGAGAACGCCACTCTCGGTCAGCGGGTTGATCGAACCGTTGCCGTCAACGTCAACCGAGCCAGCCATGTACACGTCATCGCCGTTGCTGTTTACGCCGCCGATGACGGAAGTGTCGCCAGCTACCACGCCGCGTACGAACGCGCCCGTGCCGTCAAGCCGGGCATGGATCTGGAAATCACCGTGCGAGGCATTGATAACCCGCGGGCCACCCGGGAAAAAGACCGAAGTGGGAGTAGCCGAAATGTTAAACGAGCCGCTCGACGCCTCATGGCGGAGCTGGCCCGTTGCGTTATAAAACTCGATCGGCAGGGTGGCAAGCGTTACGCCAAGCAACGCCATCATCTGACGCTGTTCAAGCGTCTCAAGCGAGGCGTTTTGCGTGCTCGCCGCGGCGAGTGCAGCAGCCGACGATTCCTTGCGTCCAGCGGCAGCGCCGCCAAGAACTTGCTTATTACCACCTAGTACGCGAGAGAGCATCTTCTTCATAATTTCCTCAGAGAGAGAGAGAGTGATACAGAGTCGGAGCTGTCGCCCCGACACAACCAAACACACCAAACAAAACTTCAAGCTAACTTTGGTTAATAAGCCAGCACCGCAGAAAGCAGTACCGCTCCAACAAACAAGACCCAAGTGGCACACACAACCAACAATGCCGCCTCTTGAGACCGCCCAGACTGCCAAGCCGTACACGAGTGGACTCGCTCGCGCGGGGCAACCCTAAAAGGCATGCCACAGCCTGGCAAAAGGAAAACGACCGCGGCTCGATGGCCACGGAAAGACAAACAAATCAGACCGCTAAAAAGTTACCTCTTCCGTAACCCTTAATACCAAGTCAGTCCCATCATTCCCAGACCGCTGCCCACAAGCCGCCGCGATGCTGAGGCACCAAACTGAACTCCCAGGCGATGGTTGCCACGGCGAGGTGGCGACCCACCCTCGGGCTCGCGCCCTCACCGCCCATGCGGCCGCCCGCTAAAAACAGCGCGATGGATTCTCATCCATCGCGCGTACGTTAATTTATCGAACTTAAGCGCGGCGGCGACGCGACGCGAATAGCCCTGCAAGACCCAGCACCGCGGCGGCGCCGGGAGCGGGAATCAGGAAGGTATCAGCGTTTCCGTCACCAAATCCAAATGGATCATTCGTGAAGGACTGGCTGAAGTCGGGCACGTTGTTCGCGAACATGAGGCTGGGCGAAACAAGGATTGTGCCGATGTCCGAGCCAACCGAAGCTAGGTTTCCAGCTTGCTGAGCGAAGACGAACTCAAACTTGTTAAATGAATCAAAGCCGAAAGCTGTCAGATCGCTGGACTGAAAAGCGACCGAGTCGGCGGAGCCAAAGTCGGTCTTAACCAGCAGCGTTCCGCTGCTCGCAACACCAGCGTTGCTCACAACGGCGGTCAGCGAGAACTGGCGAAGACCCGCCGGTTGCTGCGAGGGGCCGGGCAGCGAAATGTTCTGCGTGAAGCCGCTGGCGGCGAACGCGCCCGAGCCTGCGTTGTAGGTGATAATGATGAAGCCGGAAGCGACATCAGGTGCCATCGGTGTCAGGTTCAACGGAGCGGCAACAGCCGACGTGGCGCCCGCCGCGAGCGCGACAAGCAGGGTGGTCATTCGGGTCATAATCTCTCTCCTAAACTCTTAAACTCTTGAGAACGGGGTCGTGAGCCAGCGGGAAACGCTGCCAGTGAGTTTAAGTATACTGAGACAAATTAGGTAATACAACCTAGAAAAAGTTTCTTCACCCAAACTTCATAGTAACTTCATGTTATAGGACGGGTTTATTACTGTATAACAGTAACGGCCCTGACTGTGTCCGAGCTATCGGTCGATGCGGTCACTTCTGTTCGACGTTGACCGCACCCTCACCGCGCTGGGCCAACAT
>Ga0163144_10020596_pt1 | contig 13174 bp, 6 predicted proteins | sample OliLak19BULKMAT1_FD_123175 | JGI IMG/M metagenome (GOLD analysis project Ga0163144, IMG submission 123175) | Freshwater microbial mat bacterial communities from Lake Vanda, McMurdo Dry Valleys, Antarctica - Oligotrophic Lake LV.19.BULKMAT1 | ecosystem: Environmental > Aquatic > Freshwater > Lake... | reverse complement strand
TGTGTTGGAAGCACAGCTAGTGTTCCATAAGGGGCATGTGTGCACCTGTGGGTAGCTTGAAGTGCAGCTTAGCCAACAACATGGAAGACTCTGGAAGATTCCACAACAATGGCTAGCAGCACCACAGTGCTTACAATTTCTACATAACTGATCTGTTTCAACAAACAAATAGATCTCTTAATCATCCAACATCCAACAGTTAGCCCCCACCATTTTTGAGAACTCCTGTCTGACTCACACCTTTCCACATTTAAGCACTGTCTCACTGGCACCTTTTCTTATGTGAGCGCTGTCTCACTGGCACCTTTTTCTAAATCAACACTGTCCGAGGGGCACCTTCCCTTATGTGACATGCACACATGCACACATGCATGCAACCATGCCATTTTCAGTCACTTTTGAGTCCCTTTTGTCACTGGATGCCACTGATGTGGTTGGCCCCCAACATTTTTGAGAACTCCTGTCTCACTCATGACTGGCACCTTTCCACATTTAAGCACTGTCTCACTGGCACCTTTTCTTATGTGAGCACTGTCTCACTGGCACTTTTTTAAAATCAACACTGTCCTAGGGGCACCTTCCCTTATGTGACATACACACATACATACATACAACCACGCCATTTTTAGTCACTTTTGAGTCCCTTTTGTCAACAAAATTTGGATAGACCCCACTTGACTAGCTAGTTGGGGGCAAATAAAATTTGGATAGACCCCACTTGACTAGTTGGGGGCAATTTTGGGTAAGCGCAGGCCAGAGACGGATTGAGACACGAGTTAGATAGTTTTCGTTGTAACTACTAGTAGTTAGAAATCAAAAGCTAGAAATCAAATTGTTAGAATTAAACTCGGAGATAGACTTGGATAGTCAGTGAGCAATAGTTTATTATATTAGCTAATTGATTAGATTGATAATATAACTGAACGGCAGCTACTATGGGTTGAGAGGCAAGTCGTTATCTTTCTAATAGTTATGCAATAAGTAATGGCCGCCCATCAATCTAGGTTGAGAGATTAATCTTTCAATCCGAGTCTTCGCCATCGCTTTCAGGAGGGTCCAGTAAGTCACTGATGCAGTCCAATAAATCTTGGGATGATGCAGGCAAGGGTTCTTTGGGGGCCATCACTTTGCGTTCCAAAGCACGGTTCATTTCCTCTCGAAGAGCAATGAGAAGGTCTACAGTTTCGGGGCAGGAGCCCTCAACCACAATCCAATCGTCAAGGACCCCGTGCGCTCCGGAACTTGTCGTTTCGTCTTCCTCAAGTGGATTGAGCCGATAGCCACCAAAGAGAAGAATTTGTTCTGGCTCAAGACCTGTATTTCCCCGGATGAATGCTTGAGACGAAAGCACCATTTCGCGATACAAATACCATGAGGGAAGTTTTATCTTTCTTCGTTCCTCGCGTCTGGGCGGTTTTCGGTGAAAGGCAACACTCGATGGATGCAACCCGGCATGGCTTGACAATCGTGTACGGAGTGTGCCAAAGTCTCCCCCAATCTTACGACGTGCTGCAAGATTTCCGGGGAACGCGGTTGACCAAATGGCGGTATACAATTTGTCATTGTCCGCATTTTCATTCACTGAAGCATCCCATCGAAGGGAGGAATTCCTCCGATTTCTCCCGACGGTACGTTCGAAGTCAGCATGGGGAATCATGCCAATCTTATTCAGCTCATCTAAAAGCTGAGATCGCACAGCCCTGATCGACACCATGGCCGAAATGCTGACGAACCGATCCATGGCCCATTCTCTCGCAACTTTCCAACCTTCTTCGTCTACCAGTGCCCAGAACTTGTCATACGCTTTAATTGTAGCCATAATGTCGGATGTCTCTGAAAATGATTTCCGTATATCACCAGCTTCGTTCCTGAGGCCTGGCGGATTGTAAAACGTGTTACTGCTACTAAAGCAGGCGGCAGTCGTCAACAGAGGGTCAAGACATCTCATCACTACACCCATAAAAAGCATACGGCCCGTTGCTGGATCCAGTGGAAGACGTGACAGGCAGCGACCCAGTGGCGTTAGAGTCTCGCCAGTACTTGAGACATTGATCGCATCCAATTTGACTAGTCTGTCCATTGCCTGAGATACAGCTTCTTCCGGTGGAGGGTCTAAGGCTTGGCCCAGAAACTGCTCCACTCCCTTTGACGTCATGGAGCAAGTCTGAAGACATGTAGCTTCCAACGCAGTACGTTGAATCTCGGGAGTAGCGCGTGGTGGCATGGCTTCAAAGTCACTACGGGAAAACAAACGATAACATCGTCCCGGTGCGACACGACCAGCTCGTCCCAAACGCTGGGTGGAAGAGGCCGTCGAGGTTCTATTTGTTTCCATGGAGGACATGGCACTCTCAGCATCGTAGTTGAGTTCTCTGACTAAGCCGCTGTCCACAACTGCAAGGACATCGTCAATGGTGATGGACGATTCGGCAATGTTGGTGGCAAAAATAACTTTCACTTTGTCTTCAGCTGGAGCGAAAACCTTTTGTTGGTCCTCATGCGGAATGGTGGAGTGCAATGGAAGAACGGTAATCCTATCTTGGAAATGCCGGTCAGATTCTACCAGATCCTCCATCTCCTCTGTTGAGGCCTTGATTTCATCCCAGCCTGGAAGAAAACAAAGGATGGAGCCGCTTCGTCCTTGTTCTAGCTCTTCCTTACACAAATGAGCAGATACTTTGGTGACAAGTGAGACGACTGCGGCCAAGGGATCGAACTTATCCGGCAGTACTTTCTTGGTCTCCAAAGACTGTCGTCCTCGAGAGTTCCGGAGTGACCAAGCTTTTCGCAAGGTGTTGACCCTATTGGCGGTAATAATCTTTCTCCGGCTGCTGTTGGGGTTGATGTCGTCCTCTGTGTCAGATTCGGAATCCGAACTGGATTCGGAGTCAGAATCACTCTGCAGCGTGTCGCCCACATCTTCTGCGGAAGCTACAGCTTGTAACTGATCGGCTGCTTCCTCCTCCTCCAGAGCCTCTTCGAGGTCACTTTTGAGCTGTCGATCATTGTGCAGCAATAATGACTCAGCAAGATCGGTGATTTCGTTAGAATAAGCACTTGATGCATCTTTGGATAAATCTTCAAGGTAAATGACATCGACTGGGTGTCGCGGCTGAGCTGGAACACTCAACAGAGGGACTTGACCCATGGCTCCGACATGCGAAAAATAGTCGGAAAAGCTTTGCGCATCCAGCGTCGCGGACATTAGAATGACACGAAGATCTGGTCTTGCCTTTAGCAAGTCGCGCAACAATACAAGGAGAAAGTCTGTATTGATATCTCGTTCATGGACTTCATCAATCATGACGTGAGAAATATCCGAGAGATTAGGATCCTGGATGAGCCTTCGTAACAGAATACCAGTGGTAACGAACTCAATGGTTCCTCCTTGTTCGCGTGGGGATTGTCGTTTGAACCTAACAGTGTAACCAATGGCATTGCCAATGTTTTCACACCGTTCGTCTGCCACTCGCTCAGCCACAGATATGGCAGCGATCTTGCGAGGTTGCGTGACAAGAATCTGAGTAGCCACACCCTTTCCTTTAGCAATCGCGTCCTCCAAGATATACTGAGGACACTGAGTGGATTTACTGTGGATTTATTCATGTGCATGAAAGAAGGGAAGACACAAGTAAGCGACGAATATTTCCAGTACAATATTGTACAGCAACCGAATGATCTGCTATTTCTCTGATAAAAGAATAGAGACGACAGCACAACGATTTTTTCGTGCTTACCCAGAACCAGTACCACCCGAGACCACAATGACTTGTTGCGATTCCAGTGCGTCGATTAGTCCTTGTCGGATTTGTGAAATTGGCAAGGCATCTCGAAGTTGCTTCATGGTGGCTTCCTTTCCAGTAGGATTTTCCAAAACTTTGGTGGCGCGTCTCTCTTCTTCCTGTTGTAAGACTGCATTCACGCGCTCTGGTTGCTGATGATATCGCTTTTTCCGATGTTTCCTCCCACTTTGTTGTTGTTGTTGTTGTGCTTGTTCCTCAAAGGCCCATTCAAATTCTTCTCGTGCCAAAAAATGCAACTTTTCGCGACGTACTTGTTCTTGTTTGGTTCCCACAGTTTTTTGCATACTTTCCAAAAAATCATCGGCGATGGGTGGAATTCGAAGTGCCACAATATGGTCGGCGGGCGATGCTTTCATGAGTTGATGATAAAGTTCAATCGCTTGTTTGCCGACAATATCCTCCAATTCGGGACTTTCGACCAAAGCTATAAGAGCATTGCCTTCGGCTTGTGCCTTTCGTGGAGCAGGATTTCCCGTGATGGACAATAAATTGCCTCGTAAATGAAGGGAAACCGTAGCCGTCCAGACATTTTTCGCGCCTTCCACCATTTCGGCCTGGAATTTAGGTTTGCTCCCACCCAATATTTCCAACAACATTTGCGCCTTGGCCAAGTCATTCTTGTAAAGTTCCTGGGCATGCTCCTTGGCTTGGGCTTGCAATTGCGACTGCAGTTTTCGGGCTTGGTCCATTCTCGTCTGAACCAAATTGGGTGGATTTTTGACATCCTCCACGCCCATTTCATGGAGGACAGCGAGGGCGTCCATGGCGGCCAAGAGTTCTGCCTTTTTCTTGGTCGGAGCCGCGCCCATGGTGACAAACTCTACCATGGCGTTGCTGCTATCCTTTTGAGCTTTGTCGTGACTTCCATCGTCATTATCATTCTTGTCCATTGCTGTTGTTATAATTTGTGCATGTGGATGCATTTCCAAAGACGGATCCCAATCATCGGATTCTTTTTTCATCGTTTTCCAGAGCTCCATCATATCTTTTCCATGAGCAAATTGGGTCGTCATGGTGGCTAAAAACAAGTCCTGAACACCACCACCCGGAATTTCGGTTTTGATACTGGAATGGTGTATGCGCAATTCATGACCCAATTTGGATTTGGTTTCGTACAATATGCTCTTGGCATTCGTTTGGCTCCTGGTATTGTCCAATCCAAGTTGGCCCGCAAAAAAGGCGTCTTTTACTTGGGCCAAATGTTCCGTCATGACGGGTCGATTCAGGGGTGTTGTGAATTGAGACAAATCCACAATGGCTCCACCAGCCTGCGGCTGTAAGTTCTGTAACTCCAAGTGTTTTGCTTTTGATCTCTTTTTCAGAGCTCTCCGTCGTCTGTTTTTTGAGTTGCCAGTTGGTTGGCTCTGATTTTGTGGTTCTAGTTTTTCTGAAAGGAAAAAGTCTTCGTCTTCGCGTGTCGCAGAATCTAGCCTCTTTTTAGTCCTTTGCTTCTTGCGCCGACCAGAAGAGAAACATCTCACTTGGAGGAATCGTTGTTCCTGAAAACATCCACAGTAATAAGGCAATGCCAACGAATTATTTCGACTGCCAATGATGAAAGGCGTTGCACCACCCCATTGTCCTCCTCCTGAGATCAGCCTTGAGTTCCCATTACGGTTATTATAATTACGGTAAGAGCATGTTGGTGTTTGTGACCAAAATTGTGTCGAGCTGGAAAAATGACGCGACACAGATATCCTACTACTACTGCTCGTTCTTGTGGTCGGTCTTGTTGCTGAAGGTATTATACCCACCCGCTGTACCAGCTTTAGAAGGCCAAGCGACGACATTCAGATGGCTTTGTAGAAACGATAAGCCGCCTTGATTTGTGTGTGTGTTTGTGTGTTTGTTTGTAGTCCCAACTTGAAAAATAATGGTTGGAGGACGTAGTACTACAGTAGCTAGCTACTAGCGTAACGAGAAAACCAATATCTTCATTTTTCTCAACAGGCAGAAAATCTTTGGATAGCAGCGAGTCGTGTGAGAATTTGAACAGTCACGAGTCATCGATCTTAGCGAAAAGATTACAGGTGGATACATAGCTTAATCGAGTTGTTGTGCGTCTTGTTGTAGTGTAAAGATTCAAAATCGATTTCTTCCAATTGACATCATCAGACCTCGTGGGCACAACATATTTACCTTAGATCCAACTTTTAAACTAAAATATCTTTCACCCGGGCGGTCATAAAGCAATATTTTGGAAATCAATGAACGAATAAGTGTACGACTCGCGTTTCTAAGTACTGTAGCTATTAGCTTGCTATCTACTAGCTAATAATATTACTGTACACAGTAGATAGATACGATCTGATTTGAAGCCAAGATTATCTTCTAGTAGTTTGGCACTATTCGAAGAAAGAGAGAAACACAGAAATAGAAACGCAACCTTCCAAGTACAAAAGCTAGCCTGCCATAAGACGAATAGCTATCGAGCGAGTGCGGATCCGTAGTAGGCTTTGCGAATCATGCTGAACGCTTCAAAGTAGTCCTGTCGTCTTTCCCGACCCAACGGCATCTGGGACAAAGTTGTTGATTTCATCACCATCATCATCAGCATCATTCAATCCTTCTGCTCCTTCCGTGTATCCAAACAACGTATCGAATTCTCTTCCGAGAATGGTTGCCTTGTCGGTGGCGACACTACCCACCAGAGTATTGGTGATTTTGGCAGTTGCAGTTGCCGGCATTTTGGTGTCCTCATCACCGTCCGCGTTTTCAGTCTTATTGTCGGATTTGCATGTCCCGTATTTCGCCGCAAGCATTGTGTTCATACGAGTCTCGACGCTGTCTTTCATGATGAGACGAACAACCTCCACGGGTCGTTTCTGGCCCTGCGTTTGACGATGGTAAAAGCGTGATTGAATATACGTCGGCAATCTTAATCAAGTTGTTACTGTGGTCTGCAAGGACAAACTTACCAGACGGTGGACTCTGCCCAAGGCTTGATGCTCGAGAGCGGGATTGAAACAAGGTTCCTGGGTCGAACGGGGAAAGTGCAAACAAATATTAGAGAGCAATATCAAAAGAGAAGGTAATGGGCAATAAGCTCCGAACTTACAAGTAGGAAGACGCGATTGGCCTGTGAGAGGAAGAAGAAAAAATGCAAGAGATGAGCAAGAAGAGCAGGAATCAGCAGCTTCGAAGAAATTACAATAGGCCCTACCTGTGTCAAGTTGATTCCACAAGCTCCGGCCCTCATACTGAGGAGAAAGATTGTAGTAGGGGGGTCAGACTGGAAGTCATGGAGTGCTTTGGCCCTCTTCTTCATGGGCATGTCCCCACTCAAAGTTCGAAACTCAAAGCCGTGCTTTGGCAATTCCTCCTGGATATGCTTCAAGGAAGAGGCGAATTGGCTAAAGACCAACGACTTGGCTGCAATGCCAAAGTAGTAGGAGGAATAATGAAACGTGAGTACGAATACAGAAACGATGCATACAGAACAAATGGAGGCAAATCGGCGATGCTCACAAGTTGGGTCTTTGTCCCGGGCAGTCTTCAGCTCCTCTATGAGCGCTGCAATTTTCGAGCGAAACGAGAAATCGGAGTATTTGACTTCCGTTTTCGTCTTCTTTTTCTTGTTGTCTTCGGATGCTGCGCCGGCTGCACCCTCGTCCACTACAGGAAGAGTGTCATCATTGTCATCTCCCTCGTTCTCGTCATCTTCCTCTGCCTGTCCCTCGACGGGAATCGGACCACCGGCACACGCAAGTCGAAGCGGCACCAACATCTGGGTGAGTTTCAAATAGTGCTTGCCCAGATTGGAAACATTGCCTTTCCTGAATGTTGCGTAAGAGGTTAGTGCCGTTGACTCCAGCTTGTCGTACTCTCTACGATCATCCCCTGCGAATGCTACCTCCACAACGCGTTCCGTCTAACATGTAGTGTTAGAAACAATATTTTGCTGACGGTTTCAAAGATCGAAAGTAACCAGCGAGGCCTTACCTTTGGCGGCAATGACATAAGCGTGGTGGGCGGTGACGTGCCGCGGTAGGTTTGTTGCTGCGAGTGTCGAATCATAAGCGCTCTCATGAAAAACATGAAATGGCCCAGAAGTCGCTGATCACGAGAAGAATACCCAGCACGCGCCGACCGAGCAGAATGATCTTTCATATGGTGCATGAGTCGACCGAAACTTTTGAGATAGTCGCCAACGTGCTCAATGCCAAGAAACTTGAGCTGATTAGTCAAGTCGTTGATAGAAGTGCTGACTGGCGTACCACTAACCCGCCGCCTGTGGACGGAAACAAGGCCCATTTCGGCCACACTCTGCTTTGTTGACGCCTGGCGAAGGTTGTGTGATTCTTTCATAAGAAACGAATAGAAGTTGTGTGAGATCGGTCATGAAGAAGCAATCGGAAAATTCACAACTCAGAAAACTAACCATCCAAAATGATTCTCCACCAACGAAGCTGTTCACACGGCGGGCAGTAATCGTCATTCCCATCTTTTCTAGCATGAAAAGTTGCGTCCGATGCCTGTGTGTCAGGGGAAGAAAAGTCGTCAACGACAAACGTGGAAGCTCAATCGGCAGCACGAACAACCACAGAATAAAATCAAAGTAAGATACGAGCAACCCAAAGCTCCTACCAGTGTTTCATAAGTAGTAACCACAATCGCGGCTTGGGCCAGCTTCAGTGGGTCTCGCTTTCTACTGGATCCGTGGTAGCTGTAAACCATCCCGCTGTCTTTCAATATACTCTTTGCTTCGGAGATCCACTGGCCCACCAGTGAAACATTGCACACAACAAGGGTTCCTCGCGTGACGACACTGCCGCGCTTTTTGTTGTCACCCGAAGTTCGCGCATAGAGGTCCTTGTCCCACGTTTCTTTCGAGGAATTATCGATGGCGTCAAGAGCAGTGACGCTGCTTCCAGATATCGGCGTCAAGGGGGCCTTATTAATCAAGATCAACGAAAGGGAGATGACCGTCTTGCCAAGGCCTGCAAAAGGGGAGTGCAATGTCAGCACTCGACGTACTGTAAGGCAAAAAGAAAGAACGTGATTGGTAGCCTGGCCACGTACCCATTTCCTCGGCGATGAAGCCACCCCGGCACAGTCGCGGCTTGTCGGTGCGGAAGGACTGTAGAATTGGATTGAAATATACTTCAGTATGTGGCTGAGCGACTGAAGGAAGCTTTGGCCAAAGTAAACTCTGGACTCCACCTTCCATTGTTTCCCGCTCTAGAGCCCATTGAACGCTTTGACGTTGGAATGGCAAGAGCTCTACGTTCAATCCTTCGAAGAATGGAACTTCTGCATGACCAAGATTTTCGCAATGGTCAATCAGACCTTTAATAGTCGTGGTGTGTTCAAACAGATTATTGCTGGCCTTACGAAGGCCTGTGACAGCGATAGGGACATCTTCGCTGCGCAAGAATGTAGATATGTCATGGCAGGTAAACAAATGAGGTTGATCCGAATGCAATGGCGCACCTCGCTTCCTCATTCGTCGATGGGTCGATTTCACGCCAACGGCCATATCAAACCAGCTGCCACTCTCAGCGCTAGAATCAATTTCGTCGGCGAGAACCTCCGAGAAAAAACGTCTCATTGCGCTTTCAAAGCCAAGACCAGGAGGACATGTTCCACCAAGTAGACTACCTTTCTGGCTTGATTTTAGGGTCAGTCTCCCCAATCGTGACCTCACCATTGATTTGTGAGTTTTGAGGTCGTTCGTAGCTGTTGAAAGGATGTTTTTGTTTATCTCGGCGAGTTCGTGACTTTTGATTTGAAATGGAGGGACAGTGATGCTTACACCGCTGCGATGATGTAAACCAGCGGGTCGACCGGTGTCGGCCTTGAGGGACCCGCAAATATCCGCTAGGACAAAAGGAAAAACATTGTACCAAGCACCCAGCAATTTCGCGAAGCTGGCCCTCGCTTCGCTCACAGCATTCATTGAACCACCGGGACGCAGATACAAACGAAGCTTAAAGGCCCCGATCTGAGTCCGTCCGTCCCATTTCGCCTTCAAATCAAAGAGAGGAGATGAAGTACCTGTGGAAACAAAGGCAGCCAATTCTCGAAAAATGTAGATGTCTCGCGGATTATCCAAAATGATCCCTTCGGTTTCGTCCACGGGTGGCAAGTCGGGCTCGTTGGACCACGATACTCTATCGGTCCAATAGTGAAATTTGTTGGAATCAGGGCAACAGAGCACTCGGTAGTTGTTTTCCTCTTCAAGCTGCCGGGTTGTCATTGTTTCCTTGCGGGGATTATGCCACTCTTTTTGTGGTTGTAAATGAAAGGCGCCAGTCGAAGGAATCTTGTCGTAGGCAACAACTGGAACGCTATCGACAATCATTTGGGGCGTTGGACGCTTGCCGAAGCGATGGTCAAATAAATCCTTTTTCATCTCGGCTTCGTTGTAAGTCCATTCGGGAGGCGTGGTAGAATCCTCGTCGTCGTCGTCGTCATTAGCAGCGTTGATCCAACCACCCGCATACTTGTCCATTTTTCGTGGATCATGGGTAAAGATTCGAAACTTTACCATACGCTCTCCCAGATAGATATCCCCGGTTTGTGGCACGTAGCGTTCCGACTGGACTTTCCCAAAATCTTTTTCGTTCGCCACCCGTCCACACATGTGGCACCAATCCAAAAAGCCAACAGGATGTAGGTTTTGATAGTGACGAAAGTTGCGATGAAAGAATCGATTGAACCATCCGCACTTGCGACAGCGCGTCAGATTTTTATCGGCCGCGGCAAAAGCATCCGTGGGAGGCCACGGGCCTGCCCCGTCTTTTAGGCTCTGGTTGTTCTTTCTATTATTGCCAGTTGTGGCACTTGTCCTCGCAGCTGTGGTCCTATTGATGGCACTGCTCCCGTTGTTGTTGCTTGTACTATTGATATGCGCAAAAGGATTTGTTCGTTGTGTGGCACTGTTCCTGTTGCCGAAGGCCAAAGCCATACTTGCGCGATGTGCGGCTATAGCAGCAGCCAAACCGTCAAAGACACCAGAAATGGATGCCGCCGGGGCTCTTGCTGCAACTGTGGGTGCTACATTTCCATTCTTGGAAGCCGTTTGCGCACGCAATTTTTTCCAATGCACTCCTCTCGGTCCCACGTCTGTGGCGTGACAGTGGTAGGACCAATTTGTGCAATCCTTGACCAAGACATCGCAAACGTAGCAATAGCACAAGTCACAATTTTCCTTGTTCGTGGCAGCTGAAGATTGCTGGACAAATCGGCATTCCGTGCAATGCTATAAATAGAAAATATATATAAAAAAAAAAGAATGAGACGCCGTGGGAAAAATGCAATAAAAAGAAAGAAAGAAGAAGAATAAAATAAAAATCACCAATAGTAAATACAATAATTTCCGTACCTGACGCATATGTGGTAGCTTTTGTTCATTGGCCGTGCCCACAACTTGAACGTCGCCATCACTGGTCGCATTGGCGTTAGAAATAGGTGCCATTTTACGTGTCGATGCCACAATAGAAGCATCGACGACCATGCAATCGTCGTCGCCAGTAAGACGTGCTTTTTTCTTTTTATTGTTGCTGTTGTTTTTGCTAGATTTGGGTGAATCATCGGAACCGCTCATGATTTCGACCACCGAGTCATCGTCGTCATTGTCGGGTTGCGATGATTTGAGCGTAGATCGATCACGTTTCGTCTTTTGAATGCTAGTAATTTCGCCGCCTGCTGCTGGTGGAGGTGGTTTTTTACGTTGCTCTTTTTTGTGACTGCGGCTGTTCGTGTCATTGTTGATGTTGGTCAGCTGGAAACCAGCACCACGAGAAGCTACACTGCTTGCATAGTCCAAGGCCTTCCTTGACCCATCATTGCTCCTATTTTGGCTGCTACTAGAAGAATTCGGAGGATGCTGGCTTCGGAATTTTTTGCGAAGACTATTCAATTCTTGACGACGCCCCAAGGTAGGAACATTGCTGTTGTTGTCTTGTTCATCGTCCAACGTTAGATCCACGACATTGTCGGGGGAGATACGGTCTGCCATGGCAGCTAGCTACTATTGATCAATAAGATTGTATTATTCAAAGGTCCATGCAAAATAAATGCCGTAGTGTTTGTTTTCTACCGAGTAACATTGCTGAGTGGTGATGATGATGGACTACAGTACAGTTGAGTACTCCGAGTAGTAGTCTATCTACTATCTAGGAAGGAAGTTTGCCTTCGTCGTTACAAATGCGGGTGATGAGCATTGTTTATTTGAAAACGGATGAAGTACAAACATAATTCCTACTTTTGGCTATTTAGTAAGCTCAGTGTTCTTGCACCCCTACGGAATCAACGCCAGATCCGAGGCGGCAGAGTCACTCATTTTGGCGCGAATTAGGTTACAATTGGGAGGCGCGCATCTGCCTCTTCCTGGGGAAAACCCGCAACAAAAAACCCAAGTGTGAAAATCATTGCGATTCCTGGAGACAACTGTGGAAGTGCAGAGCAGCAAAATGCTGTACTAGTATAAAACCTAAACATCCAGCAATGGTTTTTCTGAAATGTTTGTACAAATGGCATGGCATGGAAATGCTACCAGCACAATTTTTAACAATTGTGAACATCAATGGTGTCAAGTTGATGACTCCACGGCGGACAAATCAAAATTTCAGAATGTCCATTTGTTCAACACCAGATGACAACTGACATTGAGGAATGGCATGAACCAATTTCAAGATGATGAAAATTGATCTCGCCTTTGTTGACAACAGATCAAAAGCCCACAAAGAAGCAAATGCAGGTTGCAACATCAAAATCAAGGTGTTGATCATTGCATCAGATCAGATTTCTCTTAGTGATGATGCGGTTTGTTACAATTGTGGTGCAATTGTGTAGTAATTCTTGATGTGGAGGGATAGTCTTTGTTGTCATTAGTCTTGAAGGAAGCTAACACCTTTGACATGAGCTTGTGAAAACTGCAGGTTGTTAATGCCAAAGAATGGGCAAACACAGTCAAACAGGTAAAGACTCTGGGTGTGGGCACTCCAATGAATAAACTAGTTAGTTCTTAGACTTGATTTGCAAAATGTGACTGCAAAGTCATGTTCCCAACACACTGATGTTGTTCAATCTGAGGCTATGCTTCCAGATGGGATGGATTTGTGGCCCATGATGAGAGCCTTGTGCTTTTTAAACTTCCTGTCTTACAATGGTTTGCTTGGGTAGTCTCCTATCATGTCGGTCATCAGTTGGATAATGTTCCACTGCAAGGCATCCCTTGTCAATGCAATCCTTGATGAAGAAATGTGTGACATGTGTGTGCCTAGTTCTTTGTTATTATTAACTCAAAGATCAGTGTCATTAGGGTAAACTGCAGCCAGCGGTAACCCGACACTGTTTCGAAAGAAACTTTAAAAGACACTCGATGTGGAACAGCCACCCCTCATTGCCCGTAGGATAAGGTTGAG
>Ga0163144_10020595_pt1 | contig 13174 bp, 9 predicted proteins | sample OliLak19BULKMAT1_FD_123175 | JGI IMG/M metagenome (GOLD analysis project Ga0163144, IMG submission 123175) | Freshwater microbial mat bacterial communities from Lake Vanda, McMurdo Dry Valleys, Antarctica - Oligotrophic Lake LV.19.BULKMAT1 | ecosystem: Environmental > Aquatic > Freshwater > Lake... | reverse complement strand
TCACCCAATCTCCCCTCGCAAGATGAGTACCACCACTGAAGCGCGAAAAGCGAAAGGAAATTCGAAGCCGAATGCGCCGTGGATGAAGACTGAAAACAGAAATGATAAAAACCTAGATGCGGAGAAGTCGCCTTTGAAGGCTGCTGATACCTCTTGGATTAAGAAAACAAATTCCTCGAATAACGCGGATCAAAGCGAGCAGCAGGCTCCAAAACCGGAAATAGTGGACAGCGCGTGGATCAGGAAGGGGAACAACGCCTTGGATAGTACTGGTGAATTCGACATAAATAATAAACAGTTCTTTGTACATCGAAAAGAGATCAAAGCCGTCTTACAAGACAATCCCATGGCATCACCTCCACGTGATTTGGTAGGCGCTGAAGGCATTGTTGGTGGTAGAAAGGCACTTTTCGAGCCTACAATGTCAAAGAAAGAAAACAGCAAAGAGAAGAAAATCGACATCAAGGCCGCACGAAAATCACTGCTCGTGACCCGAAAACAGCCAAAAGAGGTTCACAACAGAAGAAAGTCAGCACCAATCAATGTCGCATGGATGAAAAAGGAGGAGAGGGCACCACATTTTGAAAGGACTCTTTCCCCCCAGAAACGGAAGGACATTTCCAACGAATGTGATGTTGAGGATCGAAAGAAAGTATCCGAGCCTTCGTCTTGGATCAAGCAGAAAACTGAGGGAACTTATGCTGAAAAGAACCAGCAAACTACGAGCAACGTTCGCCCCGTGAAAGACACGCCTTGGATCAAACACGAAGCCCAGACTACAAGAGCGAACAAAGACGCAATGCTGCAACAGATCTCTGCTCCGGGGGTTTATCGGGGTGCAGCGAACGCGTCACCAAATATTTTTCTGTATCGTACAAGTAAACAACCTCCTATTCATTCTTCCATACTTGACGAGCGAAAAGATCACACAGACGCGGATTCAGAAAAAGCAAAAGCTCTTTCAGCACAAAATGAACAAAAACGTGGTTTTGTTTGTCCAAAAGGCGTTGCGCCGCCAGAATGGTTGAGATCGCCGAAGCTGGTGCACGCCAAAGCTGACAGCACAAACAATGATGATGGTCAAAGCAGTGATACAGACGTCGAGGACCAACAGGAACCTCAACAGCTAAATCTTGGCGCCAAAGTTAACATGTTTGACAATCATGGTCATGATAACAACACAAAGCGATCCCGCTTTTTCTGGGAGATAAGCGAAGTTAGCAGCCAACCGAGAGGGCGACCCACGAATCCTAATATCGCAGGAAGTGCAATGATATCGTCCCTGATGGAAACGATGGAGAAGATATCGCTCGGCCAAGGGGCAGCCATTATTGATGAACCCAGTAATGACTTCGAACAGAGGGATGACTTGGTTGAAAAGTCGGCAGACAGCGCCTTCTTGGATCAGTATTCCGATGTGGAAGCATTCGAGTACGGAGATGCAAATTTTTCCTTTACTGACGTATATCAAGGGTGCGAAGAAACAAGCGAGAATGGCTACCTCGTCGATTGTGATGACGTATCTGAAGGGAGCACATACAAGGTTGATAACTATCACAAGGACTTTAATTCATCTATACACATTCAGAGTCCGTGGCAGCATCATGAAGAGCCGCCAGAGTCAATCATAGCATACGACGAAAGCTGTGGACCATACGACGAACTCTGTGCACCCGAAATGACAACAACAATGAAAATTGTATCTATTGCGCCCAGCGAATCGTACTATGAGGAGCCGAATGGTGCAAGTCCAAATCACAATCAAGTATGTTCGATACCCCGTGATTCGATTGACGAAATACCGTTCCAAAAAGAAAGCAAGAATTTGTTCATCTGCAGAAGTCATAATCATGTATCTCGGCACTCGATCTTGTCGACAAGTGATAATCAAAGAAAAGAAGCCAGCGATGAACGGGGTCGCCAAAGAGAAGACGTGGACCCAATCTTCCAAGTCAGTGACTACGATCCTAAAAGCAAGACTGCCCGAGGATTCATTAATTTTCTTTCAAAACCCGCCGCCGCCGAGCAAGAGGAGCCAAAGTCAACTAAGGGCGTTTTCCGTATCCTTAAAAAAGGTCTAGGTTCTGCATCCGCGAGTAAAGAAGGCTCAGTTGTGGAGGACACTGCTGAGGAGGTCTCAGAAGAGGCGAGCAATGCAAGGACCACCTTAAGCTCCATCACTCGGTCAGTCTACAGTAACCCCGGAGAATCGGTCAGGAGTGGGGATGGCAAACCCTTGGGTGGTGTCTTGAACGGCTTCTTCAAGGCAGCCCGAAAGTATCAGAAGAAGCGCAAGGCAAAGGCCGACAACAGGGGTAGAAGCATGAGCAACAAACCACCAGTTGGAAGAACTCCAGCTGGTTCCATACCTCCAAAAACAGCAGTTCAACCGCCAGCCGAAGTTCAATTGTGGCCAGCAAAAGATAATTTTGAAGCAGCCGTGCCAGACTCAATGCCGCCACCAATGCTCTCTCCTAACATCGACAGACGCTTTGGTGCATACGGTGGCCTTGCAAGTGTTCGCTCAAAAGCATTGGATACTTCAAGCGTGTGTCTTCAAAGTCTCGCCTCGTGGTAAAAATGCATGCAGTAGTAATAGTAGTATTTTCTAATTTGGAAACATAAAACTAATTTTGAAGTACAGTTTCGTTCTTTGTTGAAATCATTCTGAATGGCGGCAGCGTCGCCTGTGCTTCCTGCACTCTATTGCTAAGACTGTATTGAGTCAATTTTCACAATTAGAAAATACTTTTGGTTAGAAGAGCGTGTGATAAGGGCGATTATCGCATAATTTAAAGTTTATTGTCAAATTGACGGTCAGGCGCATGCGTCAGAAAAAAGACGGTTTTTGGTTGCCGGCGTCCGCTGTGGAGACTGGTGCAGTAGTCTTCAGCTGACCGATGCTTCCTGGCCGTGCTATCTAGACGACGGGAGCAAGGCCGTTCCTACAATGTCTGCAGTGAAGAGTTTCAACTGGTTACGATGTAGTGTTCATTTCTCTGCTTGCATTAGCTTTCTCTCAGCATCGACGGAACTGCAGCATCGTCCGCAACTGTCAAGGACCTCAACAATTGTGAGGAATAATGTTGGTGTGATTGGTCTAATAGTTGCTTCAATTCAAAGAGCTCCTTTTCAGACACACTCTTGTTAAGCAAATCCAACACTAATGTTTCCCCGGCATCAATATCCTTGGTAGCAATCAATTCCAATGTCACGCCATGGTACATACCCTCATGTTGGTATTTCTCAGAGGTATGAATGACTAAGCGACAATTGCTTTTTTCGCTTTTATTGCTGACGCGATGCACCATGCCCAACCCTCCCGCATTAGGGAGAATGGCCAAGTCTTGAAAGGTTTCAAATCCATCGATACGGTTGTTGTAGGAGTAGGGTTGCTGCTGCTGTACCACCAGGTGACCCTTCTTGCGCAGTTCTTGGAAGGCCATTTGGTGTTCTGGTTGGAGATCCTTCCATTTCCACACAACGGCTCCCAGGGCTGTTCCCTCTACCTGTTTCGTCGACATGACCAAACCCGAGCTAAGTTCTATCCGTCCCCCCTTTGGAATTCTTCGTTTGGCTTTGGCATCCTGAAAACCGCCATTGAGAGGCATCGTTCGCGATTCTGCATCCAAGCTCTTCACCCCCTCCAGTGTCTGTTGCAGATTGGTTAGCTCCGCCCCGACTTGTATTTTGGAACAATACTGGGACTTGAATTGTTTTAAAAGTTTGCCAGGAATGGAACTCGCGTCGGAAGGTGGCGAATGCATTTGGATGCCCCTTTGTTGAAACCAAAACGCACCCCGATCTGCCTGACCATAGGTAGTGAAAAGCTGTTCTCCTGCCAGAATAGCGCGCGACGCGACAAATCCAGGAACAAGGTGATCATCCCCCAAATTTAATCTGGAATATTCAATATTTTGATTTTCAGGATGATGATTGTAGACTGCATCTGGCCCAAAGTTGACAACAGTTTCGAAATACGCGTCACCATGTGACAAATCATACCCAAATACGTAGTCGTTCAAGATGGATTGTTGCACGATCTCCTCGTTGTTTTCGGGGGTCATGGGCAAAAAGAGGTGAGGAAGATTCACAACTTCCGTTTCAGCAAAATCACGGCCCGCATAGACACCCCATCCCATATTGTTGGCAGACGGCGCCATGAAGTAATCGCATTGATCTCCTCCATGACTGCTCGTGAGGCCCATTTCTTTGAAACCCCAATCATCCGTATCTTTGTCGTTATCCGCATCCATGAACATCACTACCAAGACATGATATTTAATCTGCAAGAGCAGAATCAACCCACAACATGACAATAGCGAAAAAACACACTTCATTGTTTTCTTGTGTTAGGTAAATACTTGCTAGCGTTCTGAAAGGATTGTGTCTCTTGTATAATGCATAGCATCATGAGTACTTGGGATCTCTTTTGAAGGCGGTGATATAGGAAAATTTGGAAAAGCTGATCTCCCAAAATTCCATCCAACTGCATGCCAGAAGCACGACTCAAAAAGGATGACGTTGTTTCCGTGACTGACCCATCTCCTTTCCCGAATGACGACCACCACGTCACCATACTAAAACTCCCTCTTGCTTCGTTGAAGAGATCGAGTGAACATAACAATCATGTATGCATGCAGTCAGTTACTATAGCTAGTAGTTACTATTGGTAATAGTACAGTATGGTCTCAGCAATGCCGTCGTCGCCCTTTTTATCCACAGCTTACTGTCGTCGTCGCTTGGATCCAATCATCGTTCATTATTCTCCTCTGGGCACGAACGCAATTGATGACTGACTGAATCTACGCTAACTAGCTGTTGTATCACATACATCACGTTGATAGTTGTTGATGTAATAATACACTTCTAGTAGCAAGGAACCAACATAAAACAAAAAAAATTGGAGAAAAAGAGAAAGTAAGGTCATTGCTCTCACTCCTCCAAATTATTGAGAACGGTTGCATTCGCGTAGTCGAAGCCCAGGTTTTTCCGTACTAGTATAGAGGAGGTCAGTGCGAATCTACAGCTACGGCATCGTGCACTTACGTTCTGGAGGTTGAAGGTTTTTCCTGAAACAAGTTTTCATTTTTTCCAAAACCAACCAAAAAATACACAATAACAAAATTATTTGACAACATAAAAAGAAATGATATCCGAGATGTTGTCTTTCTTGTCGCCCCGTGGATTCTGGGCGTTTATGTATTCCTTGTCGGAACGTGAGACGGATGTGGCACTGGCATTGGCCGTGGGTGTCTTGACCCTATTGGTGTTTGTCCAGCTCCGAATCTTTTCCCGGCCTCCTCCCGTCCCTCTGAAACGCTTGCCCAGACGGCCTGCGCTTTCCATTTTATTTAAACCAGATGATATTTCGGCAACAGTCAACGCTAACAGCAACAGCAATGCGGGCGATGTCAGTCAAAACAAAAGTGATACCATTCCCAGTCGCGACGCCACGGCCTACTCTTCGAGTGTCAAGATTCACAGGAAGATTTCCAAAGACACCCCGAAAAAGTCCAATAGCAACAACGACAAAAAGATATCTTCTTCGATTGCAGGAGGATTCGGAGGCGCCAGTACCATGATGGAGGACGAATTGGACGACAACTTTGGAAACGACAGCGCAAGTATGCACTCGGGGAAATCAGGAATGTCCACAGAGGCCTCCACTGTCGAAACACCCATGTTGAATCTTCATGACTTGCCAGATTCCTTCGCGCCATTGTTAAGTTCATCCCACACCGAAGTCATTTTGCAACAGTTGACTGCTGATCTATTGCATGCCGTGCAGGCAGAAGCCAGTGTTCGAGTGCGGGAAGGACGCCACGAGATTCCACTCAACAAGAACCTCGCCCGTCCGCAGTTTCAATTGCATTCACCCAAAGGAGGATGTCGCATTTCTGCCATCGCCACAGTGGGAAGTGATAATCTCACATTGGAAGAAGATTTGGATGTCAGCCGTGAAACTCCTACCCGATCGAAACCCATGGTCAAGAAGGCTCAACTCATCTTGGATCCTCCCATGCCCTTGGCCAATGTAGCACCAACCTTGATCCATATTCCAACACTATTTGAAGACAAGAAACTTCCTTCCCTGCGTCGTATTCAGATCGTTCGAATGTTTATGGACTTTGTCATTAGCATTTCGTCGTGGTTGGAAAAATTATTGTGGATTATTGAATCCTTTTGTCAGATTCATCTCTCCAATGTCCAAATCACACCCGTTTACAAAGGACCGAAACAACCTCGCGAGGTAGACAACGAGGAGATGACCAATTATTTGACACCCGACTGGAGATTGACGCTCGCCTTCAGTGGACATGTGCTGCTCTTTGGATTCATCCCCATTCCCTTTATTAGTGTCGTTCTTCCTACATTCATCATTCCTCAGCCACATGCACTGATTTCCAATCTCTTTTCCAAAAACCCCTTGGCATCGGCAGAACTCAAGCGGGAGAATATTGCAGAGAAAAAAGTGGCGCTAGCAATCGTGAATTCAGCCGAGTCTTGGAATGTCGATGTGAAGGTCGTGGCAACACCTCCAGCGTTATGCTTGGATGTCACGCTGCCCGGTGGCGGTATGTTTGCGTTGATTCGCTTTTGAATGCAAATGATTGTGTTTTATGGTTTCTCACCACTTTGATATTTTCCATCTTGTTTTGTGTAGTGGGAATGGCATTGGAAGTCATGTACGGTCGCGACCCGTATGCTGGATGGAGCCGTGCTGAAATGGCTGCTGCCGCTGTGGCCTCCTCCACCATCGGTCAAAGTATTGTTAACAATGCCTCGTTCCAGAACAACAATTTCTCGTCAGCGGAGTCACAACACTCAGGGTCGTCGTGGACCACGCGGACGGAAAGCTTCCGTCGCGCCGCTGCAGCAGGAGCAGCAGCCGCGGCTACCGCACCACAATACGACGCCAATGAACAAGTGCCATGGTCCCTCGATTTCTCTGCGAAAGGAACTATGAGTCGTGAACGAATGACTGTTCATGTGCGTAAACTTTCGCTGTTGCATGACGACAAGGTAGCGGAAATTCCGTTGTTGAGTAAAATTGGTGCTAGAGGAAGTATGGCTGTGTGGAGGGCGGACCCGACTTCCAGAGCTGTTTCCGAAGCATCGGCAATTCCCGCCAAACACCGCGCCTCCTCCTTTGGCTCCCATCATCCAGAGCTCGCGGAAGAGTCGCCATCAGTGGCGGATCTGTTGATGTTTCCTCAAGATGCTGATGAATTTCATCGCGACTTACGATTGCTGCAATATGATTATGCCTTTGACGTGTCGGATGATACACGACTGGTACGTCCACAAGGTCTCTGAATGTCCAGGAAAGATGTGTGCGGTGTTCTGATTTTTTTTCTTTCAATCTCTTGATTTTCCAGGACGCCGTTACGGTTTCAGTGGGGGCTAGTCATCCCATGTTGAAAGGAGGTCATATGATCACGACCATGTTGGAATCTATGTATGCGCATGGATCGTTCACAGCAAGAGCTGGGGCACTCTTTGACCCCAGCGAGTACCGACGAAAGAGAAACGTTTTGCTGCATCTTCCCGCGGTTGACTTCTCCTTTGGTATTCAGAACATATTTATTCCAACGGAGAGCATGAGTTATTCCGATGACGGCCAAACTCGCTGTACCCCAGAAATGGAAGGAGGCCGGATGACGGTGCGTGTGTTGGGTGGAATGAACGAGAATGACGAAAGGAGTACAATTGCAAGTGATGACCACAAGGTCCTCAAGCCTGTCAAGGAAGGCATCAAGGTTTTCGCTGATGTAGGAATTGGCTCATTTACTTTGAGAAACGAGACTGACGTCAAAGAGTTCCCCGAGCTTGACATTTTTGAAGGCGCCAAGCTTCGGAGCCTCATTTCGGGAGTAATGAGCGGTAGTGCAGGTGCCCATCTTCGGCCCCAGAAATTGTCGACTACTGTTTCTTCGACTGGGCCTAATATCTTCAATCCACTCGAAGCATACGAAGTTGACTTTTCTGGAACCAATCTGTCGCTAAAATTAAAGGAAACGACTGCTTCCTTGGGCCACAGGCGACTCATTATTCCAACCGAGACTACTCTGGCGCTTCACGTTGTTGAATCAGTGGTCGACATGTCCGCTGAAGGACAGACTAGATGCGAAATTGGCTGGGATTTCCAGGGCTTGTCGCCTATACTGCAAGTCACTGAAATTGGAGACTCGCCCTCAGAGGTTGACCCTGAGAAACGGCGTCAAGCTTCTCTTCTTATACCCCCACTTCGCCAAGGGCGAGTGACACTGAATGTTTCCTCTGTGGGGGGGATCAGTATCACAAAAGCTGCAACGTCGAGGACCGACAAAGAAGGGTATGTAAACTTGTGTGGGTGCTGTTCATTCTTGATCCTTTTGTTTTGTTTATCTCATCTTACTAAACAAAACCTCAAAACTCAATCTGCATAGGTTGTACGATTGGTATGTAAACTTGTGTGGGTGCTGTTCAGTCTTGATCCTTTTGTTTTGTTTATCTTATCTTACTAAACAAAACCTGAAATCTGTTCGGTTGTTACAGGAAATTCTTCAACGCGCTCGTCGCCCCGGATCCTCAATCCGCGGCCAGGATTATGGATGTTCTTCACGATAAGCGATCGATGAACCGTGTCCTTGAGGTGTCTCAGCTTTTGAACAAAGATATCCACAGGATTCTCAATTATGGTTTGACTCAGGTATGGAGGGCCAAAGAAATCTTTGATTCAGAGGGAGTGTCTGATCCAAAACACGCAATTCCAGCGTACAACATGTCCAGGCTCCTTTCGCTGTTTTTGTGTGGCAATGATGGGAAGGTGGATGTCATTTTGCCGCTAGTGAATAGAGTTGTCGCTGGCGATGGCCTTGATGTTGTCAAGGTGAAAGACCTCCTTCGTGACAATGTGGAAGCTTATGATGACTGGGCGCCGGAGCTTGATCGAGCAACTCGATGGGCAGCTTTGATGCTTGGCCCCTTAGCTGTGAGTCCTCCATATGTCGAACCTGAGTGCCCACCGCTCTGTGAAATCCCGTATCACATTTCAAGGTTCCGAGGCATTCCATCGGCCAAAGAGCTCTATGAACAGATCCAAGACAAACCCCATATACCTTTGGACCCTCGCTTTTCTGGACTTGTCAGCCGAGTGGCCCCCTATTTAAGCTTCAACCAAATAGAATTTTTCCTGCAGGTGAGGGCAGCGAGGGATTGGCAAGCGCAAGACTTGCGAAGAATCCGCTATGTCTATGCCATAAAAAGAAAGGTATTACAAATTGCCGAGAGCTATGGAGGTTTGTCTTTTTTACCGCAATCATTTTTGGTGAGTGTATTCCTTGGCGAGGCAACTCGCTCAAGCCTGCGTGCATCATCCAAGACTGTTGGTGGCAGTCAAATCCGATCAAGACTATCCAGAGGAGGTTCTTCCATTGAGACCCCTAAAATGAGAGGAAAAAGAACCTCTACTCTGTCAAAACTCAGAAAACAGCGCGCCAAATTAAACGATGGCATCCCCGAAGACGGAAATGAAGTTATCAACGATGACAGCTTTGCGGGCACACCTGCTGGCCGCCTAGCCGCCAGGAAGAATGCCACTTCTAGTGCAAACAATCCGGAAGTTCCTGACCTCATACTGGGGCAAAGGGCGCCATCCACAGGAGCTGAAGTTGGAGAACCCTACGAACTCGGAGATTCGCTTTTGGGACCACAGGACGTGGCAATTCTTTTGCAAGCTGGTCTCACATCAGCCATGAAATCATCTACAGTTGTTCAACTCAACCAGCGCATGCTGCTGGACTTGATGGCGAGCCAGCCTAGCAGTTTTGCAAGTGCAGTCTTGGCTGAGATTGGTACTCCAGGCGGGCAAGGTTCATGCCGCGCTTTGACTTCAGGTATGTTCTACAGCGCGTCTTCTGCTTTTGTTGCTTGTCGTCGGTTGGAAGAATCGCTAAGTTTTAGTATTTGAGGCATACCTAACCTTCTATCCTTTGCTCAGCTCTAATGGCGCTTCTAGACCTCGACCAAAACTCGTTTAAGCCTTCTCACCGGCTTGACATGCATGATCTTTTGGAGCAGTGGCTGCCTGGTTTGAAGGTGCCCAAACGTGAAGAGTACATGGCTGGTGGACGTTGGGCGCGGCAAAGCTATTATGAAGCTTTATATGCGGTTGCTAGCAGCATCCTTGACGACGCTGAATGTTACATGGCATTGAAGAGCCATGTCCAGCGGGTTCGCTTTCACAAGCAGCACGATCCGCTGCCTCAGCCCCGAGAAGAAATGGACGAGGAGAATTCAGATCCCGAAGCAGGTGACAAACTTAGAAAGGCCATTGAGAATGCAAAGAAGAAGATTGCCGAAGCGGACGCGGTTGGAAAAATTGCTGCTAAACGGCTAAAAGAGGATGAATGGAAAGCGAAGAGAGAATCAGAATATGAAAATTCGATTAAACTTTACAGAGAGTCCTTTGATGCCTGTGCTGAGGTTCTCTCCATGGATAAGCTTGCATTTCACGCCACGTGGTTTGCTGAGTACTACAAACGCAATTACGACGCACTTCAAATCAAATCGATGTTCGACAACGTGATGGAAGACATCGACAACGTTCGGTACTGGTGAGTGTTCAGTGAACCACTGTTTTCTTATTATGCCCCTGGGTACATTTATTTCTTCTCAACATCGCCACTCTAACAAATTCTTGTTGTTTCCACGCGAAGGCTGCATGCAGTAAGACGCAGTTCTCGGCACCATGAAGGCGAACGTGAGGTTCCCCGTGATTTTTGGGGTAATCGCATCGACGACGAAAGGATCTTTTTGGAACCTCAAAGGTTTAAAGAGCAAGAGATAGTTGATGCCATCATCGAAACAACGATTTTCGAGGTCAAGGACCGAGAATTCCTTAAGTCTGATCCACTTGTTCGATTACTCATTTCGAATCCTCCCGGTAACTACAATATTTCGATCGTTACAGGTAAGTTGACTGAATCAGAAACAGATTGATGCCGTGTGTGCTGTTCTCACCGTTTCCTCTCGTAACTTTGTCGGATGTTCCAGCCATGGGCGTCATCACTGAAGGAAAGAAAGGGCTTGAGCTGCAGGACGCATTGAAGAGACTGAAACGGCGGCGAGGTGTACACACCTTCAGAGCAGACACAGGAACTGCCCGAAGTTTTGAATACAATGCCGGGAAAATTAGGGAGGCGATCCAGTCCGCAGTTCGACTGGGCCGCCCTTACGGCCTCATCGGATACTCGCAAGGCTGCGCGAACGCACTGCTGGCAGAGTCCGAGTTGATTTCCGGTTCTCCGTTTCAACAAAGTCTTATTTCTAACGAAAAAAGTGGACTAGCCTGTCGCCAGCTTCTGTTCTCGGCTGCCAATGGATCCATGCATGGCCCAGCATCTGATACGAAAGTTCAGAAATTGATTGTTATGTGCGAGGAATTCTTCAAATATCAACAAGGATACTCCAGCCGGGCCTTGGCATCAACAGTGCTAGAAATGATGACAGGCGCAATGGACTCCTCTGCATTTCAAAAGGTTATTGGTGGTACAGAGTCTTTCCTGACAGAAGGTTGCCGGGCCTTCTGGCGCGAGTCTCAGCAGCTGGCTCATGTTCCGACGTGTGTCCTGCGAGGTGTGATGGAAGAGCATACGACTCCTGAATGTCTCCAGATGCTTGGAAATATGCTCAAAAAACAAAGCGGTTCGCCACTGCATGATTCTCAGGTGCACGTATACGATGCAGTGGGATACCCCGTTTATCATCAAAACCGCAACGGAAGGGTGTTGAAGAAATGTTGCATAGGTGACGGGGCTATCCAACGTACCCACCACTGGAGCCCTCTCAGCGATGAGGTTGAGTGGGTACGAACACCCAAAGATATTGAGAACGCATCGTTCGATTGTGCCAAAGACAGGTATGTTTTTCTAGTTTTGCTTGTGTGAGCCAATGGGTTGTTGAACCTGAATTGGTCTAACCTTTCTTTACAAAATTTCAAGGCATGTTGTCCCATGGCTAGACGTGAACGTGAGGTTTGGGTTTGTGAAGTATGCCACTGCTACGGAAGAAGAGGACCCTAGAGACTGGGAAGACGTCATCGATGTCACTCAACGTCTATCGTCTGGAGTACATCCATCGAAGCTGATGAAGCAAGCTGGCGTAAAGAATTAATTACAAGACCGGTGGCTTACTACAAAGCAAATACATAATAAAGCATATTATCTGGACGCATGTGAAAGCGACGCGCGGTCAAACCAGAAGCATGGCTCCAGGCGCAGGAAGGCTTCTCATTATCGCAAAGCTAAGATTTGGTTAATACATTATTCGATTTTTCTCTTCCACTTTGTTGTTCAGTCCTTTTTAGTGTGTTTGTCACATCTTCTCTACTCTGGCTACTAGCTAGCTAGCTAGTAATTCAACTCTCTCACCTCACTCGTTTCGATCTTCTAGCTAGGTATAGCTGCGCTGTTCCACGTAAAATCATGACGCAAAGACTTTTTGGGATCGCCCGGCGCCAGCTAGCTGTCTTAAGTCCTCTGAAAGATCTTGTATCATTACTGTACTGTAGGATTTAAAAAAAGAAAAGAAAACCTCGGAGGGATTCCTAAAACACACTACAATTGTAAGGGTTCTGCACTTAATGTACGACTTTTTGCCGATATGTACGTACGAGTACCGGATGGACTATTACAGTCTGTCGTTGCATGTACTAGTACCGGATCGCCCAGTATCGTATGTTCCCATATTTTCGCTGGAAGGCAGTTGGAGGACATTTTTCACTTCCTTTGCAAGACTCGGGCTCGTGAATCCAATGAATCAATGAAATAGCTAGAGCCTGACCCTCATTTTTTAATTTAATTCTGCAACCATGACGAGCTTTTTGTCCGTGTGCATAGCCGTTTCGGCGCTTCTCGGCAGCACCACTGCAGCCCTATTAGAATCGGTGAAACCTGAAGTAAAATTGCCGAAGCCCCTCTCCGATGTAGCTGCCTCTGTCGGGCCCGATGGTCTTATCTATATTACCGGGGGGTGCGACTCAGCCTTGGGAAGCAAATACGTCAACGAGTTGGGGGCTTTTAGGTGCAGCTCTGTTTCGAACTCTTTCTATGCGTTTGATCCCAAGATGGAACAATTCATGAACCTCCCCGACATGCCGTATCCAAGATATCGGCACGCTTCAGTTGCT
>Ga0163144_10020594_pt1 | contig 13174 bp, 13 predicted proteins | sample OliLak19BULKMAT1_FD_123175 | JGI IMG/M metagenome (GOLD analysis project Ga0163144, IMG submission 123175) | Freshwater microbial mat bacterial communities from Lake Vanda, McMurdo Dry Valleys, Antarctica - Oligotrophic Lake LV.19.BULKMAT1 | ecosystem: Environmental > Aquatic > Freshwater >... | reverse complement strand
ATCATACGGATCATTTTGTTGGTATCAACAAAATGATCTTACGATTGGTTGCAACTTTCGCTTACCATTTGTTCTTGTTTGTTTTCCTCATATGCTCGTCCAAATATTTCTGGATTATCTATCATTTTTATTTTTAGCGTTTCCATCCACCATCTTGTCTTGCATTTGGCCATCCACAGTCCGTGTTGCTCGCTTTTTGTTTTTTGATTAACTCCCTTGAATACAACCCCCTCCAATTCACCAACATATTTGCCATTCTTAATATCTTTGATAAACTCTTCGGAAAACGCACCTTCATAAACCATCTTCGGAATTTTCATATGACCAAACAACTTTATAAATTCTCTTGGGAGCACAAATCCTTTCTTGTGGATATTGACATCAAACAACGTTAAATTCATTTGTTCTAAATCGCTTGAATCATGCCATCCAGCAAAACTATGCGGCCCATAGTATTCGCAAAATGCAGTAGCCATTTCTGCTCCACGAAATGCTTTCTCTGTTTTCAATAGCTTTGTTAATTCTTCTGAAAAATTTGCCTTGAACAACATTACAGCTTTGCCCCATTGATTGTCATTTTCATCAATCATGGTTTTTCGGGTGCCAAATTTATACCAACCACGTTTTCGTGACCACTCGAATCGCATATTGCTACCATCATATTTTTCAAAAGCAATGCCGGGAAGTCTTGGAGCCTTATTTGGGCCTTGAATAGTTGGATACAGTTTCATTTTTTTCTTTCTTGCCTATGAATACAATCTCGTCGTCACATTCTGCCATGTAGCATGGAGGAATGGTACGAACGACTGCCAATACTAAATACTTTTTATTCTTAATCTCAATGGTATGTCCTGTCAAATCAGGTTTTGTATTTTTCAATTTTAATTCCTAACGATTCGCCGTGAAGAATGACGAAATTGCCAACCGCCTCTGGGATTGTTTCGCCATCAGCCCAAAAATTTTTCTCATCACCTTTAAGCATGGCAATCCATCGATTTCCAACTTGATCCATCTTGATTGTTGGCTCGGTAAGCCACGGATGTTCAGGGTCTGATTCGATCACTTGCACAATCTGCTCAAACGGAACCTTGTATCGAGTTCGTCCCTTGCCATTTAGATTAAATACAAACAATTCGTCTGTACCTACTTCGTCAACTAAAAACTCCCGACATCCACGATGTCTTTTGATTTCAATAATATCTCCGGGGTTATAATTTGTCATTATAAAACTCGCATACCACTTCCCCCGCATCTATCACACGTCATCCAACTTGAATGAATAGGGCCTTGCGATCTTTCGCTGCCCTTTCCTTTGCAATCAGGACAGATAACTTTTTTTCGCTCTTCTCGCAATTCCTTCATTAATTTTTTGTTTTCCAATTCTGAATAACTTGGAAAATCATCATGCCCGTTAGCAGTCGAATAATTGTCATGAGCACCTTCGACAAATGATGCCACAAGACTGATTTGCTCTTCAGTTGCTTCGATTTTAGCGTCTCCAAACGCTTCCTCTATACATATTTTCCAATAGCTCATGTTTAGTCCATTTAGATTTATTCTTCGCCGTCTTCATGAATTTTTATTTTGTCCGATAGTCCTGCAAACCCCAACAACATGTCAGCAACCTTGTTTGCCTCAGCCGCTGCTCGAAAAATCCACTTAGGATCATTTTCCATTTCTTTAATCCAACCAAGAACATACTGCTGATGATTTTCGATGCATTCACTTTGGGGGACGTTGATTTGAGCCGACACAAAACAAGAAGAAATTTCTGCAATCAACTCTCCCATCGCATAAGCACCATTCCACTTACGACGAACCTCAGTCCAGTGAGTCAATTCATGGAAAATGGTATCGTAATAGTCTCTGATTTCTGAAAACTGCCGACGATGCGGCATCTGAATATAATCTCCATCTTTATGATCTGGAAAGCTATTGTCAGGTGTGGGTCGCATGTAAAATGCACGATTTCCACCACTCTTTACAACTGCGTTGCTTGCCTTGATTATATCTTCGGCAGGCTCCCAATTAATGTGACCATCTGCGATCAGTTCGCCTTCCTTCACAGGCCGATACTTGTCAAGCGAATCTCCATCTACTTGATCGAGATTAAACAAAACGTAATGCTTCAAGAAGAAAATCTTTTTCTTTTTGTTTGCGTCTTTTTCGTCACTAACTTCAAGTACGCTCCAAAAAACAACCGTAGTTCCTTTTTGTCCTTTTCGTACTTGACCACCACGACCTTGCCACTGCTTGTACGTTGCCCACCATTGACTTTTGAACCCATTGTCAAGAGCAGTAATTTCAAGCAAGAACGGATTAACACCACGATATAATTTCTTCGATTCAATGTTTCGAGGAAATCCGCAGTTAGGGTCCATATTCCAAGGTCTACGCCAAGGAGATTTGCCCTGCTTGAGCGCATCTATCATTTTGTTTGTAATCTCTTGACGAATTTCATCAGAAGACTTTCGTTTGAATTCTTTCTTTGCCACTTTCATTTTAATCTCCTTTAACTATCAGATTGCATACGAAACGGCAACGCCTTGTCGCCAATGTGCTCAATGCCACGCTTATCAAGCTCTTCCAAGCCAGTAGGGGTGATGCAATAGCCACGACTGGTGACCTGAATTAGAGCAAGACGTTCAGTTGTACGTGCAAGAAGAGAAGGCATTACAAACTTTTCAAGCTCTTCAACTTTGCAACCAACCTCATTGCACAAACGATCCTTAGACGTTGCTCCATTTTGTCCAAGGGCACGCAAAACGGTCAATCGCTGCAAAGACATACCGTATTCGTCGATGGAGTTATCATCGGCAATTGTCTTAGCAATCTCATCCCAAGTCTTGTCGGGAAACATTTCGCCTTCCGCACGCATTTCCCTTGCAAATTGCAAAGCCTCTCGTGGAACAATTCCAGCAAAACGAGCCACAAGGTCACATGTATCAACGTCCCAATCTGGATTCGATGCCTTGATGATTTCTGCAATCTCGCTGGCACTGTAAAGCTCAAGCATGATCTTGGTGAAGCGAGTATCAAATGCATCGAAAAGCAACCCACGATCAGTAGTTGCAATGATCCAAATAATATTCTTGCAATTTAACCGATCTCCATTTGTAGTTGTAATAATTGCATCACTTCGCTCGGTCGCTTTTAACAACCCCTGTTCTACGCTAGAACGAAGAGAATGCACCTCATCGATAAACATGACCATTGGCGGCGCAACGAAATAATCTTCACGAGAATAATTCTTATCAGCCCCCGGTGGGATTAGAGGCATCAACTCAAGCGAAGTAGTGGCGTTTAGTCCTGAATCATAAAAAAAAGAAGTTTCGCAAACAGCAGCAATTTTCTTTACGATATCATTAGGACTCTCAATTGCACGAGGATGGATTTCCGCAAACGGAAGCTTAAGCAGCTTTGCAAATTTATTTGCCAACGTAGTCTTGCCAGTAGAGGCAGGGCCGAGTAACGCAAAGTTTTGATCGCAGTTGTGATACTTATTCTGAAGTGCAACATAAGCTGCCCGTGACAATCGTTTCACGGCTTTGTCATTTCCAATAAAACCATGAAACGGACAATCTGGATTGTTTCTATCAATCTGCCGAAGAATCACATCATCAGAAGGAACATCAAACATAAATACTTTTTGTCTATCAGGCTGAACTACCATGCTGCACCTACCTTTCTTTGTATAACCGTACACTAAATGAAGGATCACCCACAATTTGGTGATACGTATCCATCTTCCGTCGTAGAATGAGCAGATGGATCATTCAACCAAGAGAAAACCGCTACCAGCGGAACATCCCGACCATCAACACTAATCCCCCACTCGTCACCAACTTTGAAATAACGGTGACAACTATAGTGGTTCGTCCTATTTTTGTTTGGATCAGACAAAATTACTAGAACCGTAAAATCGCTTTTAATCAAAGAAAGGGGAATAAGTCCGCTTTCCCATTTCTTGCGAGCTTGGCCCAACTTATTCATGTTTGCTAGGTCGAACATATTCACCTCGTTTGTATAACTGTTAATCGCTACACATCACCGTACACTAAATCAAACAATTTAACTTAACAAGAGAACCCCACCCTTGCGGGTGGGGTTCTCTAAAAACTTGCTCAAGCTGCCTCTTTCAATTCTGTATAGGCATTAATGATTTTCTCTTTAATTCGCCGCATTGCCAGCAATGGTGCCATCCTGCTATATTTCTTTCCAGTGACAGGATTAATGGTTTTAGAAGCAACCTCTGTCTTCCAGCCATGTTCACCGGGAGCAGCAGCCAAAAATGCTTTTAGCACAGTTTGTTCCCAAGCATTCAGTCCTGCATTAAAAATAGCTTGCTTTTGAATTTCGTCAAGCTTTTCTGGTACTTCATTTTGTGACTCAACGGAAAGAACCGAATAGTCGCTTTTGCTTTCTTCGGTATTAGTCACCATGCTAGCACTAACAACTTTACGCAACATTGCTTGCAAAGAACCAATTTGATCTTGACTCAGCCCCATTTGCATCACAACTTCATCAAAAGTTGCTGGCCCATTCAAATCTTTTTTCGCACATTTAAATCCTCTAAGCAACTTGCGGGCTTTATCAGAAGATGGAGAAAGAGGAGTGCATTTGAGTGTCGCTGCAACCATCTTTCGATAGATAACGTGATGGGCATACGTTATAAACTTGATAACTGTACCACTCCCACGATTGGCATGTTTATAACCATAGACAGCAGCTTGCAAAGCAATCGTTCCATCTTGATACAGATCAGAAAATTCAAGTCCGTTTCGGTTTCTGCTAAATTTATTTGCATGATGTTCAATGAGTCGAGAATACCCACAAAGAACATCCCATTCAATTTCACGGACGCACTGAATTGAGGTTACATCATTAACGCTCAGCTTTGCTCCATGCAATTTAATTGCGTTTCCCTTGTTTGCATCCATTTTAGCAAACAAATCTTTACGAAAAGATGAACGAGGATATCGCACATTGTCAAGAGTTTTCCTTGCAACGGCATGTGCCTTATGCAAAGCTTCGTTGCCAACCGTCATAATTTGTTCCAAAACCAGTTTTCTGGAAGAATCAAGCAAAACCGCTGGAATTTTCGTCAAGTCCATTTTGTAGTCCCTTTAAGTAAGTTTTTCCATCACTCACCGTACACTAAATCATCCATGACTCCGCAATGCTTTTGTAGCACCGTCGATTTCAGCCTGTTCCGCTCGTTTGTCCGATTCATTGATTGCGACATCGTAAGCGACCTGCATCACATCACAAAGTGCGGCAAGATAATTCTTATCCCGATTTCGGTTTTCATCAAACAACGATTCTACCTTAGAAAGCGGGAGAACACGCCGACGGTCCGATTTCTTATCAGCAACGATTGCATCAACCTCTTTGCCCATTTTGATGTCAAGTCCCTTGTCGATTGCTTTGGTAACTCCAAGCTTTCCAGATTGAAGACGATTAATATCAGATTGCGGCAAGAAAGTCAATGCCTCTCGGCCCCGAACAAACTGATAATCAAGATTTAATTTGGCAGCAATCTCTTTGAGCGTGAAATTCTTTTCAGTATCAGGGTTTATCCGATCCCGATATTTGGCAAAAATCTTCCCATATTCCAGATCGGTCATTTCCAATCGTTGGGCGTTTTCCTCAACGGCAAGATCAAATGCTTCGGCCACGGTCAACTTCTTGGAAATGGCATCTAATTCAGGCAAAGACGCAACATCCAACGCATGGCTGTAAGCACACGCAAGAATTCGACGTTCGCCCGCAACGACACCAAACCGTTCAACGTATTCCTTTGGATGACCTGCGGGAGAGACATTGACACGAAAAGATCGAAGCACAACAGGCTGAATTTCGACATTTTTACGACTTGCTGCTAAATGTTTGATTGCAGGCTCGTGTTTGTCAACCAAACCAACAAATTTGGCTCTTTCATCGGCATCTTCGCTCAGTGCCAACGAATGAATCAAATCAATAACGCTCCAAGGCGTAGGATTAGCATTATCCCCCGTCCAGTATCCTTCTGCAATCATTGCCTCAGAAAGAGCAGGCATAGGATCACGAGGATTGTGACTGGTTGTAATACTGGCAAGTGCTGTTTTTACAATAACTGACATTTGTTAGCTCCTAAAAAGGTTTTCCATCATCAACAAACTTTTCATTTTCTTTTACAACAGGAACATTCCTGTTTATTTCATTGTTAGCTACATCGTTTGACATTGCTTCATAAGGGGAAAATGGTCTGCTGTATGGCAGTTTTTCGCCACTACGATCAAAAGGCCAAGTAATTACGTAATACAAACGATGCCTTGCTCTTGTTGCAGCAACATATTGTGCATTAAGTTCTTGCACCATTTCATCTGGCGAAGTTGCATTAGGATGAGGCATCAAGTCTGGTTTTAAAATAAAAACTACATCCCATTCCAAGCCTTTAGCACGATGAACAGTGCTGAGACTAATAACTCCCGGTTTCGGTTCATCGCTGAATAACTTGTTGATTTCCTCAACAATACTTGACACTTTATCGTCCATAATTCGTTCGGCGATAATGGTGACGCACTGAACATTCTGTTCCAATGATTCGAGTTTCTTTTCAAATCCATCTAATCTTAACTTTGCAGATTGAATTCGGTAATAATTAGCAAGTCTGGTCATCAACCCATCTTCGACCACTCGACCTTGAGAATCCTTGCGATCTGTGATTCGATTTGTATAATGTTCACTAGATTGATTTGTACCACAAAGACTTTCCATCAGTTGCTTTAACGGTGCGCCAATTTGATCTCTGCCAACGATATGAACTCGTTTGCCTTGTCCTATCAATTGATAAGCAGTGACTAACAAAGGCAAATTAATTCTGCACAGAAAAGCAAACGAAGTATGCTTGCCAACCTTTGCTGGCAATGCTCGTTCTGCATTGTCGATGCCTTCGTTCAGAGCAATATCGGTTCCATCATTATTTGCTCGATTGAGTGCTTCGCCGTAAGTTATTTCATCAACCAGCCCCTCGGCTTTGCTAACACCTTCTAATTCAGGAGTCCAAGTTCTGGAATGCTGAATAATTTGGTTGTCACACCGATAATTAATCGGCAGACTACGCACACTAAGTTTTCTGTCACTACGACTAAGCATTTCCTTGATGCGGTCAAATGCATGAGAGTCGGCACCACGAAATCGGTATAAACTTTGATTTGGATCGCCAACAACAATTAGTCTGCCACTCATATGATATTCCTTTTGTTGCTGACTACCGTACACTAAATCATGCCTTTGACTTTTCTGGTTCAGATTCAAGGTCTTTGACCACTTTTTGTTTTATATTTTCGCTGACTTCATACCACTCAATTTCGGTAACTAAAATATCGCCATCAAACTCAGCCCAAATATGTTTTCCAACAAGTTTGCTTGTTGTAATATTGTTTGTTTTTTGTCTTAAAACAACTTCAATGGGCTTGTTTTTTTCAAAATTTTCATTGATATATTTCGCCCAATGACTGGCATTGAGTCCAAACGGCTTTGATGACATTGGCATACGCACTTTGGTCGTTTCCATGATTCTACCTTGGTTGAGGGTTTACAAGAGCTTTATCTTTCCAATACTCGAAACTTTCACGCAACATAGATTCGAGTTTTTCAGGGGTTAGATTAGTCGCTGTTCCGCCATCAGCACCAAAATGATTTGCAAGCAAGGTCATAACTTCAATTGGCTGATCGCCAATTGAATCCCTACCATTAATGCTTACAATTTCATAATCGGAATTACTTTCATGTTCACATCCTTCTACTAACGCAGCATGAGAGTAGAGAACAACATCCACAGCCTTAGCTGGTTTTTTGCTTCCGTTTACTGAATAAACATGAATCCGTGGTTGTTCCCCTTCTCTTCGTGCCGAATATTCGCCAACAAGTTTGTCGCCCGGTTGAAGGGTAATGACTCCCGCATAAAACCCGCTAGGATTTACAGGCACAAGTAAAACGTCAGGGCGATATCCTTGTTTTGCAAGATGAAAATTTTCTTCAATTCGTGCAAGCAATTCCTCATCACTGATTGTCCAGTGAGTGAAAGATGACTCGGCAGTTTGTCTGCGAACAAAACTGTTTATGTAAACTTCGTAAGGCACTTTGCCTTCTGATTTGGCTTTTTCGATAATGGCATTCGCTTTATTTAATTGGTTTTTAAAGTGCTCGATTCTAATGGTTAAATGCTCGCAAGTTTCACACAGAATACGTTCCATCACTGTTTTCCTTTAAGAATTAATTATTTTTTCAAGCATGAGAATTTGACAAGCATTGAAATCTTGGCTTTCATCGGTCAGCACCAAGTCATACTGTCCCAAATCAAGATTCAACAACAAAGGCATATAAAGCATATCATCGTAATCAATCTCATATAATGCGCCATTTTTATCTGGCAGTGTTTCGATCACTACTCTGACGACATATTCGACAAGTTTATCAATGATGTAAATCTGACGGTCGAATTCAACTTCATATTCATCAACAAAACCTGTAATTGCAACTTTTTGCGATTCATTGAATTCCCATCCGTGTTCACCCATCGTCGGGAAAACAGCCCAATTTTTTACATATCCAACCATTTCAAGAACGGCAGAATTTAATTTATACTCATCCAAATTGCGAACATTTTTGAATGCTTCGGCAGTATGCGGAAATCCATTTTCGTTGCACAAAATGCGAACAAAAGCGTCTCTTGCCATTTTGCCATTATGAGGACGAATATCAGGTCCAAATTGTTTACGTAATGCCTTGAATCCAAAACCGTGCGTAGTCATAGCAGGAACGCCAGTTCCAACAAGTTGCTGAGACAATTCATCTTTAATGCTTGTGTTGAATGCCAAATAAATGATTCGCTTTCCAGCAACAAGTCCACGCTTTGCCATTTCTTTGATTAACCACACAAGCGTAGATGTTTTTCCAGAACCAGCAAGAGCATTAACGAGCACATGAAAATCAGTGTTGACCACATCAGACAAAATATCGTTTTGATATTGACTCGGCGTAAAAGTGACCTGTGGTAAAACTGGATTTGCGATTTCTGCGATTTCTGCGATTTTTACATCCGACCTAATGGGCCATTGCACCGTCAAAGGATGTGATTTTTTGTCAGGGAAGATAGATTCGATTTGCTCTTGAGTCAGCTTGCTCTGATGCATGTAAACAATCATCGCACCAACTGGAAATGATTCATTGTGATGAGGGTCATAGCCAGCATACTGACTCTTCATGATTTTGAGTCCGTCAAACGGAATTCCGCAAATTATCGCTTTGGTGTACATTTTTGACTCCCGATCTAAAAGTTAGATCGTGCATAACCGTACACTAAATCAAAGCCGCCTCTCGCAGTTCAGAAAAACTGACGACCCGGTTCAAACCCATTCTACCGAAAATTTCGTCTTTGTAAAGTTAGTCAATCTAGTGTCAATCGTTTTGCGGACCCACACTGACATCATTTCATTTAGTGTAAAATTCAGTTTTGCAGAGATAAGTAACAATGATATAATGATGCAAATCTTTTATTTGGAGCTTCACATGGAACGAGTAATCGCATTAAAAGGAACTGTGCCAATTTTGCTTATTGCACCACATGGCGCTGATGACACCAATACTGCACAAATCACAGAAATGGTTGCAGAAAAAATAAATGCTTACACGGTAATCAATAAAGGATGGCAAAGATCGACAAAGGCGACAGATTATCTACTTGATAAGGCCAATTGTAACAATGTATCGCATTTACATGAAGATGTTGTCAAAGAAGAATTTTTAGACCCCATTCTAAATTACAACACACAAATATTAAACAATCATGAATCTTGTTTTATTTTTATCCTACATGGTATGGGCGAATATGTTGCCAAATCAAATCCTGATTGTAATGTAGTTGTTGGATATGGAGATAGCAAAAACAACCTTGCTCAAAGTGCTTCAATCAAATGCAAAGATTCATTTAATTTGACGTTAAAATATAATGGATTTAAAGTTTATCAAGCAGATAGAAAAAGCATATTTGCAGGTAAAACTAAAAATAACTTGAATCAATTGTTTACACAATGGTATGGCGATGATTTTACACAGTCTATCCAGATAGAATTAATATCTTCATTAAGAAAAGACAAACAATTTGAAAACACGGCAGATCATTTAGCTATATGTTTTCAAGATTTTTTGACTTACATGAGTGCCGAAAACGAATACGTTGACCAATACGAATACGTAGGCGGCATCACAAAATCGCATCCAGATTATTTTGTTTCAGGTTGGAAAGACCTTGCCGACAAAATTCCATATTCAAATGTTTGAAACAAAAATTATTTCATCCCGTTGTCTTCAAATTGTTTAATCTCGGCAAACCATGCACTTCTTATTTTGTCAATTTGTGCTCTTGTTCCATCGATTGGAAGCAAGCACTTTCTAGTGCAATTAACCAATGCCTGTAAAGTTTGGTATCTACGAGTATCGGCAATATCAGGTTGAATCAAGTCCTCAACCATTTCTACACATGCATGAACTAATTCTGATGGGGCTAGGACTTCTGAAAAATTAGCTTCAAAATGTGATTTAAGAGAAGAAAACGCAGCCGCAGAATAATCGTCTGGAATCGCTTTATTCAACGCTTCAATTGTCTGTGCGTATGCCACATCCCAAGAAATTGGACTATCTGATATTCGTGGCAAATGGTAATCTGATTGTGCAATAAACTTCCTGATTGAATTGGTGGCCCATTCGATAAATAACTTGCGATCTTCTTTTTCTGGATCAAGAATTGGAATAATTAAATCGCCAACTCTTCCCGGCCTTCTAATGTCTGCCGATAACAGGTGGATTCTTGCAGTCATTAAAAGCCAAATAACTTTTCCTTTTAGCTTCACATCTGACATCATGGCTTGAATTTTACCAGTTAGTCGCTTTTCAGTCTCATGTGCCGCACCGTCTATTTGTCCAAATTGCGTGTCCGCTTCATCAACAAAAATAACAACCTTCCCTAATGCAACCAACGCACGTCGTAATCGTTCGAAAATTACATCAGTCTGACCAAACCACTGACTTCTAAGATTTTTCAAAACAATTACAGGGATGCTTAATTCTGCTGCAACTGCTTCAAAAATAAAAGTCTTGCCGCCGCCAATTGGACCAGACACTGCACAACCAGTTAGCGACTTGTCTCCCTTTGCCATGAATCGAGGAATCAATTCATTTTTAATGAATGTTTTAACTTTTGTAGCACCAATGACAGAATCCAAAGTATGTTCGGGTCGTTTGAATTCAACAACATCATCACCAACTTGTGACTTGATGTATTGCTCCACCTGTCTCACAATTAAATCAGAGTTAATTTTACCGCCATCATAAACAGCCTCCAACAACAATTGCCTCAATGCATAAAGAGACAGCCCTGCTGTCATGTCTGCAATCCAATCTATTTCACAAACAACGCCCCCACGATGTATTTCAATTGCCATTTTCCTGATGAATTTCTCAATGAAATGTTTTCTATTATTTAATTCAGGGGAAGGAACCTCCACTTGCACAACTTGCGGAAGCGCAGATATTCGAGAATGTATTAAACTTGCAGATTCTGAAATCAACACAACAGAATCTTTGCCGTTCACAAAATCTGGATCGCTAAACCAATCATGCATAATACTAATTCTTTTGTGTTGCACTTCTCCCATTGGAGCAGTCCCGCTAGAAGCAGGAATAATCATGTCTGCCGCTTCAATGAAAATCAAAAGATTTTGCTTTAACACAGTGCGAGAACATGCACAAAGTTGACGCATGAATTCTAACGCTTGGGTTGTGTTGCCTTGAGAATTCTCAATATAATGATCGAATTTATCAGTCGATAACTTAGTTTGACCATTCACAAATCCTCTGATGTTTGAAAGCAATTCCGAATCAGATGTGGTTCCTGTCTTCCATTGTGACCAAGCTTTTTTAAGAACGGCCCTTCCTGTTTCTGAAATATAGATTGGACCATTTAATTCATACACAATCTGAATCGAATTGTCTGCTGGTGCAGTTTTTTTCACAAGAAAATTGATAAGCGGAACGTATTGAGTATCGTCCCAAAACAAATCATTAACTTCACCGTCAACAATTACGCTGCGGCTTTTTCTAGAGTTAAGAGTACGTGCTAGTTTTTTGTAAAAACCATGCAAATCTAATTCGACAGTTTCTTTAATATCCATGTTTAGCTCTCGAAGAATTGTTCTGCGTATTCGAACACCATGCCAAGTCTCTTGGCGAAAGTTTTGTCTGTGGTCTGATCCCCAACATACACGCATTTGGTTGGGTCAAGATTGTATTTGCAAATCAAATGGACTCCAAGTCCAGATTGGGGCTTTCTACAATAACAGTTAGGCGGTACGTTGTGTTTGCAATAAACACAATCAATCGTTAATCCCAATTGTCTGTTAGTTTCGTAAAACGCTGCCTCGGCTGCTTCGCAGCCTTCGGCCTCTGAACTTCCCATTTGCATTCTAGCAATTCCAGATTGATTTGATACTCCCAAAAGCAAATGTCCTGCCCTTGCCAATGCTTGCATTTTTTCTTTACGTCCCGGCATAATTACGACTTCTTCTGGACATGTTGGAAATTTTAGCTTTGAATTCCTAGAAGTTCGCAACGTGCCGTCATAATCAAAAATGAAAGCACCATTTGTGTGAAATACAGATTTCAATCTGTGAAATTCTACTTCTCTAATAGATGAAAATCCTTCTGATGTTGAAGGCTTTTCATATTCTTTACGGTACTTGAAAAGCACTGCAATTGGGAACATGTTAGAATCGTTAACACCCTTCAGGTCAGAAGGATCAAAAAAGATTTTACCATGTTTTTGCCACATGCGATGTAACGCATTGATTGTCGAATCTTCAATGGATGTCATCATTAAATCACATTTAACATTTGCTCCAGCCTTCTTCGCTGCTTCTACGAATGGTTTTCGCTGTTCGGCTGTGACGAACAAGTTATCAAGCACAACGTTTTTGCCAGCCTTCAAAAAACTTATCATCTTAGGAAGCAAATCGATAACCTTACCACCAGATTCGTCTCTGTTAAGTCGCTCATGTCCACAAGCGACATAATCAGCAGTTAACTTACTCTTGCCAGAGGCGGGATATCCCATTACCATTACGACTTCTAGTTT
>Ga0163144_10020593_pt1 | contig 13174 bp, 10 predicted proteins | sample OliLak19BULKMAT1_FD_123175 | JGI IMG/M metagenome (GOLD analysis project Ga0163144, IMG submission 123175) | Freshwater microbial mat bacterial communities from Lake Vanda, McMurdo Dry Valleys, Antarctica - Oligotrophic Lake LV.19.BULKMAT1 | ecosystem: Environmental > Aquatic > Freshwater >... | reverse complement strand
TTCATCGACGAGCCGATCGGCCAGCAGCGCGGCGAGACGTTTGAAGTGGGCATCAAGAGCGATTTCTTCAACCGCAAGCTGGTGTGGAATCTCAACTGGTATGAGCTGGCTCGCGACAACGTGACGTTTCAGTTCGCGCAGATCGGCATCACCACCCCGGAGCTCGAGGGTGCTCTTCAATCCGAACGGACTCTCTTCCGCTGATCCAAAATACCTCTTGTCAATACGACGCGGCGCGAACTGCGCAGCACGTTCTCGAAGGGTGTCGAATCCACTTTGATCTTCTTTCCGGGCCACGGGTGGAACGTGCGCATCGCGGGCGCCTACAAAAAGGTCACGCAGGACGCCGCGATGCCGCGCTTCAAGGAACTGCTCGAAGAGGCCCGCGCGCGCGGAAACGAGAACCCCGCGCACATCGCGGCCGCGCAGGCCATCGTCGACATGGAAGGCAACCGCGGCTCGAAAATCCCCGGGCGTTTCGCCACGCCGTTCACCTTCAACTTCGCGGTCAACTATCGCTTCGGCCGCGCCGGCTGGCTGAAGGATCTCAGCCTCGGCCTCAACGGCGCCTACAACGACAACTATCTCTTCGCCTACCTCAGCAACGTGCCGGTCAAGGGCGGCGAGGAATTTACGCTCAACGGCACCGCTTCGTATCGCGTGAAGATCATGAAGCGGCCGGTCACGCTCCAACTGAACGTCCGCAACCTGATCGAGAACGACTACACTACGGTCGGCGTCGTGCAGCTCGCCAACGGCACGCGCCGCAACGTGAACGCCTACGGGCTGCCGCGATCGTTCTTGTTGACGGCCACGACGCAGTTCTAGCTCCGGACGCATCGCCCCATGAGGACCTTGATTCTCTTCAGAGTCGCGGTGGTTTGCGCCGTCCTGTCTGGCGCCGTGCCGACCACGGTAGCCGCGGACAAGCCACCCGCGTTCAAGGTGACGACGGTGCCCGCCACAGCGACTTCAGGCGCGGTCGTGAAGATCGAGGGCGTCTTCGGCTCGCGCTACACCGCGCACGCCGACGTGGCAGACAACACCACCTTCGATCTCACGGGGATGGCATGGACGGCGAAGCCGACGCACCCGATCGTGACCGCGTTCTCTGTGGGAGAGCAACCGGCGCCGCCGAAAAACATCACCATTCTCGGCGGCGTCGTGCACGGCACGATCCCGCTCGAATGGAGCTGGGAGCTCACGCACGCGTTCGGCGGCGCCGGCTTCTACACGGTGGGGGCGGGCCTGCACCGGCTGGAGGGCGCGCGGATTCACAACATCCACGACGGCTGGCGCCCGCGCGAAACGCCGCTCTTCCGCGCGCGCCGCTACCCGAACAACGGCCGGCTCCTCATGCGTGCGTGTTACCTCACCGGGATTCGCGACGACGCGATCGAGAACGACGAGTTCATGCCAGGAGACATCGAGGACTGCCTGATCGACGGCACGTGGACCTTTCTCTCCGAGCAGAACGAAACCGTGAACGGCGTGCGCACGTTGAAGGTGCCCGCAATTGGCGCGAACGAGGACCCGGAGATTCGCATTACGCGAACGCTCGTGCGGCTCGCGCGCACGAACGGCGACGACGGGCTCGGCACGTGGTTCAAGTTTCACGGCTACGAGACGCCGAACCATCGCGTCGTGATCACGGATTCCGTCTTCGCGGCAGGGCAGCAGCCGCGAAACGGCTGGAAGCAACTGAACTTCCCCAAAGCGACGACGTTCAAGGGCACGAATTACCTGCTGTGGCTCGGCGAGCCTGGTAAATACGCCGCCACCAAACCCGAGGGCGTGACCTTCCGCGAAGGCGGCGCGGCCAGAGCGAAGTGGCACGAGGTGCGGAATGCATGGCTCGTCGCGCACGGCTACGACTCCGTCGGTCCGACCGACTGGGATCCGATGAAGGCGGCGGTCGCAGCGCCGCGGCACCCGTGACCGCGGCGCGACACGCCCAATCCATCCGCGCGATGATTCTCGCCATGAACCCACCGTCCGTCGCTCGCCACCTGCTGCTGGTTTGCGCGATCTCCGCGGGATCGGCGGTATCGGCGGCACCGCCGGCGCCGACCGACGTGCGCCATACATCATCGTCGCCCGCGCACCTGCGAGTCGAATGGACGGACCGTGCGACCGATGAAGCCGGCTACCGCATCTGGCGCCGTCAGGCCGGGGCGGCCCAATGGTATCTCGCCGGCGTGGTGCCGGCCAATGCGACGCACTTCGACGACGGCGGCATGCAGCACGAAACGAGTTACGAGCACAAGGTGGCGGCCTTCGATACCGCGGGCGAAAGCGTCGCGAGCGAGAGTGGCGCGACGCGCACCTCGCTAATGCAACCGCATCTCACGCCCGTGATGGTGCGCCCCGGCGACGACCGTTATGCCGGCGCGCCGAGCGCGCTCGGCCTGCGCGACGGCCGTCTGCTGCTCACCTACTTCCTCAAACCGCGCAAAAATCCGCGGCTGCACCTGAACACCGATCTGTGGCAGGTCGAGTCCGCCGACCAGGGCCGCACGTGGGCGAAGCCGCGGCTCCTGCACAAGGGCGACGCAACCTTCGTCTGGGGCAAGCCCGCGCTCGCCCGGCTGCCGGATGGCAGCATCGGGCTGACGTATTCGCGCTTTGGACTCGACGCCGGCCACAAGATCGTCACGCGCGCGCGGTTCTTCGTGCGGTCGACCGACGAGGCCGCCACCTGGTCGGAGCCGATCGAGGTCTCGGCGTCGCAATCGGCCAACAACGACACGCTGGTCCCCGGGGCGGACGGCCGTTTGCTGCAAGCGCTGAACAGTTACGATCCGTCGGCGCAAATCGTCGCATCCGACGATCTCGGGGCGACCTGGCGCGTCCTGGCGCACGTTGCGGCGAAAGCCCTGCCTACGGGCGAGGCGGCGCTGGCGCACACCGGTGGCGGCCGGCTCGTGTTCCTCAGCCGGCACGAAGCGCCCTTTTATTTCCTCAACTACTCCGACGACAACGGCAGCACGTGGGGTCGCGCGGCGACTCTGTATCTGGGTGGTGGCGACAATCCGCCGAAGCTCGCGCGCATCCCCGGCACCGACACCCTGGTGGCCGTCGTGCACTCGTGGTATGTCGGCAAGCGCACCAAGGATCGCCGGCAGCTCGGCTCGATGATTAGTCGCGACGGCGGGCGGACGTGGGACAATTTCCGGCTGCTCGGCCATTTCCCCGAAGGCAAGGATGGGTTCCTGCAACACTCGCTCACCTTCGTCGGCGACACGGCCTATATCTTCTACGGTGGCGGCTCGAACAACGACACTGCCGACGGCACGGAATTGCTGCTGCTGCGGGTATCGTTGGATTTTTTTACATCGACGGCGCCGTGGCCATACGGCCCGAAAGGCGAGACGATTAACGCACCCCGACCCGAGTGATCGCTGGGTGTCCCTTGCGGTCATACCACCACGTTCCCTTTGGCAGATAAGGCCCCTCGAATTTGTCGGCCATGAAGATGCAGTTCACGCGGCGTTTCGTCTTCAGTTCCCCGGGCACCTCGGCGGTCCACCTGGCCGGAAACTCGGGCTGGTCGTGAGCCGCGCCAAAATACAGATACCAACGCCCCCCGTGCGACCACACGCACGGCGTCTCAGGCCGCTCCAGCCATTCGGGATAGGCGACGATGCCCGCGGATTCCCACGCGAGCAGGTCGCGCGAGCGCAGCACGCCGATGCAACCGGCCGCATTGCGCGGGGCGCCGACCACTTGGGCGTTGAGGAACATCCAATACCAGCCGTCCACGGGCTCGGGATAGAGGTAGGGATCGGCGACCGCGCGCCACTGGAGCGGTTGGCCCTGCCACGTGGCGGCGAAGGGGCGGCGCGTAACGATGGGGCCGTCGCCGACGATTTTCCACGTCATCAGGTCGTCGCTGACCGCGAGGCCCACGACGGCCTCGGCCGCACCGGCGGCCGAGAACGGCATCCACCATTTCCCGGCGTGCGGCGCCACGCTGCCGGTCGCGATGCGATCGCGCCAAGTGCCGGGAAACGGGACGACGACCGGGCCCCGATCGGTCCACTGCACGAGATCGCGGGAGGTCGCGTAGCCGATCTGCGCCAGCCGTTCGCGATTCGTCCAGTCGCGGGTGCTGCCGATGGCGGTGGGCGTTTGCAGATAAAACACGTGATAGGTGCCGTCCGCGTGGGCGAACCACAAATCGTGAATCCACTGGCCGGGCGGTTGGAACAGGGGAACGGCCTCGGCCGCACCGGCCGGGGGGCCGGGCCAGAAGCCGAAGGTCGCGGCAAGCAGGACTTGAGATTATTAATCGCGCAGGGGTTGGCCGCGAGCTGGACCCGCTCGAGGCGGTAGTCGAGAAAGAGAGTATTGCGGTCGAGGACGAAGATCTTGCCGTTCCACTCGACTTTTTTGCCGTTGAAGGAAACGGGTTGGGTTTTGTCCAAGCGCTGTCGCCCGCATCATCTGCTGCACAGACCAAACTACGCTCGTCCACCCCATGAGTCGGAATACGTCACGGCCAACGCCACTGACAGTCGCGAAAAAACGGGCAGCACGACAGAGCGAGGGAGATCAGGCCTCGACAAATAGGGTGGCGTCGCTACGTGACGGCGGCGAATCGCGGATCATCGGACCCACCAATGAGCATCTCTCGCCCATGGATCGCATGGTCGCCCGGCTGCCGCGCTTCGGCGATGCCGACGCGCGGCTCGTAGGGATTTGAGGTCGGGCGGGCTGAAGCCCGCCCTACGCTCACGGCAGCACGCGGACCTTGATGTTCTTATACATCACCTTGCTCTCGGGGTCGTGGCCCTGGATCGCGAAGGTTCCGCTCGAGAGCATCCGGCCTTCCATCTTCGCCGGCGGCGCGGCCGGCGTGGGCTCGGTGAAATCCACAATCTGCTTTCCGTTCACGAAGGTCTGGATCCGTTTTCCCTCCACCTTGACCGTCATCGTATACCACTCCTCGTCCTTGGCCGGCGCCTCGAGATTGTCCTTCACCGCGTAGAGCCCGGCGCCCTTCTTCACATCCTTGTGCGTGTTGTTCACCTGGATCTCGTAGCCCTTGGCGGGCCAGCCGGTCTCCTGGTATTCAGTATGGATATACACGCCGGAGTTCGCCTTGGCGAAGGTCTTGATGTCGAGCGAGAGCTCGAAGTTCCTGAACTTCGCTCCCGCCACCGCGCCGGTGTAGAAAAGGTGCGAACGCTTGCCGAAAACGACGAGCAGGCCGTCCTGCACGGTGAATGAGCCCGGCGACTCGCTGGCCTTCCAGCCGGCGATCGATTTGCCGTCGAAGAGCAGTTTCCAGCCGGCGGATTTTTCCGCGGCAGTGAGCGTATTGGCGTCGGCCGCACAGACGCGGCCGCCCGCGAGCGCGAGCGTGAGGGCGAGGAGGGGAAAGAGGCGTTTCATGGGGAAGAGGAGGAAGCGTATTGGGAAACCGGGGAAGAAACCAATCGGGAAATCAGGAACTCAGGAACTCAGGAACAAGCAGCCGTGTTCCGGCCGGCATTTCTTCTCTGTCATTCTTCCTGATTTCCTGAGTTTCACCTTCATTCGATCGAAGTCTTTCCGCGATTCCACCACTCACAACGGCGGATTGGTGCCAGTCTCGACGGGCGGCCGCGTCGCGCGCTTCGGCTTGTCGCGCCACGTCTGGTGCAGCACCGCATAGCCCGCGAGACCGATCAGGAAACCGAGCGCCACCGCGCCCAGGTAGAGCGAGGTCACCGCGTCGCCGGTCAGCAGGTGCTTCGAGCCGCGCGAGATTTCGCGCCAGACCTCCTTCGGCGGCGTGCCGCGCATGACCTGGCCGACAAAATAGCACGCCGGCAAATGCACCGGCGCCGTCAGCGGGGTGGAAAGAAACTGCAGCGCAATGCACAGCAGCAGATTTCCCCGCACGACCAAGGCCCCGATGATCGCGAAGATCGTCTGCCCAGGCAAAAACGGGATGATGGTGATCGGAAATCCCACGAGCCACGCGCGCGCGAGCGAGTTGCGCGTCGGCAGCCAGAGTTCCTTGGCGAGGATGCGATCCCCAAACCAGCCGTGGAGCCGGCCGCCTCGCATCTTGCTGCGCGACAGCTTCTGCTTGTGCATCCACCGCAGGACCCAGAAAGGCAGGCGCATCGTTATTCGCAGCGAACAGTCATGCGGAACGAAGAGCTCAAGCGCCGGATCCGACGGCGACTCGAATCCATTGCCAAAATAACCGAGGCTGGGGGGTTGGCATCCGCGCTGATAAAGGGAACCGGGCGGCGCGAGTCAACTGACAGCGCGCGGTCGTTTTCCGCCCGGGTGGAAATTCGGTTTGCGCCGTGCCGCTAAGTAACTCGATAGTTCACCACCGTCCTCTCGGCCGCCCCCTTTTTTCCTATGCGCCTCCGCACTCTGCTCGCCTTCTGCCCGCTGCTGGGCAGCGCCTTCGCTGCCCAGCCGCCCGCCGGCTTCACCGCCCTCTTCAACGGCAAAGACCTCACCGGCTGGCGCGGCGGCGACACCTTCGACCACCGCGTGCTGCTCGCGATGTCCGACGCCGAGCGCGCCGCCAAAATCGCCGGCTGGACCAAGAGCCTCACCGAACTCAAGGACGGCAAGCCCCACTGGCGCGCCGAGGGCGACGTGCTCGTGAACGACGGCGAGGGCCGCTACGCCACCACCGAGAAGGACTACGGCGACTTCGAACTGCGGCTCGATTACAAGATCGCCAAGGGCGCCGACTCCGGCGTCTACCTCCGCGGCGTGCCGCAGGTGCAGATCTGGGACACGGCCATTCCCGACACCAAGGACATCGGCTATGCCAAAGGCTCCGGCGGCCTCTGGAACAACACCAAAGGCACGCCCGGCCGCGAACCGATCGTCAAGGCCGACAAGCCCGTCGGCGAATGGAATAATCTCCGCGTCGTCATGGTCGGCAGCCGCGTCAGCGTCTGGCTCAACGCGAAGCTCGTCGTCGATCACGCGATCCTTGAGAACGTCTACTACAACAAGGCCAACAAGGTGAAGCCGGAGAGCTGGCTGCCGGTGCCGCCGCGCGGCCCGATCCAGCTCCAGACGCACGGCGGCGCCACGCACTGGCGCAACATCTTCATTCGCGAAATCGGCCCCGCCGAGGCGGGCAAGCTGCTCGCCGGCAAGAACCGCGACGGCTTTCAGCCCGTCTTCGACGGCAAGAGCCTCGCCGGCTGGGCCGGCGCCGTCGACTCCATCGACGTGAAGGACGGCACGATGGTGTGGAAGGAAAAGAAGGGCGGCGTCGCCTACTGGAACCAGGAGGTCGGCGATTTTCAGGCACGCCTGATGTTCAAAGTCCCGAAAGCCGGCAACAACGGCCTCGCCATTCGGTATCCGGGCACCGGCGACACCGCCTACCAGGGCATGTGCGAGCTGCAGATCATCGACGAAAACTACGAGACCAACAAACCCTACAAGGGCCTCGAAGCGCGCCAGATGCACGGCTCCGCCTACGGCATGGCCGCCGCGGCGCAGGGCTACCAGCGCCCGCTCGGCGAATGGAATTTCCAGGAAGTCACCGTCAAGGGCTCGACCATCAAAGTGGAGCTCAACGGCACCGTGATCCTCGATACCGACCTCAGCAAAATCGACCCGGCGACCTTCCTCGCGAAGAAGGCGCACCCGGGCAAGGACCGCACGAGCGGCTTCTTCGGCCTCGCCGGCCACAACGATCCCGTGTCCTTCACCGGCATCGCGATCAAGAAACTGTAGGTAGGGCGCGTTATCCCTAACGCGCCGCCCCGAGATAGGCCGCCCAAACCGGCGGCTTAAGGGATAAGCCGCCTACCCCAAGCCCAAGCATGAACCGCCGCAATTTCCTCCTCTCCTCCGCCGCGCTCGCCGCGCTAAGTCCCGTCGGCCTGGTCGCCGCCATCGCGGAAAAGAAAGCGAAGGCGCGGCCAAACCGCGACATCACGGAGCTGCCGCCGTTCAAGCCGTCGCGCCCCACGCCCCGGCCGAACCAGAAGGGGCTGATGTTCTCCACGTTTCCGCGCGGCGCCGCCACGCAGTCGCTGAGCCTCAGGGAGAAATTCCAGATGCTCAAGACCGCCGGCTTCCACGGCGTCGAGGTGTCCAGCGGCCAGGATAACAAGGAGGTGCTGGCCGCGCGCGATGCCGCCGGGCTTGAGATTCCGAGCGTGTTGATGGCTTCGCACTGGACGCACCCCCTCTCGGACCCGAACCCCGCCGCGCGCGAAGTCAGCGTCAATAATCTCAAAATCGCTCTGCGCGATGCGAAGGCCTACGGCGCCAAGTCGGTGCTGCTCGTGCCCGCCGTGGTCACCAAGCAGGTCTCCTACTCCGACGCCTACCGGCGCTCGTCCGATGAAATCAGGAAGTGCATCCCGCTCGCCGAAGAGTTGGGCGTCGCCATCGCGATCGAGAACGTCTGGAACGCCTTTCTGCTCAGTCCGCTCGAGGCCGCCGCGTATTGCGACGCGTTCAAGTCTCCGATGGTGAAGTGGCACTTCGACGTCGGCAATGTCGTCAACACCGGCTGGCCCGAGCAGTGGGCCCGCGTCCTCGGCCCGCGCATCGCGGCCGTCCACGTGAAGGAATTCAGCCGCAAGCTGCGCGATGAAACCGGCCCACGCACCGGTTTCAACGTCGACCTCTTCGCCGGCGACAGCGACTGGCCGGCGGTCATGGCCGCCTTCGACCAAATCAACTACACCGGCTGGCTCATCACCGAGCAAAGCTCGCCCCGCGATCTCCCGCCGCAGGAGTTCCTCCACCACCTCTCGCAGAAACTCGATCAGATCCTTGTCGCGTGACGCGCCCGTTCGCGCGCACCGACTCCGCTTAACCACCCAAACTCCATGAGCAACTCCTCCTCTCCGCAGACTACGGTCCCTGCGCTCAAGCGTCGCGATTTCATCAAGACTTCCGGCCTCGCCGCCGCCGCCGCCGTCGCTTGGAAAAACCCGCTCACCGCCGCCGAACGCACGCGCTCCATCGGCGCCAACGAGCGCATCCGCATCGCCCAGCTCGGCTGCGGCAGCCGCGGCCAAACCGCGCACATGACCGGCGTCCACAAACACGTCGCCGCAACGAATTTCGAATACGTCGCCGTGTGCGACACGTGGAAGGTCCACCGCGAGCAGGCCGCCGCGACCGCGAAGAAGTGGTTCGACCGCGACGTGAAGCAGTTCAGCAATTACCGCGACCTGCTCGCCGACGGAAATTTCGACGCCGTGATGATCGCCACACCCGATCACATGCACACCACCCACCTCGAGGCCGTCTCGAAGGCCGGCAAGCACATGTATATGGAGAAGCCGCTCGCCACCGAGATGGACAAGCTCGTGCGCGCCTACGACGCCGCCAAGAAGGCCCAGGCCAATGGCGCGATCATCCAGGTCGGCACTCAACTCCGCAGCTACCCCGGCATCGTCGGCGCGCGTGAGCTCGTGAAAAGCGGCGCGATCGGAAAAATCACGCGCATCGACGAGACCCGCAACAGCGAGAAGCCCTACTGGTATGGCTACCTCGGCCGCGACGTGAAGGAAGCCGACGTCGATTGGAAGGAATTCCTCGGCGACCGGAAAATGCGTCCGTTCGACGCGCGCCAATACGCCGCGTGGTATGGCTACTACGATTTCTGCCAGGGACCGGTGCCGCAGTGGGGCGCGCACTTCCTCGATCTCATGCACTACGTCGTGGACTGCGGCATGCCCCAGTCCTGCGTGTGCCTCGGCGGCGTCACCTACTGGAAAGACGAGAACAAGTTCACCACGCCCGACAACGTGATGGCCACGTGGATGTATCCCGAGGGCTTCATGGTCACGAGCTCGAACAATTTCGGCAACTTCGCCGGCAACTCGCGCAAGTTCTACGGCGACAAAGGCACCCTCGCGGTCGACAACTGGAACGCGCCGACCTACAGCGCCGACGGCGGCCCGAAGCGCGACGGCAAGATCCGCGGCAAGATGGACGTCACCCCCGTGCCGCGCCCCGACCACTTCCTGAACTGGCTCCAGTGCATGCGGAGCGGCGAGACGCCGCACGCCTCGATCGACGCCGGTTTCCAACACGCCGTCGCCGTGCTCATGGCCGTCGTCTCCTACGACACCGGCAAGCGCACGACCTACGACGCCGCCAAGCGCGCGATCAAGACGGCGTAACCAAACTGCAGCCGGTTCTCGTAGCGGCGCGGCTTCCCGCGCCGGCGGAGCGCAAGGAAACGAAGACGACGGCTGTCTTCGTTTTCCCTGCGTCCCCTTTCCAATTCCAATTTGCTTTCAAGATGAGCCGGATTGTAGCGGAACGGCTTCCCGTTCCGGTTGGGAGCCGAAGCGGCTCCGCTACGAAATCAGTCTCACCTTGAAAGCAATCCAGAATAACCACCCTGGTCGCGCGCCCCTTTCCGAGAACGCTACAAAGTGAGGGCCGAACGTGCGTTCTCAGTTGTGCGTTCTCAGTTGTGCGTTCTCAGGTCTACGGCGAAAAGAAAACGCCCATGGGCGTGAACGCACCCGATGCGAAGGAGAACGCGCAGTTCCTGCTCAACCTCATCCACTGGCTGAGCGGAGTGCTCGAATAGATCGCGTCTCGACTGGGCTTGCTCTTCCGAGGTGGGGCCGGCTCTCCGAGCCGGCCTGGGATGAGAACCAATTCGTCGCCTGAAACTCAGGCCGTTTCGGAGAAACGGCCCCACCCTCGGGCAATGAACCAATTCGAAGGACAGCGCCCCTCACCCCTTCCACGCCTCCGCACCCGCCACGCCCTTCGCCTCCGCGGGATCGCGACCGTAGACGCCATCCGTCTCCTTCGTCGGCAGCTTCGGTTCGCTGCGTTGCGGGCGATCGATGCAATACCACCAGTTGCGCGCAAACGTGAACGTCTCCGGCGCCGTGCCGCCGCCGATGTTCACGCCGCCCTCGGCCCAGCGCGCCGACTCGTAGAGGATGATGTTGTCGGAAAACTGTCCGTTGCGGCACGCGAGGAAACCCGCCGCCTTGTTCTCCTGCAGGATGCGCAGCGCCCAGCGACCGGGCCGGTCGATCGTGTTGAAACGCACCACGGCACCATCGACGCCGACGAACGCCATCGCCGCCAGCCCGCCGACGAAGGTGTTGCCTTCGACCCGGATGTCGCGCGCCTCGACATGCGGCGGCTGCGCCGCGAGCGGCGGCCGGAAATATTGCAGCCCGGTGCTGCCGCCGATGTTGATCCCGCGGCCACCCGCGGCGTCGAAACGATTGCCCCGGATCACGATGCCGCTCGTGCCGCCCTTGCACTGCACGCCGTTGGCCGACGGCGACGTCGTGTGCCGGAAACGATTCAGCGCAATCGTCCCACGATGACAGCCCACCATGTCGATGCCGGAACCCGCCCCGCCCCAGCGCTCGATGGTGCAGTTCTCCACCGAAAAATCATAGAGGCCCGAGAGCTTGATCCCGTCCTCATTGCCGCCGCCGCCCACGTCGAGCACGCGAAGCCCACGCAACACCACGTGATGCGCCCCCTCCTGGTCGCGCACGCCGCCGTCGTCGATGTTGAGCCCGTTGGCCGACAACACCGTGAACTCGAGATCGCGCAGCTCGACATGGGCCGGATTCGAGAGATGCAGGCCCATCTTCGCATCGCGAAACACCGCGCGCCTTTCCGGGTTGGCCGACGCGATCACGATCGGTTTGCCCGGCTCGCCGCGGAGATTCGCGAAATGAAATCCGCCGCCATAAGTCCCCTCCGCCAGCAGAATGCGCGTGCCAGGCGTCGCGGCCGCGACGGCCTTGCGCAGATCCGCGGGGCTGTCGACCTTGACATCGGCCGCACGCAAAGCGCCGGAGCCGAGGAGGAGTGAAGCGAAGAGAGCGAGCGTGCGTTTCAAATCACCGAAAGACTTCACGGCAACGCGCAGCCCCTTCAAGCCCGATCCACGCCGGACAGGATATGTAGCGGAGCGGCTTTTCGCTCCGACGGAACGGGAAGCCGTTCCGCTACGTAGCGGCGCGGCTTCCCGCGCCGTCGAACGTCCAAACCCGTTTCGTAACGGGTATAACATTACAGTCCCGGGCCTAACCCGGATATTTCATGCTCTACTCGCCAGCGACCCTACACGGTGTGCTCGGATCAAGTCTACCGATTCAACCGTTTTGGCTATCCGGGCTAAGCGCCGGGAAAGCTCGTGCAACGCTGCGGGCGGCCAATCGCCGGCCCCTATTGCCCGCCCTCGGATTTCGGCGCGCGATTCCCTCGCCCACCACTCCCCTTGAGGCTGCTGAGATAGGTCACCACATCGCGCAACTCGGCCGGCTGCAGAATCCCCTGCATCGGCGGCATGATCGAGACCGCCGGCGTCTGCGCGGCGATCTCCGGCCGTGGAATCATCTGCTGCTTGCCGTCGAACTGCCGCACGGTCACTGCCTCGGGCGTTTCCTTCGCCAGCGTGCCGGTGACTTCCGTCTTGTTCTTCAAGGTCACGTTCACGATCCCGTAACCGGTCGCGATCGTCGCGGACGGATTGAGCAGCGATTGCAGCAGATACGCCGGATCGCGCTGCGCGCCGATCGTCCGCAGGTTCGGTCCCACTTCGCTGCCCCCGCTCGCCTCGACCGAGTGGCACGCCGTGCAGTTCGCGTTGAGATGATTCGCCACGATGTCCCGGCCGCGCGCGATGTCGCCGCCCTGCATCAGTTCGTCCTGCGCCGCCGCCGCCGGCAGCGCGAGATAGGTCTTCAATTTCCGGTCAAGCCCGGGATTCGCCGCTCCGCGCGCCTGCAGGGCCGCGATCACATCCAGTTTCACCGTGGGCGCGACCGTCCCCCGCACGAGTGAGTCGCCCAACTGGCTCAGCACCGCATCCGCCGGCGGCGTCGCGGCCTTCGCCAGCAGGCCGATGACGTGCTGCTTTTCCGCATACGCGGGCCGCTGCAGCGTTTCCTGCGCCTCACGCACGAGCCGCGCCGGATCGTCAGGCAACAGCAACTCGAGCGCCGCCGCGCGCAGCGGCACGGGGGAGTTGGCCGCGAGCGCCGTGTCCAGCGCGCGTCCGAACGCCGGGTCTTTCCGCTGCTCGCCCGCGATCAGCCGCAGCGCCTGCGCCCGCAGTTCCCCCGCCGCCTTCTCGTCCGTCACGATCGCGGCAATCTGCGCCGCGCCCGCCCTCAGCGCGTGCGCGATCATGATCTCGATCGCCAGGGTCTTCAGCGTGGGCTCGGTCAACGCC
>Ga0163144_10020591_pt1 | contig 13175 bp, 17 predicted proteins | sample OliLak19BULKMAT1_FD_123175 | JGI IMG/M metagenome (GOLD analysis project Ga0163144, IMG submission 123175) | Freshwater microbial mat bacterial communities from Lake Vanda, McMurdo Dry Valleys, Antarctica - Oligotrophic Lake LV.19.BULKMAT1 | ecosystem: Environmental > Aquatic > Freshwater >... | reverse complement strand
TGGGTCAGCTGAATCGCGCGGCGTTCAATCAGCACCGCGTCAGGGTCGCGCCGTTCTTCAACGCGCAGCGCCAGATCGAAGAGCCCATTGTCCGGCCCGACGAAACAAAAATTATCCGTCTGGATTCCTATCGCCGCGCGGCGGGACCCCACGCCCGGATCGACCACCGCCAGATGAATCGTGCCCTTCGGAAAATAGCGGCACGCCGCCTCGAGAATCAAGGCCCCGGCGACAACGTCCTGAGCCGGAACATCATGCGAAATATCCACTATCCGCGCCAGCGGCGCGAGCGAAAGGATCACGCCCTTCATCGCGCCAACAAACGCGTCCTGCGTTCCGAAATCCGTGGTGAGCGTGATGAACATTCGGGAGGGCGATTACATAATGCCCAGCATCGAGGCCTGCAGCTTGCCATCGAAGGTCATTTTTTCTTTCGTCCAGGGCGGCGTGAAAACGATGTTCACGTTCACCGCTTTGATGCCTTTCTGCTTCGTCACCACTTCGTTGACGCGCGCCTTGAGCTGGTCGGCGACGGGGCAATGCGGGCTGGTCAGCGTCATCTCGACATCCACATTGCCTTCCTTCTCCTCCAGCTTGTAGATGAGGCCGAGATCGACGATGTTGATCGGAATCTCGGGATCGAAAATTTCCTTCATCGAATCGAGCATCTCGTCATGGGTTGCCACCGCGCCGCCAGCGGCCGCGACCGGAGCCGGCGCGGGCACAATGGATCCCTGCGGTTCGGTTGAAACAGTCAGGTTCGTCTCGCTCATGTTTTCCCTTTTATGAATTATGAATTATGAATTAGTCCGTAGCACAACTGTCATCGATACTGCTTTCGCCGCGCCCGGCCTTGTATTCCAGAATGCCATTCTTGAGCGTCGTCCACGCCAGCGTAGCGCATTTGATGCGCACCGAAAATTTCCGCACGCCTTCCAGCGCTTCCATGTCTGGCAATCCCGTAAACACCTCAAAGGGAATTTCACTTCTCATCATGGCTTTGAATCGATCGGCAATCGCGCCCGCCTCGTCGAGACTCTTCCCCTGCATGACGTCCGTCATCAGGGACGAACTGGCGGTGCAGATGGCGCACGCTTTTCCTTCAAATGTGACCCTTTGAAGAATTCCATTGTGATTCAAGGTGGCAAAAATGCTAACCCTGTCTCCGCAGGTGGGATTGAACCCCTTCGAGCTGATCTGCGGCTGATCCAGCATGCCTTTGTTGTGAGGACGGCGGGACAATTCCATGATGACCGCTTGATAAAGTTCATCCAACGCGTTCTCTTCCTGATGCGACTTCGCACCGGGAACCTCATCGCCGCCGAATTTTCCTGGTTCCGCCAAAATCATTTACTCCCGCTTTTCAAGCGTTCAATTTCCTCACGCAGGCGCTGCAGTTCCTTCGCCATTTCTTCCTGCCGAATGGCGATTTCACCCGGACGCAACAGGTGTCGCCCCTCGGTGGTTTGAAGCGCAACCACATCTTTGTCCAGCCTCAGTTTCAGGCCTAATCGCTCGCTGCGCAGGGCGCCATCCGCATCCGGTTCAATCGGCGCGTACGATTCGCCATGCAATCGGAACCCTTGCAACGGTGGTTTCAAATATTCCTGAAGGGGATCGAACAGGAAATACTCTCCCACTCCGAGTCCCGCATACAACGCTTTCTTCGTGCCTTGATCTTCCCAGCGGCTCTTCTTCGATGTCACTTCGAAGATGACGTCCTGTGGCTTGCCCTCTTCCCATATTTTCCAAATACGGCGCGGCGTTTTAAATGTTTCAAAAACGACAAACACATCAGGACAATAACACGCCGCCGGATCGCCTTGTTCATAATAACACAGCATGTTCGCGCCCACATACGTGTCGCTATCACGGAAGTGATGGCGCAGCATCGCCAAAAGATCCAGAATTTCGGTCACGTGCGTGTCCGTTTCGCCCATCGGCTTGCCGTCGCTTTCGGGATAGATAATCTTGTCTAGTATTACCGAAGCACCCATGTTCGATACTCCCCGAATCCATCAGCAACTATACCCGATAGTTGAAGGAAAGAGTACTCTTACGCCGCGTCAAACCGTTCCAATACTTTGCCGATTCCCGCGACCAGTGCGTCGATATCCTTGTTCGTCGTGTACAGATAGACGCTCAGGCGCGCCGTGCTTGGCGCGTCCAGCCATTCCATCAGCGGCTGCGCGCAGTGGTGTCCCGCGCGGATGGCGATGCCTTCGGAGTCGAGAATGTGCGCGATGTCGTGCGCGTGGATGTAGCAGCCGGGCGCGTCGATTTCGAACGAGATAACCCCGGAACGCAGGTCCACGTTCTGCGTGCCGTGAATCTTGATGCCCTTGATGCCGGCCATCTGTTTCAAGGCGTAACGCAGCAATTCCTTTTCGTGATGGCGGATATTCTCCATGCCGACCGCCGACAGGTAATCCACCGCCGCCGCCATCCCCGCCGTCTCGCCAATCGGAGGCGTGCCGGCTTCGAAGCGCAAGGGCGGCTCCTTATAGGTGGACGAATCGACGCGCACTTCCTCGATCATCTCGCCGCCGCCGAGGAACGGGTTCATGCGGTCGAGCAATTCGTAGCGGCCATAAAGGCAGCCGAGCCCCGTCGGCCCGCACATCTTGTGGCCGGAAAAAGCGTAAAAATCCGCGCCGAGCAGCCGCACGTCAACGGGCAGATGCGGCACCGCCTGGCATCCGTCGACGGCGAAAACGGCGCCCGCCGCGTGAACTTTGGCGCTGATCTGCGCGACCGGATTGATTGTGCCAAGCACGTTCGAGACATGCGTGAGCGCGACGATTTTTACTTTGCCGTTCGAAAGCAGCCTGTCGAGATGCTCCAGATTGAGCGTGCCGTCCGGATTTAAATCCAGGCCGTGAATGACGCAGCCTTTTTCTCTGGCCAGCAAATGCCACGGCACCAGATTGCTATGATGCTCCATTTTGCTGACGATGATTTCGTCGCCGGCTTTCAGGAATTTCCGCCCGTACCCGTGAGCCACCAGGTTGATCGCTTCGGTCGCATTTTTGGTCCAGACGATCTCTTCCGGGCGCTCCGCATTGATGAACTTCGCGACTTTGCCGCGCGCGGATTCGTAAATTTCGGTCGCCCGTTCGGCCAGCACGTGCAGCCCGCGGTGAACATTGGCGTTCGAAAATTCATAGTAATGAGTCATCGCGTCGATGACCTGCCGCGGCTTCTGCGACGTCGCCGCCGAATCCAGATAAACGAGCGGCTTGCCGCCGTTGACCTTCTGATTCAGGATCGGAAAATCATTCTTCAACGCGGATGCATCCACGCCGCAAATACCGCACAGGTCACAGTTCTCCGCCAACGCGCTTTGAGCCAGAGTCGTCACTACCGCACCGAATGCCGGGTCTGAGATTGACATCGTTAAAACACATCCACCAGGGCCAAGTTGGGATCGGGCGCTTTCGGGTTGGGAATGAGCCGTTGTCCTTGAAGATCCACTACAAAGTCCAAACCTTCCAGCGGGATCTGACCGAGAAACGCGGGGCCGCCCGGTGGACTACTCAGCGTATCGCAGTTGACGACCCTGCCCTGAACTTCCACGCGAACCGGGCCATAAACCGGGCGTTCCATCCTCCGTCCATTCGCGACGCGCGACGTCACCTGCCGCACGGCCGGGATTCCCAATCGTGCGATGATTTCTTCCGGCAGGACCAACAGAGTCGCACCCGTATCAACAATAGCGCGCGGGGTGGTCGTTCGGACACTTTCTAGTCGCAGTACGCCTTCGTGCACTTTCGCAATATCCACAACATTGCTGACCTTTATCTCAACGACCACGCGCGTCCCACCTCGACCTTCCAGCTCGGAATCACTTCGTTAGTGGAGTTACTCATGGGTTCAGAGCTCCACTTCGATTGAATCGCCAGCGTCCCGCACGGCGTATTTCTTAACGGGAGTCACCGCCGGCAGCGTTACCGCGACGCCGGTTTCGAGACTGAAATGAGCGCCGTGCCAGGGGCATTCGACGATGCACTTTCCGTCTTCGCAGAGCACGGTGCCTTCCGCGAGCGACGCTTCATCGTGAGTGCAGGTGTCGTCGATCGCGATAAAATGTCCGTCCACATTGAAGACGGCGATTTTCTTTCCGCCGAGCGAAACGGCTTTCGCCTGGCCGGGCTGGACGTCGGACTTGTTTACGGCTTTGATGAACGGCATCGAATCGTTGATCCTTCTTTTGTTCCGAACTGACGCTGGAAGTGGCCTGCGCGATTAATGTTCCTGAATCTTTCCATCGATCCGCGCGCGGAGCGGCTCGATGACCGTGTCGAGTCCGAAGCGCAGCATGATCTCTTCGAAGAACCCGTCCATGATCATCTTCTTCGCCTGGAATTCCGTCAGTCCCCGCGACATCAGGTAAAACAGAATCGTCGGATCGATCTGGCCGGCGGTCGCGCCGTGAGTGCAGCGCACGTCATTGGCCAAAATCTCCAGTCCGGGAATCGCATCCACGCGGGCGTCGTCGCTGAGCAGCAGAGTGCGGTTCTGCTGGTAGGCGTCGGTCTTCTGCGCCGTGGGTTCGAGATGAATCATGCCGCGATACACGCCGCGCGCGTTGTTATCGAGCGCGCCCTTGAACATCAAATCGGTCGTGCAATCCGGCGCGATGTGATGCTGCATCGTATCCATGTGAATCTTCTGATCGCCCGTGCCGTAATAGAGGCCGGACAGGTACGCGTGCGCCTTGGGTTCCAGCGCGCGCGTGCCCATGTACGTTTTGGAAAGGCGACCCCCCAGATGCGCGCTGACAAATGTTAATTTGCTTTCGGCCAGCTGAGTGGCGGCGTGCGCGCCGAAATACACCATCTCGGGCCCGGTGGTCTGAAGGAGGATGTAGCGAAGCCGCGCGCCGCGCCCGAGAATGATTTCAGTCTGCGGATTGCATAGTCCTTTGTCGCCCTCGCGCGACGAATACTGTTCGATCACCGTCGCCGAGGCGCCGTCTTCGACCACAATCAGATTGTGCGGGAAGATGCCGTCGCGGCCTTCGCGCGTTGTGAACTGCGCCTGAAAAGGCAATTCGACGTCGACGCCTTTGGGAACATGCAGCACGTAGCCGCCTTCCCAGAGCGCCTGGTTTAACGAGTGGAACTTCAGGCCGCTCGGCGTGGATCCGGTTGCGCCCGCGGCGAATACGCTGGTGTTCCAATGTTTTTCGAGCAGTTCCGGCAGCGTCTTCATCGCCACTTCGGGCGCGTCCCAGAACACATTCTTCGCGCGCGCTTCGCTCGATAGGAGGCTCAACACCGCCAGCGGCTCGCTGAGAATTCCGCGCACGGTTGCGGCGTTCAGATCCAAGTCGCCAAATTCCACGCGGCGCCAGATTTCATCGCGGCGGCCCGGCAGCGGCGTTTCGGTGTAATGCTTCAGCGCCTTGATACGGCGTTCGGTCAAAAACGCCGGTTCGCCAAACTTCGACGCGTGGTGCCCGATGCCTTCGAGCGTAAGAGGTGCGGTGCCTTCTGCAAATGCGATCGACATGGATGACGTTTCTTCCTTCTATGGCTTCTGTCGCCCCTTCCCAGGGCTTGGGATTTTTTGGCCCTAGCCTATGCTTGCGCCAAGGCCAGTACGGAATGTCCATCTCTGGAGAATTATCCAACCCCTCGCGTGCGTGACTTTCCTCGAGCACGCGAACTCTGGAATTCGGTCGACGCTTGCGAGCTTTTTTCTGGCGCAAAGAATCGTAAGAGCGGGAACTTCTTTCGTCGTCATTTCCATTGATGTCGCTCCCACTCACAGCCGGCGGGACGTCGGCGCTCCCAAGTACGGCGGTGCCGGTTTACCCCACCGTGCCTTCCATCTCGAGTTCGATCAGGCGGTTCAATTCCACGGCGTATTCCATGGGCAGTTCTTTGATCAGCGGTTCGATGAAGCCAGTCACGATCATCTTGGCCGCTTCGTCTTCGGTCAGCCCGCGGCTCATCAGGTAAAAGAGCTGCTCTTCGCTGATTTTGCTGACGGACGCCTCGTGCTCGACGCCGACCTTGTCCGCTTCGACTTCGATGTAGGGATACGTGTCGCTGCGGCTCTTCTCGTCGAGAATCAGCGCGTCGCAGACCACGCGGCTCTTGCTGTTATTGGCGCCCTTCATCACTTTGCAGAGACCGCGGTATCCCGCGCGCCCACCGTCTTTGCTGATCGACTTGCTGGTGATCAAGCTCGACGTGTTCGGCGCGCAGTGCACGACCTTGGCGCCGGCGTCCTGATGCTGGCCCTTGCCCGCGAAAGCGATCGATAGAATTTCGCCGCGCGCGCCGGGTTCCATCATGTAGACGGCCGGGTACTTGACGGTCAGCTTGCTGCCGATGTTGCCGTCGATCCATTCCATCGTCGCGTCCTGATAAGCCACGGCGCGCTTGGTGACGAGATTGTAGACGTTCGTGGACCAGTTCTGAATCGTCGTGTAGCGGCAACGTCCGCCTTTCTTCACGATGATTTCAACCACGGCGCTGTGCAGCGAATCGGAGCTGTAAACCGGCGCGGTGCAACCTTCGACGTAATGAACAAATGCGCCTTCATCGACGATGATCATGGTCCGTTCGAACTGGCCCATGTTCTTGGCGTTGATGCGGAAATAGGCCTGCAGCGGGATGTCGATCTTCACGCCTTTGGGCACGTAGATGAACGAGCCGCCCGACCAGACCGCGCTGTTCAGCGCCGCGAATTTGTTATCTGCCGGAGGAATAATGGTGCCGAAATATTCCTTCACCATTTCAGGGTGCTGCTTGATCGCTTCTTCCGGCGACAGGAACAGCACGCCGAGATCTTCCCACTGGCCCTTCAAATTGTGATAGACGACTTCGGAATCGTACTGCGCGCCGACGCCGCCGAGAAACTTTCTCTCGTCTTCGGGGATGCCGAGTTTGTCGTACGTGCGCTTGATCTCGTCGGGCACCATGTCCCACGTGTCGTAGCTCTTATCGGACGGCTTCAGGTAGTACGTGATGTTGTCGTAATCGATGCCGGACAGATCGCCGCACCAGTTGGGCGTCGGCTTCTTCCAGAACACGTCGAGCGCGCGGAGGCGGAAATCGCGCATCCACTTGGGCTCGTCTTTCTGTTCGGAGATTTCGACGACCGTGTCGCGCGTCAGCCCCTTCTTCGTGCGGAAGGAGTGCTTCTCAGTCTCGTGGAAACCGAATTTATAATCCTTGACGATATCGGATGCCGGATTGATCTCCGCCATCGGTTCCGTCGCAGCGGGTTCGCGTTTGATGTCTGTCATGTGGTGCCTCTTTCTTCAGCCATTCAAAATTTCAATGTGCGAAACGTGGAGCCATGAACAATGCACTTCTTTGACGCGCTCTGTCGACGGTGCCTGCATAGTGACAATTAACGATTCGGTATCAGCCTGTGCAAAATCAGGCTGCGGAATGTCGTAGCTCGTGCCCGTCGACGTGTGGACGCGCATGCGCTCCAATGGGCGTTTATTAAGCAACCGTTTGAAGTACGCCTCCCTCATGAACGTTTGCTCCCTGCTGGCGAACGGACTTTCAGCACTTCGATCTTCTTCACCTGATCCCAATTGCAAAAAATGATCGACTTTGAATCTCCACGTTTAGCTTTGGGGCCGGTTCCGATATGGATCGTCGTGTCGGTCGCGGACAAGGATCCGGGAAATTGAACATCGTGGTGTTTTCCGCTGGTCAAATGAATTCGCAGCCTGTGAGGATTGGCCAACGCTTCATTCGGATCTTCGCGGTGAAACGACTTCCAGAATTCTGTGAAATTCATCTTTCATTCCTCTGATATGTCTGTCTGGTTGATTTGACTCCCGTAGTGTGTTGCAACTTTTTCAATTGTCGTATTCATTCTAAAAACCTCTTTCCTTGCCTCCACTCGCAGGCTGGAAGCCTGCGCGACGTTACGCGCTCTTCTTGATGTACGTGTTCTTGATGTGCTCGTAGCCATTGGCTTCGAGTTCATCGACCAGCTCCGGTCCCATCGAGATGCCGATCTTGCCGTCTACCAGAAGATGCGCGTGGGTCGGCTTGATGTAGTTGAGCAGGCGCTTGTAATGGGTGATCACCAACACGCCCATGTTGTGTTCCTTCGCCAGGCGTGAGGCGCCTTCGCCGACGACCTGCAGCTTATCAAGGTCGAGGCCCGAATCGGTTTCATCGAGCATAGCCAAGGTCGGCTGGAGCATGGCCATCTGCAGAATTTCCATCTGCTTCTTTTCGCCGCCGGAGAAGCCCTCATTCAAGTAGCGGGTGGCCAGCGTCGGATCGATCTTCAGATTCTTCATCGCGGCCATCAGTTTCTTCTGGAATTCCATTACCGAGAAGCCGCTGGCTGCGCCCTGTGTTTTGTCGATCGCTTTCGCCGCACCGCCGTGGAAACGGGCCTGGTAGGCCGTGCGCAGGAAGTTCGCGACCGAGACGCCGGGAACCGAGATCGGTGCCTGGAAGGCGAGGAAGATGCCTTTGCGGGCGCGCTCGTCGGCTTCCATCGCCAGCAGGTCTTCGCCGTTGATCCAGACTTTACCGGCGGTGATCGTGTAATTCGGATGGCCGGCAATGGCGTACGCGAGCGTACTCTTGCCGGTGCCATTCTGTCCGAGCAGCACGTGGACCTCGCCGCGATTGAGCGTCAGGCTCAGCCCTTTGAGGATCTGTTTATCAGCGACCTTCACGTGAAGATCTTCGATGACCAGCAACGGCGACTCACTCATGTCCCTGTTCCTTCCCTGACTTGGCTTACGTGCTCTGGCAACATGCACAAGAGCACTACTTCTGAACGTTCAATTCCGGTGTCACGGCAACGTCGCTTACTTCTGAAACGGTTTGCGTCAGAGCCGGCTGGGCCTGTTTGATCCAGTTGGCATCGCGGGCGCTATGATTGACGACATCCTGCAAAGAGACCTTTTCCAGCACTTCCTGCATCTTTCGTTCGGCTTCGCTAAACGTCGCCAGGATCAGGCACTTAGGCCCGGCATGGCACAGTTTGGAATTCGCATTGCACTCATATAGAGGAGAGCTGCCTTCGAAGACGGCCGCGACATCGCGAAGCGTGATTTGCGCCGGTGTCCGTCCGAGCGCATAGCCCCCTTTAGACCCGCGATGAGACCTCAGCAGACCCGCTTTGACGAGCTGCTGGAAAATCTTGGCCAGATACGACACCGACACATGCTGAGCCTGCGCGACCTGTTCCACGGAAAAGTCCGTCCATACCGGGTGCGCGGCCATATAAAACATGCTGTCGACTGCCAGCTCTGTGCTCTGCGAATACCTCATAGTCGAGCACTCCTAAAGGGTCCACCAATGTTCTATCGTCGTACTTTTAGCATCAATTAACGCTTTGTCAAGACAATAGAGATAAGCGTTGTCTGCATTTATTAGAATCGTCTTGACTTTCATATTGTTAAAGCGTACCTTCATTTTGTTAAATCGTACCTTCATTTTGTTAAAGAGGCGGCGCTTGATGGCAAAATGGATCGACGAACTTTTGGACGAAGATCTTGCCTTCCTGAAGCGCTTTGTCCTCGCTTCAGGCTCGCTCAAAGATCTGGCGACGGCTTACGGCATTTCGTATCCCACGGTCAGGCTGCGGCTCGACCGGTTGATCGACAAGATCAAGTTACTGGATAACAACGGCGTGCAAAGCGAATTCGAGCGCGTGCTGAGGCAGCAGTTTGCCGGCGGTCTTGTGGACGCCGTCTCGTTCAAAACTCTCCTGGCGGCGCATAGAAAAGAAGTGGAGACGAACCGTGAAACGGACCGCACTGCTCCTCCCGATGCTGTTCAGCTTGATCGCGCACGCGGCGGACGAGACGCTGCAGGAAATATCCTGGGCGACGCTTAAAGCCGGCGGCACGCTGCTGGGCGGCGAAATCGTCAGTGACGAAAGTCTGAAGTCCGACGTGCTTGAGCTCACTAATGACAAGACTGAAACGCTGACGCTGACATTCCTTAAGCTCGATGCCGCGGGCATCACCGCCGATCATTATCATCTCAGCGGCAGGGTTCGTTACGAGAATGTGTCGGGGAAGGCACATCTCGTGATGCGAAGCTATTTTCCCGATGGGCGCGCTTTTTTCTCACGGAATCTCGGTGAATCCGGCCCCCTGCGCCATCTGGAAGGAACAGCGGACTGGCGGCCCTTCACGCTCCCCTTTGATGCGACGGGCACCAAGATGCATCCGTCCGCGTTGGACCTGACCGTTGTATTTCCCGGCACGGGCAAAGTCTGGATCAGTGATTTGAAACTCGTGCAAGTGGCCTTAACACCAGCGGAGGCTGCGGCCGCGGCGCCCAAGGCGGCGTGGTGGGACGAGCAAACGGACGGAAAAATCGGCGGGTGGCTGGGCGGCGTAGCGGGCTGTATCGGGGCGCTGATTGGGGTTTTGGCGGGACTGCGGCGCAACCGGACGCTGGTGCTCGCGTTGTTGAAAGGAATGACGATCGCCGGGATTGTTCTGGTTGTTGCGGGGATCGTGGCCAAGGCGCTGCACCAGCCTTACAGCGTTTATTACCCCTTACTGCTGCCGGGCTTCATCGTTGCGGCGGTCTGCGGAAGCAACATCGCTGTCGTGCGCAAGCGTTACGAAGATCTGGAACTGCGCCGCATTCAAGCGATGGATGCATGACGCCGCCAAAGGATCGTTTTCACGCCAAACGCGGTGATGTATAGTCACGAGAATCCGGTACAGGCTAAAGAAAGGAAATCCATGCGACTCTGGAGTTTGATTTTTGCGGTCCTCTTTGTGGCCCCGGCATTCGCCGCCGGGCTTGACACCGGTTCCAATCTGCCGGGCTACAACCCCAAGCACCTGAGCGGCCCGGACAAGGGCACGAAAGAATGTCCGTCCTGAAAATACGCGCCGGTTCCGCTGATCCAGATCTGGGTCAACGGCGACACGGCGGAAAATGTGGCCGGTCTGGCTGCGAAATTGGAGACGACGTTAAAGGACAATCAGACGTTCCGAGGCGTCGTCGTTTTTACTGACGAGAGCCTCAAGCAGGAGCTTGAAAAATGGGCAGTGGAATGGAAGCTCGAAAAGACGGGGCTCTGCTATCTCAACGCGAGCGCCAAGACGCAGATTTCAAACGCTTACAAAATCGGCGGCGCGAAAAATCTGATCGTGATCAGCACTAAAAAAAAGGTGCTCGCCAGTTTCGAAAACGTGCAGGCCGCCGACTTCGAAAAAATTGCATCTCAGTTGAAAGACGCTCCATGAATTCCATCTCCCCTTCTCCCCGTCCCCCACGCCCCCCGTCCCGCCGTTTCCCGCGCTGCCGTTCTCTGCGCCTCGGCGTCTCCGCGGTGACAATCGTTTTCTGTTTGTCCGCGAACAGCGGCGAACGCAAAACGGCGCTCGGCATCAAGGACGACATGTTCGTGATCAATGGCAAGCCGACGTACGCCGGACGGAGTTGGAACAACCGGCAGATCGAAGGCCTGCTGCTGAACTCCCGCATGGTTCAGGGAATCTTCGACGACCTCAATCCGGAAACAGCGGCCAGCTGGAAGTATCCGGACACCGGTAAATGGGACGCCGAACGCAATACACGCGAATTCATCGCCGCCATGCCGGAGTGGCGCAAGAGCGGGCTGATCGCATTCGGTATCAATCTGCAGGGCGGCAGTCCGCAAGGATATTCCAAAACGCAGCCGTGGCACAATTCGGCGATAACGGGCGGCGGCGAATTGCGACCGGAGTACATGGCGCGCCTGGAACGCATTCTGGATAAAGCGGATGAGCTCGGCATGGCGGTGATGCTCGGCATTTTTTATTTCGGCCAGGATCAGCGGCTGAAAGATGAAGCCGCCGTCGTGAAAGCCATCGACGCCACTGTCGACTGGCTGCTCGAGAAGAAGTACACGAACGTCCTCATCGAGGTGAACAATGAATGCAACATTTCGTATGACCACGCGATTCTGCAGCCCGAGCGCATTCATGAACTGATTCAGCGGGTCAAAGAGCGCGGCGCGCGGCCGCACTGGCGCCTGCTGGTGAGCACCAGTTATGGCGGCGGAACCATTCCAAAAGAAAATGTCGTCAAGGCGGCCGACTACCTGATTCTGCATGGCAATGGCGTCAGAGATGCGGCGGCGATTTCAGAGATGATCAAGAAAACGCGCCGCGTTCGCGGCTACAGGCCGATGCCGGTTCTTTTCAATGAAGACGATCATTTCGATTTCGATAAGCCCGCGACTCATTTTGAGGCGGCCGTGAACGACTATTGCGGCTGGGGCTACTTCGATCCGGGTCAAAGCGATTACGCGGATGGGTACCAATGCCCGCCGGTGAATTGGGGCATTAACACCGCTCGTAAAAAACAGTTCTTCAGCAAGCTGAAGGAAATCACGGGGGAGTGACGATCACGGGCCTGTTTAAATGCGTCTCACCTGTTGCCGTCTCTGCTGGCGTAGGGTACATTGGCGCGTGGAATTCCTCCCGGAGTGTTGATGGACACCAGTCGACTGAAGATGCTCGCCAATGAGATCAAGCAGAAGTCCGAGCTTGAACAGAGCTTGCGCTTAGCCAGCAAGCGGCAGCTGAAAATGCTGCCCAGCATGCCGAAAGTGGACGGGATCGAATTCAAAAGTCTGTATGTTCCGTGCGCCAATGTCTCCGGCGATTTTTACGATATCATTCGCGTCAGTGAACACGAGATCGGCATTGCTCTGGGCGACGTCTCCGGCCACGGCATCGAAGCCGGCATCATCATGGGCATGGCGAAGAAGGCGCTGCAGATTTACGCCAAGGGCGAATCCAGCCCGAAGCAGGCACTGATCGTCACCAATCTCGATCTGGCCGGCGATCTGGGCGAAAGCACGTTTGTATCCGCCGCCTACGGAATTCTGAACACGCAGGAGCGGATTTTCAAATTCGCGCGGGCCGGCAACAATCCGCCTTATCTGATCAACCCGGCGCGCGCTCCGATCGTCAAAGAAGTGAAGCCGAACGGCATGGTGATCGGCGTCGATAAATCGGGCAAACGTTTTTCCGTGGTGATGCAGGAAGAAGTGATTCAACTCCAAAGCGGCGATGTGTTCTTCCAATTCACGGACGGAATCGTCGAAGCGCCGGATGGCGATAAATGCGAGTTCGGCGAAGAACGCCTGCGCACGCTGCTGACACGCAGCGCCGACAAGTCGCTCGATGAGATGGTCTCGACTGTCGAAGAAGCCGT
>Ga0163144_10020589_pt1 | contig 13176 bp, 7 predicted proteins | sample OliLak19BULKMAT1_FD_123175 | JGI IMG/M metagenome (GOLD analysis project Ga0163144, IMG submission 123175) | Freshwater microbial mat bacterial communities from Lake Vanda, McMurdo Dry Valleys, Antarctica - Oligotrophic Lake LV.19.BULKMAT1 | ecosystem: Environmental > Aquatic > Freshwater > Lake... | reverse complement strand
CCCGCGGCCCCGAGTCCACCCGCGCCACCCGAATCCGCCGCCGCCGCGTCGGCCTCGCCGTCGGCTTTCAGTTGTTCGAACACCTCGAGCAGCGACGACTCGATCGCGAGGTCCATCGTCGAGAGCGCGATGTCGTTGCGCGCCACCCGCGCGTCGGTCGTCGTTGCGATGTTGATCTGGAAGACGACGGCGACAAGCACCATCAAAACGAGCAACGACAGCATCAACGCCGCCCCGGCCTCGCTTCCCGCCCTCGCGCGCGCCCCCCGGGGCACACGCAGGCCGCGGCACGCGGGCGGAGCTGTGCGGGGGGACCGGTCGGCGACAGGGTGGGGGCGGCGGCTCATGGTTCCAAGGGGCTGCGGCCCAGCGGCAGCGCAGGAATCCCTAGAAGCATACGGACGACCGAGTGCGCGCCAGCTTCCCGCGTGTCCGGACGCCCGCAACGGCACGGCGCTGCACTTCGCAGCAGGCGGCGAGAGCTGGGAGCGCGGGCCTCCAGGCCCGCCTTGGAGAGTGGTGCGCGTAGGTCGATCTCGCTCGTGGCTCCAGGGCGGGCCTAAAGGCCCGCGCTCCCGGCGTTGCTCCACGCCGCTGCACACGCTCGAGCGGCCCTACGGCGGGGCGCGACGGCCCCCCGGGCGCTCGCCGCACTCACTTGTTGCGCAGGTCGGGGAACACGCGGTTGAAGTCCGCGCCCTGCAGGATCCGCGGGCGGATGAAAAACAGGACGTTTGTGCGTTCCTTGCGCGTGCGGTCGGAGCGGAACAGGAGCCCGATCAGCGGCAAGTCCCCGAGCACCGGCACCTTGCGCTGGACTTCAACCGTGCGCTCGCTGACGAGGCCACCCAGGACGATCGCCTGGCCGGGCTCGAGGTACACCACCGTCCGCGCCTGGCGTTTGGCGACCACGGGCGCCGCGATCTCGCCGCCGCCGTCGGTGACGAAGGAGACCAACGTGCCGATCTGCTGCGACGCCTCGATGAACAGGTTCAACGCGAGCGTGTCGGTGCCAATCACACGCGGCGCGATGAAAAGCTTCACGCCGACTTCTTTGAACTGCAGGTTCGCCGTGAAGTTGCCTGTCGCGCTGATCCCCGTGAAGTTGAAGAACGGGATGTCCTGGGTGTTGAGAATCTCCGCGACACCGCCTTCGCGCACGGCAATGCGGGGTTGGGTCGTGATCTCGACGTTCTCCCAGCTCTGGATCGCCTCGAGGATGGCGTTGAAAACGACACCGTCCTGGATCGCACCGATTTGCAAAAGGGCTTCGTTTTGGTCGACGGAGTTGGGAACGGCGTAACCCAGGCTCTTCACGAACGTGCCGCCAGGGAACTCGAAGATCGGCGCATCACCCACCTGGCGCACGCCATAGTCGAGCTCGTCGACCTCCGTGACTTCGACGACGCTGGCTTCGATCTCGATTTGCGGGACGCTCGCGGCAAACAGGTTGATGAATGCTTCGACGTCGAACAAAAGGCTCGGCAGCGCAGTGACAACGAACCAGTCCGCGATCTCCACGGACCGCGAGAGTCCGGGGAGTTTCTGGGAGGGTTCGGAGAAATCCTGGTAGATCTCCGAATCCCACTTCTCAAGGAGCACCACCTGGACGAGGTTCGGGTCCTGCGTTGTGGAAGGGCCCTGCCCAGCGGTGTTTTGGTCCGGCGCGGCGTCGGCTCCAACGATGTGGAAGTCGAGGGGGAAACCCCCAAACAGCGCCAGCATGTGCAGGAGCTTGCGCCCGCGGCCGACCGGCATGGGGTAGGGCTTCGTGATGCGGCCGTCCGCGCGCGGGATGATGCGCTCGCCGAACAGCAGGTAGGGGTTGCCACTGAACGGCTGGGGCGCGATCAGCGCCTGGCCAGCGCCACCCAGGCTGCCCAAGCCCGCAGCCACGTCATCCCCGCCGAGGTCAATCGCCGTCGGTGGACTCGCCTTTGGAACCTCGAGCTCGGGCGCCGCCGCAGGCTCGCCTTTGGCGCCACCCGCCGAGCCCAGCGCCCCCGCGGGCATCACCGGCGACGCGGACACGGCCCCTTCCTCACGCACCTTTGCATCGATGCCCCCGACTGCGCCCGAGCGCAGCAGCGCGGAGAGTTCGCTCATCGACCCCCGACGGGCGTCCGTGGGCTCCTCGGGAACGCTGCGGCACGCGCCGAGCAACGACCCGAGCAATGCCAGAGGAAGTACCCACCGTGAGCCGCTTCGAACGCCACGATTTTTCGAGCGCGCCGGCGAAGCGGCGAAGTCGAGCGCGGGCGGTTGGAGCGGGGGGGTCATGCGGACGGTCGAGGGAACCCGATGGGAATCCCATCGACTTCCTAACCGATCGACCCCAGCAAGCGGTGACCCGCTCAACTCTTCGCCCCCGGAAGGGGGACGGTCCGCGATCCCCCCGAGGGGACGGCCCACGATCCCTAAAGGGGCAAACGCCGTGTCCCCCGCTGGGAAGCTCTCACATCTGTTGGCGCACCAGGTCCGTCACATCGGGCACGTTGCGCCCGTCGCTGTGGCGGATCGAGGACCACACGCTGCAGTGGCCCTGGGACTGCATCACGCTCTCGCATGCCGTCGCAACCTTCGAGCGGGCGGCGTCGCGCAACTGGATCCCCTGGGGAGATTTGGGGTCGATGCGCTCGCGCCGCAGCCGCTTCATCTCGTCCGTGTCCTCAAGCAGCGCGTTAAAATCCACCTGAGCGGGATTCGAGAGCTGGCGCGCGTCGCGCAGGCCGCAAACGTTGTCCTGGGCGCGGGTGATCCAGCCCTGCTGCTGGGCAGTCCCCTGCTCGGGAGCCGCGGCCGTCACCGCGCCGCGCTCGGCCGCGCGACCCCAATTCACACTCGGGCCGGCGAGGATGCACGTGGCGGCGGCGAGAGTGACGAGGAGGCTGGGGAGTTTCATGGCGCAGGGCGCTTGTGGCGGTCGGGGTTTGCTGCGGCGCGGCGGAGGATGGGGGTGCTCTGGCGCGGACGGGGGCTCGGTCCGGGGGGCGGCATCGACACGCCCCAACGTGGATCGGCTCGCCCGCGGCGAGAAGTGGAGCCCGCTTAGGTCCAGGTCTCCATCCGGGCATTGTGGCGGCATCCGCCGGATCCAGCAGCCCCTTAGCCCGAGTTTTTCTGCCGCTGGGAATCCTATTTCCGCGCCTCGGGAGGCGTTTTGAAGCCCGGCCCCCCCCTCACCGCCCCAAAAATGGATGCAGCCGCCCGCCCCAAAGAGGGCGGACGGCCGCGTTTTACGAAGGGCCGGGGCCCCTGCCGGAACTTCAGCCCCCGGCTTCGGCGTCGACGAGCGTCTGCTTGTGGGAGAGCTTCACTTTGCCGCGGTCATCGACGTTGATGATCATGACCTCGATCTTGTCGCCCACCGAGACGACGTCGCTGACGCGCTCGACGTAACCCTCGGCCAGCTCGGAGATGTGGCACATGCCCTCGACCCCGGGCAGGATCTCGATGAACGCGCCGAAGTCCTTCACGGACCGCACGGTGCCCGTGTAGCGCGAGCCGATCTTCGGGGTCTCGCACATCGCCTGCACCGACTGCACCGCCTGGCGCAGCAGGTCGCGGTCGACACCGCTGACCGTGACACGCCCGGTTTCGTCGACCGTGACGCGCACTTCGAACATCTCCTCGAGGCCCTTGATGGTGCGGCCGCCCGGCCCGATCAAAAGGCCGATGCGCTCGGTCGGGATCTGCAGCGTCTCCATCTTCGGAGCCCACAGGCTGACTTCCATGTTCGGGCGCGGCACCGCCTCGAGCATCTTCTTGAGGATGTGGATGCGGCCCTCACGCGCCTGAGACAGGGCGCGCTCCAGGAGTTCGCGGCTGACGCTTTCCACCTTGATGTCCATCTGCAAGGCGGTGATACCGAGGCCGGAGCCGGCCACCTTGAAGTCCATGTCACCGTGGTGGTCTTCGCCACCCGTGATGTCCGAGAGGATGGCGTAATCATCGCCCTCGGCGATCAGGCCCATGGCGATGCCCGCGACCGGTTGGGCGAGGGGCACACCCGCGATCATCATCGAGAGGCAGCCGCCGCAGACGCTGGCCATCGACGACGAGCCGTTCGATTCCATGATGTCCGACACGATGCGGATCGTGTAGGGGAAGCGCTCGGGCTTGGGCAGCACGCTCGACAGCGCGCGCTCGGCGAGCATGCCGTGTCCGATCTCGCGGCGCCCCGGGGCCAGCATGCGCTTGGTTTCGCCCACGCTGTAGGGGGGGAAGTTGTAGTGCAGGTAGAACTTCTTGCGGTACTCCTCTTCGAGACCGTCGATGATCTGCTCGTCGTCCCGGGTGCCCAGCGTGGTGCTGACTAGCGCTTGGGTTTCGCCGCGGGTGAACAGCACCGAGCCGTGTTGGCGCGGGATGAAGTTCGGCACGATCGTGATCTGGCGGATGTCCGCGTGGCCGCGGCCATCGGCGCGCTTGCCCTTGAGGATCTCCTCGCGTTCCACCTTGGTGGCGAGATCGCCGAACACCGACTTGATGGCCTTGCCGCGCAGTTTGGCCGCGTCAACGTCCAAGCCCTCGGTGAGGGAGGCAACCACGCGCTCCAAAACACCCTTGATGGCGGCCGAGCGTTCCTGCTTGCCGGGGGTGTGCGCCACGGCGCGGATGTCTTCCTTGAAGCGCGCCACTTGGTCGACGAGCTCCGGATCGGGCATGGGCGCCTCGAAATGCACCTTGGGCTTGCCGGCTTTGGCGCGCAGTTCGTCGAGTGCACCGCACAGCGACTTGATCTGGTCGTGGGCCATCTCCAACGCGTCGATCATCTGCGCTTCGGGCACTTCACGGGCCCCGGCTTCCACCATGCACAGGCCGTCGCGGTGGCCGGCGACAACCAGGTCCAGGCGATTGTCTTCGCGGCGATCCTTGTCGGTCGGGTTGACGACCAGGCGTCCGTCGACGATGCCGACACGCACGGCGCCCATGGCACCGCGGAAGGGCACCTGGCTGATGTGCACCGCGGCGAAGCCCGCGATCATGGCGAGCACATCGGGGTTGTTGACCCCGTCGTACGCCATGACGTGTGACAGCAACTGCACTTCCTGGCGGAAGCCGTCCGGGAACATGGGCCGGATCGCACGGTCGACCAGGCGCATCGTCAGGACTTCCTTCGTGGTGGGGCGCCCTTCGCGCTTGAAAAAACCGCCCGGGATCTTGCCCGCGGCTTCGGTCTTCTCGCGGTAGTCGACGGTGAGCGGGAAGAAGTCGAGGTCGTCGCGGCCGGCGGACGTGCACACGGCGGCAAAAACCATCGTGTCGCCGAGGCGCGCGATAACGCTGCCGTGGGCTTGGCGGGCGACTTGGCCCGTCATCAGGGTCAGCGTCTGGTCGCCGAGTTGGCACTCGACGAGGATGGGTTGGCTGCTCATTGGTCTTGCTCTCTTTGCCGCCTCGGGGACGGCATCCTCTTGGGTCGATTCAGGTTTGTGGGTGTTCGTTGGAGCGCCTGGAACGCGCGCGGTCCGCGGCCACACCCGCAAGGGGCACGGCGCGGACCGAGCAGTTCAGGGCGTCCGGCGCGGGCCCGATCGCGGCGCAGCGCCTGTGGAGCCGCGGCGGCGCAAACCGCGCGGCGGAGGGCTCGCGGGAGCGGAGGCCACGGACTAGCGGCGCAGGCCGAGTCGCGTGATGAGGGTCTGGTAACGCGCCGGGTGGCGCGTGCGCAGGTAACGCAGCAGCTTGCTGCGCGCGCCAACCATCATGAGGAGACCGCGGCGACTGGTGAAGTCCTTGCGGTGCACCTTGAGGTGCTCGGTCAGGTTCGCGATGTGCTCGCTGAGCAGCGCGACTTGGACTTCCGGCGAGCCGGTGTCACCGGGTTGGGTGGCAAACTGCTGGATGATTTCGGACTTGCGATCGGAAACGATGGGCACGGCGGATCCTCGTGGAGGTGCGCTTCGTGCGCGCCCGACCGGCGAAGCGATCGGTGCAGCGCGCGCGGGCGCGGGATCGATGCGGGCCCGTGGGGCCCGCGGGGACTTGCCCGGTTCCCAGGCCGTCCCTGCCGCAGGGAGCGACCCGAGGATCGGGTGCGATAAAAACGACTCGCGACACACGCGGAGCGATCGCGGGGATCGGTCCGGGGGTGGGCAAGGGCGGAAAGGGTACCGGCCGGTGGGGCGCTCCACAACTGGCCCCGGGAACGGGACGGACGCCCGGACGACACCGCAGTGTCTTTGGAAGCGGTGTCTTTGGAAGCGGTGTCTTTGGAAGCAGTGTCTTTGGAAGCAGGGTCTACGGCAGCAGGATCTACTGCAGTCGAGCCGGAGGCACTGGCCGCGGCGCGACGGACGCCGGCGGGGTTGCGCCCGGAGCGGGGGCGGACCCCGCGGGGGCGGGGCCGTCGGTGGGCTGGGTGGCGGGAGAGGACTGCGGTGCGATCCCGCGGGTGGGCTCCGCAGCGGGGGGCGGCGCCACGGAGCCGCGGGGGGGCAACTCCAGGAGGATCTCCGCCCCCAGGCGATCGGCGAGAACGCGCACGAGTTCCCCGCGCGACGAGCGCCGCACGGTCGGCATCTCGACCGTCAGCCGGCGGCTCAGGAAGGTGCGCCATAACACCGTCGGGGCGCCGTCGAGGGGCCGCACGAGCTCAACCTCGACCTCGGTCTCGACGACTCCATTCGATTCCAGTGCACCCGTGTCCCAGCGGTAGACGGAGGTGCGAAGGAGGATTTCGTCCGACCCATCGAGAGTGGGCTCGGCCCGTCCGGATTCGATGCGGCCATCGACGTGCTCGAGCCGCAGAGGGCTGAAGAGCCGCGCGACGAGGCCCGTGTAGAGCGCCTGACGCAGGGGGGCCCGCACGGAATCGAAGGCCCCGCTCATGTCGCGCACGGGCGCGACGAGCACGTCCGCGGGCGCGAGGAAAAAACCCTGCGGTTCCACGGTGGTCTCGGTGGTCCCGAGCGGCGTACGCGGCGCGGCAGGAACCCGGCAGGCGAGCACACCCAGGCAAAGGACGATTCCCGCTAGTCCCGCGGCGCGGGCCATTTTCGCGCGACTCTCTGCGATCTGCATGGGGTGATTCTAAGGGGAAAGCGCCCCGATCAACGCACGTCCAATGTGCGCGGGGCGCTGCGCGTGCGGAACCCGGCCAGGCGCTCGAGGTCGCTGAACAGGAACGACTCCGCGTCGAAACCCGCGTGGGCGAGGCTGGCGGTGCGCAGCACGAGCGCACCCACCGGGAGCGCGGCGCCCCCCGCGGCAAGCAGGTCGGGGACGTGCAGGCGGACCTCTGCGCTCACGCCGTCCGCGACGTCCGGTCGGACGATCGTCCAGCCGCGGCCCGCGCCGTCGATGAGCTCCGCGCGGTAGAGGCCACCGCCATCGGCCGTGCCGGCGAAAACGCCGTCCAGCAGCGTGTTGGGCACGACCACGTCGAAAGGCGCAAGGGCCGTGGCGCCCTCCGCGGGCGCGATGGCAACCGGCACCGGCGGCGCGAACAGCGTGCCCCCCAGTCCGGCGAGTTGGGCCGGGGTGAAGGAGATCCGCGAAAGCGCGCCCGCGCCGTCGCGCAACTCGGCGGCGAGGCGCAAAGTCGCCGCGGGGTCCGCGAGATCCGCGAGGTATTCGGCCACAGCGCCCGGGTACGCGGCGCGCGCCGTCCAACTGGTCGCTCCGCTTGGATACGCGATCCCAAGGCCCAACGTCAACGGCGTCAGTTGTCCGGGCAGCGCTGACTCGAACACGATGCGGGGGCGCGCGCCAAACTGCGGATCGTCGACGAGGTCCGCGACGTCCACGCCGGTTGCGAACAGCGCGCTGAGTTGCGTCGGCGCAAACGCGACCGGCAGCTCCTCCGCCGGCACGTTCGCCTCGTTCAAGAGCCGGCCCACGGCGATGTCGTCCGTTTGCACACCGCCCGCTGCAACCGGCGCGCGCGCGGGCGCGAACTCAAACGCCTTGATCAGGCTCGCCGCGCTGAAGTTCCCTTCCAAAAGCCCAAAGTCCCCGGCCAGAAACGCGCGCGCACCGGGCCGCGCGGGACGGATCACGATCGGTCCGAACGGGCACGTCACACCCTGGCCGCCGAAGGGGCTGCCCACACAGGCCGCCGCGGGCGACGAAGGAGAGGTGTTTTCACCGCGGCGTGTGTCGTCGACCGCGAGGTCGCTGGACGGCAGCACGAGCGCGCCAAACGCGCTGGTAGTGGACGCCGTGCCCACCACCGAGGCCACCGGCGCGGGTGTGCGCGCCAGCGGGATCGACAGGCGCGCGGAGCGCACCCCGTGAAACGTGAAACGGCCGTATCCGCTGGCGTCGACGGTGACAATCGTGCCCACGGCGGGGGCAGCGTGGGTCGGTACCGGCGCGCGGCCATCCACGTCGGTGGTCGCACTCCCCAAGGACGGATATCCGCTCCCATCCCCCAGGTCCGCGTGGGTGACGACGAATGCTCCCACGATCGGCGCCAGAGACTGCGCGTCAAAGACCTCGATCGCCAGGGTGTCCGCTGGCACGAGTGGCCCACCCGACGCCGCGCCCAGTTGCCGGAAGAAACCGGGTATCGGCGCGCTTTCGTTCAATGCGCGGTCCTGCAGCACGAACTCGTAGGCGAGCGGTTGGTCCACAATCTCCACCACGCCGATCGGCACCGGCCGGGCGATGAAAAACCCGTCGTCGTCGGAGCCCGCGACTTCCACGTCGGGCCCGTTGCCGCCGAGGTCCGTCTCGACGATGACCTGGCGCAGCGGCTCGGACGCCGTGCCCATCAACACGACGCCCGCGAGGTCCGAGCGATAAAGATCGCCGCCGCCCCCGGGCGCGACGAGGTCGATCAACGTCGGCCGGACCGTGTCGAGGATCGGCCCCTGTACGCCAGGCGCGTCCGCGTCCACGTCGAGCAGCGCGATCGGCGATACGACGGCGCCGCGCGCGAGGCGCAGGGCAAACACAAGCTCGCCATCCGCAAAGCGCGCTTTGAGTGGCGACGTGCTGGAGGTCAGGTTGAGGTCCGCGACGTCGACGGCGACCGTGTCGCCAACCCCCCCCGCGAGCGTCAGTGTGCGCTGCACGGCAACCAGAACCGGCGGGTTCGCGAAGTTCTCGCCAAACACGAAAACCGTAAGGCGATCGCCACCCTGCGCGCCCTCAAGATCCACCTCGAGCTGGAGCGGGTCAGAGCTCCCGGGAGTCAGGTTGTTGATGCCGATCCCATCGGCGGGCTGCGACAGGAGCCGCGCGCCGGTCGGAGTGGAAAACGGCGCCGTCTCGAACGCGATGACCGTCGCCGGGAGTTCGCCTCCCGTTGTCCCGATAAGCTTCGCGCCCGCGGGCGAAAGCGAGAGCGCCACATCGACACCACTGCCGACGGATACGGGTTCAGCGCTGCCGTCGAGGCTGCGCCAGCGCCACACGCGTGTGTCGGGTGGCCCAAATCCACCGGGTGCCGCAAGGGGACTGGGCGCGGGATCGAACGCGGGCGCGACACCCCCCGCTGTCACCGCCCATCCGTTGGCGATGAAACCCGGCGCGGCCATGGGGCGGTCAAAAAGGACGACGATCTCCCCCTTCGCACTTTGGTTCTGTGCGCCATCTTCGGGGTAGGACGCGACCACACGCGGGGCCGCGGGATCCGTCGCGGTGGTGGTGAAGCTCGCGAGCACCGATCCCGGCGCCGTGCCCAGGGACTGGCCGGTGTAGTCCCGTGCGTTGCCGTTCGAGGAGTAAATGACCCGGTACGTCGTGCTGGCGGCGAGCGCCGTCGCGGGCGCGAGGACGAGCAACCGCCCGTCACCGACAAGGCTCGGCGTGGCGACGATCGGGATCGAGCCGAAGTCGTCGAACCGCTCCAAGCGGAACGCGGTCAACGCGGTGCTGGGCGCGAGGGACTCGCTGAACAGGATCGCGACGGGCGTGGTCGAGGACGCGCTCGTACCGGAGGGGTAGATCTCGGACACCGCAGGGGCGCCGTCCTCGATCCATGTGCCGCTTGCGGGGGGGAATGCCTGCGCACCCAGGACACCCCCGCCGGAGCCCCCCTGGCAATTGCCCGGCCCAAACACACAGGCCGGGTTGTCGCAGCCCACGCCCGAGAGGACCGCGACCGCGGCGCCGGCGAGCGCAATCAGGAGTGCCGAAGGACGCCGTGTGCCGTCGAGACCTCGGCCGATGTTGCGAAGAGAGCGCATGGGTGAAGACGGGTGGCCTGAGCGGAACACGAAGGGGTCCCCCGCGGGCGACACGGGGATGGGCAGCGATGCGCGGGCATGCGCCGCGATGCACTGCGATGCACTGCGATGCGCCGCGATGCACTGCGATGCAACCGCGGGCCGCGAGCATCGGCCGCGGGCGGGGGGAGGTCAAGCGCGCCGCCTGTGCACCCGCACCGTCCCGCGCGAAGGAAGCTGGAAACGGACGCCCGGAGCGCGCGGATCTTCCCCGTGGAGGGCTCCTTGGAGCGTGCGCCTCGGAGTCGCGGGGGGGGCGGCGGGCGGTCCAACCCGTCGCCCCGAACGGGCGGGGGCCGCAGAGTCTGGCGGAGGCGGGCGGGGGCCTGCGGACGCAAAAAACCGAAGACCCGTTGGAAAGCGCGCCCGCGGCCCGGAAATTGCCGATCGCGCCCGGCGCGATCGCCAGCCCCCGCTCCCCCTCCCACCCCCGATGTCCCGACCGCAAACGCGCTCTGCCCGCCTGGCTTTCCTGGAAGCCCTGGCCCCCGTTGCTCCCCGCGCCTCCGTCGGCCTCGCCCGCCGCGCCGCTCGGACGAGCTTCCTTCTCTTGGGCGCGGCGGCCCTCGCCGGCTGCCAGGCAACCGGTGCGGGCTCCGTCGAGGGGTCGACCGACGCGCGCTCCCCCACCGCGCAAATCCGCGCCAACGCGCTGCCGGCCGCGGACGCCGAACGCGCGCCCCAGCCCGAGGGCGCGGGCGACGGAGCTCAGTCCGCCCGGGCGAATGCTTCCGCCCCAGATTTCGCGCAGCTTGCCGGCGCGCTGGACCTCGCGGCGCTCGAGGAAGGCCACCGGGTACTCGGGCAGGAACTCATCGCGCGCTGGGAGGACTTGGCCGACTCGCACCGCGCGTCGGCGGACCCCGCCGCGGCGCTGCCGTACCTCGACCGCGCGCTGCGGATCGAACCCGGCCGCCGGAGCTTGCACCTCGCCCGTGCCGAGGCGCTCGTCGATCTGGGCGATCAGTTGCGCGCCGAAGGCCAAAGCGGCGTCTACATCAGCGGCTCCTACGACGATGCCCGCCGGGCCTACGACCAGGCGGGCCGCTCGCCGCGCGTGCTCCTTGGCGCATCCCACGCGGCGTGGCTAAGCGGAGACGGTGCATCCGCCCACACGCTCGCCAAAGAAGCGCTGTCGCGGCTCGCGGACGCACACCGCAACCTCGTCGCCGGGGGTTCCGCGGCGGCCGCAGTCGCACCTTCGGACGTGGAGGTCGCACCCTTCGGGTCACCCGCGCGCATCGCTGCGCAGGGCGCGAGCCTCGCGTTTGCGCAGGCGGTGCAACAGGACGCTGCCGTCGGGCGCCGCGCCGCGCTCGAGGCCGAAGCCCGCACGGCCATCGACCGCCTGATCGGCGAAGCTCCGGAGGACATGTTCGCGTGGAACTCCGCGATCGACTTCGAACTGTGGCGCGGCGAACACAACGCGGCCCTCGACGTGCTGCTCGCCGGAATCGAGCAGGCGCCGGGTGAAGCGGCCCTCGAAGCGCGCCTCGTGAACCTCGCCACTGGCGCACGGGGCGCCACGGGCGCGGCCGACCTGCTCGTCGAGCTCGCAAACACCCCCGACGCATCCCCCGGCCTCGCGTTCGAAGCCGCCAAAGCGCAGTTCGAAGCGGCGCTCCTTAACCTTCCGGCGCCCGGCAACGAACCCCAAAGTTATCCGGAGCAGCTCGCGCGCTTTTCCGACGCCGAAGTGCGCTTCGCGAAGCTTTCCGCGGGGCTTTTGGCCGGGGATCCGCGCGCGGTCGAGTTGGCCGGTTGGCGCACCGTGGCACGTCTAGGGCGCGGCTGGGTGGAGTACGCTCAACTCGACCTCGAACAAGCCGCCGCGACGTTTTTCTCGGCCAACGAGATTCTGCCGCGCGGTGTCGAATGGCAAGTGGAGGGCCGCATGCGCTCCGGCTTGATCGGCTTGCAGCTCGTCGCGGAGCGTCTGCAGCGCAGGGGATCGGAGCAACTCGCCGCCGATACCCTGTGGCACACGCACCTGCTCGCGCCGTCGGATCCGATGCTCGCCAGCAACGCGGGGCTGTTCCTGCGCGACCTCGGCGCCAACATGGAAGCCGCGGGGCGGCTTCTATGTCGGCTCGCGAACGGGGAGCTCGACGCGCCACAGGCGCGCGACGCGGGCCCCAGCTTGCGCGCGCTCGCGGATCTGGCCGCCGATGGATCGCAGGACCGCACACCCGCCGCCAAGGAAGCCGCGAACACGCTGATCGCGCGCGGCGTGGAAGCGACGGAGCGCTGTTTTCGCGCCTACGAAGCGGCCATCGCTGCGAGTCCAGACGACCCGTGGATCCTGCGCGACGCCGCGCTCGTGCTCGTGTACTCCCTGCACCGCGACCTCGACCGCGCCGTCCAATGGTTCGAACGCGCGATCGAACTCGCCGAGCCGCTCGCACGGGCGGCGGAAGCGGGCACCGAAGGCCGCGGCAGCATCACCGAGGTGTGGGGCGACGCCCACGAAAACCTGGGTGTGTACCACCTCAACTTCACCGGCGACCTCGAACAGGCCGTCATCCATCTGCGCAAGGCCGTCGAAATCGGCCCCATGCCCGAGATTGATCGCCCCTGGGTGCGCGCGCTGATTGCGGCCTACGATGTAGGTGATCTCGAGACCGTCCGCACCGCACAGGATGTGCGTTCCTTCGGCCAACCCTGTCCGTGAAACCCATGAACGACTGTCGATCGCTGACCCTTTCCTGTGCGCTCGTGCTGTTTGGCCTGGGCGCCGTTTCACCGACGGCCGCCGCGGCGCGGTTCAACGATGCCGCCGCGGCGCTGGCTGCCGAGGATGCCGCGGCGCTGGCTGCCGAGGATGCCGCGGCGCTGGTCGCGCGCGGCCGCGAGCACCTCGCCGCCGGCCGAATCCAACCCGCGCGCGAGGCGTTTGAGTCCGCCGCGAAACTTGAACCGGGCCTCGCCACACGCATCTGGCTGTGGCGTGTCGACATCGCCGACGGCCAGTTCGACCGCGTGCTCTCGGAGGTGAGTT
>Ga0163144_10020588_pt1 | contig 13177 bp, 6 predicted proteins | sample OliLak19BULKMAT1_FD_123175 | JGI IMG/M metagenome (GOLD analysis project Ga0163144, IMG submission 123175) | Freshwater microbial mat bacterial communities from Lake Vanda, McMurdo Dry Valleys, Antarctica - Oligotrophic Lake LV.19.BULKMAT1 | ecosystem: Environmental > Aquatic > Freshwater > Lake... | reverse complement strand
GGCTCGCTCGCCCGCGAACGTCACCGCCCGCAGCACCAGCCCGAGCATCCGGTGGTCGTCGGTCTCGTTCGCGTCGGCGTCGGCCAGCGCCTCGGCCAGCGCGCCGTCGCCGCCGAGCGCGTGCGCCATCGGCAACAGCTCCAGCGCGCTGTGCGGCGACGTCCGGAACCGCGCCCGCTCGGCCGCGAGATCGAGCGGCGCGCACGCCGCCAGGTACTCCCCGAACGACAGGTGCGCGAAGCGCAGCCACGCCCCACCGCGCAAGAGCCCCGTGCTCCGGGCCCGCGGGCTGGTCGCCTCGCGCCGCACCAGGGCCCGTGGCAGCTCGTTCTCGGGCGCGAACATCCGCCGCGCCAGCGTGGACAGCTCCGCCCTCACCGCGGCCATCTCGTCCGCCGATCGCCCCGCCCCGGGCTCCGAGAGCAGCGCGGAGATCGCCTGTTCGTAGAGATCGATCGCCGACCCTTCGAGCTTCTTCCCGCTGCGGTACAGGCTCGCCGCGAGCGACAACAGCGCAGGATTGTTCTGCCACGGCTCCGCCCCGGGCCACGCGAACAGGTCGCGCGTCAGCTCGGCCACCCACGGCGCGTCGCCGAAATACCGCCGCAAGAAGGCCTCGGTGCCCCCCGCCCGCAACCCCAGCAGCCGCGCCCGCACGAACCCCGCGAGCACCACCGCGTTCTCGCCCAGCGGCCGTGTCGCGACGATCACCCGCACCACCGGCCCGAGCGCCGCGATCCGCCCGAGCAGCGTCCGCTGCGTCTCGTCCGGCGCCTCGTCCAGCCCGTCGAGCAACAGCTGCGCGCGCCCCGACACGATCGCCTGCGCCAGCGCCGCCCGAACCCCCTCGTCCGCCGGCATGTCCACCGCGGCCGCCGCCAGCGACGCGAGCTCCGCCGCCAGATCCGGCCCCAGCAAGGGCAGGTGCGGCACCCAGATCGGAACCAGCTCCGCCGACCGCGCGACCTCGTTCGCGAGCCAGCGCAGCAGCGTCGTCTTGCCCGCCCCGGCCACGCCCGTGAGCAGCACGCGCGGCCCGAGCTCGAGCGTCCGGCTCGCCGTGATCACCCCGCCGTCCGCGTGCGCCCCGCGCGCCGACAGCTCCAGGAGCAGCTCCGCGCGCGCCCCGTCCCCCGCCTCGTCCTCGTCGCGATCCTCGTCGAGCGGCCGTCGCAACAGATCGCGCAGGATGGGAGTCCGGCGCTCGTCCGACGCGGCCACATCCATGTCGACGAAGACATTCACCAGCCGTCGCTCCTCGGCGTCGCCGAGGAGCCGCACCGTGCCGGTGACGCCACGCAATCGAGAGAGGTAATCCAGAAGCGCCGATTCAGTGGTTTCCGACATGACCCTTCTGCTCTGCGATGATTCTGTGATGATCAGGAGTCGCCAGGCGCGAACTGCAGCGGATACGTCACCGTCATCGAGCCGCCGGCCTCCGGCGCCGGGAAGCTCAGCCTCTTCACCACCGAGACCAGACACGTCACCATGTCCGCGTCCGCGATCGTCGTGTCGCCCACCGCCGCCTGCGACACCCCACCTTTCCCGTCGATGGTGAACTTCAGCGCGACCTTCCCGCTCAGCGTCGGATTTTTGGTCATCGCCGTCTCGTAACAGAGCCGGATCTGCCCGACGTTCTGCCGGATGATCCGCTGGATCACCTCGGCCGGCAGCCCGTCGCCCGTCGTCGTCGCGGTCGCCGCCGAGACCTTCCCGCGCGCCCCCGTGTGGCTGCCCCCGAGCCTGCCGGAGCCGCTGCCAAACCCTTGCCCCGTGCCGGTCCCCGCGCCGTGCCCCAGCGTCCCCACGCTACCGAGACCAATCCCCTCGCCGGTGCCCCCGCCGCCGGGCCCGGTGCCGGTCAGGCCGAGGCCGCCCTCGCCGAACGAATCACCGATCGTGTCCCCCCACAGGTTGCCCTTCAGCGCCGCCTCGTCGGCCTTCCTCTCGTCGCCAGGCGCCGCTTTCTTTTTCGCACCGGCCACCTCCTTGCTCTTCGGCGCCGCGTCGTTTCCGCTCGCGATCGTCACCTCCGGCCCGACCGGCGCGGCCGACTGGGCCGCCATGCAGCCCGCCGTCCCGGCCAGAATCACCATCCCCACGAGGCTGACGAAGCGCATGGCGGCGAGGCTAATACGACCGGCCCCCGCGCGGAAGCCGAGGCTCGGAACCGGCGCCTCTGCGCACCACGGGGCCCCGCCGCGCTGCGCCCATGCTCAATTTTTCCGCTCTCGCGGCAGCCGTCACCGCGCGCGCAATCACCTGCTAACGTGGGCCCGTGCGTCGTTTCCTTTCGCTCGCTGCGCTGCTCGGTGCCTCTGTCATTCCGCTCGCCGCGGGCGCCGTCCAGGCCCCGAGGCGCGTGGTCACCAAGTCGCTGACGTCGGTCACCCCCGACTCCCAGAGCGGCGCCGTCGTCGAGGTCCCCGGCATCGCCCCGCTCCGCCGCGAGGTCGACGTCCGCTACGGCGCGGCGCCCCGCGCCCTCCGCCAGGCCTTTGCCACCTTCGTCGCCGACACCGGCCAGGCCGGCTGGACCGCCCTCTGGGACACCGCCACGCGCCGCCCAGTGCGCCTCTACGGCGGCTTCGTCCCCGCCCCCGGCACCGCCAAAGACCCGCTCGCCGCCGAGAAACACGCGCGCGACTTCCTGGCTCGCCACGCCGCCCTCCTCCTCGCCAACAACTCCATCGCCGACTTCGATCTCGTCGTGAACGACGACGACGCCGGCCTCCGCACCATCGGCTTCCAGCAGATGGCGAGCGCCGGCGCTCTCCGCGTGCCTGTCCTCGGCGGCCGGGTGAACCTCCGCTACAAGGCCGATCGCCTGTTCCTCCTCGGCGGCGAGGCCCTGCCCGCCGGGGTCTTCGTCTCGCCCGCGACGAGCCCGGCGGCCGCCCACGCCGCCGCCCTCGCGCACCTCACCCCGGCCCAGCCCGGCGCCACCGCCTCCGGCGCCACGCTCGTCGCCTTGCCGCTCGTCCGCAAGGGCGGCGTCCGCCTCGTCCTCGCCTGGCAAGTGGCCACGGGCAGCGCCGCTCCCGCCAGCCGCACCGACGTCTTCATCGACGCTCGCGACGCCACGGTGATTGCCACTCAGGAGAACCTGCACTTCCTCTCCGGCTCCATCAAATACGAGGCTCCCGTGCGCGGTCCCGGCGAGCACAGCCTGTTTCCCGCCGCGAGCGCCCACCTCCTGATCGACGACGCGAGCTATTCCACCGACAAGACAGGCCAGTTCTCGACCACCGACCCGGCGAGCACGCTCGCCTGCTTCGCGCGCAGCAACGTCATCGACGTGCTCAACTCCGGCGGCGACGCCGCCTCGCTCGAGCTCGCCCCGGTCGACGGCGCCGACGTCGTCTGGTCATTGAAAGACGACGAGGAGGGCGACGCCCAGCTCTCGGCCTTCGTCCACGCCTCCATTGCAAAAGAGGTCGCGCGAAAGATCGCGCCGGGCATGACCTTTCTCAACCAGTCGCTCAAGGTCAAGGTCAACCAGGACGACCCCAGCTACGCCTGCAACGCCTACTGGAACGGCTTCGATCTCAACTTCTTCCTCTCGTCCCAGCAGTGCAACAACACCGCCCGCGTCGCCGACGTCGTCTATCACGAGTTCGGCCACGCCTTTCACACCCACACCATCCTCGCCAGCGTCGGCGGCTACGATCCCGCGCTCGCCGAGGGCGGCGCCGATTACTTCGCCTCCATCATCACCTCCGATCCGCACCTCGCCCCCGGCTTCTTCACCAACGGCGGCTACCTGCGCGAGTTCGACACCGATTACCGCTGGCCCGAGGACATCAGCTGGGACCCCCACGAGACTGGCCTCATCTTCGCCGGCGCCATGTGGGATCTCCGCACCATCCTCTCGAAAGAGATGGGCGAAGAAGAGGGCGCGGCGCTCGCCCACCAGCTCTACCGCGGCGCCCTGAAGCGCGCGCCGAACATCCCCGCCACCTTCGCCGAGGTGCTCGCCACCGACGACGACGACGGCGACCTCGGCAACGGCACACCGCACACCTGCCAGATCCTCCAGGCCTTCGCCCCCCACGGCATCACTCCCTACCTGACCGCGAGCGGCCTCACCCTGGTCCACGACCCGGTGAAGAACCTCCCCGCCCAGACCGAGCCGTACGACGTCCGCGTCGGGCTCGCCCACGCGTTCCCGCAATGCGCGGTCCCCGGCGACGACGTCGACGGCCTCGAAATTCAATGGCACACCCAGGGAATGTCGGGCAAGGCCGTCATGACCAAGGACGGCGACGATTACCTCGGCCAGATCCCCGGCCTCGTCGCCGGGACGCAGCTCGAATACAAGCTCGTGGCCAAGGTCGGCAACGCGCAATCTTTCCTGCCGCAGAACGCGGCCGATCCCGAGTACCGGGCCTTCGTCGGCGACCTCACCCCGGTGTATTGCGCCGACTTCGAAGAGGGCGCGGACGACTGGACGTTCGGCGAGGACAACGGCAAATCGACGGACTTCGGGTGGGGCGAGCCGCACGGCGCCGCGGGCGACCCCGCCACGGCGTTCGGCGGCCAGCACGTCATCGGCACCAACCTGAGCGTCGAGGGCCATTACCGCAGCAAGCGGAGGTCCTTCGCGACAGGCCCCGTCGTCGACCTCAGCGAGCACAAGCACCTTCGCCTCCAGCTCATGCGCTGGCTCACTGTCGAGGACGGCTATTTCGATCAGGCCACCGTGCTCGTGAACGGCCAGCAAGTCTGGACCAACAAGGGCACCGACGAGCAGGACGGCTCGCTCACCCACGCCGACCTCGAGTGGCGCTTCGAGGACATCGACATCTCGGCCTTCGCCACCAGCGCCAACAAGTCGGCGCAGGTCCGCTTCGAGCTGACCAGCGACGAGTACGGCGAGTACGGCGGCTGGAACATCGACGACGTGTGCATCATGGCGTGGGAGCCGCCGCCCGGCAGCGGCGCCGGCGGCTCGGGCGGCTCCGGAGGCGGCGAATCGGGCGGCTCGGGCGGAGACGGCACGGGCATAGGCCCCGACGACCCGGGCTGTGCCTGCCGCACCGGCGCCCCGACGAACGACGGCAACGCGCCCTGGGCCCTGTTCGGCGCGGCCGCCGCGCTCGGCCTCCTGGTCAGGCGACGGAAATAACCGTGCGCGGCGCGGCGTCCGGCAAACCCCTTGCAGCGGGCCTCGCCGCCCTCGCGCTGTCCGTCTCGCTTTCGCGCGGCGCCTCCGCGTATTGCCGCTCGACCACCTGCGAGGCCGACCTCGAGACGGGCATCCAGGGGGCCCAGTGCGAGCCGCCGCAGGAGACCGACTGCGGTGTCCCGCTCCGCTGGGAGCGCGACTGCATCGGCTTCACCCTGCAACAGGACGCCTCCGACGAGATCGACCTGAAGATGGCGAAGCAGACGCTGGCGGCGGCCTTCGAGATCTGGGAATCGGTCGACTGTGGCAAGGGCAGCCCCGGCATCCACGCCGTCGACATGGGCACGGTCGAGTGCGATCGCGTGGAGTACGAGCCGCGCGCCGGCAATGCCAACATCCTGATCTTCCGCGACCGTGACTGGGAAGAGAACGGCTACGACAAACTGGCCCTCACCACGGTGAACTACGACAAGGAGACCGGCGAGATCTGGAACGCCGATATCGAGGTCAACACCGCCGGCTACGACTTCGCGCAGGGCAAGAACGGCGGCGACAACGACCTGCTCGGCGTCCTCACGCACGAGGTCGGCCACTTCCTCGGCCTCGCCCACTCCCCCTACGAAGACGCCACCATGTACGAGGCTGCCCACGAGGGAATGGCCGACCTGACCGAGGACGACGTCTCCGGAATCTGCACGACCTACCCGCCGAAATCCATCAAGGAAGACACCTGCAATCCCATCCCGCGCCACGGCTTCTCGGCGGTGTGCGCGTCGAGTCAGACCGAGGGACAGTGCGGGATCGCCGCGGCGGGGCGCCCGGGCATGCCTTCCGAGACACCGGTGCTGGCCATTGCGACGGCGGTTGGGGTGCTGTTGGTGCGGCGGCGGGACAAGCGATCTCCTATTGGATCGAGATCTTGAATCGCGGAACCACCGGCGCTTCGCCCGCACGGTCCATCGCGTGAATGAACACTCCACCGTTGATGGAGCCGCTTCCTCCGGGAGGACGGGCGAGCCGGGGTGGTTCGGGGTGGTAGACGGTTGGAGTGGGGCTCAGCGGCGTTTTTTGATCTCTTCCTGGGCCTTCCAGCCTTTTTTCTTCAGCAGAGGGGCGAGGATCAGCGTCGCCCTGGGGACGGTGGTGCCGAGTCGGGCGAGCAGGCCGCGGGAGACCGGGATGGCTATCTCGAGGGGTCTTTTGGGGAGGACCTTGTCGAAGATGAGCTGTTCGATGTCCTCGACGGTGAGGGGCGCGTGGCCCGAGAACGTCATGGCTGCCTCGCGGTAGTCGACCTGCAAGTCGAGCATGGGGGTCTTCACGGCGTCGGGCATGACGAGTGTCACGGCCACGCCCAGGGGCTCGAGCTCGGCAGCGGCGGCCAGGGAGAAGCCGCGGACCGCGAACTTGGAGGCGCTGTAGAGGCAGAGGCCGGGCACCGCCGCCATCGAGGCGAGGGAACCGAAGTTGATGATGTGGCCCGAGCCGCGCGCCAACATGCGCCGCGCGGCCGCCCGGGTGCCCCAGATCACGCCTTTGACATTGACGTCGATGTGGAGGTTCACGGATTGCTCGTCAATCTCGTGGACGAAGCCCGGCTTGAGGACGCCCGCGACGTTCATCACCACGTCGACCGGGCCGAAGGCCTTCTCCGCCGCGTCCATGGCGGTCTCCCACGCCGCTGCCCGCGTGACGTCGAGCGGCTGCAAGAGGATCCGGGCCGCGTGCTGCGGAGACTCGCCGTGGAGCGCGGCGAGGCCCTGTTCGTCGAGGTCGGTCGCGACCACCCGGTGACCGCGCGCCGCGATCTGTTTTGCGAGGTGCTTGCCGATGCCGCTGGCCGCCCCGGTCACCACGAATACCCGATTGTTGTCCATCTCAGCCAGCCACCTTGCCAAACGACAGATCGCCGAAGCTCATGGTCGGCGCGATCCCGGGAAAGGCCCAGTACGCGGCGAGCTCGGACGAACAGGCCATGTTGGGAAAATCGGGGTTGCGGATCGACGGGCCCGCGACCTCCTTCTCCTGCACCATCGAGATGTATTGATCGAGGCCACCTTCCAGCGTGTTTCCGTTCAGGATGACCTCGACGCCCGTGCTCTCGGCGTACTTCGCCACCCCCGGGATGTGCGAGTATCTCGGCGCATAAGCGTCGGGGGCCACGCCGTTCTCGCTCGTCACGAGCAGGCCTTCGGGGGTGTGCGCCACGAACGAGTGGTTGCCCTCGGTGTGGCCCGGCGTGTGGAGCAGCGCCGCGCTCTCGCCGATCATGGTGTCGCCGTCGAGCAGCACCACCCGCGACGGATGGATGCCGCGGAGGCCGTCGGGGCAATACCAGTCCTGCTGGGGTGGCAAGAGGCCCTGTGCGCTCTGCCACTCTTGCCGCATGACAAGCAGCCTGGCATTGGGGAAATAGCCCGTCCTTTCGCCATTACCGAGCCACTTGCGGACGTCCTGCGTGTGCAGGTGGTCGTACGAGATGTAATCGACCTTCTCGGGCAGAATGCCAATCTCCGACAGGCTCTTCTCCACCGTGGAGAGCTGCGGCCCCAGGAGCTTTTTGCCCATCTCCTGGAACGGCCCGAAGTTGCTGGCGAGCCGCTTGAAGAAGGGGGTCTCGGCGTTCGCGTGGATGTCCGACGGCGAGGCGAGCAGGGTCTTGACCCCGAGGTCGGTGTCGACCTGGATCACGAACAGGCGGTTCAGGATGTGGACGTACGGGAGCGGCAGCGAGCACGCATTGAGGAAGGCATAACGCGTCGGGTACGGCACCCGGATCAGGCCGAACGAGCCGTAGTATCGCGCCACCTTGCCCTTCAGCATCCGCTCGCGAAAGCGCGCCGCGCGGAGCCGCACCTCGCGCAGCCGGTCGGCGGGAGAGGCGGCGTCGCGCGCCCCCTTGAAGTCGTCGATGGGCCGCAGGCAAGGGTCGAGCGGGGCGAACATGGGCCCGCACGATAGCACCCCGCCGCGGTCCGCTCGCGCCTTCCTTGCGACCTTCTCCCGGCTTCCTTGCAGCTTGCTCGCGCCTTCGTTGCGACCCGCTGGCAACTGGGTCGCGCCGGCCCGAAAGGCTACTTGCGCCGCCGCGGAATGAACGCCCCGTCCGTGCCGGTGGCGGCGCCGGGGGCCGCGTTCATGATCGCCGCGAGCACCGCCGAGCCGCCCGCCACCGCCTTCTCGAGCTGCGGCGCCTCGGGCGCGGTGACCTCGCGCTCGTCGTACAGCTCGGCCGGGATCTCCTGCAAAAAGCGGCTGATCACCCGCGGCACCATCTTGCCGCGCATGTTCCGCGCCCGGGTCCGACAGAGATACAGCTTGTCCTTGGCGCGGGTCACCGCCACGTAGAAGAGCCGGCGCTCTTCATCCATGCTGTTCGTCCCCTCGGCCGGCAGATCGGTGGCCCGCTCGGTCAGCGTGCGCGAGTGGGGCAACAGGCCCTCTTCCAGGCCAATCACGAACACCAGCTTGTACTCCAGCCCCTTGGTGCCGTGCATGGTGGTCAGTGTGACCTTGTCCTCGCCCTCCTCGTCCTGCTCGTCCTGCCGCAAGGTCAGCCACCGCAGGTAATCGGCCAGGTCCTTGCCACGGCCCTTGCCCTGCTCGTCGCGCCGCGCGAACATCGCGAAAAGGCCCTCGACGTTGCCCCACCGCCGCTGCGCCGTCTGCCCGGTGGTCGACGCCGCCATCACGTCCGCTTTCAGGCCCATCTCGTCGGCCAGGGCCCGCGCGACAGGCCCCGACGACTCGCCACGCTCGAAGCGCTGCCGCGCCCCCTCGACGATGCGCAGCAGCTCGCGGCAGCCCTCCATGGCCGCGGCCGGCAGCCCGTGCACGATGTGCGGCCGCGACACCACGGCCCATAACGTCTTGTCGTGCCCGGTGGCGTGCGCCGAGATCTTCGAGAGCGCCACTTCGCCGATGCCGCGAGCGGGGTAGTTGATCACCCGGCGCAGCGACATCTCGTCGTTCGGATCGAGCGCGAGGCGCATGTACGCCATGAGATCTTTGACCTCCTTGCGCTCGAAGAACTGCTGCCCTCCAATCATCCGATAAGGGATCTGGCGCTCCTTCAGCGCCGACTCCACCGCCTGCGCCTGGAGGTTCGAGCGGTAAAGAACGGCGCAGTCGCGCGGCCGCAGGCCCCCCTCTTCGAGCGCCTTCGAGATCTGATCGCCGACGAACGAGGCCTCCACGTCGGCGTCCGTCGCGACGATGACCTCGGGCCGCGGCCCCTGCTCGCGCGTCGCCAGCAGCGACTTCTTGTGGCGCCTTCCGGGCTGCTTGGCGAGCACCGCATTGGCGACGTCGAGCACGGCGCTCACCGAGCGGTAGTTCTGCTCCAGCTTGACGACCTTGGCCCCGGGGAAGTGCTCCTCGAAATCGAGGATGTTGCGCACGTCGGCGCCGCGCCAGGCATAGATCGCCTGGTCGTCGTCGCCGACGACGCACACGTTCTTGTGCCTCTGCACGAGCAACCGCACCAGCTCGAGCTGCGCGTGGTTGGTGTCCTGGTACTCGTCGACGATGACGAAGCGGTAGCGCTCCTGGTAGCGCACGAGCACGTCCTCGCGCCGCTTCCACAGGTTCACCACCTCGCAGATCAGGTCGTCGAAATCGAAGGCCTGCATCGCCCGCAGCGCCGCCTGGTACCTGGGATACAGCACCGCGGTGATCTCGTCGTAGTCGCCCCGCCCTTGGCTCGCCCGCTCGCGCGCCGCCCAGTCCTCCGCGCTCATGAACGCGTTCTTCGCCGACGAGATGCGCTCCAGAATGGCGCTCACGTCGTAGTTCTTTCCGGTGCGCACGTCGCGCAAGAGCTCGCGCACCACCCCCGCCGCGTCCGCCTGATCGAAGATCGCGAACGACGTCCCGCGAAAGCCGAGCGCCCGCGTCTCGTGCCCGAGCACCTCGAGGCCGAAGCGATGGAACGTCGACACCGTCAGGTCGCGCGCGTGCTTCGCGCCGACCAGCCGCGCGACGCGCTCGTGCATCTCGCCCGCGGCCTTGTTGGTGAACGTCATGGCCAGGATCGCCCGCGCCGCGACGCCGCGCTCGATCAGCCGCGCGATGCGCTGCGTGACGACGCTCGTCTTGCCCGAGCCGGCGCCCGCGAGCACCAGGAGCGGCCCGTGCTCGTGCTCCACGGCCTCTCGCTGCGCGGGGTTGGGAGTCGGGGCCACGCGAGGCTCATAGGTCAACGCGCGCGTTCCGTAAACGCGCACGATGTCACGCTCGTTTCCCGCGGGAATGTCGCCTCCTGCGCGCTCCCTTCGGGGCGCTGCGCTGCCCGGTGCAGCGGGCCTTCCGGCTTGCTACGGTGCACGTTCATGCCGCGCCGCCGCTCGCTCGCTTCGTCCTTCGCCCGCTCCTTGCCCTCCTTGCTGCTCGCCGCCGTCGCGCTCACCGTGGGAGCGGGCGCCGCTCCGCCCGCGCTCGCCGCGCCGCCGCCCGACGTCCACCCGCGCCTCTGGGTCCGCGCCAGGGACCTGGACGACCTGCGAAAGCGCGCCACGCCCGCCAACCCCATCTACGAAGAGGGCCTCCGCAAGGTCGTCGCCGACTCGACGCAAAAGATGGACTTGCCCGCCCCGGGAGACATCGTGTCGCGGGACGACGGGAGCTGGTCCGAGAGCTACGACCAGTGCTCCGAGCTCTATGCCCAGGTCTTCGCGTTCATGTACCTGATCTCGCCCGACGGCTCGGCCGAGAAGGCCGATCACGGCAAGCGCGCGAAGACGCTGCTCATGAACGTGATCGACAAGGTCTACGCCGGCATGGCCAAGCTGCCCGAGGGCACCAGCCTGAACGACATGGCCCCCGGCGGCGCCAAACATTACGGCGACCCCTGGTCCGGCGGGCAGTTCCCGCTCAATCTCCGCACCTTCATTCAAGACGCCATCCCGCTCACGGTCGACTGGATCTACCCGCTCCTCAGCGCGGACGATAAAGCCAAGATCCGCACCGTCTTCATCTACTGGTCCAGGGTCATCACCGAAAAGGCGGGGACCACCGGCGACAAGGACAGGCCCAAGCCCCACGGCGTCTACAACGATCCGGCGCTGCTCGACCTCGGCGACCCCACCCGCGGCACCGCGCGCTTCGGCCTGAACAACTGGTTTGCCATGCACATGCGCCTGCTCGGGCTCATGGCGCTTTCAATGGACGCGGCCGACGACGTCCCCCGCCCGGGCGGCCCGCAGGGCAGCTCTTTTTTCAATGGCTTCAAGTCCGCCCCCGCCGGCACGCTGCGCGATTACCTCAAGAGCGCCACCGGCGCCTACCTCTACATGATCGACTACGGCCACCGCAATGACGGCCGCGGCGGCGTCTCGCCCGAAGGCATGCAATACATGAGCGCCGGCCTCGGCCCGACGGCGCAGTTCCACCTCGCCCTCAAGACAAGCGGCTGGGACGATCCAAACCTCTATCCGCAGAAGCAGGATCAGGTCGTCCTCACCAACGATCCCTTCTGGAAGGACCTCTTCCCGGCGTTCTTCGCCCAGCTCAGCCCGGTGCCGCTCAAGACCAAATCCTTCGAGTGGCACGGTCCCCTCTACCAGGCCGCGTGGTACGGCGACGGCGAGAGCTACCTGGTCGGCGAGATGATCGGCCTGTTCGGCGCCCTCGGCCGTTATTACGATCTCGCCGGCATCCCCGAGCAGGCGGGCTATTCACGATGGATCGCCGAGAACGTCTCGCCCGGCGGCTCCAAGTCAATGACCAACCGCGTGCGCAGCGCCATCAACAACGGCTCCACGCGCCTCGCCATCCTCTACTTCCTCGCCATGGATCCGAATACCAGGACCATTGCCGACCCGCGCCCAAAAATGCCGACCACCTGGTTTTCGCCGGGCCTGAGCTCGCTGTCCGTGCGCACCGGCTGGGACCAAAATTCGCGCTGGCTCGCCTACATGCTGCCGTGGAACCGCGTCGACCACCAGCACGGCGAGGGCAACATGATCCAGCTCTTCCGCAAGGGCGAGTGGCTCACCAAGAAGTGGGTCGGCTACGGCTCCCGGGCTGCCAGCTCCGAATTCTCGAACACCATCACCATCTTCAACGATCCGCCCAAATACAACTCGCCCGGCTCCTACCAGAACGATCAATGGAAAGCCGGCTCGCAATGGCAATACATCGGGGCGGGCGACCCGCTGCTCGTCGGCTGGAGCGACACGCCCGATTACACCTATGCCTACGGCGACGCGACTCCCCTCTACAACTCCAAGATGGACGGCGCCTCGGCCACCGCGCACGTCAGCCGCTCGCTCGTCTGGCTCAAGCCCGATCACCTGGTGATGTACGACCGCGTCGCCTCGCGGAAGGCCGACAGGTTCAAGCGCTTCTGGCTCAACTTCGAGAACGAGCCCAAGATCGAGGGCAGCCTGATCACCGGCACCACGCCCGGCGGCCAGAAGCTCTTCGTGCGGACCCTCGCGCCCGAAAAGGCCACCTATGGAGTGAAGTCCGATCACCCCATGTGGGAGGGCGGCAGCAAGCAGACCGCGACCGGCGAGCCCATGCAATACCGCCTGATGGTCGAGGCCCCCAATCAGCAGGACGTGCGCTTCCTGCACGTGCTCCAGGGCGCCGACGCGGGCGCCACGGCCGAGACCGCCACCATGCTGCGCAGCACCTCCGGAGCGCCCTTCGAGGGCGCCGTCGTCCACGACACCGTCGTGCTGTTCCCGAGGGACTTCGGCGAGCCGGCCGCCGCCGTCGCCTACGACGCGCCGGCGACCGTCAAGCTCCACGTCGTGACCGGCCTCGTCCCCGACAAGGGCTTCACGGTCAGCGTCAAGACGGCGGGCGACAAGGCCACTGTCTCGGTCCAGGCGGAGGGTGAAAGTCGCTCCGACAAGGGGGGTGTCCTGGTGTTCGACCCGAGCGGCAAGACGCTTCCCCTCGGCGCCGGAGCGCAGGGCGGCGCCGCCTCGCTCGAGGCCATCCGCGCGGCCGCCTCGGGCCGCCCCGCCCCCGGCACCTACAACTCCCCGTCCGCCGCTGTCGCCGGCACCTCCGCCGCGAGCCCCTCCCCCTCCGGCGCCG
>Ga0163144_10020587_pt1 | contig 13177 bp, 9 predicted proteins | sample OliLak19BULKMAT1_FD_123175 | JGI IMG/M metagenome (GOLD analysis project Ga0163144, IMG submission 123175) | Freshwater microbial mat bacterial communities from Lake Vanda, McMurdo Dry Valleys, Antarctica - Oligotrophic Lake LV.19.BULKMAT1 | ecosystem: Environmental > Aquatic > Freshwater > Lake... | reverse complement strand
GCGCCTTATTTTATTCTTTTTTTCTAACTTTTTTTACACTTTTTTTACTGTACAAAATTCATTTAGACAATATAGAGTATATGAATTTATTAAATCAGCATGAAATTTTAGTTCAACAAATGAACGAAATTTTGCACACTTTTAATTTAGTTAATGAAAAATTACAACATTTAACTATCTTACAGAAAAACCAAATTTTGGTTCCAGGTAAAAGGATAGTAGACAATTTTTATGTTAGTATTGCCTTAGATATTACACTTTTCGCCTTGGGCTTTATGGTAGGCGTGATAATGCTTAATGCATACATTAATCAATTCCCGAACAGTCCTCCTATAAATTTTCCTACAGCCTTCGTTGGCCATTATACAGAAGGGTTTTTAATAAAAGATCAAGAATACGGGTACGAATATATTATTATATTTTTAGAAGAAAACGTCATAGATATTTATGTGCATATGATACCTGAGGGAATGGGATTGAGAAATGCCGTACAATTTTTTAGAATGTACCCATTTCTTAAACCCTACGTTTTAGCTACAATAGACTTATACGTACAGAAAAATGTTTACACTGCTTATGTTAATACTTTGTCGGAGTGGGAACCTGGTGTATTCGACATAGATTAACTAAAACAATTCTTTTTAAACAAATTGAATATAATAATAAAAACAAAAGTGAATAAAATAAGTAACAAGACTTAATAACATAACGGTTAATGTAAAAGATTGCAAATTTTTTAATAAGAGTTCGAATCTCTTTTAAGTCTTTCTAAAAATAAAATTATGGATTTAAAAGTTTTAAAAAAAAATTTTTGAATATTTAATAAAAAGTTTTAAATATGTAAAAAGAAATTTACTTAATATATCTTATTATTGTTTAATATTCGTTATCGATGAAAAAAAATTGGACGCTTTTATAAGAAATTATCATTATTTTAATGACCAGGTCCTTGACATTGTAGTTTCTGATTATAAGATATTTTTACTAGTTATACCTGGTGCAATGTATATTCCAAATATGGTACTGTTTTCAGATAGGGAAACTCTGAGAATATTTGATTTTTCAATTTCTGTAAAAGACTTCAATAAATTAGCAATAGTATGTGGATTTTTTTTGTTTTTTATTATTGCTACAAGTTATTTAGGAAATTTTAAATTCACTCATATTGAGTTTATGAAAAACTTAAAAAGAAATGAGAGTAATTCTATCAAACGTTTAGCTGCCTCTACTGTATTGACAAAAGTCGGTCTGTTCTGTATCTTTTATTGTGGTTTTGCTTTAATGAATTTTTTGCTAACTGTCGATATTACTTTTTATATTTGTAACGGATATGAACTGTTTAGGGAGATTCTTTATTATTTTCCAAGGTCATATAACTCAATAGCAATTTATTCATCATATTCTATGGCTAGATGGTTACAATGGAGTAAATAAATTGTATGGGTTTAGTTTTACAAATGCCGATTATTTATCTGATAGATTTGCGTCGAATGAAATTAAAGTAAGTAGCGGAGAGTATGAAAAAGCAAAAACCGTTTACGAAAACATACGTTTTGTGCATCAAAATAAACCCAGCACGACTCCGTAAATTTCAGCTAATTCGTCTGCTTAGATGTGCTGGTTCCGTAAAAAGATATAATGGCTGATTTATTAATATATTTTTATGGTTTTTAAATATTTCGTTAAAGCAATTTGTTAAGATTTCTGAGTTTTTCGTAAAAGTATCTGAACAGTAAAAATTTTTATTTTTTATAAAAAAAGGATATTTTTTTGCAATTGTATATAATTTTGTAATTGAGTTGTTAAGTTGTTTAATTAATTTTTTATTAGTATTTTTTAATAAAGAATCATATTTTTGTATATTATTTGACATTTCATGATTGAAAACGTTAAAGTTTCCTTTGTAATTTTGTATTTTTAATGTAGATCTTAAAATATTTCTTAAGTTTTTAGCTTCTTTGTTATTATAAAAAATTTTTTCAGTTTTTTGTGGCCTATCTTCTAAATTTAATAATATTTGTTTATTTTCGTAAATAGTTGGTGAAGGTATAATCATAGTTGCCTGTAATCCTAAGTTACTACCATGTGCATTATGCCAAACAGAATTATTTGCTTTGTTAAAGTGTATCAATTTTTTTAAATCAATAGTTTCATTTAATTGTGAAAAAACATTGGTGTCATTTTTCATCTTTTTGTTTAAAGGTTTAATATTTAGTGAATCAAGCGAATTTTCATTTAAATTATAAGAAAGTAATATACAACAATTTTTTGTAAATATATTATTAATAAAATTTTTAAAAACATGAATATCATTTACTCTGTTTAAAAAAGAATCACCAATAACTATTAAAGGATTTGCAGAATTGTAAAAATTAGTATTATAAGTTGCTAATTTACCTTCTAAATTATTTGTTAAATTAGAAAAATTAAAACTTATAAAATTGATAGCATAATTATAGTCATGATTTATTCCAAAAGAATAAATATCAATTGTTTCGTTTTTTGCTTTAAATCTTATTTTAGAGTTTAATACTGCATTTTCGATTTTTGGATTACTGCTTAAGAATAAAACAGAATCTGATATTGCATCAATTGCTGATGAAATATTTATTTGAGTATTTAAATATAAATTTGTTTTTCTGTTATTATTTTCAGCTCTATATACTTGAAATTTTTCAGGATATAAATTATTAAGATATTTTAAATAATACATTGTATCAATATCAGTTTTATGATTTATTATAAAAGAAGTATTTTTATTAAGGATACTTTCTAAATTAGACAAAGTATTTTTCCAATTTGATTTTTTGAATTGTTTATTTTTAGTTAGAAAAAATAAATTTTCTACTCTATTTATATGATTAGCATCGTAATTAAACCTTGCCTTATCAGAGATTATGTTTTCATTAACTTTTTTATTTATTTTTGGTAATATTCTAACAATTTCAGTTTCTTTATAACTTACATAAATGTTAGAACCTAAGGAATCGGTAAAATCTATACTTTCAGACACTCTTAGTTCCCAGGGTCTTCCTTTAAAGGCGTAGGGTTGTGATGTTAATGCACCTACAGGACATAAATCAATAACGTTTCCTGAAATTTCTGAACTAAAAAATTTAGGAGTATAAGAACCAATTTCAGTACTTCCTCCTCTATTTAAAGTTCCAAAAAAATCTTCTCCCGCAATCTCTGTACTATATCTTACACATCTTGTACATGAGATACATCTTGTCATTATTGTTTTTATTAAAGGACCGAAATATTTATCTTCTGCAGTATTTTTTTTAAAAAAATATCTACTTTGTGTGCTTCCAAATATTTTTGTTTGATCTTGTAAATCACACTCTCCTGCTTGATCACATATTGGACAATCTAATGGGTGACTTAATAATAAAGTTTCCACTACATTTTCTCTTGCTTTTTTAACAAAAGGAGTACTTGTAAGAATTATCATTCCTTCTTCTATTTCAGTAACACATGAAGCAACTGGTTTTTCACCATTTTCTATTTCAACAAGACACATTCTGCAATTTCCCGCAACAGAAAGCGTTTCATGGTAACAAAATCTAGGAATATTTATTCCTGCATGTTTACAGGCTTCTAAAATGGAAATATTTGGTTTTGTAAAAATCTCAAAATCATCTATTGTTATAGAGATCATAAAAAATTAAATTCAAAAATTTGGCCATAGTTTTGGATTCTATATGTTTTAAAACTTATAAGCTTCTATTAAACAATTTTTTGAATTAATAAATATAACAAAATTTTGTTATATTTAGTTTAAATATACATATTGATTTTTGTGTGTTTACTGAAATATTCTAAAGGTAAAGCTTCTTTAACAAAAAATAATCTAGGGTATACATTTAATAAATACAAATCATGTTTTAAATATGGATCTTCAGGAATGTGTCCAAAATATATCATTTTTTCTTCATCTTCTTCGCTATAATTGTTTAATACAACCATTCCGTCATTATTCTTTACCAATTTATTTTCTAAAATTCCTATTAAAGGAATTAATACTAATAAAAAGAAAAAATAAAAAAAAGTAGCAAACATACCTATTTCAATATAAGGACTTTCAACTGGTTTTTGACCAATCCATCCTAAAATTACGAAATCAGATACAAGAAACCAATATGCTAATCCAAAAATTGGTCTAAATTTACTACTTCTTATATTTGATGTGTTTATTATAGGCAATAATAGTAATACTAAAATTGCACTAATCATAGCCACTACTCCTCCTAATTTATCTGGAATAGATCTAAGTATAGCATAGAAAGGTAAAAAATACCATTCTGGCACTATATGAGCTGGTGTAGATAAAGGATTTGCAGGAATATAATTATCCGCGTGTCCTAAAACGTTTGGATAAAAAAATACAAAAAAAGAAAACATAAATGCAAGTATAAAAAATGCAAATAAATCTTTTACGTAGAAATATGGATAAAAAGGTATATTATCTACGTTAGTATTTACTCCTAAAGGATTATTTGATCCATCTTTGTGTAATAGACTTAAGTGTAAAATTACTAGCCCAGCAATTGCAAAAGGCATAAAATAATGTAAACTATAAAATCTATTTAATGTTGCATTTCCAACTGAAAATCCTCCCCATAGCCATTCTACAATTGAATGACCAATAAAAGGTATAGCTGAAAATAAGTTTGTAATTACAGTTGCTCCCCAAAAACTCATTTGTCCCCAAGGAAGTACATATCCCATAAAAGCTGTAGCCATCATAAGTAAAAAAATAATTACTCCGCTAACCCATAATTTACCTCTTGGATACATATAAGAACCATAATACAATCCTCTGAAGATATGACAGTAGACTACTATGAAAAACATAGAAGCACCGTTAGCATGAGTATATCTTATCAGCCAACCATTTTTGACATCTGTCATTATATGTTCTACACTTAAAAACGCGTAATCAATATGAGGTGTGTAATGCATCGCAAGAAAAATACCAGTTATTATTTGAATAACTAAACAAATTCCTGCTGTAGATCCAAAACTCCACATATAGTTTAAATTAATTGGTGTAGGATAATCAATTATATGTGAATCTATAAACGATAGTATAGAATCTTTATTCCATCTAAATTTTGCCATATTTATTTTTAATCTAAAATTAAGTTATCTAATTTAGCAGCAATCCAATTAGTAAATCTTTGTGTTGACACTCCTTTTATTACAATCGGCATGAAACCGTGATTTACACCACAGATTTCACTACATTGACCATAATAAAGTCCTTCTCTTTTAATAAATAAAGACACTTGAGATAATCTCCCAGGAGTTGCATCTACTTTTATACCAAAAGATGGTATAGCCCAGCTATGAAGAACATCAGCTGCTGTTACTAATATTCTAATATGAGTATTAATCGGAAGCATAACTCTTTGATCTACTTCAAGTAATCTAAAAGTACCTAATCTTAAATCACTTGTGGGAATCATATAAGAGTCAAAACTTAATGTATCACCTCCTTCTAAAGTTGCATAGTCTGAATATTCATAACTCCAATACCATTGATGCCCAATTACTTTTAATGTGACTGAAGGGTCAACTATTTCATCTAGTGAATATAATAATGCAAAAGATGGTACCGCAACTAAAAGTAAAGCCACTGCCGGTAAAATAGTCCATAGTATTTCTAAAAAAGAAGAATGTGTAAAAACTTTACTTACTGGGTGAGTATTTTCGTTAAAATTTACAATTGCTTGGTATAAAACCCAAAAAACAAAAGCACCTATAAATATTAAAAAAATAATTAAATAGCTGTGAAAAAAAATCATTCCTTCTGCTATAGGTGTTGCAGGATCTTGTATACCTAATTGCCATGGTTCAGCTGCGTCGCAATTGGCAGTTAAATTGAAATTAATTAAGTTTTTTATCATATTAATGTATTTTCCAAAAAAGCTTTAACTATGTTTTAGTTAATAACAAATAACCAGGTTTTTATTTTAGTTTTTTCTGTTTGTTTAATACAAATTTCATTTTTTAATATGCTCACTATTGCAATTGACTCAACATCGCTATGTTATCAACGTATGTAAAAACTGTATCATTTGCTCCCATTATATATAAATCATATGTGTTTGTAACTCTATTAAGAATTAATTTTATTTCCGTACCAAAGCTATCCTTACAATCAAAACGGTTTAATATTTCAGTTGGGGTTAAATATTTTAGCATATCTCTAAGAATAACTTTACAAATAGGACTCAAGTCGTATTTACTTAATATTGGATAAGCAGCTATTGGCATCATTAGCACATCAAAAATTATAGAATGGGAAAACATTAAAACGTAATTAGCACTAATACAAAAAAGTAAAAAGCATAAAAGCATTAACGTAGGTTCAGTATAAGCTAATACTGAACTAGAATCCAAATTATTTCCAAGAGTAGAAATCTTTGAACTTTTTTCTGAGATTAATGATTCTATAAGTAAATCTCTTTCAGAAAGTTTTAATAAAAGCTCAGCTTGCATGATTGTAAACTGATTAACAATATTTTCATGATTCTTTTGCATTACAAGTATAGTACTATTTAATTGATACAACTTGTAGGACATAGCTACATAAGGGGAAAGAAGAAAGCAGTACAAAATGTTTTTTTTATTTAGATACATAAGTGTATGCTCAGTATTGGAATTGAACCAACAACCCCTAAGGGAACAGATTTTAAGTCTGTCGCGTCTACCATTTCCGCCAACTAAGCGGATGAACAATGGGATTTGAACCCACAGCCATCAAAGCCACAATTTGATTCTCTACCGTTGAGATATGTTCATCTTATTTTTAAAACTTAATAAATTTATTTGGACTATAATGCAAAGCAAGTAAAGATAATATAGAAATTGTTAATATAAAATAATCTTTACTAGAAATTAATATTATTAATAATATAAAAATTGCAAAATAAGCTAAATAATTTAATACTTGTCCTGTTTGATATTGTCTAATATTTTTGGAAAATATATTTATACTATTAGATATTCCGCTCGGACCAATTTTTTCAATTAATCCTCTGTCTACATCTTGATAAAAATAATAATAACTTGATTTTAAAATATTTTGTACTATAAATTCATTGTATAATCTATCAAAATACCATTTTTTATTAAAAAAAGTGGCTAAATTTTTAAATAGTTTTTGTTTTTTTATTTGAAAATATTCAAATACTCCAAAAGCATAAACATAATAAGCATAAAATAGACCTAATAATGTAATAATTAAAGGTAATAATTTAAATTCTATATTTAAAAATTCTATATCAGACATTATATAATTTGAAGAAGAAATAAATATGGATGTGTTCCAAAAATGATTTCCAAAACCTATAAAAAGATCTTTTGTAAGATATCCTACAAATATACTTAACAATCCTAATAAGAATAAGGGTAATGTCATACGCCAAGTTCCTTCATGAACATTTAAAATTACTTTTTTATTTCCATTAGGATTTGCTAAAAATACTAAAAAAAGTAATCTCATTGAATAAAATGCAGTACAAAATGCAGCTAGTAATCCTAAAATATATGCAAATTGACCAATATTTGTATAAGTCATTGCACTTATTTCTAATATAATATCTTTTGAGTAAAATCCAGCTAAAAATGGAAAACCAGTTAATGCTAAAGATCCTAAAAGAATTACAGAGTATGTGAAGGGTAATGTATTTTTTAAACCACCCATTTTACGCATATCTTGTTCATCTGAAACTGCATGTATTACAGATCCAGCTGCTAAGAAAAGTAAAGCTTTAAAAAAAGCATGGTTAGATAAATGAAACATACCTACTTCATAACCAGATAAACCACACGCAAATACCATGTATCCTAACTGACTACATGTTGAGTATGCTATTACTCTTTTCATATCATTTTGAAATAATCCAGTTGTTGCAGCAAAAAAAGCTGTCATAGATCCAACAGCAATTACTAAAGATAATCCAAAAGTTGAATGCTCAAAAAAATATGAGCATCTTGTTATTAAAAATACACCAGCGGTTACCATTGTTGCTGCATGTATTAATGCTGAAACTGGAGTTGGACCCTCCATTGCATCAGGTAACCATGTATGTAATCCTATTTGCGCTGATTTACCCATAGCTCCTAAAAATAAGAAAGTACAAATTAAATCTATAGAATTTATTGTATATCCTAAAAAATAAAAGTTATTTGTAGAAATTAAAGATATGTTATTAAATACTGCGTCATAATCTAATGACCCAAAGTTAATATAGATAGTAAACATTGCTAATAGTAGAAAAAAATCTCCTACTCTGTTTACTAACATTGCTTTTATGGCTGCTTTATTTGCTTGAATTCTAGTAAACCAAAAATTTATTAGTAAATAAGATGAAACACCTACACCCTCCCATCCAACAAACATTTGTAGGAAATTATCGGCAGTTACAAGTATTAGCATAAAAAAAGTAAAAAGTGAAAGATACGACATGAATCGTGGTAAATGAGGATCCGCTTCCATATATTCTGTTGAATATAAATGAACTAAACTTGAAATAAAAGTCACTACGACTATCATTATACAAGTAAGACTATCGAAACAAAAAGCCCAGTTTATTATAAGATCTTCTGAATGTACCCAATCTTTCAAAAACACGATATATATATTTCCTGTACTTATTACGTTTAGTAAAGTCGAAAGAGAAATAATAAACGAAATAAAAGTTAATGTTGTTGTTAATATTGCAGTACCTTTTCCTAAAAATCTACCAAATAAACTTCCTCCTAAAAAGCCGCATAAGGGTAACAGAATTATATTTAATAGCATATGTACTAGTTGTTTAAGGATAAAGTGGGATTTGAACCCACGATGTCATTTTGACATTTTAGCTTTCAAAACTAATGCTTTAAGCCGCTCAGCCATTTATCCATTTGTTTGATATTTACTTTTTTGAAAAAAGCCAAAAAAGATAAATATTTTTCAAATTTATTTTTAAATTGTTTAATTGTTTTAGTTTTATTTTAAAATATAAGTTTTCAAATTTATAATCTGGTAAATAGTCACTTAAATCGTATTTTTCGATAATTTGGTTTAATGAAATAAACATGGTAATATTGTTTTTTTCAGAAAATAGTCTAATTTTATTTTTATTTTCTAAAATAAGCCTATGACTTATTTTCAATATTTGTGCTTTATTTTCGATGTAAACTTCAGAGACTAAAGCTTCATTTTCAGAATTTTTTTCTTTTTCTATTTTTGCTTTAAGTTTTGGATTTGAGTTAAACAAAAAAAATAAAAAAGAAATTAAAAAAATTCTATCTAAATTACTTTCTTTTAAAATATTTTTTTTTTTGTCAACAATAGATATAGTTAAAGAATTAAAAGTATCTTTTAACTTTACTGTTTCTGTTAAGTTATATTTATTTATTAAATCTAAATTATTTTGGTATATATTTTTTATATTCATTTTTTCTTTTTATTTTTGTATATTGAAATTTCATCTTTTATAAAATCGTAAACTTCCTCAAGGAAATCATTAAATATTTCTATGTACATTCCTTCTTTTTGTTGAGATTTACAAAACTTTTCTAAAGCCTTTTTGTAATATTCCTCATACTCATCTTCGTCAAATATTATTGCGTATTTTTTAATGTATTTTTGATACAGCCATGAAATGTCTGGAAACACATATTTTGCGAATTGTGGATCGATCTCAACAATTTTATTTTTTAACCAATTTCCTAAAAATCTAATCATTCGTACCACAGCTTTAAAAAAAGGTGTGTGTCGCATATTCCTTCCTACAAAAAGTTCAAAAGTATGAACAAAATCATAATGTATCATATCTATTATATAACTCACTTGAAAACTAGTTAAAGCAAAAAGAGGAAAATTATAAAAATTGTCCTTATAACGTCCAGCCATGTCTAATGCGCTTAGACTATCTCTGTATGTTTTAAGAATATGTATATAAAGAAAATCATCATAATATCCGTCATTTTCGAAATAAAGTTTTTTATCAAAAATTAAATCAAGTATACTATGACTAATTTTAAGAAATGGACCAACAATTACCTCTTGTCCAAGCAAAACGTTGGGAAAAAGTAATAGAAAAAGAATAGGAAGTATTATCCATCTTTTTCTTCTAATTCTCAAAAATGTTTTAAAGTCTTCTGTTAAATGCTCTTTGTTCCTCATTGTCATATAGGGTATCCAGTTACAAAAGAAAATCCAACAAGCAAAATAGAATAAACAAACAAAACAAAACGGTCCTATGAATTTCATAAAAAATATATAACAGAAATTTAAAAACCAAAAAATGTGGTTTTCATTACAGAAATTTATTAACATTTTTATTATGGTCAAACTGCAAACAAATGTGTATCCTTGCGGAATAAAAAAAATTATCACTATAGGTTGCATATAAATAATAAATAGAATTGTTATTCTATTGTTCATATAAAAACGATAAAAAGGATTCCACTGTACTTTACGCCTTAAATTTTCTCTAAAATCTAAGTAAAATTTTTTTATTATTAGTAATGCTTCTTTGATTTTTAGCATATTTTGTATAATTACTTTGTTTAATTGTCTAAACTTTTTTTAAACAACCAATTGGATGAAATTACTATTTAAATGTAAATATGATAAGAACATGTTTGGTGAAATACCAACAACTATTACAAAAAATACTAAAGGAAACATTATTGTAAATTCTCTGTAATTAATGTCAGAAAATAGTAAGGTATAACTAAATTTAACGTTTCCAAATATGATTCTATTATATAACCATAATGAATAACCTCCTCCTAAAATGACTCCTAAACAACCAATAATTGCTGTTAGTACATTTTCTTTGTAAATTCCTATTAGTAATAAGAATTCTCCAATAAAATTACTAGTACCAGGAAGAGCAATATTTGCCATTGTTAATATTAAAAATATTATACTATAAATTGGCATAAAATGAACTAATCCTCCGTAATAGTATACGTATCTTGTATGATATCTATCATAAAGTACACCAATCAATAAAAAAAGTCCTCCTGAAACAAAACCATGACTGATACTTTGAAGTATAGATCCTTCTAGTCCTAAAATGTTAAAACTAAATATACCTAACGTAACTAAATTCATGTGCGCTACAGATGAATATGCAATAATTCTTTTCAAATCTGTTTGACGTAAAGCTGTTAAAGAAGCATAAACGACTCCGATTATTGAAAGCATGTAAATTAAAGGTGAAAAATATAAAGAAGCTAATGGATATAACATTAAACTAAATCTTATAAATCCGTAAACTCCTAATTTTAATAAAATACCTGCTAGTAAAACTGATCCAACTGTTGGAGCTTCAACGTGAGCTTCAGGAAGCCAAATGTGGAAAGGAAACATTGGTATTTTTGAAGCAAAAGAAAGGAAAAAAGCAAACCATAAAAAAAATTGTTCAGTTTTTGAAAAATTATATGAAATTAAATATTCAAAATTTAAAGTACCTAATAAGTTATAAATATAAATTATTCCAATTAACATTAATAAAGAACCACATAATGTATAGAAAAAAAATAAATAAACTGCTCTTATTTTTCTTTCTCTTGAACCCCATACACCTATAATTAAATACATAGGTATTAAAATTGCTTCAAAAAATATATAAAATAGAAATAGGTCTAATACACTAAAAATAATGACTAAAAAAAGTTCAATTAAAAATAGATTTAATGCATATTCTTTAAATTTAGCGTCATTCCATATGAATAGAATACATGAAAAAATTAATAGACAACTTAAAAATAAGAAAGTAATAGAAATTCCATCTAAACCAAATGAATATGAAAAATTTAAAAATTCTGAATCTAACTTATAAGTTACAACATCTTGAAAACAATACAAGTTTTTATCAAAATTAATTAATAAAAGAGTTGATAATATTAAAGAGAATGAGGAAATAAATAAACTTAAAGATTTAATTGTTTTAAGATTTTTAGTAACAAATAGCAAAGCTATTCCAAAAATTAAAGTTAGTATAAGTGTGTTTAGCATAATTTAAATTTATCTGTCGATTTCTCCAAAAACAATATCTTGAGTACCTATTATTGTTACTACATCTGCAATCATATGTCCTCTTGACATATCATCTAAAGCTTGTAAATGTCCAAATCCAGGTGCTTTTATTTTACATCTGTAAGGTTTTTCAGTATTATTTGAAATTAAATAAACTCCAAATTCTCCTTTTGGAGCTTCTGTAGCAGTATATGTTTCTCCGTGTGGTAAAACAAAACCTTCTGTAAAATATTTAAAATGATGTATAACAGCTTCCATAGAATTTTTCATCTCTACTCTATTAGGAGATACTAATTTATAGTCGTCTGTTTTTATTGGTCCATTTTCTAATGTTTGAATTGCTTGCTCTATTATTTTTAAAGACTGTCTCATTTCTTCTACTCTAATTAAATATCTGTCATAACAATCTCCACTATTACCTACAGGTACTTCAAAAGAATATTCTGAATATGTTTCATATGGTTGACTTTTTCTTAAATCCCAATTGATCCCAGAACCTCTTAGCATAACTCCACTAAATCCCCATTCTAAAGCTTTAGAAGCGCTAACAACACCAATATCAATTAATCTTTCTTTCCAAATTCTGTTTCCAGTTAACATTTCTTCAATTTCGTCTAAACGTAAATTAAATTGATCAACAAATAAATATAAATCATCTAAAAAACCGGAAGGTAAATCTGATGTTACACCTCCTGGTCTTATATAAGCTGCATGCATTCTCGCTCCAGAAACTCTTTCATAAAATTCCATTAATTTTTCTCTTTCTTCAAAAGCCCATAAAAATGGTGTCATTGCTCCTACATCCATTGCATGACAACCTACAGCTAATAAATGATTTAGAATACGAGTTATCTCACAAAATATTACTCTGATTACTTTAGCTCGTCTTGGAACTTTAATATTACCAATTTTTTCTATAGCTAAGGAATATGTATGCTCTTGAGACATCGTAGAAACATAGTCTAATCTGTCAAAATATGGTAATGCTTGTAAATAATTTTTATATTCAATTAATTTTTCAGTACCTCTATGTAATAGTCCTATATGAGCATCTGCTCTTTTGACGATTTCACCATCTAATTCTAAGATTAATCTGAGAACTCCGTGTGCTGCTGGATGTTGTGG
>Ga0163144_10020586_pt1 | contig 13178 bp, 12 predicted proteins | sample OliLak19BULKMAT1_FD_123175 | JGI IMG/M metagenome (GOLD analysis project Ga0163144, IMG submission 123175) | Freshwater microbial mat bacterial communities from Lake Vanda, McMurdo Dry Valleys, Antarctica - Oligotrophic Lake LV.19.BULKMAT1 | ecosystem: Environmental > Aquatic > Freshwater >... | reverse complement strand
TCAACCCAGGTTTGACCGCCACCAGCTACGACGAATCCGGCCAGGTGCTCGGCTATCGCCGCTCCGGTGCGCCAATCACGGCAGAAGAAATAGTGTGGTTTGACAGCCTGCCGATTGCGCGATTTGCCTCAAGTGGCGCTACAATTTCAGCCGTGCACATCTTCCACGCCGATCATTTGAATTCCCCGCGCGCACTCAGTAACGCGCGGCTTCAGAGCGGGCAGGCGGCTGGCATTACGATTTGGCGCTGGGATTTGGTGGCGGCGAATGCGGGTGGATCGAATGCGTTTGGCAGTTTAGCGGCCAATGAAGATCCGGATTTAAATGGCTCCAGCGTTAAATTCGATCTGCGGTTTCCGGGTCAGCAAAATGATTCGGAAACGGGGCTTAGTTGTAATTATTTTCGGGATTATGAGAGTGGGGCGGAAAGGTATGTGGAGTCGGATCCTATTGGTTTGGAGGAAGGCGACAGTACATATCAATATGCAAACTCAGATCCAACTTCATTGGTAGACCCTAGTGGGCTGCGAGCTGGATTCGGACGAGTGACCTCAATGCCTCGCCCGCAAAATCTCAATTCTCCGAACACCTATTACTCAGCTCTTTGCTGTAAAGACGTAAACTGTGATATCCAGAAAAAATATGACGAATATTGCGTTGAATGGTTTTGTTGCCCTAACAAATATTGCCGAGTAGGTGATGAATGTTTATGCCGTAATCCAATTCCTTGTTACGCAGTTGATTCGTCGGTAACGGGCGATAAATTTAGCTTACCTTCTTACTGTTCTTGCTTGAAAAAAAGCATTCAGGTTTTGCCGCCTTCGCCAAGTCCACCGCGTATTCCAAGAGCGACTTGCGAGAGATTAAGAGGCGGAAGCCGCATGTTGTGTTTGGCGTCGAATTATTTATGAAGTTTGCTTACTGGATTTGTGCTGCCTTTGTTTCGATAGGTGTCTTTATAATTCATCCGTTAATACTTGAAAAACCGCTTAATTTTATTTTTGGAATTACATTAAATATTACTTCGATAGCAGGCTATTATGCGAAAAATAATCGTTTAACTAATCAAAGAGATTTGTTTGAAGGAACTCAAGGGGCAGAAGCTTTGTCAAGACACGAGCGTGACTCAGAGGTTGGCGCTGCATCAGATGGAGGCGACTAATGAAACCGCTAATGTCGGCTTAGTTTGTCCGCCTTTGTCAGGTGCGGCTGGAGGACTTTCCGCATTTACCGCTTCCATACCGACTTTCTTGGCACGTCGGACAGGCACTGCTTTGATTTGTGAATTTATTTGCAACCCGAACATGTGCGGAGCTGTGCCTTGAAACCTAGGGAGAATAAGATTGAAGGAATAGCAGTTCAAGTTGCTTTAAGACTTCTTGAAGGTTTACTTTGGATTTTATTACTCTATTTACTTGGTTTTTATATGATCTGAATTTTCAACACCGGACAGATATTTTTCAAACTTAACCGAAAAGCTTTGAAAATAAGGACAGACAACGCAGGATACGCAGCGCGCCAAGAGATAGCAGCTGCAGCTAAGCCGGACACGCTGTATTGGCCACAATTGTTTCAATTTTGAGCTGATGTTCCTCAGGTTTTTTCTTTGGAAATAAGCGACACCAGCGCTCTGCGACTTGCTGCGCGCTCCAGGCGTTAGCTTCAGCCGGCAGCATCGACACTACTAAGTGAAAGTGGTTGCTCATCACGGCATAGCTCAGAATTGAACACGCAAAAATATCAGCTAGTTCGGCAATCTTGCGCTCAACCCAAGGTTTTCGGTGTTCAAAGGATTTTTGCAAATAGCTATCCCAACCGCAGAGCCAAGATCGGCGAACACAGCCGGGATACGCAATGCATCGAATTCGTCTTTTGGCTCTGGGGTGTAGCGATGCGACGCTGTTCCCCCGCAGGGTCATACCGGCAGTTTCGTTTCTGGGCTGCGGTTTTGATGCCAGTGTTTGCGGTGTAGGCTTGTAAAGCAAATCTGACAGGGGTGCGTGTCCCAGGCAGGTGTCTCCCAGGCAGGTGTCTTCCCAGGCAGGTGTCCCAATCTGACAGGGGTACGTGTCCCAGGCAGGTGCCCCTGGCAGGGGCAGGCAGGGGCCACTTGGGCAAAAATGAGGTTGGGCGGATTGCCGGCGCGACGGCCAAAGCATGTAGAGCTTCTATCGCTACGCTTTCGAGCGTGGCGCTGGGCTTTCCGGTGGATGTTAAAGCAATAACGGCGACAACAGGCTACGTTGTTGATGACTTGCTGAGCGGTAATTGTCGAAAACTCAATTCACCTTAGCCGCTCACGTACTTAAACATGTCGACTTTGGTCGCTGCGCTTGTGTAATTCGCGCGCTGTGGTCGGGGCTTAACGAAGCAGTCAATTGACAGTCGATGTAGACATCCAAAGCCCAGGCGGGCCCTCACAGCCGCTAAAATAAGTGACTGCTGCAAACTTTTCACAACACTTTTAAAAACGGGCGAGTGACTCAAAGGCGCTCCAATTGACCGCCCCGGTTTTTATTCATTAAGCCGTTTTCCCCGCATCGCGCTGAATGCCAGTACCACGCGCGACTCGTAAACGCGCTGCCTTTTGTATACTCCGCAGTCCTCGTTTTGAGGAGTCGGCGCTATCTTGGGCTGAATCATTGGCGCTGCTGGTCGCGGCGGCGCTTATTTTTACGGTGCGGGCCTTTGCCTGCGCCATTACATGGAAGTTAAGCTCATGGCAAAAACACACGAAGTATCCGTTGAATTTCGAGATCTGCAAGGCAAGAGTGCGAGCCGCCGCCTGCGACACACTGACAAAGTTCCAGCCATTCTTTACGGCGGTAGTGAAGCCCCGCGCATGCTGCAATTGGATCAAAAAATTGCTTACCGCTACAGCCAGGCCGAGTGGTTTTACACCAATATTTTGCTCTTAAAAGAGGGTGAGCAAACCCAGCGCGCATTGCTTCGGGATATTCAACGCCACCCGTACAAGCAGCGCCTGCTGCACTTGGATTTCCAGCGCGTAAGCGACAACGAAATCGTCAAAATCCGCGTGCCATTGCACTTTATTAATCAGGAAAAGAGCCCCGCTGGTAAAATTACCGGCGCTTTCATCATGCACGAGCTCAACGATGTGGTGGTAGCTTGCTTGCCGAAAGACTTGCCTGAGAACATCGAAATCGATCTGATCGACCTGAAAATCGGCGACATTATCCATATTTCCGATCTAAAGCTGCCTGAAGGCGTAGTTATTCCTAGCCTCAAGCTCGGCAAAATGCACGATTTGCCGATTGTTTTGGCAAAAGCGCCGCTGGTTGAAGAAGTGGTTGTGGAAGCAGCGCCTGCTGGCAAAAAACCAGCTGCGAAAGCGGCTGCAAAAGCGGCTGCGAAGGCTCCCGCCGCCAAAGCAGCACCGGCCGCCAAAGCGCCAGCTGCTAAAAAGAAATAGTAGAAGCAGCTTGTCTATCAAGCTGCTCGTTGGCCTGGGAAATCCAGGCCAGGACTACGCCAAAACCCGGCACAACGCCGGGTTTTGGTTTTTAGATGCACTCGCGCGCCAGTTAAACGTTACGCTTTTAACGGAAACCAAGCTGCAGGCAGAGGTAGCAAAAGTCGACGTACTAGGCCAGCGCATCCTGATTGCGAAGCCAAAAACCTTCATGAATAAAAGCGGCCAGTCGGTCATTGCGCTGCTTAATTTTTATAAGCTTGCGCCTGAAAATATGCTGGTCGCGCACGATGAGCTTGACCTTGCGCCCGGCACCGCGCGCTTGAAGTTTGACGGCGGTCATGGTGGACAAAATGGCCTGCGCGATATTATGGGCCAGCTAGGGCACGGTGCGTTTTACCGGCTACGGGTCGGTATTGGCCACCCAGGCCATAAGGATAAAGTGCTGTCCTGGGTACTGGGCAAACCCAGCGCCGAGCACGAATCTGCAATTTCAGAGCGCATTGACGCTGCGATAAACCTGCTGCCCAACCTTGTTGCGGGCGAATTTAACGCGGCGATGAAAACGCTGCACACGCCGGGCGCTTAAATGACTATGCTTAGTTTCCAGCAATGGCTGCGCATCAACTTAGCCATTGGCCTGATAATTTTCTTTTCAAACACACTTTTCGCCTCCGCACTCACCAATGCGCAGGTGCAGCGCATTGACGCCGCAGCCGCAAAGCAGCTGCAGCGCAGCCTGCGTGAAACCGGTGCAGGCTTGGGCTATGCGCTGATTGACGAAGGTAAAGTGGTGCTGCTACAAGCGGGTGGATTAGCAAATGCTGATGATCCAAAACGCCCGGCTTTTAACGTCGACACCGCAAGCCCAGTCGGCAGTATAACGCGACTCGTTACGGCCATTTTGGCGCTCAAGCTAGAAAAATCTGGAAGGCTTAATCGCAATCAACCGCTGGTTTCGATCCTGCCCGAGCTTCAGTTTGACGGCCCAAACGCGGCTACATCGAGTGCGATTCAAATCCAGCATCTTTTGAATAACAGCAGTGGCATCAGCCGTGGCCGAATCCGCGATTTGTATATTCCAGTGGCGTCAAACCAAAGCGCTGCAAAACTGGCATCGACTGAACCACACTGGCTGACGAGGCCGCCAGGGCAGTTCTCTGAGCTATCGTTTCAATCCGACGCGATCCTGGGCAGCGTGCTTGAACGCGCCGGAAATGCGTCGCTGCAAGATTTATTGACGCAGGAAATTTCCGGCCCGCTGCAGCTCAAAAGCGCGCACTTTGCTGCGCTAGCCACCGATGCTGCTGAGCACAATGATGACGGCACCGCGTTCCCCACCCGAATCGCCAGGCTACCCGCCGCGCTCGGGCTTAAAATTAGCCTGCGTGATTTAGCGATTTTGTTATCCCAGCTTGACCCTCAAAAAGCTGGCAGCGGCGGCTTCGCCCAGGATTTTGCCGGTTCACTTGCCTTACCGCAGCGTCAAAACTTAAAATTTGACTTTAGCGAAGCCAACACTGGCCAAGGCCACGCATTCGGTTTCACGCAAAGCTCACGTAAAGCGGTTGGCGTTGTTGGCTATTTGGACAGCTCGCTAACCGGCCACGACGTTGCAATTCGTCGATTTAGCCAGCACGGGCTAACCGCTATCGTTATGAGCAATGCCTCAAGCAAGTCAGATGAATTACGCGATTTAATTAATATCTTGAGTGAAACTGCGCTGCTGGAAAAATCCGGCATTGCCGTGCGTGACAAGCAGCAGCTGCGTCCGCCCGCAGCCACGCTAGCATTGCCCGATGGATTTGTATCAGACGCGATCCAGCCCGCCTATGCCACGCCCGGCGGGCTTATCATGCCAAGCGCCGCCGAATCCGAATTTGACTTTGAACTGGCAGGTTTTGGCCTGCGCGCCATTCGTCGAGCCGATGGCTGGTACCGGCTGCGCTATCGATTACTGGGTTTTATACCGCTCAACCTAAGCTTCATCGACAACATATTGATCGCACCGGTGCGGCCTAGTGCAAAATCAGCCACAGGCATCAGTGCGCACTATTTATTGTTCGCCGCAGGCTCTGAAGTTGGCCTTTTCGGCAGTGCAATCCCTGTTAATTCAACGATTGGCGACACCGGTGAAAGCTGGATTGGCGAGTATGATTTGGCCAATCCGGACGCGTTTAGCGACGCGGTAGCCGTCACCAATCTGTCCATCGCGCGCCAAGCCGGCGTAATGGTTTTGCGCGCCCGCTTTGATCGCTTTATTAACGTCAATTTCTCACTGCCGATCAACATACTAAGCCCCAACCTAGCGCTCCTTAGCGGCTTTGGCCCAGGGTTGGGTGAGCCGATAGCCCGCAGCCCGAATGGCACGTTGAATTTTGGCGGGTATTCGTTACAAAAACGGCTGGATTAAAGTGCGGCGGGCCTTACAGCTAAGTGTTTTGATTAGGGCGGTATTGCCTTCGAATTAGCGAGTCACCATCTTAAATTACGTGTATTTCCCTAACTTTCTAGCAGCGCTGCGGCCTTCCAGCTTTGCAACGCTGGCAGCTGATGAATTTGCTCAACATAGCTGCGCTCGGCGCTGCCTAAAACGACACCATAGTTTAAAAAACGCGTCGCTACCGGCGCGAAAAAGCAATCTGCCATAGAAAACTCGGCGAATAAGAATGGCCCACCAAATCGGCCGAGCAGCTCACGCCAGAGCGTGCCAATACGGTGAATATCTGCCGCTGTTTGTGGCTGAATAGCGATTGGTGCGGGCTCGCGTTTTAAATTCATCGGCATTTGTGTGCGTAGGCTTTGAAACCCCGAATGCATTTCAGCAATCACGCATCTGGCCAGCGCGCGCACTGGCAGCTTACTCGGCAGGCAGCGCAAATCCAAATAGCGCTCGTTGACGTACTCGCAAATCGCCAGTGAATCCCAAATCGCCAGTTCGCCATCTAGCAGTACCGGCACCCGCGCGCTCGGAGAATAGCGCGCCACTTCTTCGGCGAATGTGGGCGTGTCTAGCTTAATGAGTACTTCTCGAAACGGAAGCTCAAAGTGGGTCATTAACAGCCAAGGCCGCAGCGACCACGACGATAAGTTTTTATTGCCAATCACCAAGGTCATTTCTGTAAGGTTATCGATTGCCATTTTCGCGTCATTCACTGGGGTGTTTTCAAGCTTAACACTGGGTCTGAATTTAAGGGTGTTAAATCCTGCCAGCACTGACCATAGGGATAAAAGCGCACAACTTTGTTTGCTGACCCGCTACTTTGCAGGCTAAGCTCGGGTTTTGCTTCGGAAACCGCCTTGCGTCTAATTTTGATTTTTACAACCACACTAACGCTGCTGCTCGGTGGCTGCCAAGCCAGTTTTTTGCGCACATTGAGCGTTCCCTATGCGCTTAGCCCGGTTAAAGTCACCAAAAATGTAACTTTCGATGAGTCGCACGCCCTTTCGCTGGATGTGTATCAGCCATCTAAAAAGTCAGATAGGCCAAGGCCTTTACTGGTGTTTTTTTATGGCGGCAGCTGGCGCAGCGGTGATAAGGCTTGGTACCGCTTCGTTGGCAAACATTACGCGTTGAAAGGTTACGTGGTGGTCATTCCTAACTATCGAAAATCCCCAGAAACGCTGTTTCCAGGATTTATTGATGACGCTGCCAGCGCATTCGCTTTCACTCGATCAAAAGCCAGTGATTGGGGCTCGAGCGAGGAGATGGTGCATATTTTCGGGCACTCCGCAGGCGCGCACATTGGTGCCATGCTCGTTACTGATCCGCAATTTCTGGCAAAGCACGGATTAACGAAATCGAGTGTCGCGAGCTTTATCGGGCTCTCTGGGGCTTACGATTTTCTACCGCTGGTTGCAGACACCGTGATTGAAACGTTTGGCGGTGATCCGAATTCTAAGCTGTCGCAGCCGATCAATTTTGCCGACGGCCGCGAGCCCCGCATGCTTTTGATCCACGGCACTGACGATCAAATCGTGTTACCGAAAAACTCGCGCAATTTGGCTGCGAAAGTAAACGCGCTGGGCGGCAGTGCAGAAGTGATTTTGCTAAAAGGTACCGGGCACTTTAGCCCGCTGTTTCAGTCTGCGCGCGGATTGAATCGACTTGCGCCTGAAATTGACCCGGCAATAGATGCATTTCTAATGCCCAAACCAAACAACAGATCTGAATAAATGCGGCTCCGCAGGAGATACTGCTAAAGCCGAAAACAGTTCAATGGTGCGCCCGGAAGGATTCGAACCTCCGACCCCCAACTTCGTAGGCTAGTGCTCTATCCATCTGAGCTACGGGCGCATGAACTGGTAAAAATCAGCTGCGGAGTATTGCCAGCTGGAACAGCGGTGTCAACCAAGTTGGGTTCGCCACTTCATCAACAATACAAACTTCATTCCTATACCAATTTCGCTAAACTTCCTTACGCAAATCGGTACCTAAAAAACGGCTACTTCTTAAAATTGGAGGAGAAAGAGGGATTCGAACCCTCGATGCAGATTTTTGTCCGCATACTCCCTTAGCAGGGGAGCCCCTTCGGCCACTCGGGCATTTCTCCAGGTTTACTACTCGCTCTTGCCGCGCGTTCGCTCAATTTTCTGAGACGGCTCGCGCTTTATTTTTTGAAAAACTTCCTCACGGTGTACATCGACTGCCTTTGGTGCGTCAATCCCTATTCGAACTTGATTGCCCTTCACACCGAGAACCGTTACCGCGATATCGTCCCCGATTCTGAGTGATTCACCCACTCGTCGAGTCAGAATTAACATGCCTGCTCCTTGATTCTATCCAACTGCCTAACGACGTAACGTCGGGGCCGTCCTTAGCCCAAGCAGCTGCGTTACCAGCAAATGCACAACGCGAGCCGAACCATACCCGCTGAGCGCAAACTGTGCAATTCAGCCAAACAAAGCGCTGCTGCCTGCGTTAAGCTTCCCGCCATACTTGCGTGAGCAGATTGGATGCAACTGTGTCGATAAAACCCTATTTTGCGCTGGCGCTGCAAACTCGCTGCGATGCGATAAATGAAGCCCCAGATCGTGCTGCTGCGCGCCTGCTAATGCACGCAAGCATCAGCCGAATAAGCTTGGAAATTGCGGCAAGCAAAGCGTTTATCGGGTCAGACGTTCGACTCGTAGTACTGCCAGAATATTGCTTGACCGGCTTTCCAATGGGTGAATCCATCGCGGTGTGGCGCGAAAAAGCCTGTCTTAGCGAGCAAGATGCAGTTTTTGACACACTCGGTGAAATCGCCGCGAAGAACAGCGTTTTTCTTGCATTTAACGCCTACGAAATCGACCCGCATTTTCCAAAGCTCTACTTTCAAAGCAGTTTTGTGATTGACGATCAAGGCGCAATTTGCCTGCGCTATCGCCGCTTAATTAGCATGTATGCGCCGACGCCCCATGATGTTTGGCAGCGCTATCTTGAAATTTATGGGATGGACGCAGTTTTTCCAGTCGCGGACACTGAAATCGGTCGGCTTGCAGCGATTGCGTCAGAGGAAATTTTGTACCCAGAAATCGCGCGCGCGCTAGCGTTTCGCGGCGCTGAAGTGTTTTTACACTGCACCAGCGAAGTCGGAAGCCCAAATGCCACGCCAAAATCAATCGCAAAACGCGCGCGCGCCATCGAAAATTTAGCCTACGTGGTGTCTGCCAATTCCGCAGGCATCACAGGCACGGCGATTCCCTCGCAATCAACCGATGGCATGAGTACGGTGATTGACTTCAAAGGCAATATTTTAATCGAAGCAGGTTTTGGTGAATCTATGGTTGCCAATGCAGCAATCGATTTGAGAGCACTGCGCGACTGGCGCCAGCGCCCCGGCATGAGCAATTTGCTGTCCAGGCAGCGCACCGAATTATTTGCCACAACATATGCTGGCACGCAGATTTATCCAAGTAACACGCTTTTAGATGCAGAGCCGTCACGCGCACATTTTTTAGATGTACAAAAAACCACGATTGCCAATCTACTTGCTAAAGGCATAATTCAATGACTATCCAACGAGCCGACGCGCGCGAAAAGCGCATTGCAATCATCATCGTAATCGTGCTGATTGCGTTTGCTTGCGGACTTACTTACGGCTTTTTTCAATGGAAGGCGCAAATTACGCTCATTGCAAAAGCAGGCGAGATCGGCGAGGCGACCCGCCAGCTCGGCATTTTGCAGCTTTTTGTTTATGGTGTAATGATAGTCAGCGCGCTGGGCGTAGCCGCCGTTTTAGCGATTAATTCTGCAAAAGCGCTGCAAGAAAAGCGCTATCCGGCGACCGGCGTGCCGGTTTTTCGAAACGTCGAAGTACTGACCGGTGATCTGGCTGTGCGAAAAGCAAAGCAAGGTCTAGCACTGGCAGTTTTCGCGCTATTGATAGCTTTGATCGCGCTTTACTTTGCAATGACCAGCTAGAGCTAGCTTTTTACTACTGGAAAGCGGCTGAGCTTTACAGATGTGTAGTGCGAGCAAGACTCTCTGCGCGCATCAAATTTCAATTTTCGTCCTCGCGTGGTTTTTAAATGCAACCAACAAAGCAACACGGCATCGAGCTAAACGAGCGCGCCCTACTGCGCTACGATTCACTGCTGACTGAGCGCGGCGACGATGCACTCACGCTAGACGCGGTGGATGGTCTGCTCACGGCGCTAACGCTCACCCAGCGGCTTAATTCGCCGTCGGCGCACTATCGTGAAATTGTCGGCCACAAAACACCGATAACTGATGAATTGTCTGCCCTAATCGATGCGCACTGGTCGGAAATTCGCCGCGATTTAGATACTGACCATCTTCGCGAACCAATATTGTTAGAGGATAACGAGGACATCGAGAGTTTTGGCAGCTGGCTGCTTGGTTTTGCGCACGGCATGGAGCTCGAGCGCGAATTCTGGGAGGAAGCACTGGCGGAAGAGTCTTTCGCCATGATTGCGGCGCCGCTCACGATCTTGTTGGGCGAAATCCCGGCCTTGATCGGCGAAGAATCATCCGAACTCAGTGAAGAGGATTACAGCGATTGCTGCGAAGAGCTGCCTTTAGTGCTGGGTGAAATCGACACGCATTTTAAAAGCATGATTCAGCGGCAAAGCCTGCCTGCCAGGCGATAGCGTGCTTAGTCTACCGCTATCGCAGTGGTGGCATATTTTTGAGCTGCTCGTGTTTAGCGCCGGCATCGGGCTTGCCATATTGCTGCTGGGTGATGTACTTAAGCAACGCCGTGCGCCGGCGAGCACCGCCGCGTGGCTGCTCGTACTTTTGCTACTTCCCTATGTGGGCGTGCTGCTCTATTTGCTTTTCGGCGCGCGTAAACTTGCTAGGCCTAGGCATCGGCTCAGCCGACTACACACGCGTATTTGCCCGCAAGTACCCGATGAGCAAGCACACCCGCTTGACTTACTGATGCGGGGATTAGGCCTGTCAGGCGCTGTCACCGGCAACAAGGTGTTAATACATTTAAGCCCAGAACACGCCCTCGAAGAGCTGTTACGGCTTATAGAATCCGCCAAGCAGCGCATTTTGATCGATCTTTATGACTGCGCAAACGACGCCTGCACGCAGCGTATTTTACAGACTCTAACCGCCGCTGCGCAGCGAGACGTGCTGGTTTATATGCTGATTGACGATATCGGCTCGGTTGGTCTGCATTCAAAACATGCGCGCGCATTAAAGCGCTCGGGCGCAAAAGTGGTTCGATTTAAGCCGCTGAGCCAGCTTGCCCGGCTGCGCATATTAAATCTGCGCAATCATCGAAAAATTATCGTGATTGACGGCAGTGAAGCCTGGACTGGCGGCCGCAACTGGGCCGAGCCGTATTTTCGCCCGCTCAATCAAGCTAAAGGGTGGCAGGATTTGTCATGCACAATACACGGGCCGGCTGCGCGGCAGCTAGAAGACATTGCCATTTCAGATTGGCGCTTTACGACCGGGGAAAAGCTCAATTTTGAGTCGCTTGCGGCAACCGAACAGGCGCAATACCCGCCATCCGCTGGGCCTGAAGCGCTTGCCCGCGTGCAAGTAGTGCCGAGCGGGCCGGATCTTCGTGATGACACCTGGCACGCGCTGCTGCTTGCTGCGTGCTTTACTGCAAAGCGGCGGCTGTGGCTAATAACGCCCTATTTCGTGCCAGACGAATCGCTGCAAAACGCGCTCAGCCTCGCCGCACGGCGCGGCATTGATCTTCGTATTATCGTGCCGAAAAAATCCGATAATCGCCTTATTGATTTGGTTCGCATGAGCTATCTGCGTGAGCTGATGCTGAGCGGTGCGCAAATTTTTCGCTACACGCCGCGCATGCTACATGCCAAAGCAATGCTCATGGACGACAGCTGCGCGGCGCTGGGCTCCGCAAACTTGGATGCGCGCAGCCTATTTTTAAATTACGAATGCATGGTGGTGTTTTATGACCACCCAGAAATTTTCTCGGTAGGTAGCTACGCGCAAACGCTGATGCACGAAAGCGAAACCGGCGTCAAAGCCGTCAGCTGGCTGCGTGAAAGTCTAACTGCACCTCTGCGCTTAATGGCGCCGCTGCTCTAAACAACCCTCAGCAAAAGACTCAAATTAGCCTCTTGTAAGAATGTGAAAAACATTTTGCAAAACTGAATCGTTACCCGTTCAAAACCACCTTCAAAGTCAAAGCCGTTTAGCTTCGATTGACACCTCTCGGGTCAGTTTCTACTATCGGCGCTCGGTTGTGGGTCGCTAGCTCAGCCGGTAGAGCAGCGGACTTTTAATCCGTTGGTCCCGAGTTCGAATCTCGGGCGACCCACCATGTTAACTGCGCTTTCGGAATCCCGCAGCGTAGGGCTGCATACCGAGCGCACGACATGAACACACATCACGATTCAGCTTTTACCGTTGCTTTAGTCAACACCAAAGGTGGCGTAGGCAAAACCACCCTTTGCGCCAACATTGCCGCCATCTGCGCCGACCTTGGCCAGCGCGTCTTAATCATCGACGCCGATCCACTGGGATCCATCAGCAAATACTTTAAGCTTTCCCGGGAAGCACCCACGGGTTTGAGCAGCGTTTTGCGTCGTAGAACCATTGATGCCGCTGTCATAAGCAATACGACGATTGCTAATCTGGACATCATTACGCACGACGGCGAGATGCCCGGCGCACTAATTGAGCTGAGCGCGCAGTTTCAATGCGCATTTGCGCTCGAACAGGCCATCTCTTCGCTCAAACGCAATGATTTTTATGACCTGGTGTTTATTGACACGCCGGGCGCACCGGGATTGCTTCAGGATTTGGGCATCGTGCCGGCTGATTTGCTGGTAGCGCCGATACTGCCTGAGACGCTTAGCGTCTCTGAAGTCGGGCCATTGCTGAATCTGTTGCGCAGATACGAATTGGGCGCTCCTAATTCACGCATGTCGGCTGTTCCTTGCAAAGCGGTTATCAATCGCGCCACGCCCACGACAAGCGCACGGCAGATCACTTCCGAGCTACGCAGCCAATTTTTGGTCTCGCGCGGACGGTTTACGCTGGTCAACACCATCATCAATCAGGCCGTGGTGTTCCCGAACGCGTCGCGTTTGCGGGATGCCGTGCATCGGATAGAACCGGGCCCCAACGATCAAATCGGCCCTGCTAGCACCGCGCTGCATGCGCTTGTCGCTGAGCTACTGCCGCATCTGTATGACCGCCTAAACCCCGAATCCACTGAGAGCCAGTCATGAGCGAGAAAATTCCTGCGACGAATCCCGTGACGCATTTAGCCAGCTTGCGCACGCGCGGCGCGGCCAAGCAGAC
>Ga0163144_10020585_pt1 | contig 13178 bp, 9 predicted proteins | sample OliLak19BULKMAT1_FD_123175 | JGI IMG/M metagenome (GOLD analysis project Ga0163144, IMG submission 123175) | Freshwater microbial mat bacterial communities from Lake Vanda, McMurdo Dry Valleys, Antarctica - Oligotrophic Lake LV.19.BULKMAT1 | ecosystem: Environmental > Aquatic > Freshwater > Lake... | reverse complement strand
GCCGCACCGGTGCGGCTGGTGACGACGGCGATGCGGCGGGGGAACGCGGGCAGGCGGCGCTTGCGAGCGATGTCCATCCAGCCGAGCTGGCGGATCTCTTCGACGAGTTTTCGATACGCCAGTTCGAGGGCCCCGGCGCCGACGGGCTCGATCTTCTCGACGCGAAAGGTAACCTTGCCCTGGGGCTTGTAGAACTCGACATTGCCGGTGACGACGACTTCCTGGCCGGTGCTTGGGGTGAAGCCGGCTTTGCGGGCGGCGAACTGGAACATGACGCAGGAAACGACGGCGTCGGCGTCTTTGAGGTTGAAGTACCAGTGGGTGCGGTCGGTGAAGTTGCTGACCTCGCCCACTACGCGGAGGCCGCGCGGGACGTGGTCTCGGAGGGCGGATTCGAGGAGAGCGGCCACCTGCGCGACGCGGAGCGTGCCGGTGGCGGCTTGGAGCAGCTTGGGGGCGGCGGGGTTGGGGGGGTTGGCCGCGGACATTTTGGCCGGATCAAAGGGCAGGCGACCCATGGGTGAACCTTAGTCGAGGCTGGGGTTCAGTTAAGGGCGCTGGCCATGGAGCGGTCGAAGGCGGCGAGAAGCACGCGGATGTGGTCGCTGGCGGCGCGGCGGTCGTGGATATAGCTCCAGGCCGAGGCGCGGAGGCGGGCGGCGCGGTCGTGGTCTTCGGCGAGGGCGATGAGGGCGGCGGCGAGTGGATGGGGGCCGGGCTCTGAGACGAGGGCGGCGGTTTGGCCTTGGATGAGGTCTTCGACTTGGGGGTCCTTGCGGGCGACGACGAGCATGCCGCAGGCCATGGCATCGAGGACGATGGAGCGGAGCTCGCCGAGCGGTTCGGGGATGAGCAGGACGTCGGCTTGAGTGATAAGTTCGCGGCGTGATTCGAGCTCGGCGATGACGGTAAGGCGTTCGTTGAGGCCGCGGCCGACGGAGGAGCTGGAGGCGAGCTTCCAGATCGGGGTGCGTTCAGCGAGCCCCGCGTCGACGAAGGCGAGGAGCGTGGGGATGCGCTCGCTGGCGAGGGCCAGGGCAGAGATGGCGTCTTCGACGGCGCGGGGGTTTTTGCCGCTGCTGAGGAGGACGACGGTGAAGCAACGTGAGAGGTCGATGGCGCGGGGGCCGATGTCGGCGGGGTGGACACCCCATGGGACGTGGGTGATGCGGTCGCTGGGGACGCGGCGGGCGAGGGCCGAGGCCACTGCGGCAAGCGGGGTCAGGAACGTGGGCGCGTTCTCGCGGGGCCTGCGGCGCGGGTCGACCTTGCGGGCGGCGAGCGCGCGGCCCCACATGTTGGCGGCGGGATCGATGAGCGAGGCGGACCAAACCTCTATGACGAGCCGGGCGCCGAGCCGCTGGCTGATGCCCAGGGCCATGCCCCAGGTGCTGGCCCCCAGGGCGTAGACGATGTCGACGATGCGCTCGCCGGTGGATTGATCGGCGGGGGCGGCGGTCTCGATCGCGCGGGCGAGGGCGGAGAGACGGAGCGGGAGCGTCAGGGGGAGGCCACGGTCGTAGTAGGTGATGGGCGTGGCGTAGACGACGGGGGCGTCGGAAGAGCTTGGGTCCACGGTCGAGGCGGGTGCGGCGTGGAGAAGTCGGACGCCCTCGTCGGCGAGGCCGATCTCGATGCGTTGCAGCAAGCCGCGCTCGCGGTCGAGGAACTCGGCGTCGGGGAGCATCAGGACGCGCATGAGGGGAGATCCGAGGGCGAATCGTGCGAATCTGGGTGTATCAGTTCGGGCCGATTGAAGGTGAGCGGCAAGTGGATAAACAGATTGTGTGCGTTCGTTTACGAAACCGAGTAGGACTTAGTGGGCTTCGATCCGTGTTGTGTGTGGTCCGCAAGTCGAGCTGGCATAGGGACTTGGCGATTTTCTGTGGGAGAAGTTCCGTGCGTCCGGGCGCATCATCACGAACTCGGGGTCGCAAATCCAAACAAATCACGAATGTGCATAAGTGTGCGGCGGCGACGTCGCTCAGGCTCGCAGAGCTTGGGCGGCCGCCGGGTCGTCGGCGATGCGGTAGTTGATGGCGGGTGGGCGGGATTCGTGCTCGGCGAGGGCCTGCGTCCGCCAGACACCGACCCAGTGGTCGGCGGCGACTTCCTTGAGGAGATAGTCGCCCGCAGGGCCCGGAGCGCGGGCGAGGTCGGCGGGGGGTTCGTGCCAGGGCCACCACGGGCGGACGCCCTGATCGGCCCCGGGGAGCTTGCGGAACTCTTCGGGGGAATCGACGACGTCGCGGATGGTGATGAGGCGGTCGAGCCGGCCGCGGATCTTGGGGATGCTGGCGAGAAGGCCGCGGGTGTAGGGGTGCATCGGGCGATCAAAGAGGTCGAAGACGTTGGCGTACTCGACTACACGGCCGGCGTACATGACGCATACCACGTCGGCGTTCTCTGCGACGACGCCGAGGGCGTGGGTGATGAGCATGATGGCCATCTGGCGGGAGCGCTGCAGCTCGCGGAGGAGCTCGAGGATCTGGGCCTGGATGGTGACATCGAGGGCGGTGGTCGGTTCATCGGCGAGGAGGAGGCGGGGCTGGCAGGCGAGGGCCATGGCGATCATTACGCGTTGGCGCATGCCGCCGGAGAACTGGTGTGGGTAGGCCTTGAGGCTTTGCTCGGGGCTTGAGATGCCGACGTCCTGCAAGGCTTTGAGGGCGATGGCGCGGGCTTGCTGGTGGTCGACGTTTTGGTGGAGGAGGATGGCTTCGAGGATCTGGTCGCCGATGGTGTAGACGGGGTTGAGGGAGGTCATGGGCTCCTGGAAGATCATGGCGATTTCGTTGCCGCGGATGGCTCGAATCTCGGCCTCGCTCATTGTCAGGAGGTCGCGTCGGCCTTGCGTGCTTTGGAAGTGGATGGTGCCACGATCGAACTTGCCGGGGGGCCTGGGGATGAGGTGGAGGGTGCTCATGGCCGTGACGGATTTGCCGCAGCCGGATTCGCCGACGACGGCGACGGTTTGGCGGGGGTAGATGGTGAGGTTGACGCCGTCGACGGCCTGGACGCGTGGGCCGGAGCGTTGATCGAAGGAGACGGCGAAGTCGCGGACTTCGAGGAGGGGTCGGGCCTCGTCGGCGGGGATGTGGATCTTGCCTGCAGGTTGTCGGTTAACGCTGGGCATGTTAGGTTAGATCCGTGCCTTTTTGAGCTTGGGGTCGATGGCGTCGCGGAGGGCTTCGCCGATGAGGTTGTAGGCGAGCACGGTGATGAAGATGGCGACGCCGGGGAAGACCGCGAGCCACCATTTGAACTCGCCCTCGGCGCTGACGGCGCTGGCGAGGAGCTTGCCCCAGGAGGGCTGGTCGATGGGGCCGAGGCCGAGATATGAGAGGATGGCTTCGACGGTGATGGCGGCGGCGATGGCGAAGCTGGCGTCAACGAGGACGGGGGCGACGCCGTTGGGGAGCATGTGGCGGAAGAGGACGGAGCGGAGGGGCAGGCCCAGGGCTTGGGCGGCCTGGACAAAATCCTGGTTGCGGAGTTTGAGGAACTCGGCGCGGGTGAAGCGGGCCATGCCGGTCCAGGTGAAGCAGCCGATGATGGCCATCATGACATAGGTGGTGCGGAACTCAGCGGGGAGGACGGACGCGGCGACGACGAGAAGGAAGAGGACGGGGACGGCCATGAAGACCTCAACGACTCGGTAGAGAATGAGGTCGACCCAGCCGCCGAAGTAGCCCATGAGGGCGCCGAGGGTGACGCCGATGATTAGGGCGATGCCCGTGGAGACGAGGCCGATGGAGATGGAGAGGCGGCAAGCGTGGAGCATCTGGGCGAGGACGTCGGCACCGAAGGCGTCGGTACCGAGGATGAAGAGGCGGCCTTCGCCGGGGGCGGGGGTGCGGAGGTCCTGTCCATTGCCGAAGGTGGAGAGAGGCGGCTTGCGTGTGAGTTCGCTGAAGCGCTGGCGGGGCGACCAGGGGACGGGGGAGTAAACGGCGTGGATCTCGCCGGCGAGTTCGCGTTGTTGCTCGTTGAAGCGTTCGATGGGCGGGTTCCACGCGCTGGCGGCGCAGAAGCCGGCCGCGGTGACGGCGAGGGCGACGGTGATGAGGCGGTAGCGGCGCGTCGAGCCCAGCGGGACGAAACCGGCGAGCACCGCGATGGGCAGAGCCACCGCGACGGCGAGTTCGTGAGCGACGTGAGGGCGGGCGCGCCAAAGCTGGGCGAGTTCGCCGGGATCGCGGCCGGTGATCCAGTTTTCGACGAGGCCGAAGAGGAGGATGGTGACGAGGGCGATGACCAGCGCGGCGAGGACTGTTCCGGCGCGGCGGGCGAAGAGCTTTCGAGGGCCGAACAGGATCAGAGGGACGCCGAGGGCACCGAAGAGGAGGAGCAGACGATCAACGGCGGAGAGGTAGGTGAGGAGGGGTGACTCGAAGCCCTTAACGTCGCCCGCTTGAACGAGGAGGTTGAAGCCGGCGAGCGCGGGGATGGCGAGGGCTGTAAGAAGCCGGACGCCGCGGCCGAGGCGGAAGTAGCCGGCGGTCCAGATGAGCCCGACGGCGACGGCGACATCGACGATGAGCTGGAAAGGGACGGGGCCGGCGGGGGCGACGCCGCGGAGGTAGTCGGTGAGAGGGCGGAAGAAGGCGTGGACGGGATCGTCGCTCGGGACGCCCACAAAGAAGGCGGCGAAGATGCGGAGGGCGAAGGGGATGAGGGTGAGTAGGCCGAGGGTGATGGTGAGGGTGCGGTTGAGTCGGGCAGGCGCGACGATCCAGACGACGGCCCAGAGGCCGGAGAACGCGAGGAGTTTCCATGATTCTGGGCGGGCGAGGATGGATTGGAGCCCGGCGGAGAGGGCTTTGAAGAAGGGGCCGTTGGTGGCGGGCCAGGCGAGGAGGGGATGGCCGTTGGCGATGAGCGGCGCCCACATGGCCACGAGGGCGAGGAAGGCGACCCAGATGAGGCCGGCGACGGCTCCGGGGCGGCGGAAGACTTGCGACCAGGCGTCGGCCCAGAAGCCGCGGGCCTCTGGGGTGCCCACGCCCTGCATGAGCTGAACGCCGGTGACGGCGTCAGGAATGCGCGGGTTGGGCGAGGGGGTGAGCATGGAGCGGGTGCGAGGCTGCGGTTCAGTCGTATGCGACGCGCGGGTCGGCGAAGGCGTAGAGGATGTCCGCGGCGAGGAGGGCCACGAGGTTGACGGCGGCGATCATGACGGTGTTGGCGAGCAGGAGCTCGCGGTCGCGGAAGTTGACGGCCTCGATGACCAGCCAGCCCATGCCCTGGATGGAAAAGACGCGCTCGATGACCACGGAGCCGGCGAGCATGGCGGGGAAGACGGTCACGAACATGGTGATGAGCGGGAGGAGGCTGTTGCGGAAGACGTGGCGGAGGATGACGTCCTTGTTGGGAACGCCCTTGGCGCGGGCGGTACGGACGTAGTCGGCGTTGAAGTTTTCGAGCATGGCGGCGCGGGTCTGCTTGCTGAGGACGGCGAAGCCGGTGTACACGAGACAGAGGACCGGTAGGGCCATGTGCCAGAGGATGTCGAGCACGAAGCCGGGCTCGAACTGGCCCTCGGGGTTGTATCTGGGGAGGAAGAGGAGGGACTCGTGGTCGGTCGAGCTGAGGCCGGCGACGGGGAAGGCGCCGAGGTAGTCCTTGCTGGCGAGAAAGCCGATGGCCAGCACGCCGGCGAGGACGACTGGGAAGGAGTAGAGGGCGACGTAGATGGATCCGAGACCGACGTCGAAGAAGGAGCCGCGGTTGATGGCGGCGAGCATTCCGCTGGGGACGGCGACGAGGTAAATGATGGGGATGGCGATGACGTTGAGGAGGAGGGTGACGGGAAGGTGGTCGGCGATAAGATCCATCGAAGGGCGGTTGCGGCTGAAGGCGGTGCCGAAGTCGGGAGGGCCGATCCATAGCAGTTTGGGGAGGATGGGGACGCCTGAGGCCACGAATGGCTTGGCGGAGAACAGCGCTAGAACATTGGCGCGGGCGGCCTGGGCGTTGGCGTAGCGCTGGATCGACTGTTCCCCCAGCGCCTTGACGCGCGACCACGAGGGCAGCTCCGGGCGCGGCGTGGTGGCGGCGATGACCGAGAGGCGGGGTTGGAGATCGTCGGCGATACCGTTCTCGATATCGGCCTCGCGGGCGTAATCGCGGAGGGCACTCTTGAGCATGGTGGTGGCTTCAAGCAGGGCGAATCGCGATTCGGCGGAGGCTCGCTCGGCGCGGCGCCAGGTGAGTAGCCGCGAACGCTCGGCGTCCGCGCGGGCGGCATCTTCCAGACCAGAAAGCGGGGCCAAGGGCTCGACACTGACCGAGGGCGCGGCCGGGAGTTCCTCGGCGAACCATTCCCAGAGCGGGGGGGCTTTGATCTCGCGGGGCTGGCGGGCGAGTTCGCCGTTGGGGAGGACTTGATCGCGCGGGCCAAACTTGAGCGGGCTGATGCGGCCGAGCCAGCGGACGTACTGGACGACGATGGGATCCGCGAGCCCGTAGCGGTCTTCGAGATAGGCCTGTTGGACGGCGACGCCGCTGGAGGCTTGTACGTTTCCGCCGCCGCCCGCGGCTTGGAGCGCGGCGCCGATGCCACCCGGGGCGCTGGCGACGATGACGAACACCAGGAAGGTGATTCCGATCAACGTCGGGATCATAAGCAGCAGTCTTCGGACCAAGTAGGTGGCCATGGCTTGCTCTGGGGTTAGGTCTTCTTCGCGACCACGCGGAGGGGGGGGGGCGGGAGTGACGATCAACTGGGGCCGTCTTACTGCGGCATCGGTGTGGCGGGGCCGCCGCGGAAGAACTCCCCCGGTGTGAGGCCGAACGGGTAGGGGTTGACGTTGCGGACGTCGCTCTTGACGAGGCGCAGCCAGGGTTGGACGCGGATCCAGGTGTATGGCTGATCGTCGTGCATCACCTTTTCAAACTGGCGCCAGATGGCGAAGCGTTCTTCGTTGTTGAGGGTAACGCGGCCGAGGTCGATGAGGCGGTCGGCTTCGGGGTTTGACCACTGAGCGAAGTTGTCGCCTTGGTCTTTCATCGAGTCGGAGTGATAGATCTGTTTGGGATCGCTCTCGGGGCTGTTGGCCCCCCAGCCCATGGTGATGGCGTCGAAGTCTCGTTGTTTACGGATGGGATCGCCGACGGACCAATCAACGCCGTTGGGGATGACTTTGATCCCGGCTTTGGCAAGCGAATCTTTGACGAAGAGGGCGATGCGTTGGGCGATCTCGCCGCCGGTGAAGAAGAGGAACTCGAACTCGAACTCGCGGCCGGATTCTTCCTCCAGAGTGCCGTTGCCATCGCGATCTTTCCAGCCGGCGTCGGCGAGGAGGGCCAGGGCCGCGGGCGGGTCATAGGGCCAAGGCTTGAGGCTGGGATCGGAGCCGGGCGTGCCTGGGAGGAACGAACCTTTGCTGACGGTCCCCAGGCCACGCCAGATGTCCTTGATCATTTTCTCGCGGTCGATGAGCATGGTCATGGCGCGGCGGACGCGGGGGTCGTGGAAGGGGGTTTTCTTCCCGCGGCGCTCGCCGGCGTTCCAGGCGATGAACGAGTTGCCCGAGCGCATGTTGGTCCAGTTTAACATCTGGTTGGACGCGGCGAACTCGGTGTCGTTACCCAGAGAGGCGAACTGGGGGGCGGAGGGCGTGATCATGTCGCCCTCGCCGTTGCGGTAGGCGGTGAGGCGGGCGAGTTCATCGTTGATGGCTTGAAATCGCATGCGATCCAGGGCCGGGGTTTCGCCCCAATAGAGCTCGTTGCGGACCAGTTCGACGGTTTGGCCGGGGGTCCATTGATCTTCGATCGAGAGCCGCTCTAGCTTGTAAGGGCCCGAGCCCATCAGGAGGCCGGTGCCCTCGTTGATCTTGGCGGGGCTAATCCGCTCGTAGAAGTGCTTGGGGAGCACATAGAGCGTGAGGGCTGAATCGAGGTTGGAGAAGAAGGCTTGCTTAAAGAGGAAATCGACGGTGCGGTCGTTGACAATGACGACTTTGTCGATGATGTCTCCGATGATGGATCGGGTGCGCTGGGCCTCGATCTGCGGGTTCATGACGAAGTCATGGAAGGTCCATCGGACGTCCTCGGCGGTGACGGGCTTGCCGTCGCTGAATCGGGCGCGGTCGTTGAGCTTGACGCGGAGCCAGAGGCCAGCGGGGTCGGCTTGCCAGGCCTCAGCGAGGACGCCGCGGAGGCGGAGGGTTTTGGGGTCATAGCTCGCGAGCATTTCAGCGACGACGTCGAGTATGCGCCGGCCGTAGACGTCGGTTTGGATGTATGGCGTGAGCTTGGCGAGTTGCGCTTCGAAGATCTCGGTAAAGGCTTTGCCGGTGGTGTAGCCCTTGATCGATCTGGGGTCGGTGGTAAACGTCCAGGGTGCCTGCCAGGCGATGGGGACGCCAGGGCGGGCCCAGGATTCATCGCGAGACTTGGGTCCAGCGGTCGGCGAGGCGGCGGGGCCGTCGGTGGTGGAGCCGCGGAAGCGGTCGGAGTCTGTGCGGAGCTGGGCGATCTGCTGCTCGACGCCCGCGATCTTTTCGAGGATGTCGCGATTGAGGACGCGATCACGGTCGCGTTGGACCATGCCCAGGAGCACAAGGACGCCCACGCCCAGGATCAGTATGAGTGTAACGAAGTCCTTTATCCCGAATCGGCTATCCATTTTGGTCACCTTGATTGGTGGAGTTTGCGAGCTCGTGGCCGATGACGGGTGAGTGTACTGCAAGCCGGTCAGCGTCGGCCGCCGCGTTTGGGGTCGAGGGCTTCACGCAGGCCTTCGCCGACGAAGTTCATGGCGAGCAGCGTGATCCCGAGGAACATGCACGGGAAGAGTAGAAGCCACCAGCGCGACTGGACCGGGTTGATTTCTTGGAGCGCATCGGCGGCGAGGTTGCCCCAACTGGGCAACGGGGGCTTGACGCCGATGCCGAGGAAGCTGAGGAAGGACTCCTGCAAGATGGCTTGGGGGACGGTGAGGGTGGCGTAGACAACGACCGGGCCGACTAGGTTGGGGAGGAGGTGGCTGAGGAACTGCCTGTGTACGGGGACGCCTATGGCGCGGGCGGCTTCCATGAAGGGCTGGGCTTTGAGGCTGAGCACTTGGCCGCGAACGACACGGGCCATGGTGAGCCAACTGACGCCGCCGATGGCTACCAGGAGCGTGACGAGGTCGTAAAGCGTGCGGGTGCCTTGGGAGACATCGCGTCGGCGGAGACTGGGATTCGCGTCGGCTTCCTGGGCGATGGCCTGGGCCGCGGGTGGGTCGGCACGGAGCCAGTCTTCGAGGGCGGCACGGTCGGTGGGCAGGCCGCGCTGTTGGGCGATATCGGCGGCGCGCTGCACGGTCCAAGCCTGGCGAGCACGGGCGCGGCTGACGTATTCCTCGATGACCGAGTCGCTGGCGACGGCGAGAAGAACGACCAGGAGGACATAGGGCAAGCCGTAGAGCACATCGACGAATCGCATCATGACGGCGTCGATTCGGCCGCCGGCGTAACCAGCGAGGGCGCCATAGATGGTGCCGACGAGCACGGCGATGAAGGCGGCGGCCAAGCCGATGCCCAGGGAGATGGCCCCGCCGATCAGGCATCGGACGAGGAGATCGCGGCCGAGGACGTCGGTGCCGAGGATGACCGACGGCTGGGCGGCCAAACCCTCGGCGGGGGTGATGGAGCCGCCCTGATCGCGGAACACCTCAACCGAAACCCCCTTCGCGCTCGCGGCGGCTCGCTCGGCGAGGCCCAATCCGGCTTGATTAAGACGTTCGGCGGCGGCGGGATCGTGCGGCGCCCACGCGGGCGGGATGTGGCGGGCTTCCTTTACCTGGATATCAAAGCGGGGACTGCCATCGACGGTGGCGAGGGTCCAGGGGAGGGAGCCGAAGCACGCGAGACTGATCAGGGACAAAACAAGCAAGCCGATGACACCGGCGGTGCTGCGGCGCCAGGCAGGAGGGCCGGAGAGCTTGGGGCGGTCGAGGCCGCTGTCGTCGGGCGTGATCGTCTCCGCGCTGGACATGGGCTGAGCGTATCCGATCGGCGGGGGCCGCTCCCTATGATGGGGCGGTGGCTGTACGAAAAGCCAAGGTGTTGCTGGCGATGTCGGGCGGGGTCGATTCCTCGGTCGCGGCGGTGCTGCTGCGCGAGCAGGGATTCGAGGTGGTCGGGTGCTTCATGCGGCTGGGCTCGCCGGGAGAGCATCTCGACACGCTGGTGCCGGACGCGGAGGTGTGTGAAACGCCGCGAGCGGGCTTGAAGATCGGCACACGGGGGTGCTGCTCGATCAACGACGCGGCCGACGCGCGGCTGGTGGCGGCGCAGCTCGGGATCCCGTTTTATGTGTGCAACTTCAAGAAGGACTTCGGGCGGATCATCGATTACTTCGTGGATGAGTACGCGGCGGGGCGGACGCCGAATCCGTGCGTGCGATGCAACGACTGGCTGAAGTTCGGCAAGCTGCACGAGTACGCGGGTCAGATTAGCGCGGACTTTGTGGCCAGTGGGCACTATGCGCGGGTGGAGGACGGTCGGCTGCTGCGCGGCGTGGACGTGGACAAGGACCAGTCGTATGTGCTGTTCGGCGTGCCGCGGGAGCGGCTGGGGCAGATGCTGCTGCCGATCGGCGGCATGAGGAAGCCGGCGGTGCGTGAGCTGGCGCGGGTGCATGGATTGCCTGTGTTTGACAAGCCGGATTCGCAGGAGATCTGCTTTGTGCCGGATGACGACTACGCCGGCCTGGTCGATCGGCGGCGGCCGGAGTTGGCGGTCGAGGGGCCGATCGTGGATGCAGCGGGCAAGGTCGTGGGAACGCACCAGGGCCAGCACCGCTTCACGATCGGGCAACGCCGCGGCGTCGGCGTCGCGCTGGGGTATCCGATCTACGTGATCGGCAAGGACCCCGCGGCGAACACGGTGACTGTGGGGCCGGCGGAGCGGCTCTTGGCGACGAGCTGCGAAGCGGCGGAGGCGAACTGGCTGGTCGATCCGAGCGAGCTGGCGGAGCCGACGCGGTGTCTGGCGCAGTATCGATACAACAGTGATCCGGTGCCGGCGATGGTGGTGGCGCTCACGGGTGAGCCGCCCAGCGCGGGGCGGAACTTCTCGGGAAGGCCGGGCCGGTTGCGGGTGGAGTTTGATGAGCCTCAATCGGCGCTCACACCCGGGCAGGCGCTGGTTATCTATGGCGGGCCGGGGAACGAGGGTGTGCTCGGCGGTGGCTGGATCGATCGCGTCGGTTAAGGCTTTTCGGGCTCGAAGGCGCGTTCGAGACGGTCTTCGAGCGCGTCGAGGCGGTCTAGCCGACGCGAGATGTTCATGATCTCGGTCTGAGCCTTGAGGTTGACTTGGTAGTCGAGGTCGGTGCGCAGCCGGTCCTTTTCGGACTGACGGTTCTGGCTGACCATGACGAAGATCGAGAGGAAGATGGCTTCGAGGCTGACGACCATGGTGAGCAGGCCGAAGGGGAAGGGGTCGAAGACCCAGCCGGGGAGTGAATCGGCCTTGCTCTCGGGGATGATGAGCGAGCCGGTATGGAGGATCGAACCGGCGACGTTGACGAGGATCCAGGCTCCGAACCAGACGAGGTGGAAGATGAAGAACCACTGCCCGGCGGCGACCTGGGCGATGAGGTCGCTGGTGCGTTGCCAGAGCGTCATGCGCGAGGAAGCGAAGACCTCGTTAGGGTTTTTGAGGTTGCGGAGCTGCTCGGTGCTGGCCCGCTGACGCTGGCCCATGATGGTGAGGACCTCGATAGCAACATCAGGACGCTCGCGGAGGAACGAGTGGAACGCGTCGCGGCCGAGGACGAGGAGCTCGGTGTGTTCGACGGCGCGGACGGTGGCGGTGCGGGGCCCGCCGTCGAGGAGGCTGATCTCGCCGAAGAACCCGCCGGCTTCGAGGGTGTTGATGATGACGTGCTCGCCCTTGTCGTTGGGGACGGTCACGGCGACCTGGCCTTTGGAGACGACAAAGAAGCTGTCGCCGCGGTCGCCGAGCCAGAAGACTGGCTGGTTGGCGGGCACGGTCTGGTGGTGCATGAGGCGGTGGATGGCGTCGCGCTGGTCCTCGCTGAGCCTGGCGAAGAGATGGATCGGGCCCAACGGGTCGTCGCTGTTCTTCAACGGTTTGGGTGCGTCTTTTCCGGTCATGACTGCAAGAGCATAACACACAAAGGCGGCGGGGCACCGTCAGGAAACCGTGGCCATCCCTTATCCGCGTGATTTGGTCTTGTGCATGATGAAGAGGTAGTTGAAGCCGCGGAGGAAGTAGTTGCCTTCGACGGCGGCGTCGTGCCAGGGGCCGCGTTCGAGCTTTTGGTTCCCGCGGATGACCGAGATGACGTCGACGGGCTTGAAGCGGGATTGGAGGCGGGCGAACAGTTCGAAGCCGATAGGCATGAACTCGCCGGTGCCGGAGCCTGGGTCGCCCTTCCTGCGCTTGCGCCAGGAATCGGAGACGTACAGGCTCATGTAACGACCGGGCTTGAGAACGCGGTCGATCTCGGCGATGACCTGATCCATGGCCTTGAAGTAGGCCTTGCCCTGATCGATGCCGCCGGAGTCGAGCTTGCCGATACAGCGGGGATCGGTGGAGTAGTCGATGTGGGTTGAGTACGGCGGGTCGATGAAGACGAAATCGGCCGACGTGTTGGGGAGCGGGATCGAGCGCGCGTCGGCCTGCTTGATGTCGGGTCGGCTGGGTGCGAGGTCGAAGGCCAGGGGTTGGCGGCCCAGGTCGGCGCAGACATCAATGGTGGTGCCGCTGCCAACCATGGGGTCGAGGACGGTGTCACCGGGGCGGGTGTAGCGCTGGAGGACTTGCCAAATGACCCAGGAGGGCGTGGCCCCTTCGTAGCGGGCGTCGCCCTGCATGGCGGTGGTGCCGCGGGGGGTGTTGGATGAGTCGTAGTGCTGGCTTGGATAGGTCCAGAGCGTGGTTGAAAAGACTTTGAGCGGCGGTTTCTCGAACGGGCGCGGGCTGCTGTCGCGGCGGCGGATGGTCACGAGGTGAGTGTAAGCCGGGGCGCGGGCAGGCCGGTCAGGCCGTGGGGGCGGCGGCGAGGGCGGCCGCGAGCTTGCCGGTCATGAACTTGCGGGCCTCGGCGAGGGGCATGGCGAGCTTGACGCCCGCGGCGCGGGCGTGTCCGCCGCCGCCGAGGTCTTTGGTGAGGGCGGCGACATCGACTGTGGGCTGGCCGGGCTTGGAGCG
>Ga0163144_10020584_pt1 | contig 13179 bp, 12 predicted proteins | sample OliLak19BULKMAT1_FD_123175 | JGI IMG/M metagenome (GOLD analysis project Ga0163144, IMG submission 123175) | Freshwater microbial mat bacterial communities from Lake Vanda, McMurdo Dry Valleys, Antarctica - Oligotrophic Lake LV.19.BULKMAT1 | ecosystem: Environmental > Aquatic > Freshwater >... | reverse complement strand
TTCCTTCGCGCCGTGAACGTCGGCGGCCGCATCGTCAAGATGGACGCGCTGCGCGGCCACTTCGAGGCTGCCGGGTTCACCAGCGCCGAGACCTTCATTGCCAGTGGCAACGTGATCTTCGATGCCACGGTTTCGCGGCCGGCGAGCTGAATGCGCACCTGATGTTCGGGGAAGTAGGCGTCTCGCGCCGGCTTCGCCCTATGCCGCGGCTTCGCCCTTGCGCAGCTCGCCGAGGATGGCGTCGACCATCTTCTTGGCGTCGCCGAAGAGCATCAGCGTGTTGTCCTTGAAGAAGAGCGGGTTCTCGACGCCGGCGTAGCCGCTGGCCATGCCGCGCTTCATCACGATGCAGGTCTTGGCCTTCCACACCTCCAGCACCGGCATGCCGTAGATCGGGCTCGACGGGTCGTCGAGCGCGCCCGGGTTGACGATGTCGTTGGCGCCAATCACCAGTACCGCATCGGTCTCGGGGAAGTCGTCGTTGAGCTCGTCCATCTCGAGCACGATGTCGTAGGGCACCTTGGCTTCGGCGAGCAGCACGTTCATGTGCCCGGGCAGACGCCCGGCCACCGGGTGGATGGCGAAGCGCACCGTCGTGCCGGCGTCCTGCAGCCGCTTGGTCACTTCGTAGAGCGGGTACTGCGCCTGGGCCACGGCCATGCCGTAGCCAGGCACGATCACCACGTGCTTGGCTTCCTGCAGGATCGCCGCGGTCTCCGCCGCCGTCACGGTCTTCACCTCGCCCTGCGGCGCGCCGTCGACCTTGGCCGGGACCTTGCCCTCTTCGGCGCCGAAGCCGCCGAAGATCACGCTCAGGAACGAGCGGTTCATCGCGCTGCACATGATGTAGCTCAGAATCGCGCCGCTCGAGCCGACGAGCGCGCCGGTGATGATGAGCAGGTCGTTGTTCAACATGAATCCAGCGGCCGCAGCCGCCCAGCCCGAGTAGCTGTTGAGCATCGACACCACGACCGGCATGTCGGCGCCGCCGATGGCCATCACGAGGTGAATGCCCAGCAGGCCGGCCACGAGCGCGGTCCACAGCAGCGGGCCCAAGGAAGGCGATCCCACGAACTGCCAGCTGAAGAACAGGCTCGCGCCGAGCAAGCTCAGGTTGAGCAGGTGGCGGGCCGGCATCAGCAGGGGCTTGCTGCCGATGAGGCCCTGCAGCTTGCCGAAGGCCACAATCGACCCGGTGAAGGTGACCGCGCCGACGAACACGCCGACGAACGTCTCGATCTGATGGATGGTGGCGTCGACGCCGGTGTGCACGGCGGTGGGGTCGAGCGTGCCGCCCAGGCTCACGAGCACGGCGGCCGCCCCCACGAAGCTGTGCAGAATCGCCACCAGCTGTGGCATCGAGGTCATCCCGACGCGTGCCGCCAGCACTGCGCCAATCGCGGAGCCCACGGCCATGGCGCCGGCGAGCAGCGGGTAGCCGCCCGCGCGCGGGCTGAGGGCGGTGGCCACGGCGGCGATGATCATGCCGACGATGCCGAAGGTGTTGCCGCGTCCGGCGGTGGCCTGGGCGGACAGGCCGCTCAGGCTCATGATGAAGAGCAGCCCGGCGACGATGTAGGCGACGGTGACGAGTGATTCAGGCACGGATCCTCGCTAGCGGCGGAACATCCGCAGCATGCGCTGCGTGACCATGAAACCGCCGACGATGTTGATCGTGGCGAGGAGAATCGCGCTGGCGCCAAGGATGGCCATGAGCGAGCCCGGCGGGCCGCCCACCTGCAGCATGCCGCCCACCAGGATGATGCCGCTGATGGCGTTGGTGACGCTCATGAGCGGGGTGTGCAGGGCCGGCGTGACGTTCCAGATCACCTGCCAGCCAATGACGCAGGCGAGTGCGAACACCGTGAAGTGCGACAGGAACTCACCCGGGGCGACGAGGCCCAGACCCGTGAGCAGCACCGCGGCGATGAGCGCGGCGACTGCCTGACTCTGACCCGAGGGCGACGCCCCGGCGCCGTGGCCCTTGCCGTGTCCGCCCGCCCTTGCCGGTGCGGCCACCGGCGTGGGCGAGCCGACCGTCTTGGGGGCCACAGGTGGCGGATCCTTCTTGGGCGGAGGCCACTTGAGCGCGCCCTGGTGCAGGATGAGGGCGCCGCGCACCACTTCGTCGGTCTCGTCGATCTTGAAGTTCCTGGCCCCGCCCATGTCGGTGAGCAGGTGCACGATGTTGTTGCCGTAGAGGAAGCTCGCGGTCGGCGCCAGGCGGCTCGGCAGGTCCAGGTAGCCGACGATGTGCACGCCGTGCGCTTCCACCGCCTCGCCGGGCACGGTGCACTCGCAGTTGCCGCCGTTCTCGGCCGCCAGATCGACCACGACCGAGCCGCGCTTCATACTCTTCACCATCTCTTCGGTGATGAGCTTCGGTGCCGGCTTATTGGGGATGAGCGCGGTCGTGATGATGATGTCGACGTCGCGCGCCTGCGCGGCGAACATCGCCATCTCGGCTTTGATGAAGGCCGGGCTCATTTCCTTGGCGTAGCCACCGCCGCCCTCGCCGTCTTCTTCGACGCTCAGTTCGATGAACTCCGCGCCCATGCTCTTGACCTGGTCCTTCACCGCCGCGCGCGTGTCGAACGCCCGCACGATGGCGCCCAGGCTGCGAGCCGCGCCGATGGCCGCCAGGCCGGCCACGCCGGCGCCGATCACCAGCACCTTGGCGGCGGGCACCTTGCCGGCCGCGGTCATCTGACCCGTGAAGAAGCGGCCATAGCAGCCAGCGGCTTCGACGACCGCGCGATAGCCACTGATGTTGGCCATCGACGACAGCGCGTCCATCTTCTGCGCGCGCGTGATGCGCGGAATCTGGTCCATCGCAATGGCGTTGACCTGGCGTGCCGCCATCCGCTGGATGAGGTCCGTGTTCTTGGCGGGCCACAGGAAGCTGATGAGGGTGGCCCCGGCCTCGAGCTGGTCGGCTTCCGCCGCGTTCGGTGGCTGCACCTTCACCACCACATCAGCGGCGGTCCACAGGGCGGCGCTCCCAGCGACGATCGTGGCGCCGGCCTTGACGTAGTCGGCGTCGGCGATGGCGGCGCCGAGTCCAGCTCCGGACTCCACCCGCACATCGAAGCCCATGGCCACGAGCTTCGTGACGGTTTCGGGCGTGGCCGCCACGCGCCGTTCGCCGGGTCCACTCTCTCTCGGAACTGCAAGTACCATGAACGAGACGCCTTCCTTCACGCGGCCAGATGGCCCTTGCCAGGCTGCAATCGGCGTACCATCATAGCGGCTTCTCATCCTGACGGAACGAGCACATGACCCGTAGTTGCCCCGCCCGGCGCGGTCTCGCCTCGATCGCCCATGCGGCGCTGCTCATCCTGCTGCTCGGCGCACCCATGCCGGCTCGCGCGCAAGCGGCGGCCACGCCGGCGCGGCCGTCGCCGCCGGAGCGGGGCGCCGACACGATTGGGGCCCGCATGCTGGCGACGATTCGCGCGCTGACGGCGCCAGGTATGGACGGCCGCGCCGTTGGCACGCCCGGCAGTGCCCAGGCCCGCGCGTGGATCGAAGCGCGCTTCGCCGCTCTCGGCGCGCGTCCCCTCACCGCGGATCGACACGCGCAGGCTTTTTCGTTCACGACAACAGCTGGCCAGGTCGTGCACGGCGTCAACCTCGTGGCGTCCTGTCCAGGCACCCGGGCCGATGCCCCGGCCATCGTGGTGTCGGCCCACTACGATCACCTCGGCGTACGCAACGGGCAGACCTATCCCGGCGCCGACGACAACGCGTCGGGCGTGGCCATGCTGCTGGCCGTGGCCGAGCGCTGCCTGAAGACACCGTTCGCGCACCCGCTCGTGCTCGCCGCGTTCGACGCGGAGGAGCAGGGCCTGCAGGGCGCCAAGGCGTTTCTGGCGAATCCGCCGGTGCCGATTGAGCGCCTCGCCCTCAACGTGAACTTCGACATGGTCGGCAGAAACGATCGGCGCGAGATCTATGTGGCCGGTCCTGGCCGCTGGCCGGCGCTGCTCCCGGTGCTCACCGCGGCCACGCAGGACGCGCCGATCACCGTGAAGTTCGGCCACGACTCCGGCGGCGGACACCAAGACTGGACGCAGCAGTCGGATCACGGCGTGTTCCACGGCGCCGGCATCCCGTTTGTCTACTTCGGCGTCGAGGATCACGCCGACTACCACCAGCCCACCGACACCCCCGACAAGATCAGCGCCGAGTTCCTCGAGGGCGTCGCGTCGGTGGTGCTGTCGAGCTTGACCGCGCTCGATCGCGCGCCGGCCTACAAATAGATAGGCTGGATCGGCGGATCGATGCCTGCCCCTGCCCCAGCCCTGCCGGCCGCGCTCGCCGCGCTCAAGCCCGGACTCGACCAGCTCTATGACGGGTTCAATCTCGAGCACTCCACGCGCGACCCGATCTGGACGGTGCGGCGCTTTGCCGATCCCGCCGATCAGGAGGTGGTGGCCTTCCTGGCCTCGGCGCTGGCCTTTGGCCGCGTGCAGAGCGTGATTCAGACGGTCGAGGCTGTGCTCGGCGTGATGGGCCCGTCACCGGCGGCGTTCGTACGCGCGTTCACGCCAGGTCGCGCGTCGGCGTTCGAGCCGCTGGGACACCGCTGGATTCGCAGCCGCGACCTGGCGGCGCTCGCCTGGCAGCTTCACCAGATGCTGCGCGACCACGGCTCGCTCGAAGGCTTCTTCGCGGCCGGCCATGCGGCCGATGCCGCGTCGGTGGAGGCCGGGCTCGAGTCGTTCTCGACCCGCGCCATGGCGCTCGACCTGACGGCAATCTACGGTCGCGCGCGGCCCGTGCCCGGCGTGGGCTACTTCTTCTCGCGCCCGTCGGCGGGCGGGGCCTGCAAGCGTTTGAATCTCTTCCTCCGCTGGGTGGTGCGGACCGACTCGGTGGACCTGGGGCTGTGGCGGTCGGTGCGGCCGGCGCAGCTCGTGGTGCCGCTCGACACCCACATCATCCGGGTGGGCCGCTGCCTGGGGATGACGACGCGCGTCAGCCCGGGATGGCGCATGGCGCTGGACATCACGCGCACGCTGCGTCTGCTCAACCCCGACGACCCGGTGCGCTACGATTTCTCGATGTGTCACCTCGGCATGATGGGCGCCTGCGGCTTCGGCACCACCCGGACCAACACGCAGTGTCCGCTGCACGCGGTCTGTCGTCCGGCCGGACGCCGACGGCCGAAGGCGAGACGCGCATGACCTCCTCCATGAGGAAGAAGGTCCCGACGCGGGCGCCGGCTCGCGAGTCCACCACCGGCCCGGCGTTCAAGAACTACATCACGCCGGCAGGACACCGCCGTCTGAGCGAGGAGCTCGCGCGGCTGTGGAAGACCGAGCGGCCGGCGCTCGTCATCACCGTGACGTGGGCCGCGGCCAACGGCGATCGCTCCGAGAACGGCGACTACCTCTACGGCAAGCGACGGCTGCGCGAGATCGACCGGCGTGTTCGCTACCTCTCGAAGAGCCTCGACCACGCGGTGGTCGTCGACAACGCCGGCAAGCGTCACGAGCGGGTGTTCTTCGGCGCCACTGTCACCTTCCGGTCCGAGTCGGGCGATGAGCGCGACGTCACGATCGTCGGCCTCGACGAACTGGACGCCGGCAGCGCACGCATCTCGTGGCAAGCACCCATGGCGAAGGCGCTGCTCAAGGCCAGGGTCGGCGAGGTGGTGACGCTGCGCACGCCGGGCGGACTCGAACGGCTCGAGGTGCTGGCGATTCGCTACGACGCGCTGGCATAGGCCGCGAGGGTGCCGTCGACCAGATGATCGACGTCGAACTCGGCGCGCACGCGCGCCCGGCCCGCTTCGCCCAGTCGCTGACGTAGCGCCGGATCGCCGAGCACGCGCACCAGCGCGGCGGCCAGCGCGCTGGCCTGCCCGGGCGGCACGAGCACCCCGGTCACGCCGTCTTCCACTGCTTCGGGAATGCCGCCGGCCCGCGTGGCCACCACCGCCAGGCCCATGGCCATGGCGTCGAGCACCGTCGACCCGAGGCCCTCGGTGACCGAGCTCATCACGAACAGGTCGGCGCTCTTCGTGAGCGACAACACGTCGTCGCGGAAGCCGGCCAGCACGACGTGTTTCTGCAGGTCGAGTTCGCGAATCTGCTGCTCGAGCGACGCGCGCAGTTCGCCTTCACCGAAGATCACGAGCTGCGCATCGGCCACGGTACGGCGCACTCGCGCCATCGCCTCCACCAGGAACTTCTGGCCTTTGTGCGGCACGAGCGCGCCCACGTTCACGAGCACTGGCGAGCCCTTCGGGAACCAGAACTCCTGGTGCAGGCCGACCGCCGGGGCGCGCATGACCCGGTCGACGTCGATGCCGTCGTGCACCACGCTGATGCGAGCGCGGGGGATGCCGTCGTCGACGAGGATGTCGGCAATGGCCCGCGACGCTGCGATGAAGCGTGCCACCTGGCGGTACTTCCAGCGCGAGAACGAGTGCCGCTGCAGGTGGAAGTCCACGCGCCGCGAGGCCACGAGCCGCGGCGCCGCCGGGCTCACGCCGAATGACAACGCCAGCGACGCCATCGCCACGGCATGTGGATCGTGCGCGTGCACCACGTCGGGACGGTGCAGGGCGATCACGCGCGCCAGCCGCCACGCCGCGGCGAGGTCCACCTCCGACCCCGGCGCCAGAGCCACCAGGTCGTCGCCCTCACGGGCACGTTGATACAGCACGCCCTCGGGATGCGCCACGAGCACGGCCCGGTGGCCGCGTGCGCGCATCCCGAGGACGGTCAGGAGAACTTGCTGCTGCCCGCCGCGCCAGGAGCGAGCGGTGTCGATGTGGAGTGCGAACACAGCTCCCACAGCTTGGCGAACTTCACGGCGACGTAGCCGGCGTTCATCAGCGAGATGACGAGGCCGGGCACGCCGTCGTGGAAGCCGCCACGCAGGATGTAGTTGCGAAGGAACGCGGCCGGCGGATGCAGCGCCAGGTCGAGCCAGCCGGCGGTGCGGCCCGCCTCGCGCATCTCGGCCGCCGCGAGGGTGGAGTAGCGGTCGATTGTCTGCAGATGGTGCGCGAGGTTGCGGTAGGCGAGATGCTGCAAGTCGTGCGTCAAGTCGACGACCGGGCCGTCGACCTTCACCGACTCGTGCACGTGCTTGCCAGTCCAGCCGCCGCGGCGCCGGTCGTAGAGCCGCAGCTGGTAGTCGGGGTACCAGTCGGTGGTGCGGATCCACCGGCCGAGGTGAAACGTGACGCGCGGGAGGCGATACCCGGCCGCTGGCGGCTCGTGCTGCAGCAACGCGCGGATGTCGCGCGCGAGCTCGGGCGACACGCGCTCGTCGGCGTCGATCGACAGGATCCAGTCGTGCGTGGCTTCGGCCGCGGCGCGGTTCTTCTGGTCCACGTAGCCAGGCCACGGGCGCACGATCACGCGGCTGGTGTAGCGCTGCGCGATTTCCCGGGTGGCGTCGGTGCTTTCGGAGTCGACGACCACAATCTCGTCGGCCCAGGCGACCGAGTCGAGCGCGGCCGCCAGATTGGCGGCCTCGTCGCGGGTGATGACCGTGACCGACAACTTCGGCACGGCGTGGATCTTACGCCAGCTTGGCGCTATTGCCGGCGCTGCTGGGTGCCGCTCGTGTTCGCGCCGCTTGTGTTCGCGCCGGCCGTGGCGCCGGCCCCGGCTGTCGAGACCACCGTGACCCCAGCGCCACCGGAGAGCGGCGCGATCTGCGACGTCTCGTAGTTGACGACCGACTTCAAGTAGTCGATGAGCGCCTGCAGCTCGTTATTGCGCGCCTGGTTCAGGTCGCGCTGGGCCTGGAGCACGAAGAAGTTGGTGGTCATGCCGGCCTGGAACTTCTTTTCTTCCGCTTCCAGACGCTTCTCAGCCAGCGCCCGCGACGAGCGCGTGGCGTCGACGCGCTTCGCGTTGGTGGTCACGGTGCGGGCCGTCTCGCGCACCTCGGTGGCGACGCGGATCTTCGACGAGTTGAGCTGCTTCAGCGACTGCTGATTCTGTAGTCTTGCCCGCGCCAGATTGACGTCGGCGCTCGAGGTGCCGAGGGGATAGGACAGCTGTACCGCGAAGGTCCAAGTGGGAAAGCTGTTCCCGAGCAGGTCGCCCAGTACGTCCGTATAGCGGCGCGTCGAAGAACCAATGACGGGCCCTGGGAACCCTGGACCACGGAGAGCCTGAGTGCCACCGATGCCGGTGCCGCCGTAGTCGACCGATGCGTTGAGGTCGGGCAGGATCTGGTTCTTCAGGAAGCCGATCGAGATGTCGTTGGCCTCGATGGTCTTCTGTGCCTGCACCAGGTCGGTGCGCGCGTCGAGGGCGGCCTGCACGGCGGCCTGCAGGTCGACCGCCACCGGCGTGAAGGCGGCCGCGTCGGTCGGCACGAGGCGCGCGCTCCACTGCTCGGCCGCGTGTTCTCCGTAGATGAGGGCGCGCAGAGCGTCTTCGGTGCGGGCAATGGCGGCCTCGGCGACGATCGCCGCTTCCTCGCGTTGGGCCACTTCCGCCTCGGCCTGCACGATATCGATCGGCGCCATGGTGCCGATTTCGACACGGGCCCGGTTCTCCTTGAGAGAACGCTGCGCCAGGTCGAGCGACTGACGCTGCACCTCGAGGCTGTTCAGCGCGAAGACGAGATCCCAGTAGGCGTTCTTCACGGAACGCGTCGTGCCCGCCACCGCCTCGCGCACCTGCACGTCCGAGATCTCGCGGTTCTTGCGCGAGACCTGCAGCAGCTGCCGGTTGGCGTCGATGCCGAAGTTGCGCAAGAGCGGCTGCGTGAAGTTGAGGGTGAAGGTCGAGCCGGTCTGCGGCGTGAAGTTCGCAAAGACGTTGTTGGTCGTGGCGCGCGAGTTGTCCCACCCCACGCGGTAGCTGGCGCCCCGCCACGGGAGCGCCGATGACAGCTCGAAGTTGAGTGCCGTCGAATTGTCTTGCAGCTTGTTCAGGTCGCCCGCGAACAAGTTGTTGATGGGAGAGTCCCGGTTGTCGCCCTGGAAGAGGCTGCTGATGTTCGGGGCCCAGGCCGCCCGTGCCTGCGCCACACCGAGGTCCTGCAGGAGCGGCGTCAGACGCACCACCTCGAGGTCGGCGTTCTGCTCGAGCGCCAGTTCCACGGCGTCGGTGATGCTGAGGCGCCGCTCGCCAACCGGCGGCGCTGCGGGTGTCTGGGCGTGAACAGTCGCCGCTCCGAAAACGGACAGGCCGACCAGGGCCCTCACCAGTGCCGTGCCTGCCGCCGAACGTCGAATCCCGAACATGTGCTGCGTCTCCCGGTAACTGCGAATCTGTGGACGGGTGGATGTCCCGTGCCTGTGTAGCAAGAACGTTGCCGTGCCGCGCTGCCCTGCCTTCATCACCAGCGCCAGGCCTGCGCCACAAGGATAGACGTCTTCAGTCCTTCCAGGGTTCGGCCGGTGCCCCGGCCGTTTCGACCGCTTGCGCCGCTATACTGCCGTTCGATGACCGACATCGAGGTTTTGCGATTGTTCCGCGAATCAGGGGCCCTGCTGGAAGGCCACTTCCGCCTCTCGTCCGGCCTGCACAGCCCCGGCTATCTGCAATGCGCGCTGGTGCTGCAGCATCCAGAGCGCGCGGCCGCGCTCGGCAGAGGCATCGCCGACGCCAGCCGCGCTTGGGGCGCCACGGTGGTGCTCTCGCCGGCCATGGGCGGCATCGTGATTGGGCAGGAGGTCGGGCGCGCCTTGGGCGTGCGGGCGATCTTCGCTGAACGCACCGACGGCACCTTGTCGCTGCGCCGCGGCTTCAGCCTCGCGCCCGGCGACCGCGTGCTCATCGTCGAGGACGTGCTCACCACCGGCACATCCACGCGCGAGACCATCGACGTGGCGGTGGCCGCGGGGGCCACGGTGGTCGGCGCCGCCTCGATCATGGACCGCAGCGGCGGCCGGCACGGACTCGACGTGCCCTTCGCCGGGCTGTGCCCGATGGTGCTGCCGACTCATTCTCCGGAATCGTGCCCGCTGTGCGCGTCAGGGCTGCCGGTGACCAAGCCCGGGTCGCGAGCGTAGCCGGCCCACGCCAGGGACTGGGACCGTGACTGCGCGCGTCCGCACGTGGCGTCTGGTCGTCGCCTATGACGGCGCCGGATTCGCCGGCTGGCAGCGGCAGGACGGTCAGCGCACGGTGCAAGGTGATCTCGAGCAGGTGCTGAGCGCCATCGAGCGCGCGCCGGTGCATGTGGCCGGGGCCGGGCGTACTGATGCCGGCGTGCACGCGGCGGCCCAGGTTGCGAGTGTGCGTCTCACCTCCGAGATCGCGCCCGACCGCCTGGTGCGGGCCTGCAACAACAGCCTCGCCCAGGACGTGCGGGTGCTCGCGGCCGAGCCGATCTTCGACCAGTTCCACGCCCGGTCGCGGGCCCTCGGCAAGACCTATCGCTACTTCATCTGGAACGCGCCGTCCGGCCAGCCGGCGCTGCGCCGCACGTCATGGCACGTGCCGCAGCCGTTGGCGCTCGAGGCGATGCAGGCCGTGGCGAGCACGCTCGTCGGCACCCACGACTTCGCCGCGTTCCAGGCGCAGGGGAGCGACGTGCAGACCACGGCGCGTCGCATGTGGACGGCGACCGTGGAGTCGTACCAGACGCTGCCGGACTGGTGTGCGGCCGCCACTGATCGCGGCCGCCTGTTGTGCTTCGAGGTGTCGGGCGAGGGCTTCCTGCGCCATATGGTGCGCATCATGGCCGGCACCCTCGTGTGGGCGGGGCGGGGCCGCTTCACGCCAGCGCTCGTGGAGCGGGCACTGGCCGGCGGCGCCAGGAGCTCGACCGGGCCCACGGCGCCGGCTCATGGCCTTCACCTCTGGCAGGTCCACTACGACAGGGACGATGGACCGTCAGAGGGGTAGGTCGCGTGATCCGGTTTGCAGTAGTATTTCCCTTTGTCTCGCTACGTGACCGACGTCATGGGACTCGACCAGCTATCGGCATGGATTCCTCCTGGCGGTGCCGAGGAGGCGCTACTCCGGCAGGTGATCCCCGAGCGGATTCCACGCCACGTCGCCATCATCATGGACGGCAATGGGCGGTGGGCCGCACAGCGCCACCTGCCGCGGGTGGAGGGGCACCGGGCCGGCATCGATGCCGTACGCGACACGGTCGAGACCTCAGCCCGTCTCGGTCTCGACGTGCTCACCCTCTACGCGTTCTCGGTCGAGAACTGGAAGCGGCCGCCCACGGAAGTGAGCGTGCTCATGGGTCTGCTGCGCCGCTATCTGCGGCTCGAGCTCGACACGCTGCTCCGCAACAACATCCGCTTCAACGTCATCGGCCGGCCCCACGAACTGCCCGACCAGGTCTACCACGAGCTGCTCGACGCCGAGGCGCGCACCAGCCGCAATTCCGGGATGCGGTTCAACATCGCCCTCAACTACGGCGGCCGCGCCGAAATCGTCGACGCCGCCCGCCGGGCGATCGAGTCGGGCGTGGCGGCGGCGTCGCTCGACGAGGCGCGCTTCGCGGAGTTCCTCTACACCGCCGGGCAGCCCGACCCCGATTTGCTCATCCGCACGAGCGGAGAGATACGCGTGAGCAACTTCCTGCTCTGGCAGATCGCCTACGCCGAGATCTGGGTCACCGACACGCTCTGGCCCGACTTCCGCTGCCAACATCTGCTCGAAGCCGTCGTCGCGTACCAGAAGCGCGACCGGCGCTTCGGGGGAATCGCGTCGGTGCCGGTGGCTGCCGGCGTGAAGTAGGCGCCGGCGCACCATGACCCGACTCCTGAGCGGTCTGGCCCTGGGGGCCGCGGCCTTTGCCGTGGTGTGGCTGCTGCCGTCACGTGCCCTGCTGGGCGTGAACCTGGCCCTGGCCGCGCTGGCGTTCGTCGAGTACGCGCGCCTGGTCAAGGCCGTGGGGGCCGCCCTGCCCGTCACTGTCAGCCTGGTGGCCACGCTGGCGGCGTGCATCTTTGCCGCGCAGCCCGAGTCGCTGGCCGCGCCCGCGCTGCCCGCGGTGGGCATCACGCTACTCGCCGTGGCCGTGTCCCTGATGGCCAGCGGCGCGTCCGGGGCCGGGCTCGTGCACGGCGCCGCGGCCGCCGTGCTGGCGCCCCTCTACATCGGCCTGCCGCTCGGCGCGCTCGTCGCCATCCACGCCGTCGCCGGCCGCGAGGCCGTGGTCACGCTGGTGGTCGCGGTGGCCGCCAGCGACTCGTTCCAGTACTACTCGGGACGCGCCTTCGGCCGCCGTCCGCTCGCGCCGACGCTCAGCCCGAAGAAAACCATCGAGGGCGCCCTCGGCGGCTTCCTGCTCGCGCCCGTCGTGCTCGTGGCGATCGCGCACTGGTGGCTGCCGCGCCTGCCACCGCTCACGGTCTGGCTGGTCGGGCTTGGCATGGTGCTCGCCGGCATCGCCGGCGACCTCTTCGAGTCGGCCCTGAAGCGCGCGGCGGGCGTGAAGGACAGCGGGGCGCTGATTCCTGGACACGGCGGCGTGCTCGATCGCATCGACGCGCTGCTCTTTGCCACGCCGCTCTTCTACCTGCTGGTGTGGCTGGCATGATTCGCGTGGCGATCCTCGGCGCCACCGGGTCGATTGGCACGAGCGCGCTGGCGGTGGCCGAGGCCCAGCCAGGTCGCGTGCGCGTCGTCGCGCTCGCGGCCGCGACCAACGCGGATGTGATGGCCGCCGCCCTGGCCCGCCATCCGGTCGTGGCCGTGTCGATGGCCACCGAGCCGGCGCTGCAGCGGCTGCGCGCCGTGGCCGGGTCGCTGCCGCGCGTGGCGGGCATCGGCGACGAGGGGCTCGTGGCCGTCGCGACCCACCCCGACGTGGACCTGGTGTTGTGCGCCTCGTCGGGCACGGCGGCGCTCGAGGCCGTGCTGGCCGCCATCGACGCCGGCAAGACGATTGCGCTCGCCAACAAGGAAGTGCTGGTCATGGCTGGTGGCCTGGTGATGGATCGCGCGCGCGCCAAGGGCGTGGCCATCCTGCCGGTCGACAGCGAACACAACGCGATTCACCAGTGCCTGCACGGCCATCGCGGCGCCGATGTGCGCCGCCTGATCCTCACCGCGTCGGGCGGGCCGTTCCGCGGCCGCACCCGCGCCAGCCTGGCGGGGGTCACGCCGGCCGAGGCGCTGCGGCATCCCACCTGGCAGATGGGGCCGAAGATCACCATCGACTCGGCCACGCTCATGAACAAGGGCCTCGAAGTGATCGAGGCGCACTGGCTGTTCGGCGTCGCGGCGG
>Ga0163144_10020583_pt1 | contig 13179 bp, 10 predicted proteins | sample OliLak19BULKMAT1_FD_123175 | JGI IMG/M metagenome (GOLD analysis project Ga0163144, IMG submission 123175) | Freshwater microbial mat bacterial communities from Lake Vanda, McMurdo Dry Valleys, Antarctica - Oligotrophic Lake LV.19.BULKMAT1 | ecosystem: Environmental > Aquatic > Freshwater >... | reverse complement strand
CATAGGTCTAAGGAGCTGGACACCGCGTCGCAACGAGTCTATACTGATAGTTGTGTTGAGCAAGCGAAAATCGCGCCAACACGGTGGTAACACATGGACAGGACGTGTCCATACAGCCGAACGCAGTGCCTCTGCCTGCGCCTTATGGCAAGGGTAAGTGCAAGCGTGCTGTAGAAGTTGCGCCGCTTTAGCGGCTGCAGAGCGTCACACCCCAGATTGTAGGGACGCCGCAGTGTGTCACACACTGCCGTGCCCGCTGCTCTATCAGGCCGACGCTGGCGTCTCCGCGAGGAGACGATACATCGCCGCGTAGCGTTGCCCGCGTTGAATCAATTCGGCGTGCGTGCCGATTTCCGCGATTCGCCCACCCTCTAAGACCACAATTCGGTCTGCTTTTTGGATGGTGCTGAGGCGATGCGCGACGATAAAGGTGGTGCGGCCTTTGGTCAGACGGTCAAGCGCTTCTTGAATCTGGCGTTCGCTGACGGTATCCAACGCTGAGGTCGCCTCGTCCATAATCAAAACACGCGGGTCACGGATGAGGGCGCGGGCGATGGCGATGCGTTGCTTTTGCCCACCGCTGAGTCGCATCCCGTTTTCGCCGACCCGCGTCTCTAACCCGTCCGGCAACGAATCGATGAACTCTGCCACATTCGCGGCCTGTAACACGCGCCTGAGTTGGCCTTCATCGGTGGTTTTGACCCCGTATAGGATATTCTCGCGCAGCGTATCATCGAACAAGACGCTCTCTTGTGGCACAACCGACAAGAACTGGCGATAGGTTCGCAAATCAAGCGTATTCATATCCACGCCGTCCAACAGAATCCGGCCAGCCGTCGGGCGGATAACCCCGATAATCAGGTTGAGCAGGGTCGATTTCCCTGATCCGCTTGAGCCGACGAACGCGATGGTTTCGCCGGGATTGACCTCCAAAGAGAATTTGTCGATAGACGCCTCATCGGTATCTGGGTAGGCGAACGAGATGCAGTCAAACGTGAATTTTCCGCTGACGGCGGCCACGCTGAGCTTGCCCTCATTTGCCTCGACATCGGGGCTTTGCAAGACCTCGCCAATCGAGCGAATCGACTCAAAGCCTTTGCTAATGAGCGGCATCATGTTGGTGAGTTGCAGGACGGCGTTGGTCAAGTTGCTGAAGAAGCCGGTCAGCATAATCACATCCCCGACGGTGATGGGGATGATTTTGGTCAGCGCGGCATAACTAGCGACACCCAAACAGGCCACTTCAAACAGCCGGAAGGATACCCACGACGATGCGCCGAATAACGCATTGTCCGCGTCCAGTCGGATACCGGCCTGACGGACGCCCAATAGCCGTTCTTGCACGCGGCTGAGTTCGACATCTTCAATCCCGTGCGCCCGCGTGATGGGCAATAGGTGAATCATGTCGTTGAAGCCGGACGACATCTTCTCGACATTTTTACGGAAATCGCGGTTGCTCTTTTGAATTCGGTTTTGCGTCAGTTTGACAATGACCACCGCCAGTGGGACGGTCAGCGCGAAGAAAATCAAAAAAGCTGGGACGCGCATCGCCGTCACCACCACCGCAAACACCAGCGTGAAAATCGCGGCGGGGGCGGTCTGGCACAACTGCATGGTTAGGTCTTGCAACACCTCGACATCGCGCAAGAGCTTGGTCTGGAGTGCGCCGGTACTGCTGCCGTAATAATAATTCAGCGACAGATATTGCAAGCGCCGCGCCATCGCGCCACGCAATTTGGCCTCCATATTTCGGGTGGCCGTGCTGAGATGGCGCACGAACAGGTAATTCATCGGCAAGTTTTGGGCGAAAATCAAAATCAGCACGCCGATTTGAACCGCGATGTCGTGCAACGCATCTGGCGTCTCCGTACTGAGCAGGTCAACAATCTGCGCCGTGACCAATGGCATCGCCCAGACGCCGCTATGTTTGATGACGAAATAAACGACGGCCAAAATCAGGTTCAGCCAGTCGCCTCGGTAGAGCGCCAATAGGGTTTTGAGGGGTGCTTCGCCTCGGTAGCGGCGTTCGAGCAGCGAGATTTCACCCGCAGTCACTTGTCGATTGAACAGCATGGCACGCATGGGGGATGTCTTTGCATAGGGGGTGAGATGATTCCCCTATTGTAATGACATCCCCGGATACGACTCAGAGTCAAACCACACAAATCTATTGGGCGGTTTGGCCGAATCTTAACCGTCTGCCAGTTGCAACACCGCCCGTAGCATGACTTCGGCGGCGTGCAGGCAATCCTCTGGTGAGGTGTATTCGGCGGGATTGTGGCTGATACCGTTGACGCTGGGGACGAAAAACATCACGCTGGGCGTGACATTCGCCAGTGATTGCGCGTCGTGACCGGCAAAGCTCATTAGGCGGGTGTGTGAGAGGGCGCAATCGGTAGCGGCTTGCTCAATCAGCGCGACCATCGACTCGGCCATTGGCGCGGGCGAGACGAGTCCGGCGGGGTCGATGGTCACGCTCAGGCCGTATTTTTCCGCGTTTTGATGGATGAGCGCGAACAGTGCGGTTTGCATCGCTTCTAGTATGGCGGCGTCTCCGTGGCGGAACTCTAAGCCCAGTCGTATCTGTGCGGGGATGATATTAAATGCGCCGGGTTCGGCGCGGATGCTGCCAAAATTGACCACTCCGGGGTGATACTCTCGCATCACGAGGGCGCGGGCGTCTTGGATCAGATTCGATGCGCCCCATAGCGCGTCGTGACGGTCAGCCATCGGCATTGTACCGGCATGGGCGGCCTCGCCGGTAAAGGTCAGCCAATACGAGCGCACGCCGACGATTCCGGTCACGACGCCGATATTCAAACCGGCACGTTCTAGTCGTGTCCCTTGCTCGATATGGACTTCGAGATAACCCATCACCGATGAAAAATCGCGCTTGGCCGCTAAAACCGAGTCAATACTGAGGCCGAGTCGGGTTAATCCCGCTTGTAGCCCATCCGCGCCACCACGCACTGCTGTCAAATCTGCCGCAGTCAGCCGTCCAGTCATGGCGGCGCTCCCCAACAACCCGCGCAGCGTGCCTTCCTCATCGGTGAAATTGACCACCTCGACATGGAAGGGTAGGGGCGTGCCGGATTCTTGTAGCGCCAATAAAATCTCTAACCCAACGATTACGCCCAATGCGCCGTCAAATCGCCCGCCGTTCGGCACGCTGTCCAGATGTGAGCCAATCAGCAGGGTTTTGGCGGCTGGGTCGTCACTCATCAGAATTGCGCTTTGGTTGCCAGCGCCGTCTGTTCGGAGAGTGAGGCCAGCCTCGTGGGCGCGGTCTGCAAACCATCTGCGGACGCGCAATTCATCGTCAGATGAGGTCGGGCGGTTCAGCCCTCCCTCTGGGGTCGCACCGATAGCGGCCTGTTGCGCCATCAGGTCTGAGAAACGATTGGGATTAATCGCGGCCATCAGATTAACTGCCCCGATAGGTGCTGTATGCCCACGGGGACGTGACCAGCGGAACATGATAATTTTGCGCTACGTCGAATATGGTGAAGCGGACGGGGACGACATTCAGGAATGGCGACGATTCTGGTTGGCCGAGCGCCGCTTGGAAGTAGGCACGCACATAGAAAACTAACTCGTATTCTCCGGCTAACAATGTGTCACCCGACAGTAACGGCGCGTCAGCACGCCCATCAGTGTTGGTCTGGATGGTTTGCAGATGCGTTCGCGCCCCATCCTCAGCAATTCGCCACAACTCAATACTCACACCAGCGGCTGGGCGTCCGTGATAGGTGTCTAGGACGTGCGTGGTCAGCTTACCCATAAACCAATTCCCCCTTAACCCATGTTTTGACGATATTTCCGCGTAGAGTCATGCCAATATACGGGCTGATTTTGTGCTTATATTCCAAATCCTCAGCCTTGAGCGTGTATTCGGCGTCAATATCAACCAGTGTCATGTCGGCATCCATGCCGGGTTGAATCGCACCTTTATTACTCAGGCCAAAACGCTTTGCGACATTGCACGAGGTCAATTTGGCGATTTGCTGCAAGGTCAGGCGCTGCTTGTAATAGCCATACGTCAGCAACAGCGACAAAGTAGACTGGCAACCAGCAATCCCACCCCAGATGGCGAAAAAATCATCGCCTTGTTTCATGCTCGTTGGCGCGGGTGAGTGGTCAGACCCGACCATCGGCAATGTTCCGTCGGCCAGTTTTGCCCATAGCGCGGTTTGTTCGTCAGCGTTGCGAATCGGCGGCGCACACTTGGCAACCGCGCCCAGTCGTTCGACGTCTTCATCGGTCAATACGAGGTAATGCGGACAAGTCTCACAGGTCACATCGACGCCCAATACCTGAGCTTGTCTGACCAACTCAACGCCGCACCCAGTGCTGACGTGGACGATGTGCAGTTTACAGCCGGTCTCGCCCGCGAAAATGATTAGACGTTGAATCGCCTCGATTTCGGCAATCGCGGGGCGCGAGTTCAAATAATCGCGCACGCCAACCCGCCCCGCTGCGCGTGCTTCTGCCGCCAGTACGCTTGTGATACTGTCATTTTCGGCGTGGACGGCCAATATTTTGCCCAATGAGGCGATGGTTTGCATCCCTTTGTACAGGGTTGCGTCATCGGAAGCCTGAAATTCATCAATCCCACTATTCGACATAAACGCTTTGAATCCGACGACACCGCGCTCGGCCAATCCTGCGAGGTCGCCTAGATTCCCCGGCACAAGCCCGCCCCAGATATAGCTGTTGACACTGGCGTGGTCGTCCATCAGGCGGCGCTTGTCATCATAAGCCTCCACAGTGGTCGTCACTGGGCTGGAGTTGAGCGGCATATCGAAAAAGCTGGTCACGCCGCCTTTAGCCAGCGCTGCCGTCCCAGTCCTCAGCCCTTCCCAGTCTTCGCGCCCCGGCTCATTAAAATGCACATGCGGGTCGATGCCGCCGGGGAATAAGATTAAGCCGCGCCCATCAATCTCTATCGAGGCGTTTTCGCTGAGATTTGGCGCGACGGCGCGGATGCGTCCGTCAGCGATGGCGACATCTGCGATGGTGTCGGTTTGGGCATCTATGACCCTTGCGCCGCGTATGGTGAAATCTGTCATCGGGTGTTCCTATGTGTCGTGAAGTGGCGATGTTGTGTGGTGTTCAGGGCGCAGCACGCTGCGCCCCTACAAAATAGCGGGCATCGCAACGCATTAGGCGGCTCAAACTCATCACGCATCACGCATCACTCAAGACTCATCACTTCTATAGTTCGTCGCGGGTTAGTTTGAGCGAAATCATGCCGTAAGGCGGGCGCGGATCCATATAGACTTTGGCGTCTTCGCCTTCGGCTTCTGCCGCGACTTCCCACAGGCGGTTTTGCGCCTTAAACCAGACCTCACTCATCTGGGGGAAGGTTTTCAACAGGCGCACGCCCATCTCATAGACGAGGTGCTGAATCGACATATTCACAAAGTCATGGAAGGTGTGCTGTACGTGGTCATAGACTTGTTGCGCCGAAATATAGCGGCTGTGGTCATCATTACTGGTGGCGTCCCGCACATCTAGATAGCGCCAGCCCATATCCATGAAAATATACAGTAGCCGGTCATTGCGTTGGGGTAGGGTGGTGAATTCGTCGCGCTGAAAATTGGCAAAGGCGTTGCCGGTCAGCTTGACCAATTTCATGCCTAGTCGCCCGCAGTCATGTTTTGTGACTCGGGTTTCGTCATCTTCGCGCTCGGCATACAGTTCTGCGGTGGCGTAGCTGTCGTGATTGGCGGCGAATGTCCGGTCACTGGGTGTGACGGTCTGGCCGCCGTCATGGGTGATTTGCGCGGCGATGAACGGTAGCTCTCGCGTACTGATTCGCAGCGATTCCATCACTGGATACTGCTGCAACATCTGGTCAGCGAGGAAGTATAAAAACCCCTCTTGAGTCGAGCCGTGATATAGCCGCGCCTTTTGTAGGATGAAATTGGTCATGGTGGCGGTGGCGACCACTTGCGAATTATCTCCCTCGGTATAGGCGGGTAGGAAGGTCTCGCCGTAGACCTCAACCTCGACATCTGAGGTGAACAGCGTGCTGGGCTGGCCGGTATAGGTCGATTCTGGGATGCTGGGCAGGTTGGTTAAGGGTGTGGCGTGCGTGCGGTATAGGCTGATATTGCCCTTGCCGTAAGAAATTTTGTGATTCATGGGATGTGTCTCCAGACGTGTGATGTGAAAATTATTGTAATGGGGAAATCGAAACAAATTCAAACGATTATTTGGGTGTGTTTTATGCTAAAACCCCGATCAAAGATCGTTTGGATTTTAAATCATCCCTCCATAAGCGCCCCTATAGGATGAGGTCAATTAAACGCAGGCGTAGGATTTTGAACACTTCACCGACGCCGAGCGTGATTTCGTCCTCACGCGGGTGGGTCAGGCGTTCGCTGAAGGCGGTGAGGATGGTGTGTTTGGTGTTCTCACGGGCGCAAATCACGAATGAGAATCCGAACGCCTCGCGGTAGGCTTGATTCTGCGCCTTGAACTCGTCATATTCCTTTGGCGTGAGTCGATTCAGACCGGCGGCGGCTTGTTCTTGAATGGATGATTCGCTAAGGGTTTTATCGACTTTGGCGGCCAATTCCGGGTGCGAATTTAATAAGCGGATTTTATCGTCGGTTGAGGCGGAGTCGATGGCGCTGGCGAAAGCATTTATCAGCGAGTCGCGGTCTGCAAACGGGCGGGATTCAATCACCCGCGCCGCCAGCCAAGTCTCGCCCTCTAAAGGGCCGCCAATGGTTGTTAGGAATTGGTCTTCTGGCAGATGGTTAAGCGTCTCTAAGTCCATACAAAAACTTTCTTTGCTGATGGGGTGATTTGGATATGGCAGACCATATCTCTACGAATTAAAGTGTATTCTAGCGTGGTTTTGCCGTCAGCCCAAACCGCGTGTTAGACTAGGGTCATAAATCCAAACATTCAGGAGTTTTTCTGCATTATGAAACCATTTGGAATGTCTCGGACGGTTGTCCGCTCTAATCACGCCTTTATTGCGCCGGATGGATACGTCACTGCGGCGTTGCCGGGGTGGACAGAGACACAGGGCGTTGTCTTGATTTCACCCCACATGCTGCGGTTGCCGCGTTTCAGCCAATATATCGCGGCGATGGACGTGGGTGGAATGGCCGCGTTGCCGTTGGCTGGGGTTCAGCGTTTTCTATATGTAATGGAAGGCACGCTCCGGCTCAAAATTGATGGCAAAACCATCATCTTAGAGCCGGGGCATTTCGCCTATCTGCCCGCCGATAGCGCTTATGACCTCAGCGCATTGTCGGCGTCCAAGGTGATGATTTTTGAGAAGCTATATGTCGCTTCGACCCTGACCGCCGAGACGCCTAAACTGGTGATCGGGGACGCATGGGCGGGTGACGGGACGCCATTTTTGGGCGATGAGGATGCGCGGCTGCGCGTGCTGCTCCCGACGGATGTGCCGTTCGATATGGCGGTCAACCTGTTCACATTTAAGCCGGGGGCGGCGTTGCCGTTCGTCGAGACGCACATCATGGAACACGGCATGTATTTCGTTGAAGGGCAGGGGATTTACCGACTAGACGACCAATGGTATCCGGTTCAGGCCGGGGATACGCTCTGGATTGGGTCTTACTCCCCACAATGGTTTTGCGCCATCGGCAAGACGCAAACGACCTACTTGTATTATAAAGATGTCAACCGCGACCCGTTCGCCTACTGAGTTGCTATTTCATCTATGTGGGGATGCCTGATGGAAAGGCATCCCCGCCGAGTTTAGGGCTGAATCATCAACGCTTCGGCCACTGCCAACAGGTCGGCCTCACATGCGACTGGGATTGCGTCGTCAGGCAAGGCTTCGACTTGGGCGATGAAATCGGGCAATGTCGCTAAGGTCGTGACGGGCGTGCTGGTCAGGGCAGATACAGCGTCGGTGCGTTGTGTGCTATCACGGATGCACAGCGCGGCAATCGTGTTCAGTTTGTCGATTGATGGGGCCGGGACGATGATTTCTAAGGTACTAAATTGATTTTGCGAAACCATTTGCCCATAAGCTAACCTGCCTCCATAAGGGCTGAAAGTGATATTCTGTATTTTTTGTTCGATAAACCAATCCTGAATACTTCGCCCACTTTCATTGTCCCATATCACTATCTGACTTGATGGTTGGTTTGGTATGTTGTAACTGATTAGTCCAATTATATGATACGCCTAATGTGAAATGAAAGCGCACCGACAGATAATGTCCAGACTCATCCGCCGCCCAGCACTAAAGTGCCGGGCGGCGGGGAAACAAAGTCCACTAAAGGGTCTCTTTTTTCCGAATATTGAACCAAGCAACCCACTTTAGTGGGTTTTGCAGTGCATTAGACGGGGGGTTTAACCCTCGGTGGTGGATTCACGATATATCCAATCATTTCACATTAGCCGTATCATGTAAGTTGTATGGTTTGCAATGGGTCAATGATGCCTTTATATCAAACAGTGAAGCCACTCGGCTACCCATATCCGGCGGGTCAGGTTATAGTTGACTGACCAATGCCATTCTTTTTGTGAAAAGTGACTCTGCAAATGTCCCTCAAACTTACCATAGATAGCGCCCGCCTACAGCGGGAATTGGATGAACTAGCCACCTATTCAGATGCGCCCGCGCCCGCCGTCACCCGCGTGCTGTTCACGCCGACAGAATTACGCGCCCGCGAGTATGTCAAAAATCTGATGACCGGGGCGGGTCTGACCGTCCGCGAGGATGCGGTTGGGAATATTTTTGGCCGCTGGGATGGCGCTGAACCAGACCTGCCCGCCGTTGCCACCGGCTCACACACCGACGCCATCCCATTCTCTGGGATGTATGACGGCACGGTAGGGGTGCTGGGTGGCATTGAAGCCATCCGCGCCCTAAAAGCCGCTGGTTTCACGCCTAAGCGTTCACTTGAGGTGATTATGTTCACCGCAGAAGAACCGACCCGCTTTAAGGTCGGGTGCTTGGGTAGCCGGGCGCTGGCGGGCGTGCTGACGCCAGAGAAATTGGTCAAACTCACCGACGCCGATGGCTTAGATTTTGAGGCTGTGCGCCGCGAGGCCGGATATACCGGTGACTTGGGCGATGTCGAGTTGACGGTAGGGCATTACGCCAGCTTTATTGAATTACATATCGAGCAAGGCTCTCGCTTAGAGGCGGCTGGCTTGCCATTGGGAGTCGTGACGGCGATTGCCGCGCCTGCGACCATACGGGTTGAATTTCACGGCGATGGCGGACACGCTGGGACGGTGCTGATGCCAGACCGCCGCGACGCCCTTCCAGCCGCCGCCGAGTTGATTCTATCGGTAGAAAAAATCGCGCAGTCCAGCACCAGCCCAGATGCGGTGGCGACGGTTGGCCTGTGCAATGTGTATCCGGGGGCGGTCAACAGTATCCCCAGCAAAGTCTATCTGGAAATCGACATCCGCGACATCGACCTACACTCGCGCAATAGGATGGTTGATACCGTGCTGCAAGTTACCCAAGCCATCGCTGACCGGCGCAAATTGCAATTTGAGGCGGTTGTCCTCAACGCCGACAATCCGTGTCTGTCCGGGCGTGAGGTGATGGAGGCCGCCGTCGAGTCGATTCAAGAATTGGGTTATGCGTATCAGGAATTGGTGAGTCGCGCCTATCACGACACCTTGTTCATGGCCGAAATCTGCCCAACCAGCATGATTTTTGTCCCCTCGAAAAATGGTTATAGCCATCGCCCAGATGAGTACACCTCGCCGGAAGAAAATGCGCGCGGAGTCGAGGTTTTGGCGCATACATTGGCGCGTTTAGCGAATCAGTAGAGGCTGGTTGTATACAGTTAGGGACGAAATTACCAATGGTCTGACGAAAATTTGGCGTATGATGTGGGTATCTCTTTTATATGAGGACTCATCATGCGTCGAATTTTCGTTTTCCTGATATTGCTTGTCATGCTCATGCCGACAGCCATCACGCAGGCTGACCCGCCAGTGATTGGCGGTTGTGAGTTGTTTCCGGCCAATAACCCGTGGAACACCGACATCTCTAGTGCGTCGGTTCACCCCAACAGCGCGACCTATATCGCCAACATCAATCAGAATGGTGGCACCAAAGTTCACCCCGATTTTGGCGAAGACCCCTCTTATGGTATCCCATGGACGACTGTCACCGGCGCACAGCCACTCGTGCCGATTTCGTTCTATTACCCAGATGATAGCGACCCCGGCCCATATCCCATCCCATCAGACGCGCCAGTCGAGGGGGGCGGAGACCGCCATATCTTGCTGGTCGAGACGACTAATTGTTTGTTATATGAGGTCTACGACGCGGATTATACCGGTAGCGATGTTACCGGCTGGGAAGCGGGTTCTGGCGCGATTTTTGACCTGAACAGCAACGCTTTGCGCCCAGAAGGCTGGACATCGGCGGACGCGGCTGGCCTGCCGATTCTACCGGGGTTGGCGCGTTGTGAGGAAGCCAACAGCGGCACGATTAATCACGCGCTACGCTTCACGGTCAGCCGGACGCAGAAGGCATTCATCTATCCTGCGACCCATTATGCTTCTAGCATCACGAGTACAGCCTATCCGCCGATGGGCTTGCGTCTGCGGTTGAAAGCCGGATATAACATCTCTGGCCTGAGCGGACAGGCGTTGGCGATTGCCCAAGCGCTCAAAACCTACGGCATGATTCTGGCCGATAACGGCAGCAACTGGTTCATCAGCGGCGAGACCAACCCGACGTGTTGGGATGACGATAACCTCAACGCGCTGAAAAATATCCCCGGCACGGCCTTTGAGGTGATTGTCTCGCCCCCGCCCCCGTCAGAGGTCGAGGACGACTTGCTGAAAAACGGTAGCTTTGAGGGCGGTTTGACGCAAGGCAAAAAACCCTCATTTTGGGCGCTGATCATCAAGCAAGACATCCGCCGGTGCAGCCAAGAGATCAGCATCAGCGGGGTGGGGAATGTCGATGTGGCGCATAGCGGGCGCTGTGCCTTTGAATTCAAAGGTACGCAAACCACCGATTCGATTCGCCAGATGGTCGTCCTCGGCTCGTTATCTGCTGGATCAACGGTAGAATTTGACGGGTTTTCTGCGGCCTCTGCCGCGACGGTGGGCGGCGGTTTGGTCAAGGCCATGTTGATTTACGGTAACGGGACGAAAACTCCGGTCACGGTGACGTTGCCCAGCGGGTCAGCCGATTATGCGCCGTTTGGCTTCACCGTGGATGCACTCGATACGGCTGGCTTGAGCAAGATTAACCTGCGCCTGACGTATAAAGGCGCGACGGGCAAGCTGTGGGTCGATTCGATGTCGTTGGTGGTGATAGCACCAGCCCCACGTCTTTTATCCCTACCAGCTGTCGGCGGCTGAGGATTTAGTAGGCGAAGATGTTTGGTATTCATGGACGGGTGCGCAAGCGCTGCCCCTACAAAATTTCTCGTGATGTGTGTTCAAAATCGCATCATCGAATGTCTTGTAGGGGCGAGACTTGTCCGCCCGTGCTGAAATATTGCACTCCTACAACGATTTCGGTGACATCATATCTCTATTTCAACTTGCACCTCATTGATGGGCTATATGGTCGGGCGGGATGTGATTTATAATGGTCTGTAATCAACACAGACCAACATAACGTAAGGCTTACCCCTGACCATGCAAGCATTCATAGATACCAAAGCGGCGGATCACCTCCAGACCGAAGTGAACCGCCGCCGTACTTTTGCGATTATTTCGCACCCGGACGCGGGCAAAACGACTCTGACCGAGAAATTGCTGCTATATTCCGGCGCGGTCAATGAGGCTGGCGCGGTGCGGGCGCATAAGAATCAGCGTTCAGCCACCTCGGATTGGATGGCGATGGAACAGCAGCGCGGCATCTCCATCACTTCAACCGCGCTCCAATTTGAGTATGGCGGCTGCGTCTTTAACCTGTTGGATACCCCCGGCCACCAAGATTTCAGTGAAGACACCTACCGCACGCTGATGGCCGCTGACAGTGCCGTGATGGTGCTGGATAGCGCCAAAGGTATTGAGCCGCAGACCAAGAAATTGTTTGAAGTCTGCCGCCAGCGCAACCTGCCGATTCTGACCTTCATCAACAAATTAGACCATTACAGCCGTGAGCCGATTGAACTGTTGGACGAGATCGAACAGGTGCTAAAGCTTCGCGTCTCGCCGATGAATTGGCCGATTGGCAGCGGCAGTGGTTTTCAGGGCGTGTATGACCTGCAAAATCAACAAGTCCTGTTGTTCCAGCGCACGGCACGCGGCAAATTTCGCGCCCCAGTCGCGGTCTCTGACCTGTATGACCCCGCCTTAGAGGAAACGATTGGCGAGAACCCTTATCGTCAGCTTCGGGATGATGTCGAGTTGTTGGACGGGGCAGGGGCGGCCTTTGACCGCGACGAGTTCTTGGCCGGGTCGCTCACCCCGATTTATTTCGGCAGCGCCTTGAACAACTTCGGCGTCGAAACCTTCCTAGAGGCGCTGATTACGCTTGCACCATCACCGCGCCCGCGTGAGAGCAGCATCGGCACGATTGAACCGACTCAAGAGGCCTTCAGCGGGATCGTGTTCAAGATTCAGGCCAACATGGATCCGCAGCACCGCGACAGCATGGCTTTTGTCCGCGTGTGTTCTGGCCGGTTTGAGAAGGACATGATGGTCAATCATCCCCGCCTGAAGCGTAAAGTCCGTATGACGCGCCCGCACCGCCTGTTCGCCCGTGACCGCGAGACGGTGGAAGAGGCTTATCCGGGGGATGTGATCGGCTTGAGCAACCCCGGCATCTTCACGATTGGCGATACGCTATGCGTCGGCGAAAACTTCACCTACGCCGCCATCCCGCCGTTTCAACCGGAGGTTTTCGCGTCGTTGCGGAATCGCAACGTTGAGAAGTTCAAGCAGTTCAACAAAGGGTTAGGCCAGCTTCAGGAAGAAGGCGTCATCCAAGTGTTGTACGCCCAAGATCAACAGCGCCGTGAGCCGATTTTGGCGGCTGTCGGTCAGCTTCAGTTTGACGTGGTGATCGCCCGACTCGCCGCTGAATATAACGTCGAAGCGACTCTTGATGCGATGACTTATAGCGAAGCGCGCTGGGTGTTGGGCGACGAGGCCGACATCAAGACCATGTATCTGCCGTCACAAAGCCTGCGGGCGCGGGATAATCAAGACCGGACGGTGATTTTGCTCGCGTCGCCGTGGGATGTG
>Ga0163144_10020582_pt1 | contig 13180 bp, 13 predicted proteins | sample OliLak19BULKMAT1_FD_123175 | JGI IMG/M metagenome (GOLD analysis project Ga0163144, IMG submission 123175) | Freshwater microbial mat bacterial communities from Lake Vanda, McMurdo Dry Valleys, Antarctica - Oligotrophic Lake LV.19.BULKMAT1 | ecosystem: Environmental > Aquatic > Freshwater >... | reverse complement strand
TGATCCTTGTGGTTGGCGATGTGATGCTTGCCGATGGCCTCGAAAAGCCGGCACTTTACGATACAAATCCGGCCGCCGTCGGTGAGGTGCCGGCTCTTGGCGGAACGAAGCTCGCCCTCGGCGGGGGGAAGCGCGCTCTGGGATCAGGGAGGCTCGCTCCGGGACCGGGGAGGCTCGCGGCGGACCGCTGGCGGGCCGGCCAGCTCGCTGGATGGTCCTCCGGGGGCGGGGCTCCGGTTCCGGGGATCAGCTCTCGGGATGCGGGACGCTGGCGCGCAGGAGGTGGGCGAGGCGTTCGGCTTCCTGCAGGGTGAGATCGGCGGGCAGGGTGAGCGCGATTTCCATGCCGGGGCGCAGGTTGAAGAGGTGGCGCTGCCAGCCCGCGCCGAGGATGGTGTATCCCTCGGCCCCGGGGGGGCGCTCGCCGCTCGGGAGCGTGCGCGCGCCGGCCTCGGGGGCGCTCCCGTCGGCACCGGTGGCCGGCGCTCCGACGCCGGCTTCGATGCCGCCCGGCCCGAGGAGATGCCCGGACAGGAGGACGAAGTCTTTTTCCCGCAGGGCCTGGGCGATGACGTGGGGATGGATGCGCCACTCGAACCGGGTGCGGTGCCGGACGGTGGGCTGGAGGAGCCGCCCGAAGCCGCACAGCTCGATGCGCCGGAGGGCGGCGACGGCGGGTTCGTGCGCGCGGGTGGGGCTGTGGTGGCGGGTGGATTTTTTGAGGAGATTCGAGAGGAGGGAGACGCCGTCGCGCACGCGATGGTGCCCGGCGATGTCGAGGAGGTGCGCGGCGTCGGGGTCGGCCGCGGCGAGGGTGCGGAGTTTTTCGAGGTCGGGAAACATGGGGCCATGCATGCCGGGAAGGCGGGCCCGAGACCAGCCTGGATGGACGCCGCCGGGTGCGGACGGAGCACGTGCGGCGCTTTGCCCGCAAGCTGCGGCGGCTGCGCTGGACGAGCGGGAAGGCAAGGAACCGGCGCCCGGCCACGGGGAGGAGCCGCGAGGGGAAAGGCGTGGCCGGGCAATTGCCGCAGAAGCGGGGTGCGCCCTTAATCGCCGAGCTCGACGTTCCAGTAGGCGAGATCCACGAAGTGTCGCCAGCTCTCGTGGCGCTGCCCGTCGAAGGTGATGTTCACGAACGGCCGCCACTTCGGGCGCACCGGTTTTTTGATGAGCTGCATGTGCGCCTGATGCGGCAGGCGATTGCCCTTCTTCGTGTTACAGGCGATGCAGGAGCAGACGATATTCTCCCAAGTCGTCATGCCGCCCTTATCGCGCGGCAGCACGTGATCGAGGTTGAGGTCGCGCTTGTCGAAGACCTTGCCGCAATACTGGCAGGTATTTTTGTCGCGCTCGAAGATGTTGGCGCGGGTGAACTTCACTTCCTTCTTCGGCAGCCGGTCGAAGATCATCAGCACGATGATGCGTGGCACGCGGATCTTAAAGGAGATCGTGTGGACCATTTCGTCGTCCGGCTCGCGGTCGGAAAAGTCGCGCCAGCTCTCGAAGTCGTGGGTCTGGAAATTGTTCCCGCCATCCGCATAGACCACCTGAGCTTGCCCCTGGCATATGAGGGTAAAGGCCCTGCGCACTGTGCAGACGTTGATCGCCTGCCAGAGCCGATTGAGGACAAGAACTTGTCGATCGAGCATAGAATAGGTGCCGCTCGGGCTTTCGGAAAAAGGTGCGCGGAAGCTAGCAACGAGAGCGCAGCCTGTCAATTGACCGTCCACTAATTGCCCGATGGATCGCCCGCGAAGTTTCTCGCCGGGGAAGGCGGAGGTGCTAGTTTCGGCCTCACTTTCTATGAAACGCCGCCTGCTTCTCCCCATCGCCCTCTTCGCCCTTTCACTCCCGCTGATCGCTGCCGACAGTGCGGCGCCGTCCCCGGCTGGGGCCGCGGATTTCTCGCAGTTCAAGACGGCCGACGATTTCTGGAAGCATCTCGAAAAACTGCAGGAGCAGCCCAAGGATCAACCCAAGAGCCGCGAGGAAGCGCTGGGACTGATGAGCAAGTGGCTTGGCGACCAGAAAGTGGCGGCCGATGCTTTTGCGCAGAAGTTTCCCGAAGACCCGCGCCGCTGGCAGTCGAAGATGCTCTCGCTGCGGGCCGCGGGGCAGATGCGCCGCTTCTCTGGTCAGCCTGTGGTGCTCGATGAAGACCGCAAGGCCATCGCCGCTATCGTCAACGCACCCGACGCTCCGGAGCCGGTGAAAGGCGAGGCCGCGTTTATGGGCGTGATGATGCTCACGAGCGCGTTCGACAAGGACAAGGCGGACACTTTCGTCGCCTTCCACAAAGCCGCCGCGGAATATCTCACGAAGTTTCCCCAGCACGCGCTGGCGCCGCAGTTGAAGTCGATCCAGTTGCGGGTGCTGGACATGGATCCTTCCGCGGAAGGCCAGGCGCTGCTCAAGGAATACGCGAACAGCTCCGATGCGCGGGTGGCCGAAGCGGCGCGGGGGCAGCTCGAGAAGCGGCAGAAGACGGCCGATCTCAAGACCAAGCCCGTGGACCTGAAATTCACGGCGACCGACGGCAAGGAAATCGACCTCGCGCAGATGCGTGGCAAAGTGGTGCTCGTCGATTTCTGGGCGAGCTGGTGTGGCCCGTGCATCGCCGAGATGCCAAACGTGGTCAGCGCTTACAAAAAGCTTCACGAGAAGGGATTTGAAATCCTCGGCATCTCGCTCGACCAGGATAAGGCCGCGATGGAAGGCGCGCTGAAGAAGCACGAAATGACGTGGACGCAGTACTTCGACGGAGAGGGCTGGAAGAACAAGATCAGCACATCATTCGGGATCACCTCGATCCCCGCCACGTGGCTGATCGACAAAAAAGGGATGCTGCGCGAGACGGAACTCCGCGGCGAAGCGCTGGCCAAAGGCGTCGAGAAACTCCTCGCCGAGTAACTCCCGTGCTTCGGCTAGCCTCCGCCATCGTTGCGCTGGCCCTGCTCACCGGTGAGGTGCTCGCGGAGTCGGGGCTGTTCGTGGCGGTCGGCTACGGTGGCCGACGGATGACTTCCCGCGACGGGGTGACGTGGGAAAACGAGCAGCGCTGGAGCGAGGAGGCCAGGGACAACGACGACGTGCTTTTCAACGTGGCCTTTGGCGCCGGACGCTTCATCGCCGTGGGCGGTGGAGCGAAGACCGGCCACATCCTGAGCACGCGCGACGGGCGCGAGTGGCGGAGTCTTGCCGAGGTGCGGGGGCGCGTCGCGACGATCGCCTTTGGTCGTGGCCGGTTTGTCGCCGGCCACGATGCCGAACTCCTATTCTCCACCGACGGCGAGAAATTTGAACCGGGAGAGAAGCTGAGTTGGAAGGGGAGTGTTCACGCCCGGCGCAGCGCGTGCGGCGATACCGAAGCGGGATTCCGCTTTGTCATCATCGGCGACATCGATCTGTTTGCGGAAAAGAAGCGCGTGCATTGGCGGGGCGCGACGGGCGACGGAACTCGCTGGGAGCACACCGCGCTGGATACGCCCGCCGCGCGCGATGTCGCCTACGGCTCCGGCCACTTCGTCGTCGTCGGACCGGGCGGTCTCGTCGAAAGCTCGCACGACGGCCAGACCTGGGTGCGCCATGATACGGAGCCGACGGAGGATTTCTCCCGCGTCGTCTGGACCGGTGCGCGTTTTGTCATCAGTGGCGGCAAGTCGGCGTGGACTTCACCCGACGGGCTCGCGTGGACGAAGGAAGCGTGGCGCATCCCGTGCAGTCTCGCGTGGGCGCGAGAGGGCGCGCTCGGAGTGGGCTTCTCGTGGGGCGGCAACGTCCACGTGTCCCGTGATTTGCGGGAATGGCAGAAGCCGCCCGTGCCGCCAGGGCCGTCGCTGAATGCGGTCGCGTTCGGCGCGCCTTAGCCGCGCAACGCGGCGACCGCGGCGGCGAGCGACGGCACGTCGGCGATCGAAAGGCACGCAGTGCCCTTGCGCGTGCGATTGAGCAGTCCAGCGAGGACGCCGCCGGGGCCGAGTTCGAGGAAGAGGTCGCACTTCTCGTCATCGACCAGGTACTCGATGGTCTCCGTCCAGCGGACCGTGCCGGTCACCTGATCCTGGAGCGAGGAGCGGATCTCCTCTTCTTCACGCACCGGCGCCGCATCCACGTTGCAGACGACTGGGAAGCGGGGCGTCGCGAGGGCGGTCTTTTGCAGTTCCTCGCCGAGCTTGATGAACGCCGAGTTCATGAGCCGCGAATGATAAGCGCCGGCGACGTTGAGCGTTTTGGCGAGGCGGATGCCGTGTTCCTTGGCCAGCGAAACTGCGAGCGCGATCTTCGAGCTTTCGCCGGAGACCACGATCTGGCCGGGGCTATTGAGGTTCGCCACGTCCACATCCGTCTCGGCAGCGAGCGCCCGCACGGTGCTTTCGTCGGCGCCGATCATCGCGGCCATGCCGCCGTTGGTCTGCTCGCAAGCTTCCTGCATAAAAAGCCCCCGCTGGGCGACGAGCCGTAGGCCGGTTTCAAAATCGAAGGTGCCAGCCGCGGTGTGCGCGGTAAATTCGCCGAGCGAAAGTCCCGCGGTCGCGTGGATGGGAAACTCGCCGAGTTCCGCGCGGAGTGCGGCGAGCGTGGCCAGGCCGTGGACGAACAGCGCGGGCTGGCAGTGTTTGGTCTGCGTGAGTTCTTCTTCCGGGCCTTCAAAAGCGATCTTGCTGAGCGCGTAGCCGAGGATGGAGTCGGCCTTGGCGAAAATTTCGGCGGCGGCGGGATGCTTGGCGGCGAGGTCCTGGCCCATGCCCACGGACTGGGCGCCCTGTCCGGCGAAAAGAATGGCGATACGTTGGTCTTTCATAATTGGTGTCCGAGTTGCAGGAGGCGCGCGGCCCGGGCGGCACTGCGCGCGAGGAATTCTGCGCCGCGACTCATCGCGGCGTCGAGGGTGACCGGTTCGTCGATGATCGCGCAGTGCGCGCCGAAGATGGAATCCACGGCCGAATCGTCCGCGACGGACCCCGCGAAAGCGAGGACAGGTTTGCCGTGCCTGCGGGCGAGCGCGGCGACGCCCGCCGGGCCTTTGCCCTCGAGGGTTTGACCATCGATGCGGCCTTCGCCGGTGATCACGAGATCGCACGCAGCGATCCGTTCCTCGAGGCGCAAGGTCTCGGCCAGCAGGTCGAAGCCGGAGCAGATTTTTGCCCCGCAAAAGCTCAGCAGTCCAAACGCAATGCCGCCCGCCGCGCCCGCGCCGGGCGTGTCGCGGAAGTCGCAGCCGAGATCGCTCGCGACCACATCGGCGAGATTGAGCAGGCCTTCTTCCAGCGCGACGATGTCCTTCGCGCTCGCACCTTTCTGCGGGCTGAAAACCACTGCCGTGCCGCGCGGGCCGAGTAGGGGATTCTGCACGTCGCAAGCCGCGATGATTTCGGGCAGTTCGAGTGCGCCTTCCGTCTGGATGCGAATGAGCGCGAGGAGATTGCCGGGGATGGCTTCGAGGTCTTCGCCGTCGCTGGTCAGAAATTCGTAGCCGAGCGCGGCGGCCATGCCGATGCCGCCGTCGGTGGTCGCGCTGCCCCCGAGGCCGACGAGGATTTTGCGGGCGCCGCGCTCCGTCGCGTGGCGGATGAGTTGCCCGGTGCCGTAGGTATTCGCGCGCAACGGCGCCAGTTCTTCCTTGGGCAACCGCCACAGCCCCGACGCTTCGCTCATGTCGATGACCGCCAGCTTTTCCGCCTCCATCCAGACGTAACGCGCATCGACTTCGCGCCCGATCGGATCGAGCGCGCGGGTCGCGACCCATTCCCCGCTCAAGGCTGCGCAAAACGTCTCGGCGAAGCCTTCCCCCCCATCGGCGATGGGCAGGAGCGAAAGCTCCGCCTCGGGCCACGCCCGGCGGAAGCCGGCGGCGATAGCCTCGGCGGCGGCGGCGGCGCTCAGGGAGCCTTTGAATTTGTCGGGTGCGATGAGGATTTTCACGAAAAGTCGGGCGCACAGTTTTGCCGCCCTCGGTATCGATGACAAGCGATTCGCGGGGACTGCGGGAGTCGCGCGGAATCGCCTACGGTCCCCGCACCGCTGCACACGGAAGGGTGGCAGAGCGGCCTAGGCAGTGTTCGCGAATTCCTGATGATCAGAAAAGCAGCGACGAGGCAAACCGCGGCTAGGAAAGTCTTGGCCAATTTGTCGTAACGGTGGCGAGGCGGCGAAACTGTTTGAGCTTGTTGAAGAAGCGTTCGACACGGTTGCGGCTGCGATAGAGTTCCTTGTCGTAAGGCAGTTTTTTGCAGCGGGTGCTGATCGGGGGGATGACCGCGGCGATTCCGTCGCAGGCCAGGCGCTCGCGGATGCGATCGGACGCAGGCGGCCGTGCAGGCGGTGATGGATAAGCTGGATGAGCTGATCGCGGCGCTGCGGCGGTGAGGGCAGGGGGGCGACATCCGGGAGGCCGCTTGATGGGAAGCTGGGAAAGAATTCGCGCGGAGTTTGCCAAACTCATTGAAACGGCCTGGGGAGGTCGCTAGCTTCCCCGCGCCATGCCCAAGCTCATTGTTTCCCTCCCCGATAGCGGCGACGCCTCGCACGACCTGACCGACCCGCTGATCACCGTCGGTCGCATCTCGGAAAATTCGCTGCAGATCGAAGATGCCTCCGTTTCCAGTCGGCACGCCCAACTGACGGTCGATGAAAGCGGCGACTACATTCTCGAGGACATCGGCTCGACGAATGGCACCTCGCTGAACGGTCGCGAGTTGGAGCCCGAGACGCCGCACAAGCTCCAGGACGGCGACCGGATTGTTTTTGGGAAGATCGAAGTCGGTTACGTTTCCGAGAATCCCGCGGAGGCCCGTCCGCTGCCCGAGGCGGAGGAAGTGGCGGCGGTGGTCGCGGAGACGAGCACGCGCCCGGCGGATTTTTCCAACGCCTCTCCGTTTCAGAAAAAGAAGGACAAAAAGGATCCCATCGGTCTGGCGCTGATCGCGCTGGCGGTCGTGGCGATTCTGGCCTTCGGCTATGCGGTGACGCAGGTGTTTGCGATCCAGCCGCCCGCGCTCTGAGCGGCGCGCCCGCTGATGCTCCCGACGATCCGCGGCGCGCGGAGTTCTTTCGCAGCGGTCGCGGCTGATGCTGGCGCGGAGCCTTGGTCGCGCCTGGTAGCGCAGGAGCTTCTCGACACCGTTTCTGGCGCGGCCCCGCAGCAGCGCACTTCCGTGAAGGCCGCGTGGGATGCCGAGGAACTGCGCATCTTTTTTGAAGTCGAGGACACGCACGTCTGGGCGACTTACACGCAGCGGGACGCGCTGCTTTACGAGGAGGAAGTGGTCGAGGTGTTCCTCGATCCGGTGGGTGATTTGGAAAGCTACTTTGAGATCGAGTTGAATCCGCTGAACACGGTCTTCGACCTCGTCGTGCGGCGGAACCGGAGCGGGTTTAAGAAGGACTTCGCCTGGCAGTGCGAGGGAATGCGCACGGCGGTGACGCGGCACGCGGGCGGCTGGTCGGCGGAGTTTGCGATCCCATGGCGCAGCCTCGTTGCCGAGTTGCCGGTGGTCGGGTCGCGGTGGCGGGTGAACTTCTGCCGGATCGATCGACCGCCCGGCGTGGAGCGGGAACTGAGCGCGTGGTCGCCGACGGGGCGGGCCAACTTTCACACGCCGGAGAAGTTCGGCGTGCTGGAATTCGTCGAATGAGCGGAGAGACGCCGCGTGTGCATGCCGGATGGCGCTGGGCCGCGGCGGGCTGGATCGTGTTGGTGGGCGCTATCGTGTTCTGCGCCGATCGACGATTGCTCGGCCCGATCTTCGATTTCGTCACGTCGCACCCGGGCTTGGATAAAGTCGGGCATTTCACCCTCATGGGCGGGCTTGCGTTCTTCGTGAATCTGGCGCTCGGGCTCCGCCAATGGCGCGACTGGTTGATCGGCAGTTTGCTTGTCGGGATCGCGGTTCTCGCGGAGGAAATTTCCCAGATTTGGTTCCCGGCGCGCACTTTCGATCTGGTCGATCTCGCCGCCGATCTGGCGGGAATCGTGTTCTTCGGCTGGCTGGCGAAACGCGTTTTCTGTCGCCGCGCGCAAGTTTGAATTGTCCCCCATGCGGCTCGCTGTTACCAAAGCGCCTCTTTTCCCCTAAAGCCCCATGAGCACCAACACCGCGTCCCAACTCCAGGAAACCCGCGTCTTCAAACCCTCGAAGGAATTCTCCAAGAAGGCCCGCATCAAGAGCCTCGCCCAATACAAGAAGATGTGGGAAGAGTCGGTGAAGAAGCCGGAGAAATTCTGGGCGCGCGAAGCGGCGGAACTGCTCTGGAACAAGAAGTGGACGAAGGTGCTCGAATGGAAGTGCCCGGCGGCCAAGTGGTTTATCGGCGGCAAGCTGAACGTCTCGGAGAACTGCCTCGACCGGCACCTCGGCACGGCGCGGCAGAACAAGGCGGCGATCATCTGGGAAGGAGAGCCGGGCGAAAAGCGCGTGCTCACTTACCAGCAACTGCACCGTGAGGTCTGCCGCTTTGCCAATGTGCTCAAGCGCAACAAGGTGAAGAAGGGGGATCGCGTGATCATCTACATGCCGATGATTCCCGAGGCGGCGGTGGCGATGCTGGCCTGCGCGCGGCTCGGCATCATTCATTCGGTGGTCTTCGGCGGCTTCAGCGCGGAGTCGATCAAGGATCGCGTGAAGGACAGCGGCGCGGTCGCGGTGATCACGGCGGATGGCGGCTATCGGCGCGGGAGCATCGTGCCGCTCAAGGCCAACGTGGATGCGGCGCTGAAGGACGGCGATCATCCGGTGAAGAGCGTCATCGTTTTCCGGCGCGCCGGGAACGACATCCACATCGAGCCGGGTCGCGACGTGTGGTGGCACCGCGAGATGGAGTATGTGAGTGGGGATTGCCCACCCGTGCCGCTCGATAGCGAGGCGCCGCTTTTCATCCTCTACACCAGTGGCTCGACCGGCAAACCGAAGGGCATCCTGCACACCACCGGCGGCTACTTACTCGGTGCTTACTCGACTTGCAAATACGTCTTCGATCTGCGCGACGAGGATGTCTATTGGTGCACCGCCGACATCGGCTGGGTGACCGGGCATAGCTACGTGGTCTATGGCCCGCTGGCCATGGGCGCGACGAGCCTGATGTATGAAGGTGCGCCCGATACGCCGGACAAGGGCCGGTTCTGGAAGATCATCGAAGACTACGCGGTGAGCGTGCTCTACACGGCGCCGACGGCGATCCGGGCCTTTATCAAGTGGGGCGATGAATGGCCGAAGAAGCATAACCTTTCCTCCCTGCGCCTGCTCGGCACGGTCGGTGAGCCGATCAACCCCGAGGCGTGGATGTGGTACTACAACACCATCGGCGGCGGACGTTGCCCGATCGTGGATACATGGTGGCAGACGGAGACTGGCGGGCACATGATCACGCCGCTGCCCGGCGCGACTCCGACCAAACCCGGCACGGCGACGCTGCCATTCTTCGGCGTGGATGCGGCGGTGGTGGACGACGACGGCAAGGAAGTGCCGCACGACACCATGGGCAAGCTCGTCATTCGCAAGCCGTGGCCTTCCATGCTCCGCTCGATCTGGGGCGACAAGGCGCGCTACAAGGAGACTTACTGGAGCGAGTTTAAGGGGATGTATTTTGCCGGCGACGGCGCGCGCCGCGACAAGAACGGCAACTTCTTCATCATCGGCCGCATCGACGACGTGCTGAATGTCGCGGGCCATCGCCTCGGCACCGCCGAAGTGGAAGGCGCGCTCGTCTCGCATCCCGCCGTCGCGGAAGCCGCAGTCGTGGGCCGGCCCGATGAACTCAAGGGCCAGGCGGTTGTTTGTTTCGTCACGCTTAAGCAGGGCGTCAAGGCCACGTCGGAGCTGCGTCAGGACTTGAAGAAGCACGTGCGCACAGTCATCGGCCCGGTGGCTACGCCGGACGATATCCGCTTCACGGAATCGCTGCCGAAAACACGCTCGGGCAAAATCATGCGCCGCCTGCTCAAGCAGGTCGCGACTGGCCAGGCGATCGTCGGCGACACCACGACGCTGGAGGATTTCAGCATCCTCGCCAAGCTCGCGAGCACGCCGGAAGACTGAGCCGGTGAAATCCCTCGCGCCAGGACTGCGGGAACTGGCTCGGGTTTTTCGTCGGCAAGTCGATCGCGTCCGCTTGATCTTCGAGCGGCGCAAACTGGCGCGCCTCGAAACCGCGCTGGGCTTGCTCGGCTGGCAGCAGGCCGATTACGACGACGACGCGCAGGCGCATGTGAACCGACTCATGGACTGCGAGCGGGAGCAGGCGCGACTCACGAATGAAAGCGCCGCGCTCGGGCTCAAAATCGAGGAACTGGAAAAGCAGCGCGGCATCCGGCAGCGCGAACATGAGGAAGCTGTGGCCGAGGCCTTGCGGCGCGAGCAACCGGCCGCAAAGAACGAGAAACAACTCGCGGACGAGATTGCCGGGACGCGGAAACAGCGCCGCGAAATCGAGGGGCGGCTGCCGGTGATCGACCGGGAACTGGCCACCGCCGAGGAGCAGTATCGGGCTCTGGTGGATCGGGACAATTTCTCGCGCGAACACGAGGAAGACCTGCTGGCGCTGCGCCGCGTGATCCTGGCTTTGCCGAGGGAGAAGGCGGAGTGGCAGGGGAAACTCGCGCTGACCGAGCAAAGTTTGCGGAGCATGGAGGAGCTGGCGGAGCGGCTCCGGCAGACGCGGGCCGCTTTCGAAAAGGAGGACGCGGCACTCGGGGCCGGGATCAGCGATTGCCAGCGGACGAAGCGTGGTTTGGAAAAGCAGGTCGATGCGCTGGAGAAAGCGAAGGGCGATCCGTATCGCGAAATCGGCCGGACCCTGGCCGATCACAAGATCGCTCCGCTCAACCAGCCGCAGGCACTGGCGGTGGTCCTCCGGCAGCGGCAACAGATCGCGCATCGTGAGGCGGCGCTCGCCGCTTCCGTGGCAGCGAGCACGCAGGAGGACCGCGGGGCGGTGCGAAATTTTTGGCTCCTCCTCGGCGGGGTGGCCGTCGCGGGATTCGTCGTGATTCTTGCCATCGTCGCCCAATAAACAGACGCTCTTCGCACCATGACCGAATCCTCCACGACTGAAACGAGCCACGAATTTCCCGGACGGCGCCTGGCCGTGCAGTTGGGCGGGTCGTTGCTCGCGGCGCTGGTGCTGGTCCTCGTGATGGTCTGGCGCGACAACGGGCGGCGGGCCGAACTCGAAGTCGTGGTGGAATCGACGGCGGTCGGCGACACCCACTACCTGGTCCTGCCGGAGGGCGGCTTTCCGGAGCCGCCACCCCAGGTCGCCGCGCTCCAGGGCGTCCCGCTTTTCCCGGTCGGTGACAAACACCACGACAAGAACGATCTCGAAATGAGCAAGGCGGCGCGCGATGAAGCGACCGGGCTGACCATTTACCAAGCGCCGCCGAAGACCAAAGACGGTGCCGAGAAAGAGTCCGCGACTTACTTCCTGAAGATCGCGCCCGGCGATTACATCAAGGTGCGCCCGGGTCGCGAGTAGGCGGCGATCGAAGCGCTACGGAAGCGCCTTGCGGTGGACCCACACGCTATTCACCAGGCCGAGGCCGAACATGACCATGACGAGGAAGGTGCCGCCGTAGCTGATGAGCGGGAGCGGCAGGCCGGTGATGGGCATGAGCGCGATGGTCATGCCGATGTTTTGGTAAACGTGAAAGAAAATCTGCCCGGTGAAACCCGCGGTGATGAGCAGGCCGAGTTCGTCCGCGGATTGATGCGCGCAGACCAGCATCGTGAGGATGAGCACGGCAAAAAGCGCGATGAGCACGACGCCGCCGACGAAGCCGAATTGCTCGCCGATCGCGGTGTAGATGTAGTCGGTGTGGACCGTGGTGCCGGGGATGAAACCCTGCTCGACTTGCGTGCCGGTGGCCATGAATCCCTTTCCCCCAAAGCCGCCGGAGCCGATGGCGATGAGCGACTGATTGATCGCCCAGCCGGCGCCGAGCGGGTCGATCCCTGGATCGACGAAGGCGATAATCCGGGCGCGCTGGTAGGGCTTGAGGACGAAATTGATGAGCAGCGGCAGCACGGAGACGCCGATGAGCAGGATCGAAATGATGTAGCGCTTCGGCATGCCGTTGAGCAGCAGCATGGAGAGGATCACCGGGATCCAGACGAGAGTCATACCGAAGTCGGGCTGCTTGAGGATGAGGAGCATCGGCCCGCCGACGATGGCGCCGGTGAAGACCAGCTTGAGCATCGGGTGCAGCTTGCGGAATTGACTGAGGAAAAGCCCGACCGTGAGCACGCCCGCGATCACGGCCATTTGCGAGGGCTGAAACGTGCCGACGCCCGGGACGCGCAGCCAGCATTTGGCGCCGCCGTGTTCCTCGCCGAGGCCGGTGTAGGTGAGGATGACGAAAAAGATGCTCAGGATATACATGGGCAGCGCGGCCCACTTCACCCAGCGGTAGTCGATGAGGCTGGTCACGGTGAAGACCGCGATGCCGGCGACGACCCAGACGGCCTGCTTGTGCCAGTAGTCTTCCGTGCGAAAGGACGACGCGCTGTAAACCGCGATGACGCCGAGCACGCAAAGCACGAGCGCGATGCCTAGAAGCAGCCAGTTCATGCCGAGGAATTTTCTGAGAAAAGGAGTCATGCGAGCGCGGTCAGGAGGAAATAAACGCGCCGGTGGCGTGAGGCAATGAGAATGAAGCGCGCGGTTTCGCCGTGGATCGAAGATCGTGGGGCGAGCCGCCCCCGAGGCAGGGATTGCCAGCGGGCGAAAGGTGCGGCTAAATGGGAACCACTCTGCCGCGCCGGTGAATGATGCGGCACACGCTCCCCCTATGAAATCCTTGTCCCACTCGCTGCCAGGCCGCAGGGCTCTTGCTGCGGTCATGATCTTCGCCAGCGCGGTGCTGGCAGTTTCGGTGGAGCAAAGCCACGCCCAGACAAAACCGCCCGCGGAGCCCGCACTGCCCTACGGCGTGTCCCGTCAGGAAAGCAGTTCCCGCGCATTGCCAGACCTCGTCAAGCCGGTCGGCGTGACCGAAGCGCGCGGCGAGCCGAAAGGCGCACCCTCCATCGCCGCGGAGCCTCGCCCTACGCCGCAGCCGCCGGATCCTCTATGGCACCTGGCGGACGCGCGCAGCGTCGGGGCGGAAAGCGCCCACGCTCTGAACACCAAATATCAGCTCCCGGCGACTCCCCAGGGCATGATCCAGGCGAGCCCGATCGGCTGG
>Ga0163144_10020580_pt1 | contig 13181 bp, 10 predicted proteins | sample OliLak19BULKMAT1_FD_123175 | JGI IMG/M metagenome (GOLD analysis project Ga0163144, IMG submission 123175) | Freshwater microbial mat bacterial communities from Lake Vanda, McMurdo Dry Valleys, Antarctica - Oligotrophic Lake LV.19.BULKMAT1 | ecosystem: Environmental > Aquatic > Freshwater >... | reverse complement strand
TCGTCTGGGTGTGCTGTATCCGGAAATCACTGAGATGCAGAGTCGGGCGATTTTCGAAGCAGCCGCGCAGGTGACCAAAGAGCAGCGCAAAAAAGGCAGGCAGGGTGTGGCGATTTGTCCGGAGATCATGGTGCCGCTGGTGGGTTTCAAGGCCGAACTCATGGACCAGGTCGCCATTATTCGTCGCGTTGCCGGGATGGTGAGCAAAAAGTCAGGGGTAGCCATCGAGTATCAGGTCGGCACGATGATCGAGGTGCCACGAGCCGCGATCACCGCTGAGGAAATTGCGGAGGTGGCCGAGTTTTTCAGCTATGGCACCAATGATCTCACCCAGATGACCCTCGGGCTGAGCCGGGACGACATGGGTTCTTTCTTCGAACAGTATCGACAGAAAGAGATCTATCAGAGCAATCCGTTTGCGAGCATCGATCAGGCCGGCGTTGGTCGACTGATCATCTATGCAGGCGAACGAGGTCTGGTGGCACGACCCGACCTCAAGCAAGGTGTGTGTGGTGAACACGCCGGCGATGCCGCGTCCATCGACTTCTTCCATCGTGCTGGACTCGACTATGTGAGCTGTTCACCAACACGTGTGCCGTCGGCACGGCTGGCGGCGGCGCAGGCAGCACTCCGGGAGTCATAAAGCGGGGATGCAGATGCGCTGTCAGCTGTCCCCTGTGGGAGCGCGGTCGCCGACCGCGAAATCCGATCGCGAACCAGGCCCGCGAACTCCCGGAAGCAGGTAGCGACTATGCCATCAACCTGATTGCTTCTGCGCGCAGTTCCCGCTTGAGGATCTTGCCCGACGCGGTTCGAGGCAAAGGTTCGCCCACCATACGGAAATAACGAGGCACTTCGAATCGGGCCAGGTGCTGGCTGAGGAATTCCTGAAGTTCGCTTTTGTCGAGTGGCTTGTTCACAAAAATGGTTGCTCCAACTTCTTCTCCGAGCCGCTCATCCGGCACGGCATACACGGCTGCTTCCAGTACATCCGGATGCATGAGCAGCGCCGCTTCTACCTGGCCACAACCGATGTTCTCACCGCCACGAATGATCAGATCCTTGATGCGATCAACGATAAAGAGGTAGCCCTCGTCGTCGAGACAGGCAACATCACCGGTCCGGAACCAGCCATCTTCAAAAACCGTAGTGTTGACCTCTGGCCGGTTCCAGTAGCCTGTGAACAGAGAGGTACCGCGGATCAGCAACTCACCACGCTGGCCGGCAGGCAGAATATTGCCTTCTTCGTCGAGCACCTTGAGCTCCAGGACCGCGGAACAACGACCTGAACTGGCTGGACGATTCAGATATTCGAGCCCACCGATGCCGGTGCCGATGGCATTTGTTTCCGTCATCCCCCAGCCGGTGTTTGGCAATGCCTTCGCAAACGATGCCTCGATCTGACGAACCTGCTCTGGTGCGCGCGGTGCGCCACCACCGCCAACGGTCTGCAGAGAGCTCAGGTCGCGATGGCTCTCCTTTGCAACCCGAACCAGATCTCCGGTCATGGCCGCCGGCGCAGTGACCGACGAGATTTTTTCACGTTCGATCAGCTCGGCCGCATGATCCGGATCCCATCGGTACATCGACACGATTTTTCGCTGGGCGCGATACGACTGCAGGAATACGGCGTGTGAACCGGTGGCGTGAAACAGCGGGACGGCCAGCAAGGTTGCAGGTTGTTGAGGTGGTGGGGCTGGTTGGACACCAGCAATCAGTGCGGCCGCCTGTCCATCAAGCTCCCAGCTGAACAGTGCCGTCAGGATGTTGCGATGGGTTGAAATGACACCTTTGGGATGTCCGGTGGAGCCAGAGGTATAAAAAATCGTTGCCGGATCATCCGGATGCACGTCGACTTCGGGCATGGCAGCATTCAGATACGGACGAACGCGCGCGCTGAATTCCTGTTCGTCTGCACTCTGACTGCCGGGTCGCACGGCAAGCACATCAATCTTGACGCTGCCTCGGGCAGGTGCCAGCCGATCAAGCCGCTCCTGGTCGGCGAACAGCACTCTGGCACCACAGTCGTTGAGACCATAGACCATCTCTTCGGTCTGCCACAGGGAATTCATGGCGACGGCGATACCACCAATTGACGTGGTCGCCATGAAGGCGAGCACCCATTCCGGAAAATTGCGCATGGAGATTGCGACCCGATCTCCTTTCCGGATGCCGTACTCCTTTTGCAGCAGATTCGCGAGGCTTGCCGACCGCTGCCAGGTTTCCCCGAAGGTCAGACGTTCTTCGAAATAGACAAAAAAGGGCAGATCGCTGATGGCGTCCTGATACAGCTGCATCAGGTTGACTGGCGCATTGGCAAACACCTTGTATTGGCGTCCGCGAATTTCCTGCATGCGCAGTTCATAGGGTTTGCCGGGAGCTGTGAGTTCGGCAAGCGCTTCGGCGCGAGTCAATGGCATGATGGCGTGGTGTTCCTGGTCGAGATGGGCATTCAATCCAAAGGTACACGACGTCACAGCTGCCCGCTACAATCACCGGAGGTCTGCAAAGGGGGTGTCATGAGCGGTGCAATCGGGTTTCATCACCTGCGTTTGCGCAGTGATCGTCTGGAAGCGCCAGCGCTTTGGCCGGAACTCAAGGCCTGCATCGAACCTCGTCTGACCCAGCATGGCGCGCACGTCTGGGGTGTGTTTCAAGGATTGTTCGGCCTGCATTCACGAGAGCTGATTCTGGTGCTCTCTCATCCGCTGCGGCGCGGTGGGTTTCTGGTGGATTTGCCCGACTGGCTGCCAGATGGGTTATCGATGGAGGAACGTTATGCCTGGGTGCCAACGGCGCGACCGGAAACTTCGGCGCCGCTGGGTCGCGAGGGCCTTTATGTCCTGCGGTTCTTCGATGTCCGGCATGCCGATGCGGAAGAAATAGCGAGCATCTCCCGCCAGGCGTGGGAAACCTTCGAAGCCTCGGATCGGTATGCCTCGCAGCCTCTGGCTCTCTTCAAAGAGCAGGTCAAAGAGCAGGTCAAGGACTATGCAGGTGCCGAAGCACGAGGCCGCATGCTGTTGGTCACCTGGTATGACGGGTTGGTGTCCTGGCAAACATCGCGACAGGCTGCTCCGGCAGCAACTGCCAGTTTTCAGCGTCGTGCGGCACTGACCAGCGGCACGATTGCGTACGCCTGTCGGCTGCTTTCTCTGAAGAGCGATCGGTAGACACCGACCGATCATGCGGCTCCTCCTGTATATCAACAGCCTGGCCATGGGTGGCGCCGAACGGGTGCTGCTGAAGCTCGCAAGCCACTGGCAGCGCACAGGTCATGAGGTGATCGTTGTCACGCAGACACCCCTCGAACAGGACCAGCTGCCGGTACCCGCCGGCATCCGTCGCGCATCAACACACACCGGCGGCATCAGTGGACACTGGTTGCGTGCGCTGGTGAAAAATGCCCAGCGTGTCCAACGTCTTCGGGCACTGCTCGAACAATGGCAGCCTGATTGTGTTGTCAGCTTTCTGCCGACGGCCAATGTCGTTGCCCTGCTGGCTGCTCGCAGGGCGCACATACCCGTGATTGTGGGCGAGCGCATGTATCCCGCTTTTCTCGGTCTTGGCGGGTTGCAGCGTTTTGCAAGGGATCGTCACTACCCAGGGGCAGCGGCGGTGGTTGTGCAGACAGAAGAAAGTGCTGCGTGGTATCGGGATACGTTGGCGCTTGCGAACCTGGTGGTCATTCCCAATGGAATTGCGTTACCTCTCGAAGACCATGAGCCGTGTGTGGAGCCCGATTCCGTGTTGCCCCCAGCCGCGCAGGTTGTGCTGTGCATTGGCAGGCTGGCCGAGCCGAAACGACCTGAAGACGCCGTTCAGGCCTTTGGGTTGGCATTTGCTGATCATCCGGCGTGGCATCTGGTACTGATCGGCGACGGTGACAAACAGGCAAACGTGAAAGCCGCCATCGAGTCTTCACAGATGACGAATCGGGTTCACTGGATACCACGGACCGGCAATCTGGCAACCTGGTATCGACGAGCACGGATGTGTGTGTCGGTGTCCAGTGCCGAAGGGTTTCCCAATGTCCTGCTTGAAGCCATGGCAATGGGCTGCGTGCCGCTGGCCTACAACTGTTCAACCGGGCCTCGCGAACTGATTCGTGATGGTGTGAATGGTTATCTGGTGCCGGTCGGTGATGTGCGCTCATTGAGTCGGCGCATGAAGGCGATGGGAGCGGATGAGGCGTTGGTTGCGCAACTCGGGGGACGCGCCAGGGACGTGATCAACACACACTCCGATGCGGCCTTTTTCAGGCGTTGGGACGCAGAACTCGAAAAAGCCGCTCCAGGTCAGCGCTGACCTGTCCAGGCGGTGAGCATGGCCAGATCCCATAGACGCGGGCCGTAGTCGCCCTCGTTGGCAAGGTGGGCATCGCGCATCGCAAGTGTTGGCGCCACCTGCAGGACTCCCTGTTGCAACAGGGTTGATTCCTGCAGGGTATCGAGCAGCCAGGATCGCAGCGGTCCGCGCAACCAGTCATTCATGGGCACACCGAATCCCTGTTTGGGACGCCTGGTCAGTGTTTCAGGCACGTACTTCGCAAGCAGTCGACGCAGCGGGCGCTTACCACCTTCACGGTCGACGACCCACTCTCTTGGCATGCACGACGCAAACGCGACGATGTGGTGGTCAAGCATTGGAACCCTCGTCTCGAGGCTGGCGGACATGCTGGCCCGATCCACTTTTACAAGGATGTCATTGGGCAGGTAGGCCAGTGTGTCGGCAAGGGAAGCCTTGCGCCAGGCCGGCCAAGCGCTGCGCCAGAAGCTGCCAGCGCAATACGCTGTCTCTGGTTCCGATGCAGCTGGGATAAATGTGTTCGGCTGTTTGTGATGCGAAATCATGGATCGATAAAGAGATCGTTCGTCGGGCTCTGCGAGCAGACTGCCGATGCCATTGAGGCGTTGATCCAGACGGATTCGAACACCGAGCGGATTGTGCATGGACAATCCTCGCGTGGCGCCCGCTACCAGGCGAGATTGCAGGACACCCGCAAGTCCTGGGCGCAAAAAAGCGGGTATCTTTCCACGCAGCCTGCAGGCCCGCTCCCACAACGGATACCGGGCATAACCCCAGAACAGTTCATCGCCGCCGTCGCCGGAGAGGGCAACGGTGACGTGCTTTCGGGTGAGACGCGAGAGCAACAGCATCGGGATGAAGGAGCTGTCGGCAAACGGTTCACTGGTGAGGCGTGGCAGGGCATCGACGACTGACAGGAGATCTGTTTCGGCGATGACCATCTCGGTATGCCGGGTACCCAGGTGCTGTGCTACGGCTCGGGCATGTGTGGACTCATCGAAAGCCGGGTTTTCGAATCCCATCGTGAAGGTCGATACGGGTTGTGTTGAGGCTTCCTGGGTGAGGGCAGCGATCAGTGAGGAGTCGATACCTCCGGACAGGAAACAACCGAGTGGCACATCCGCGACCATGCGCCCTCTTATCGACCGCCTGAGCATGCTCAGCAACTCGGCTTCCGTGTCCGCGAGCCGCCTTGGCATATCGACGTTCGCCATGGCTTCCTGCAGCGTCCAATAGGGGAGCACCTGTGGCGGCTCCGTTCGCTGCGCGGCGACCCTATCCAGGCGCAGTACAGTGCCTGGGCTAACCTTGTGAATCTCATTGAATGCACTGGATTCGGCGGGCAGATAGTTGTGTCGCAGGAACCCGGCTAACGCTCCTCGATCCAGTGTCAACTCGTCACCGAAGACAGCACGGATCGCGGCCAGTTCCGATGCGAATACAAATTTTCGACCAATCCAGCCATAAAAAAGGGGCTTTTCACCCAGTCTGTCCCTGCCCAGCCAGAGGGTCTTTTCGAGTTTGTCGTACAGAGCAAACGCAAACATGCCATCCACACCGTCGAGTGCCTTGTCAGGCCCAAATGCCTCGAGTCTTTCCAGCAGAATTTCGGTGTCGCTGTGACCACGCAAGGTTTGTCCAGCCAGACTCCCCTTCAGTTCCTCTGCATTGTAAATTTCACCGTTGTAGACCAGCACAAATCGGCCGGAATGGCTGACCATCGGTTGGGCGCCGGCGTTCGACAGGTCAACGATCGACAGGCGGCGGTGCACCAGACCGATATCCGCCTCGTGCCACAGGCCGTAAGCATCAGGGCCGCGATGCAGCAAGGCTCGACTCATGTGATCGAGCTGCGCTGGATCTACCGAAGTGCCGGGTGTCCAGACTCCGGCGATGCCACACATGTCTGAGGTGTTACCTGCTTATTTGCCAAAGACCTTGCGCAGCAGCGAGGTTGTCTGAGCCGCTGGGTTGCTGCGGATGTCCGCCTCTTTGGTAGCGATGACCTGGAACAGTCCGTCGATTGCCTTGTTGGTGACGTAGCCGTCGAGGTCTGCTGACTTGTTATCGCCGCCCAGCAGGGTTGCACCCAGTGGATTGTTGCCGACGGAGCCGGCGAGGGTCTTGTATTTCTGGGCCACGCCGGTCTTGGCGGTCTGGGTGGAGACGATGGGCAGAAATGCTTCGTAGAGCTTCTGTTCACTCGACTTGCGAAAGTAGTCAGTGGCCGCAGAATCGGTGCCGCGAACCAGACTCACCGCGTCATTGACGCTCATACCCCGTACGGCATCGCCAAGAATGTTGGCGGCTGCAGGCACGGCCTGTTCTGCCCCTCGATTCATGGCCAGTTCGAAGCTGTCAACCTGCTGACCAAACCCGAGCTTTTTGGCGAGATCAGTGACCTTGCGCAGTTTTTTTGGCACCAGGATCTTGACGGCCTGGTCGCGAAAGAACCCATCGGGTTTGCCGAGTTGGCTGATGGCCTGCTCGACCCCTTTGGCCAGCGCTTCCTTGACACCCTTGGTCGCATCGGTTTGTGAAAGTGATGTTGCAGTGCCCTGTTGTTTGTTCAGCGAGCCACGAAGCTGGTCTTCCAGTGAAGCTGCAGGAGACGGAGTAGTGATCAACAACAGTGCGATGACTAGAGCAGGTCTGAACATGTTTGGATCTCGTCGGTCGGGCGATGGCAGCATACCTGCTGGATCGGCCCCTGCAGCAGAATATTCATGCAGGATCGAGGCGGTCGGTCTGCGTTGCGGAAACCGGTTGCGCGGGACTGGCTTGGAAAAACAGATGCGCAGCCGCAAGGCGCTATTGGGCCTCGTGGTGCACGGCAGATCGCTCGAGTCCCAGCAGGGAGATGTCCTTGTGAAAGAACATGGCCCAGTTCCACTGCAGGAACAGCCGCACTTTCCAGGCCAGAGTAGGAATGCGGGACAGATAAAAAGCTCGCCACAACAGCCACGCTGGAAATCCTGACAGTTTGTAGCCAAATACTTCTGCCACTGCCTTGCGGTGTCCGACCGCAGCCATCTGGCCTCTGGCGGTGAAACTGAAAGAAGCCAGTGGTCGCTTGTTGATCACGGCCATCAGATTGGCTGCGAGCAGGTTTGCCTGCCGGGTTGCAAATTGTGCTGTCGTGGGCGAAGGCGAGTGGGTTGCTTCATTTTCGATGACGGCGCAATCCCCAATGGCCCAGATGTTGTCGTACTGCGTCGTCTGCAAGGTCGGGCGGGTTTCGATGCGGCCACGGGCGTTGGCGACAGGCAAGTGCGCGATGAACGGATGGGCGTGGGCGCCGATGGTGCTGACGACCGTCGCGCCTTCGATACGTTCACCGGAAGCAAGCGTAATGCCGGTGGCATCTACCGCCACGGCGCGTGCGTTCAGGTGGACATCCAGGCCCCGCCCTGTCATCAGATTTTCGGTGTAGCGACCCAGTGAAGCCGACACCTCCGGCAACAGACAATCCTGGCCATGCACAATGTGGACGCGACATTGGCTGTGCACGACCCGCTTGAAAAGCGGTTGTGCTTCTTCGAGCAGATCGTGGATTTCGCCAGCCGCTTCGACACCGCTGAAACCACCGCCGACCACAATGAAGCTGGTGAGCAACCGGCTGCGCGAGTGGTCATACGTCAGGGTTGCTTCTTCGAGACGGCCGATGACCCGATTACGCAGAAACAGCGCGTCGCCGAGTGTCTTCAGTGGCAAACCGAATTCAGCGAGGCCAGGCACGGTATCGAGATTGGCGTCGAGCCCGGCGGCAAACACCAGGTGCTCGAAGGGAATCGTGTCGCGAATCGGTTTGATATAGGTCACCGTCTGTTGCACCAGATCGATGGACTCGACCTCGACCATGCGAAATCGGGTTCGCTTCAGAATACGGCGCAGGGGGACCACCACGTCGCCCGGTGCGACGGAGGCGCCGACTACTTCCGGCAACAGCGGGTTGAACGTAATCAGGTTGGTTTTGCTGAGCAGAAAAATGTCCCAGCCTTCCGGTACAGTTCGTTCCAGCCGCCGTGCGAGTGCGACACCACCAAAACCACCGCCGATGATGACGATGTTCCGGTGATGATCGGAACGAAGGGTGGACATGTCGGGCATGTTCATGCAATGAGTTTCCTGCGGTGCGACGACGGCGGTTTAGACTCGCCCATCCATAAAGGTTTCAGCATGCAGTATCCATACTTCACCGGCCTTGTGCTGATGTTCGTTGTCGCGGGCTGCGCACAAGGGCCGCGACTCAACGAAATTCAGTTTGTGGGCAGCCATAACAGCTACAAGCAGGCCATGTCGCCGGCCTACCGGGAGGCGCTCGCAGCGTCGAATCCCGAGGCGGCCATGGCCATTGACTATGAGCATCTGCCGCTGGATCAACAGCTGGATCTTGGCATCCGCAAACTTGAACTCGATGTGTTCAACGAACCCATGAGTGATACTTTTCCGGTCGGTCACGTGCAAGTGATCGACATGAACAGTCATTGTGCACGCTTGCGGTTCTGCCTGGATCAGATTGTGGCGTGGTCGCGACGCCATCCGCGCCATGTGCCGATCTGGATCAGCTTCAATCTGAAGGATGAAAGAGTACCGGGACTACCCGATCCCGCGCCGTTTGATGCAGCTGCCCTGGACCGGCTTGACGGTGTATTGCGTGAGGCCATGGGAAGTTCATTCCTGGAACCGGGGACGATTGGCCCCGGCAACTGGCCACGTATCGATTCGGTGCGCGGCAGGTTTCTGCTGATCCTTGATGAGCAGGGTAGAAAGCTGGACCTGTATGCGGAGAACTGGCGCCATCGGCCGATGTTCCTGAATGTACCCGCAGAGCACCCGGCTGCGGCGGTGATGATCCTCAATGAGCCCATTGCAGATTTTGATCACATCCAGGCGATGGTTCGTCAGGGGTTTCTGGTTCGCACGCGCGCGGATGCCGATACCCGGGAAGCGCGCTCGGGCGATACCTCCCGCCGCGACGCCGCCTTGGCGAGCGGCGCCCAGGCAATCAGCACCGACTACTATCTGCCTGTCAGCCGTTTCGGAACGAACTACGTTGTCTCTCCGTCGACTGGCATCTGGTGCAACCCGGTAACTTCACGACGATCCTGTACCGTAACCGAGTAGTCCGTTGGATGGCTTGTCAGTCCGCCCGTTTGCGGACGCTGACACCGGCCACACTGATCAGTGACTCGACACAATCCCGGATCGACTCGTCCATGCTGCGAAAGTGGATTGGCATGATGGCACGAATGCGGTCGTTGCGCAGTTCGCAGCCAGCCCAGATGCGTCGCAGTTCGGCTTCACGCGCCTTGATGCGATCCGGCGAAGTATCGGTGATGGCAGGCGCGTCAAAATGGAGTTCTGGCAGCAGACGATCGATGCTGGCGCAGATGTCTTCGACATTGCGGGCTTCCGTTGACCAGGCGATGTAGCGCTCGCCATTTTTCACTTGCACGCTTTCCAGCAACCCGATGTGGCAGTCGGCATCGTCGCGTACGTCAACGACCATCCAGGGTCGATAGGCCAGGGTCTGGAAGTACTTGCCTTTCAGCATGCCCTCGATGATGTGCTGCCACGGCCCCATGTCCTTCTGGTGCGCAGACTGGATCGGACCGACATTGTCGGCGGGGCAGCAGGTGATGGCGTCCCAGCGACCGCTTGTTTGTGCGCCATCGGCGAACACGCGTTGGGCGAGCACCTTGCCCATGGAGTAACCCTGGCCACGTTCTGCGGTGCGTTTGGGGTTCTGCTCGTCCGGGTAACGATCTTCGTAACAAACGGGACGACGTTCGAGTTCGTGGATGTCAACTTCCGAGATGACTGCCGCAACGCTGGAGGTGACGACGACGCGGGATACAGTGTCGGCATGGTTGATGCTGCGGATGATATGTTCGCAGGTTCTGCGGACGTAGTCGGCATCGTCGTAGTTGCTGACGTGTGATACATGGCAGACCCCATGACACCCCTCGAAGATGGTATCGAAACACCCTGGCTGGTCGAGATCGGCGGCGTGCAGGGTGAGGCGCCCTGACGCATGCCCTGGCATCGCCTTCAAAAATCCAACCCGCGCACCGTCCTGCACATTGCGCACACAGGCGCGGACCCGATAGCCGCGGTCGAGCAATCGCCGAACCACCCACCCACCGATGAAGCCTGCCGCGCCGGTGACGGCGACGGTGCCGCCTTTCCTGACCGATGCCATCCAAATCTCCAGGTTGAGGACACACGCCCCAATCTCCAGATTGAGGACACACGCCCCTGAATCTACAGCTTTTTCGCACGTGCGCACAATCCGATGTCTCGCAAGCCCCACAAATTGCCCAGCTCATACTGTGGCCATGACCACCCCGCGAAAAGTTCTGATTGATCCAGTGGTGCCTCTCTTCTACCACCTGGTCTCGCGCTGCGTGCGACGCAGCTACCTGTGTGGCTACGATCACGTCACCCGTCGTAACTACAAACATCGAAAGCAATGGTTAATCGACCGCCTCATGCTGCTCGGCAAGTATTTTGCGGTCGAGGTTCATGCATACACGATCATGAGTAACCATTTTCATCTGGTCGTCTACTACGATCCCCTGGCTTGCCAGCGCTGGTCGGATGAAGAAGTTGCTGATAGATGGCTATCGGTCTGCCCACCACGATTGGCGGGTGGAGCCGTAGACGTTCTCGCACTTCTGGTGGTCAAAGAGACGCTTCTCCAGGATGAAGCGCGACTGCGTCACATTCGAAAGGAACTTGGATCCGTCTCAACGTTCATGAAATTCCTCAAACAACCCATTGCCCGACGGGCGAATGTGGAAGACGAGTGCACGGGACACTTTTTCGAACAGAGATTTTATTCCGGTGCATTGCTTGACAATGAGTCAATACTTGCAGCGATGGCTTACGTCGACGTCAATCCGATTCGCGCAGAAATTGAAAGGACCGTTGAAGCCTGCCATGACTCATCCATATCGGTTCGCCTCAGGGCGGCAGCCAATTCAGCAGACGCGCTCGATGCGGCGTTAGCGCCTTTGGTATCTGGTCTCGCGGAATGCGGCCGAATAGTCAACGTCAGTCTTCGGGAATACGTGCGACTATTGAAGTCAATTTTCGAAGCTCGAGAGGGAACTGTTGTCGATCCTGACCAGGATGACCGATGGCGGCTACACGTTGCATCGTTGCACAAACGACAGCGAGCGTACGGCATGCTCGAGAATCTGGAGCAATGGGTGGCGAGTCGCGGTTTGCAGAGGCGTGAACGGCCGCTGGATGCCTAGGCTTCTAGCCCGGGCTATTCATGAACATTCTGCTGCGGATGCCGATATACGTGAAAACACAGCGCGTGCTCCTTCCAGGTGCTTTCCGTACTGTTCGTACGACTGCGCGCCTTCCAGTGCGCGCCACACTGTCTTTCGCGCATCTCGTCACCCTCGCGACGAACCTTCATGAATAGTCCGGGCTAGAGGCCTCGGCGCTGCCTGAATATCTGCGACGCAAGACCACCTCGTCAAACAGCGCCTGGGTTACGCATCTATAGAACCGAAGCAGGCTGATCTGCAGCCGCGTTCAGTCAATTTTCCTCCACTTCAAATTTCTGGCGCATCTATCGAGCACGATCTAGTCTTCTTCGAATCACGGACGTGTGTCCTGGTTCTGCTTTTCTGTACGTGCGTGTGTCCTGGTTCTGCTTTTCTGTACGTGCGTGTGTCCTGAGCGTGAGATCCGTGTGTCCTGAGCGTGAGATCCGTGATGAGCGCGACGAGAAGCAAGAAAATTGCGAACAGCAGTCGAGGATCGGCGGGATTTATAGTTGCTTCGACTGGATAAGCGAGTGTCCCGTCGAGCGCCCGTCGAGCGCGCCGATTTTGTACTCGTGGCGATCGATGAATGCGGGGTTGGTCGCAATCTCCATCATGTCCCGCCGACTGCGGTAGCGCATCATCGCTGCGCGGTCCCAGGAAGACGGCTGGTCTATGGCAAGGGCGTCGAGCGGGCCGAATACGACCTCACCGAAGAAAATCGGATGACAGGCGCGCTCAAACAGTTCCGGGTACATGAATTCCATGTAGTGGTCCATCAACGCATCGGGGTCGGCGTTGTGGCCGGTAGCCGGCAGATCGGGTGGGTGATCTGCCATGTTAAGGGTATTGAGCATGACGAAGTCATCGCCGGTATCCTCGCGCATGAATTGTGTTATCTGGGCGATGCGCTCTTCACTCGCCGAACTCGCTCTCAACAAGTGAATGTACCGATCGATCTCCGGTTCGGTCAACGCGCCTCCCAAGGCGGTGTACCAGAAGAAGAATGCAAGGTATGCCACCGCTGGAATTCCATATGCGAGCAGTTTTTTCATGTTCGTCCGTTCGATGGGGCTGATCGGGTCAATCGGATTGACCTGGCAGAAGTTGATGGTGGCTTTGAGCAACGGTTCAGGGGCAGCTTCGGCAGGAAATTCCCGGCTCCGGGAATCGTGATCTGTGCTTGATCTTGGTCGCACTTTAGCGAAGTGTAAAAACGCCTGGAGACTCCCGCAGTCATCGGATCATTGTCATTGAACGAGGTAAAAGCCGGTTTGTTGAGCGCCTCGTTAGCCTTGCTCGTCTGCCGCCCGGCAGGGAAGGCTCCGTCTTTCGGGAAGGTTGGTACGAGTGACGGAAACTGGCGCGCCCTGTGTGCAGGATTCGTCAGACAAAGGCGCATCGTAGCCTCACTCTCACCCAGGGTGTGTCCCGGTCGGATTTCGGTGGAACTCTCACCCAAGATGTGTGTCCCGGCCAACTGAGCGACTGTCCCGGCCAACTGAGCGGTCAAGTTCGAAGGGAAGGCAGTCTGTCAGCACGTCCGCAAATAGTCATCAATAGTGTCAATATGAAAAAAGTGCAGAG
>Ga0163144_10020573_pt1 | contig 13182 bp, 10 predicted proteins | sample OliLak19BULKMAT1_FD_123175 | JGI IMG/M metagenome (GOLD analysis project Ga0163144, IMG submission 123175) | Freshwater microbial mat bacterial communities from Lake Vanda, McMurdo Dry Valleys, Antarctica - Oligotrophic Lake LV.19.BULKMAT1 | ecosystem: Environmental > Aquatic > Freshwater >... | reverse complement strand
GAGGGCGATCGCTAAGCAGTCGGCGGGCGCGTTGTCGGTGGTGGGTGGAATGCGTGGCAGGTGGGGGTACATCGAGTCGGGGCCAACGAGTGCCGAGACGAGCACGTTGACGTCATAGACGACAGGGGTGAGCACCCTAGGCGACCCGCCCTACCTGCTCAGAGATAGCGGCGCGCACCTCGTCGGCAGAGACGACCCTCCCCAGTTCTTCACGCGCTTCCTGCTGCAATGCCTGCAGCCGTTCGGCTCGACGGTCGCGAGCGAGCCGACGGATGGCAACCCGCAAGAACTCAGATCGATTGCCGCCGCCATAATGTGCGACGAGCTCGTCGAGCAGAGCGCGCTCGTCGTCTCCGATCGCGAATCCGACAGTCTTGGCGCTCATGGTCGCGCTCCCGTCTCTTCTCCGTAGTTTTCGAGGTATGTGCAACTCGTGTGCAACTATACCCTTTCGAGGCACTCTATGCCCGGATCGAGGCCCTGGGAGTTACGGGCTCGAAGTTCATGCATTCACGCGCGCGACGTTCGCGCTGGGGAGGAGCAGATCGCCGTGTCGGATGCGCTACTCGTAGGCGGACTCGCGCACGGCGAAGTGTTCATCACCGGAGACTTCGACCACCAGGCCATCTATCGACGCAACGGCTCGATCGAGAACGGCGAGGCGCTGCCAGACGCCCGCGCAACGATCCTGCAGCGCGCGCCCGGCATGATGGCATTGCAGGTCAGGTCGAACGTGCGCATGACCCCCGAGGTGGCGCGCTTCGTCGCCGAACTGATCGGCGAGCCGACCCTCTACAGCGAGCACCGCCGCAGCGACGACGACCAGGTCTCGGTCGAGCGCCACACGTTCACAACCATGGCCGAGCAGCAGCTCCTGCTCGCGGACGCCGTCGAGCGCATCGCGGGTGGTTCCAGTCGAGGCGAGCCGTTCACGGTGCGCGATCTGGTGATTCTGTCGCCGTACGCCCGCGAGCGTTCCGCTGCCGGCCAAGCGACGGATGCCCGGCTCACCTCACGCCTGGGCACGACTATTGCAGGCGCCACCATCGTCGACCCCACGCGTATCCGCTGGGGAACGGTGCACGAGTTCAAGGGCCCCGAAGCGCCGGCGGTCATTCTGACCGACGTCGACCTGTCGAAGGAGTACCACCGCGATCTGCTGTATGTCGGGGCGTCGCGGGCGACCGATTGGCTGGTGGTGCTGGAGATTCGCGAGCCGACCAACCCAATTTTGGCCACCGATGTTTGAAATGCTGATCCTCCGATGCAGAGGCGCCACAGCAGGTGGCGTTAACAAAGGGTCGGCATGACTGATGAATAGATCACCGAAGCCATCCTGTTTTTCAGCTCAGGTGCCTCAGGTGTGACGATCGGCGTCAAGCTTGGATTCAGCAACCAGACGACACTAAAGGCGCTCCGGTCCAGAGGCTTCGAGATTCGGCCACAGATCGGGCGATGACCTTAGGTTTTTGGCTTGGGTGGTTGCCTGGCCATCTCGACGGGGCGAACTTGCCGTGCCGGCGGCGTTGGTTGAACCAGCCGACGTATTTCACCCAGGCAAAGGACACCTAGTTAGGTACACACGCCGAGCCATTCAGCTTCGAGGCGGCTTCTTCGGTCCGCGCTCCTCGACCCCCTTGTAGGCGCCCGGTGTCGACTTCGACGAGACATGGTTCCCGTCGCCGTCGTACTTGTCGTAGCGATCGGTGCGCTCGTTGTGCTGCTGGTAGCGATCACTAACCTGCCCCCGGCGGTACCCGTCACCCGTGTTCTTCGCCAACTCAACCTCCCATCTCCTGCAGGCCCCAAGCGAAAATCTACAGTTGCGGCGCGGGTTGTTTCAAGCTGAGATAGTGCCCAAAGTCGGGCCGGTCGCGCCTTGGACTCTCCCATGGCCGAAAGCAGGCAACCTAATTCTTGTAACTGACCATCCGTTTGCGCCAAGAAACGGCACGGTCGAGCTCGGCCTGGAGTTCCTCGATATTGGGTGCTGTGTAGCTGATTTCTTCGCTCTTGTCGTGGCGGCGTGCCCACTTCGACACCTCGCTGTAGCCAGCCTGGAAGTCCTTGTCATCTTCTTCTGTGATCTTGGCGAGCATGCGGAACATCTTTGGTCGGACTTCAGTGGTGCTTCGATCGACGACCTGATTGATCACTTCACTGCGAACCAGTCGTTCCCACGTTTCTGAGAGTCGACCCGCCCAGTCGCTCGAGCGCAACTCGTACTCTTCTGAGGTGTAGCCGGCCTTGTCCTTCTTCAGTTGATGAAGACGTGTTTGCAGGTCTGTCAGCCTCTCTTGGGCGTCCTTGGCCTTCCACGGGTATCCCTCAATCACCAGACCAGGCACTCCGTCGCCGTTCCGTTCGATGGAACGCTCGGTCAGCACGACCTTCTGATCGATCGCTGCCTTGACTAGCTCGCCCAAGAACATGAGGTCATGGGTGAAAACAATGACCTGGCGGTCTTTTGCAAGTTCTGCGATCCGCTTCGCGGCCTTGTCGCGGCGTTCGTGGTCCAAAGAGGAAACGGGGTCATCTAGCACTATGGCGGACTTCGTGTCATCGAAGGTCACCTCGGTGAATAGGCCTGCAAGACCTGCGGCTGTCTGTTCTCCCTCGCTGAGCACTTCGCTCGGGGTATGCGAGCCAGCGCCCAGCAAAGCCGGTTTGTGGCGGAGTTTGCCTTTTGCCCCGCCTTTGTCGCCGAGGATGACGTGATCAAGTTTGAGACGTTCGGACTCGCGAACGAATCGGTCGCTGACGGCCTGCGTCACGTAGGTGCGAGCTAGGTCGGAAGATTTGGTCGTCATGGGCGCAGTATTCAGCGACGTTCGCGCCGTCTGAAGTCGTGCGGCCGCGATCAGACGGGTGACCTCTTCGCCGACTGCGGTCTTGTTCTTTGAGAGCTGGATCAGGTCGCTAAGTTCGTTCTTCGCAGTGGTCGTGTTGGCGAGGCTGCGCTTGAATGCCGTCTCGTCGATGACCGACCCACGTTCCTGAACGGCTACGGCGAGAGTGCGAAGAGCCTCGGTGTCAACGAGGGCAAGTTTGATGAAGTCGTCGTTCGTCTCTACCCGCAGGCGCGCCGCCAAGCGATCCTTGGCTTCTTGAGACCTCTCGATTGCACTTTTTAGTTCCTCGGCAAGCACCCGATCCCCTGTTGCTAGGAACGCGAGAGCGGCGGTTGTGTCCGTAGTCGAGAGAACAAGATCCTGGAGGCTCACGAGGAATGCCCTGTATGTATCTTCCGCATCCTTGGCTTGCTTCTCGATGTCGTTGTGAACGAACTTGTGGAATCGAACGAGTCGATCCTGGCCGTCGGCTTGCAGGGGCTGCTGGCAAAAGACGCAATGATCGGCATCTTCTATAGCTGGAAATTCTCGGCCGGGGTATGCGTCTTCCTCGGAGAAGCGCTGTGCCGCATCCCACAGGGCTCGCCAAGCCTCAGAGCCGACGCCCGTAAGGGGTTCGTCAGCAAAGTTGATCGCGGAAGCAGCGGTTGCCGCAGCGCGCAGTTCGCCGGCCTTGGCTTGCGCCTTGAGCACCTTGTCCGCCGCCGTCTCGGAGAGCAGTTCTTCGATGTTGTCGAAGTGATCAGCCGAAGTGTCGAGGTTGGTGGCGGCTAGCTTAAGTCGTTGTTTCTCCTTTCCCGGATCTGTACTTTTCAGGCGCGCTTCCTCCCGTAGAAGATCACCGTGCCTCGATTCAGCGTCATCATCGAGCTTAAGGAAGGACTCGATGTCTTCGGGCTTAGTCTTTGCCGAAACTCCTGCAAGAAACACATATGCCTTGGTGCCAAGGGTGAGAGTGGGCAGGCGCGGTCGCGAGTCCTTGTTCGCCGTGATCAGACCGTCGACAACTCCGCGAATGCGATCGGCATTTTCAATCAGCTGATCGAAGATCTTTAGAACGGAAGGGCGATAGGACAGTTCGGTTTCGGAAGCAAGGTAGTCGTCGCCACAGGCCTCGTCGTAGAAATGCACTCGGCGCAGGTCATTGTCAGAAAGTGCCGGCCAAGTTCCTGCGACGGATGTGCCCGCAACGACGTAGTTGATCGATGCCGATTGAGCAGCGGCGGTCGTGGCGTAGGCGTCAGGAAGAATGGTTTCGTGATCGCGGGCGCCGACGAGTTCTTTGACTAATCGCGCGTACCCGGACTTACCGCTTCCATTGTCGCCGTATATTGCCGTGAGGCCAGTCGCCCCGAAGGATAGGGTCTGCCCAGCCAAGAGCGCATTGACCCCGGTGAGATCGCCGATTTTCAGAATCTCGACTCTGGCGCCCGCACCACTAGAGGTTGGAATGTCAGCCACGGTCAAAGTGGGACCAAGGACCTTGATGGTGTTGTCGACAATGCCATGAGCAGTCGCAGTGATGTAATCCTGATCGATCTCTTCGCCACGGGCGACTTTAGAAATCAGGTTCTGCTGCCATGCAGGACGAGTCTTGGTCCAGTCGACAATGTCTTGTTCAATCGAGCCCATTGGATGTGGCCCCTTCTCCACTGCATGAGGTTGACCCATCCCCAATTTAGCACTCTGTCCGCATGAGTGCTAATGGTGTATCGAAGGCCCGCTCGGCAACAGAGTTGAAACTATTTGAACTGCCGCGTGAATCTACCGGTGACGCCAGGCGTTCGAAGGAGGGGAAGTCGGCCACTCTTTAGGTCCTCTCGGTTCCTCGCCAACAAGAATTCGACTTCCGTCGGAAAGCACGGCAAGATGCTGGCTGGCCCCTCGCCCTGCCCCAATCTGGGAGGATGGGCGGAGCTGCAACCAGAAGGGCAACACCAGGTGGTGGAAGAATCGGATTTCGAGGTGATCCTCTCCCCGGAGGACTCCGAGGTCAAGGAAATTTACAACACGGATCTGGGCAAGATGTACCAAGCAACCGTCGAGGAGTTTCTGGACTCGCCCCATGCCAAGAGGCTCAAGGGGAAAGTCCAACTCATCTTCACCTCTCCGCCATTTCCTCTTCTCACCCCGAAGAACTATGGCAACCTGGTTGGCAAGGAGTACTTAAAGTGGCTGAGCGATCTAGCGCCTAAGCTTCGCAAGCTCTTGACTCCCGACGGATCGATCGTGATCGAGCTTGGGAATGCTTGGGAACGCGGGCAACCGGTGATGTCAACCCTGCCCTTGGAAGCACTGCTGAAGTTCCAGAAGGCAGGAGAGTTGTATGTCAATCAACAGTTCATCTGCAATAATCCGGCTCGGCTCCCATCGCCAATTCAGTGGGTGAACATAGATCGCATCCGAGTGAAAGACTCCTTCACTCACGTCTGGTGGATGTCGCCAACCCAGCGCCCCAAAGCGGACAATCGCAAGGTGCTCGTCCCCTATAGCGAGTCGATGAAGAAACTGATCAAGACCCAGAAGTACAACTCCGGGATGCGGCCTTCGGGTCACAACATCGGTGAAACCTCTTTCCTCACCGACAACGGCGGTGCCATCCCGGCCAGCGTCCTCTCATATACGAACACTCGTGCTGGCACCCCCTATAGGAACTACTGCCGAGACAACGGCATCGCCGCTCATCCAGCCCCGATGCAGCTAGAGCTGGCCGAGTTCTTTGTGAAGATGCTCACGGACCAAGGGGACTTGGTCTTTGACCCCTTCGGAGGTAGCAACACAACCGGAGCCGCTTCAGAAGAGCTCGGTCGCAGATGGATCACGACTGAACCAAGGGACGATTACGTCCGAGGTTCGAAGGGCCGCTTTGAACGCTTCAGGAGTGAGCCGCCAGAGGAGGGCCAAGCGCAGGGTGATACCCCACCGCACACTGGCTCTCTCGAAGTGGAGTAAACACCTGCGTACGCTCAGACGATCCACTGCGCACGCAACCCTCAGCTAACCCGATACGCTCGGAAGATCGGCACGGGTATGCGAGGTCAGAATGAGCGAAGGCAAGCCGAGCCTTGCGAGTGTTGCGTTCGAGGAGAACTACTCGAGCAGCGGAAGCTCCCTCCTCGCTGACTTCTTCGTCCCCGCCCTGTCCAACGCTGTCGAATATGATCGGGCTACCGGCTACTTCTCATCAGCGCTCATAGCTCTAGCGCCACTGGTCTTCAGCGAATTCATCGCTCGCAGCGGTAAAATTCGCCTCCTGTGCTCGCCAAACCTAAGCGAGGCTGACGCCGACGCTATTCTCAGTCTGGACGAAGACCGTCGACCCGCAACGCTCGAAGTGGCGACTAGTTCGCTTGCCTCAATGGTCCACGGCACCCACCTTGAGAATCGCGCCGTTGCCTGCCTGCGCGCTCTTATCGATATCGGGGCTTTGGAGATCAAATTCGTCACGACAGGACGTTCGGGCCTATTCCATGACAAGCTAGGCATTTTCCGCGACCCCTACGGGCGGAAGCTGTCGTTCATCGGCAGCGCCAACGAGACCGCTGCAGCGTGGTCAGGCTATTCCAACCACGAACAGATTGAAGCTTTTCCCGACTGGGCTGGGGAGTCCGAAGCAAGGCGTTGTGCGCGGCACGAGGATCAGTTCGAGGAGACGTGGCTCGGACTTCGTCGAGGTCTCAATGTAACCAGTTCCTTCGATGCCTCTAGCGTCATCCAAGCTGCAGTCCCTAAAGAGCCGCTCGACGCGATACTCAGGTCACTTCGCGAAGCGGTAGAGAAGTCCACGCTTCGTCCGCAGGAGATCGCGCTCCGCGACTACCAGGCACGAGCGCTTGATTCTTGGGATCGTCAGGCCAACCGCGGTCTCATCGCGTTCGCCACAGGTGGCGGAAAGACTAGGACTGCCCTCGAGGCAATACGGCGATGGATCGAGGGAGGGCGACCTGCCCTCATATTGGTCCCTTCGGAACTCTTGCATAAGCAGTGGCAAGCAGAGATTGGAGAACTGCTCGGGAACCCCACGACACTCTTGGTCGGGGCCGGGCACTCTCGTGCTTGGTGGATTGGTCGACTACAGGACTACACCCGCAGCGACACAACTTTGGGGCCGCGTCTCGTCCTCTCGACCTATCAGTCCGCGGCGACCGATCGATTCCTTGAACTTGTCGCATCGGGTGAGCATCTACTCGTCGTGGCTGACGAAGTTCATCGAATTGGTGCCGCGGATACGAGAAGAATCCTTGAGACGATTGACGCCGGAGCCAGGCTGGGTCTCAGCGCGACCCCTGAGCGGTTTGGGGACCCGGTCGGCTCAAAAGCCATATTCGACTACTTCGGCAAAGTGGTCGAGCCTAAATTCACACTGCGCGATGCGCTGGATGCAAATGTCTTAGTTCCCTATGAATACGACTTTGTTACCTGTCAGCTTACGGAGGACGAGCAAGCGAACTGGGACGCACTCACCGTGCGAGTTTCACAAGAAATTGCCCGGAATGATGGCGAACTCACGGAGGTGGCTCTGCACTTGCTCCGTCAGCGCGCTCGAATTTCCAAAAGTGCTTCGGGAAAGGCTCGCATTGCCCGATCGCTACTGAAGGAGAACTACAAGAGTGGTGATCGGTGGCTTGTCTACTGCAGTGACGTTAATCACCTTAGAACCGTTCGGGAGGAATTGGCCGGGCTGCCCTTTGACCTCCTGGAGTATCACTCGCAAGATGACGGAGATCACGCGGCGACACTCAGCTACTTCCGGACACGAGGCGGTGTCTTGCTAGCCATTAAGTGTCTCGACGAAGGCGTTGATATTCCACTTATAAATAGAGCCCTGATCCTCGCATCGTCGACTAATCCCCGAGAGTACATTCAGCGCCGAGGCAGGGTATTACGTCGGAGCCCAGGTAAGTACGGAGCACGGCTCTTTGATGTCATCGTGACTGGTCAGGACCACAAAGCCATCACGCAAAGCGAGGTAACAAGGGCGATGGAATTTGCTCGTGATGCCCGAAACGTCGGGCCGCTCCTGTATCTTGAGCAGCTGCTGGATGTGGCTCCTAGACGTGAAGATGCAGGCATCACCGATATAGAAGAAGATTAGTTCGAAGAGAATCGAGGGAACCTTGAAGAACAGCGGATCTCCGCCACCGCGACTAGTCGCTCTTGCATCCATCGTCGAATCAAGCGCTCGCAGAGAGGCTCCTGCTTTGGACGAGCAAACGTGGGACAAGCTGCTCACTGCCGCATGGGATGAGCGCGCTCAAGCCGGAGACAGGCGCGAAGTTCGACGGGCGCTCAAGGAGATCATGCTTTACTCGGTTCGCTCTGGTGATGCATAACATGCAGCTACTCGAAGTTGAGCTGACTAACTGGGGTCCATTCTTCGGAACACACCTCATACCGTTGTCTGTCAGCCCGGCGGCACCGGTCGTACTCTTTCGTGGCGAGAATATGCGAGGAAAGACCTCGATCCTGCGTTCGATCGTTTGGTGCCTCTATGGGGAAATTCGCGCGCAGGACGGCCGTACACCGATCGATGTTTCCCGACTCGTGAACATCGACGCGTTGCTCACAGGCGAGACACCTTTCGGCGTCCGCCTAAGAATGTCCCACAACGGCCAGGAACTCGAGCTGCAGCGGTCCGCTTTCGCAGACGAAAATCGACCGGGTCGAGTAGTAGTGAGCAGACCTTCGACAACGCTCATCCCGAAAGACGGGCACCCTTTCCCGGAGGGGACAATTCCGGAAACGATCTCCGGAATTCTCAGCCAAGAAATTTCTGAGTTCTTTCTGTTCGATGGTGAAATGCTAAACCGATTCGAAGAACGACTGCGCGAGGAGAAGTCGGCATCCCAAGGTTTCGTCAAAAGCCAAGTCGAACGTGCGTTGGGCTTACCCTTCCTCCGCGAGTTCGCCGGTGACCTTGAGGCGATCCAGACCGAGTTGAACGCAAGCATGGAGGTCGCCCTTCGGAAGAACAAACGTCACGAGACTCTTAGCAGAGATTACCGGACCAAGGCGGAAGATCTTGAGGTAACTGAACGAGATCTGGGCCAGCTTAAAACGCTCGATGAGAAGTTGGTCGGCGAGATCGCGGACTTTGAGACTCAGCTTGCCGGAGTCGACGAGATCAAGGAGCTTTACTATGAGCGCGCCGGCCTCGAACGCGAGATCGCTACGGGCGACGACACAATCACCGACTACAAGAATGCTCTGGCCGAAACTGCTGAGTCGAGTTGGTGGCTACCTCTAGCCGCGCGGCTTGGTTCGGAAATCGTTCAAACCGATAGCGAGCTCGACGCGGCCCTTCGGGGCTACGACGAACGCATCAAGCTCGAGTACAAACGGGATCAGCTGGGCCGTCAATTGGGTGATGGCCTCTGCCCGACCTGCGGCCAACCCGTCGCGACCCACGATGAGGATGCGCTCAAGGCTGAATTAGCGGACCTGAACCACCAACTTGCGTCTGCTCCGACTTTGAACTTTGATGAGCTGCGCCAACGCAGCAGTCGGCTTAAACGCTACGCCAATGGGACCGCGGTAGTAGCGAGGATCTACGAGCAAGAACAGGATCTGAGAAGAGAGCAGCTTCGCAACGACAAGCGCCTCCAGAAAGTTCGCCAGATTTCCGAGCGATTGAGCGGGAACCGTCTTGATATTGCGAGCCTCGAGCAGAACCTCATGACTCGGAAGGCCACAAGGGTTCGGTCACGAGCGACCCTGACGGATCTGGAAACGAAGCGGGCTCGGCTCAAGCAAGAATTGCAAGGGCTCGCAACGAAGATGTCCGACCAACCCGAAGTCAACGAAGATGAGCGCCGTCTTCAGCGGGTCGTATCGGAGGCAATGGAAGTAGTCGAAGACTCTTTTGCTGGATTCCGATCAGCAATGCGCGAACAAGTGCAAGAGGCGACTTCTCAACTTTTCCTTCAACTGACGACGGAGAAGGAGTACTCCGGTGTCAAGATCAACGACGACTATCTGCTGTCGGTAGTGGACGACCAGGGGCGCTCGTTAAGCATGATCTCTGCTGGAGCAAACCAAATACTCACGACGGCATTCATCGGAGCGTTGGCGGAGTGTTCCGTCGAAGAGGCGCCCATGGTTATGGACACTCCGTTTGGACGCCTCGATGTTGGTCACCGCAGCGCAATCCTCGAGTGGGTGAGCGCCTTCGACTCGCAGGTTATCTTGTTCGTGCAATCCGGAGAGTACGACGCGGAAAGAGATGCGCATCTCTTGGCTGGAAAAATAGGGCGCCAGTACTCGATCGAGAGATTGAGCCCGACGCGCTCGGAGGTGATCCCAGCATGACTGATTCGAACAAGCCCGAAGAAAGGGACAAGACAACATTCGGTGTATCTGCCGCTGGGCAGGATGTCCTAGACGCCCTGTCGAGAGCGAAATTGTTCAAGACAGACATCGCGGCCTTCCAAGCCGCTGCGATGCTGGCGCTCAACTTGAACATTCAAGTTGACGACACATCTCCTTCCAATGGAACCAAGTGGAGCACCTCGTCTGTTAAGCCGCAAGCGCTTGAATTCTTGGAATGGTACGTGCCGACGAAGACCCCTGTACGCACACTCGAGAGATTCGGCAACGCTGGGCTTAGCCACATCGCTGAGCGCGTACTCAGTGGTGGCTACACGATGACTGAAATATTCCAGCTGCCAAAGCCGGAATTTGATTGAGCCAGAATCCGGCTCGACCAAGCGCAACGAAGCGTCCGCTGAGACAGAATTAGAAATCGTTGCTCTCCTCCAACGCATCGAGTCTGCAGCACCCGGACAATTCGATTCGCGCTTGTCTGCCGAGGTCGATTCTCTACTTGGACGAAGTGGCGTAGCCAGTGGGCGCGTTGAAGGCGATCCGCGTAGCGGGTTCAGGCTCAGAGAACGCCGTTCGCAGCCAAGATTCGCTTGGTACGCAAGCATCTCGCTCGCAACCCCGATCCTCAGTGAGACCGAAGTTCACACGGCTGCCCGCGATGTCGAAATTGGCCTGTTTGCGCGAGAGGCTTTGGAGGCCAACGGCAACCTCGACCGTGACGAGCTTGCCGATCTCCATACTCTGATCGAGAGCGGCGAAGCTGCTTACCTAAGACTCATCCTGTCCAATCTTCGACTTGTGTTCCATTGGTCCAAGGGCGTCGCGCGGAGTTTAGACGAGCAGTGGGCTCAGGACGCCTTTCAGGCGGGTTGCATCGGTCTCATGCGTGGCCTCCAAAGCTGGGATCACGCCAAAGGATACAAACTCAGCACCTATGTTTCGTGGCACATCCGACAGGCTGTACAGCGTTGGCGAGCAAACGAAGTGTCCCTCATTCGACTGCCCGTGCATGTATGGGACGCTCTAAATTCGGACACGGCAGAAGTCGATCCCCAACTTCAGAAACTCGCGGATCGGGCAACGAATATCCGAAGCATGAACCGCTTGCACGACGTGAGGGACAACCTTGTCTGGGACGGTGGGCTCCATGAGGCCGCAGAGGCCATCGAGCGCCGCCAAATTGTCCTACGAATGCTCGACAGGCTATCGGAGCGCGAGGCTGACGTTCTGAGGCTACGGTTCGGCCTTGGCGCTATCGACGAGCCTCTGACTTTGGGTCAAATTGGCGAAGTGTTTGGGGTCACCCGAGAGCGAATCCGGCAGATCGAGGGTGGGGCCTTCATGAAACTCAGACCTAAGTCGCCTTGAGCTTGCCGGAGCGTTGCAGAGTAATTAGCTCTGCGACTGCGTCCCCAAATTCGAGTCCCGGCATCTCCCTGTGAGTGACACGCTGCCAGCGAGACGGATGAAACGCTCGCCCACCAAGGGTCCACACCCTTCGGTCTCCCAACGCGCAGAATTCCTCGAGCCACTCGATCTGATCCCTGAAATACGCCCGCGCGGAGCCAGTCGGCAATTGTACGCCGTACGCGAGCAGCACGTCGGTAGTAGTGGGAGATTCCAACTCTGACCGGATCTGACTGCGCCCGACAACAAGAGGAATTCCGGGTACCAGCACGGAATTGAGCTTCGTGACATCTCTCATCGGCGATGGCCACAAATTGGTCACCGAATAGGTCGCACAGTCCAGTAGGTCTGCGGCCAACGCGACCCGCGACAGTGTTCGTTGCCCCGAGGTAAGTGATGGGCTGTGGAGTACAGCTACGAGATGTCCGGTCATGTCACAAACCTAGGGGAGCGTCGGGGTGCCGCCTGAATGCGCTTTCCACGTTGTCGCATTTTCCACAACATATTCACGCGAACGGAAGATTGAACTCCTTCGACATCGGAGCATAGTGCGAGATCCACGCCTCGTTGCCGTCCGGCTCGCTAAGGAACCATCCCGGTTCGTTGGCCGCACAAAGAATGAGGAGATGTGTCAGATGAGTGAGACTCCAGGGTTCCCGTAGTGCGCGGGGCAACCAGCCAAATCTATACCCTCAGGGTCCGCATCGCCGTTGACCTGCGAGCGCAATTGGACGTCGTCGCCCAACTCACCGACCGCAGCGGCACCGAAGAAATCCATCTCCCGCTGAAGGACTCGATCGAACGGAACAAGGCCGATCCGCAAGTGCGCAAGCGTGCCGGGCCCGGGCCCCAAAAAACTGATGCTGCTCTCGAACTGGTCGAATCTGACGTGTCCTTCTTGAGTGCAAGGGGTGAGGTCCGCGCTGAAGAAACTGGACAGGTCGGTTCGATTGGCCTTTGGAGTGACCATCTTGGTAGTCAGGCAAAGCGACCTCTCATTCAAATGGGCTGCTACTGATTTTTTGGGGCGTCCACGAAAGCGAGAATAATTTGCTAGCTTGGAAGCCGTGTTGCAGAATGACCAAAACCTGTTCTGGCGTATCGGAGAGGGGGGACTAGTAGGCACTTCGACGAAAGGCATCGCATCTATGCATGAAATCACCTGCCCCCACTGCGGCAAGGCGTTCAAGATCGACGAGGCTGGGTACGCCGACATCCTCAAGCAGGTGCGCGACCGCGAGTTTGAGAGCGCGCTGCACGAGCGGCTCGAGATGGCCGAGAAGGCCAAGCGCACCGAAATCGAGCTCGCAGAGGCCAAGGTCGCCGCAAAGCTTGAAACGCAGTTGGCGGCGAAGGCTGGTGAGATCGAGTTGCTGAAGGCGAGCATCCAGAACACGCAGCAGGTCAGTGAGCAGGCGAAGCAGCTGGCTGTGCAGAACGCTGTTGGCGCTGTCGAGCGTGAGCGTGATGAGCTGAAGAGCGGGCTGGAGCGGTCGCAGTTGGAGAAGAAGCTTGCCGAGCAGTCGCTGAAAGACAAGTACGAGACGCAGATCAAAGACCGCGACGACGCCATTGAGCGGCTTCGCGACATGAAGGCTCG